>JAABUN010000193.1_pt1 | contig 157668 bp, 143 predicted proteins | sample 5559311 | NCBI WGS metagenome assembly JAABUN01 (sample SAMN10711877, study PRJNA513370) | rock metagenome | isolation source: Antarctica rocks | place: Antarctica: Victoria Land, Siegfried Peak sud
ACCCCAGCTCACGACCTCGCGCGCCGCCGGACATACCCATCGAGAGGGACCGCGGATGACCAACATCGACAAGCTGCTCCAGCTGCTCTACGCCATCCTGCTTTTCGCAGCGGTGGTCGGGCTGATCCTGTTCGTCGCGAACCGGGCTAAGGGCCAGCGCGGCGACCGCACCGTGGCCGCGGCGTTCCTGCTGCCCACCGTGCTCTTCGTGGTCGTCGGGCTTATCTACCCGGCGCTGCGCACCGTCTACCAGTCGTTCCTCGACGCCGGGGGCAGCTCGTTCGCGGGCTTCGACAACTACGTCACGATCTTCACCGACGCCGGGCAGCTGAAGGTGCTTCGTAACACCGTGCTCTGGGTGCTCGTGACCCCGTTCGTCGCCACCGCCATCGGGCTGTTGTACGCCATCATGGTCGACCGGGCCAGATTCGAGTCGCTCGCCAAGACGCTGATCTTCCTGCCGATGTCGATCTCCTTCGTCGCGGCTTCTATCGGCTGGCAGCTCATCTACGCCTTCCGGCCCGACCAGGGCGGCATCAAGCAGATCGGCCTGCTCAACCAGCTCGTCGTGATGTTCGGCGGCTCGCCGCAGCAGTGGCTGATCAACCAGCCGTGGAACACCTTCTTCCTGATCGCGATCATGATCTGGATCCAGACTGGATTCGCCATGACGATCCTGTCGGCCGCCATCAAGGCGATACCCGAGGACATCGTGGAGGCAGCCCGGCTCGACGGGGTCGGGGCGATCGGCATGTTCCGCTACGTCACGATCCCCACCATCCGCCCGGCGCTGATCGTCGTGCTCACCACGATCGGCATTGCGACGCTCAAGGTCTTCGACATCGTCCGCACCGTCACCGGCGGCCAGTTCGGGACCAGCGTGGTGGCCAACGAGTTCTACAGCCAGAGTTTCCGGGCCGACAACCAGGGCCTTGGCGCGGCGCTCGCCGTGCTGCTGTTCGTCCTGGTCATCCCGATCGTCGTCTACAACATCCGCCAGCTGCGCGCCACGGAGGCCCGATGAGCACCACCGTCGCACCGGCCGGGGTCTCGACGACCCCGCCGATCACGCCGAAGGTCAACGCCACCGCCCAGGCCAAGAAGGGCCTGTCCCGCCCCGGCGCCTCGATCGCGGCCGTCGTGCTGGCGGTGCTGTGGACCATCCCGACGTTCGGGCTCGGGCTCACCTCCCTGCGCCCGCAGCGCGACGCCCGCACCTCGGGCTGGTGGACCTTCTTCACCGACCCCAAGCTGACCCTGGACAACTACCAGACGGTCTTCGCTCCCCGCACGGGCAACCTGGGCAGCTACTTCCTCAACAGCTTCATCATCGTGATCCCGTCCGTGCTGATCCCGCTGGTCCTCGCCTCGCTGGCCGCCTACACCTTCGCGTGGGTCGAGTTCAAGGGACGCAACCTGCTGTTCGTGGTCGTGTTCGCGCTGCAGATCGTGCCGATCCAGGTGACGCTGCTGCCGCTGCTCAAGCTGTATGTCGGGGGTGGCCTGGCGGGCAGCTTCTGGGTCATCTGGATCTCGCACTCGATCTTCGCGTTACCACTCGCGATCTTCCTGCTGCACAACTTCATGCGCGAGATCCCGCGCGAGCTGATCGAGGCGGCCCGCATGGACGGCGCCGGGCACGTCCAGATCCTGTTCCGGGTGTTGCTGCCGCTGCTCACCCCCGCGCTGGCCGCCTTCAGCATCTTCCAGTTCCTGTGGGTCTGGAACGACCTGCTCGTCGCGCTGACCTTCGCCGGCAACGACGTGCGACCCCTCACCGTCGCGGTCGCGAACCTCGCCGGTACCCGCGGCAGCGCCCTGCACCTGGTGTCGGCCGGCGCCTTTGTGTCGATCATCGTGCCGGTCATCGTGTTCCTGTCGCTGCAGCGCTTCTTCGTCCGCGGCCTGCTCGCCGGGGGCCTCAAGGGATGAGTCCGTCGCCGGGCCCGGCGCGCCGCCGCGCCCCGGGCCCGGCCACGCAGACCGGCGTGAGCAGCATCCACGACGTCGCCCGGCGGGCCGGGGTCTCGACCGCCACGGTCTCCCGGGCGCTGCGGGGGCTCGACAACGTCAGCGAGAGCACCCGCACGCGGGTGCTCTCGGCCGCGCGCGACCTGCACTACGTCGCCTCGCCCACGGCGACGAGCCTGGCGACCGGGCGTACCGGAGTGGTGGGGGTGGTCGCCCCGTTCGTGTCGCGGTGGTTCTTCGCGACCGTGCTCGGCGGCGCCGAGTCCCGGCTACGGGCGCACGGCCTGCACGTGCTGCTGTTCAGCATCGGCGCGCCGGGCGAAGGGCGCAAGACGCTGCTCGACATGCAGCTGCTGCACAAGCGCTTCGACGCACTGCTCGTGATCGCCTGCGACCTGTACGAGGCCGAGATCGCGCTGCTGCGGCGGCTCGGCATCCCGATCGTGACGGTCGGGCTCGAGGTAGAGGGCTGGGACCGGGTCGGCATCGACGACGTCGCCGCGGCCGACACCGCCATGACGCACCTGCTCGGGCTGGGTCACCGGCGGGTCGCCTTCATCGGCGGCGACGACGCCGTCGATGTGCACCGGGCCACCGCCGTCCACCGCATGCGCGGGGTGCGCCGCGCGCTGCACCGGGCGGGGTTGCCGACAGCGTGCCCCGAGCTGCTCCTCGGTGACTGGACCCCGGTCGGCGCCGAACGGGCTGCCCGCGAGCTGCTGGCCCGGCCCGACCGACCGAGCGCGGTGCTCGCCGCCAGCGACGAGATGGCGATGGGGGTGCTCAGCGCCGCGCACCGGCTGGGCCTGCGGGTGCCCGACGACGTGTCGGTGATGGGCATCGACGACCACGAGCTCGCCTTCACCCACGCGTTGACGACCGTCGCCCAGCCCGTCGCCGAGCAGGGCGAGCTCGCCGCTCAGCTGCTGATCCAGACGCTCGTGCGTGCGAGCGGCGGTCCGGGCGTCGCCGGACGTGGCCGGCTGCACCTGCTCCCGACCCGGGTCGTCGAGCGGGGCTCGACCGGACCGGTGGCCCGCGCCGTCGCCGCCGCCGGGTAACGCCGGCTATCTCAGGAGCTCGTCGACCCGCGCCTGCTGCCCGCCGGAACCGAGCCGGCGCAGCGCGGCCCACGCCCGCTCCCGTGCCCGGGTCGTCTTCGGGCGCCGCTGGTAGAGCACGTCGAGGTCGGCGGCCGCCTCCCGCAGCGCCTGCTGCCGGAGATCGAGGTAGGCCAGGTAGTCGTCGCGGGCCTGGCGCTCCTCGCCGTGCCACGGGAGCAGCCGCACCCCGGCCACCGCGTCGCGCCGGGTCGCGAGCGGCGGCAGCCGGTCCGCCGCCTCGTCCTGCAGGACGGCCCGCAGGCTCTGCCGCACGGCGGGCGGCGCGTCGGGCGAACTCAGCTGGGGCGAGGTGTACGCGACGAGCCCGGCCAGCCGGCGGTCGGCGTAGGTCAGGCTCGCCTGCGCGGCGGCGACCCGGTCGAACAGCTGGCCCGTCTCGTGCCGGCGCGCCGCCCCGTCGCCCAGCACCGCGAGCACGACGAGTCCGAGCAGCGCCACGGCGGCGCCGCGGAGCCACCGCCGGGAGCGCCGCTCGCCCGCCTCGGGCGGTCGGCCGACGACGACGTCCGGACCGCTCAGCGTCGGCTCCGCACCTGCTCGGCGTACCAGGCGAACGAGGCCTTCGGCACCCGGCGCAGCGTGCCGGGCTCGACCGAGACCAGCCCGAAGGTCTGGGTGTAGCCCTGCGCCCACTCGAAGTTGTCGAGCAGCGACCACGCGAGGTAGTCCGTCACGGGCACGCCCTCCACCCGCACCCGCTCGACCACCGAGAGGTGCCCGGCGAGGTAGTCGATGCGGTCCCGGTCGAGGACGGCGCCCTGCGCGTCACGGACGTCAGGGAAGGCCGCGCCGTTCTCGGTAACGCGCAGCGTCAGGCCGGGGGCCTGCTCGGCGACCCGGCGCAGCACCTGCGCGAGGCCTTCCGGGTCGACCTCCCAGCCCATCCGGGTGAGCGGCGGTGTCGGGTGGAAGCTGAACGGTGGAGCGCCGGGGTAGGCGTCGACTTCCTGTCCCACCCCCGCCCGCTCCGGCAGCGGTACCCCGACCCGGAACGGCGTGTAGTAGTTGATGCCGAGCCAGTCGGCCGAACCGTGCACGAACGCCAGGTCGTCAGCCGGGTCGGGCACGGCCTGCGCGAGGTGCGGCAGGTCGGGGTAGCGGCCGTCGAGCAGCGGGTCGAGCCACAGCCCGTTCTGGATGCCGTCGACGACCCGGACCGCCTCGGGATCGGCGCCGTCCGCTGCGTGCACCGGGGTGAGGTTCAACGCCAGCCCGACTGAGGCGCCGCTCGCCACCGCCCGCACCCGCTCGGCGGCCAGCGCGTGGCTCAGCAGCAGGTGGTGCGCTGCCCGGAACGCATCGGCCGGGTCGGTGCGGCCCGGCGCGAACACACCGGCGGCGTAGCCGAGGAAGGCCGCGCACCACGGCTCGTTGTGGGTAATCCACTGCTCGACGCGGTCGCCGAGCCGGGTGGCCACCAGCTCGGCGTAGTCGGCGAAGCGGTGTGCGGTGTCGCGGGCGGGCCAGCCGCCGGCCTGCTCGAGCGGCGCAGGCAGGTCCCAGTGGTACAGCGTCACCATCGGCGTGATGCCGGCGCTGAGCAGCTCGTCGACGAAGCGGCTGTAGTGGTCGAGGCCGGCCTGGTTCGCCGCGCCGGTGCCGAAGGGCTGGATGCGCGGCCAGGCGATCGAGAACCGGTAACCCGCGACGCCTAGCTCGCGAAGCAGCGCGATGTCGTCGCCGGTGCGCGCGTAGGAGTCGCAGGCCGTGCTGCCGTTCGAGCCGTCGAGGATGCGGCCGGGCTGGGCGCAGAAGTCGTCCCAGATCGACGGCCCGCGGCCGTCGATGGCGCTCGCCCCCTCGATCTGGAACGCGGACGTCGCGACGCCGAGCCGCAGGGGTGCCATGCGATCACCGTAGGCGCTGGGTCGGGTCGCTCAGGCGAGCGCGACCAGGTCGGCGAAGGACTCGCTCCACTGGTCCTCGACCCCGTCGGGCAGCAGCAGCACCTTCTCCGGCTGCAGCGCGACGACCGCGCCCTCGTCGTGGGTGACGAGCACGACCGCGCCCCGGTAGGTGGCGAGCGCGCCGAGCACCTCCTCGCGGCTGGCGGGGTCGAGGTTGTTGGTCGGTTCGTCGAGCAGCAGCACATTCGCCCCCGAGACGACGAGCGTCGCGAGGGCCAGCCGGGTCTTCTCACCGCCGGACAGCGTGCCGGCGCTCTGGTGCACGACATCGCCGCTGAACAGGAACGAACCGAGCACGCGGCGCGCCTCGGGCTCGGCGAGGTCAGGGCTGGCGCTGCGCATGTTCTCGAGCACGGTGCGGTCGACGTCGAGGGTGTCGTGCTCCTGGGCGTAGTAGCCGAGCCGCAGCCCGTGGCCCGGCCGGACCTCACCGGTGTCGGGCAGCTCGGTGCCCGACAGCACCCGCAGCAGCGTCGTCTTGCCGGCCCCGTTCAGCCCGAGCACGACGACCCGCGCCCCGCGGTCGATCGCGAGGTCGACGCCGGTGAAGATCTCGAGCGAGCCGTAGGACTTCGACAGCTCGCTGGCCGTCAGCGGCGTGCGCCCGCACGGCGCCGGTTCGGGGAAGCGCAGCTTGGCCACCCGGTCCTGGACCCGCTCGCCCTCGATGCCGGCGAGCAGCTTGTCGGCCCGCTTGAACATGCTCTGCGCCGCCTTGGCCTTGGTGGCCTTGGCGCGCATCTTCTCGGCCTGGGCGTTGAGCACCCCGGCCTGCTTCTCGGCGTTCATGCGCTCGCGGCGCCGGCGCTTCTCGTCGGTCTCGCGCTGGGCGAGGTAGGTCTTCCAGCCGACGTTGTACTGGTCGAGCGCGGCGCGGTTGGCGTCGAGGTGAAACACCTTGTTGACGACGGCGTCGAGCAGCTCGACGTCGTGGCTGATGACCACGAGCCCGCCGGTGTGCTTGGCGAGGAACCCGCGCAGCCAGGTGATCGAGTCGGCGTCGAGGTGGTTGGTGGGCTCGTCGAGCAGCAGTGTCGTCGCGCCTGCGAACAGGATGCGCGCCAGCTCGATGCGCCGGCGCTGCCCGCCCGACAGCGTGCCGAGGGTCTGCTCGAGGGCCCGCTCGGGCAGCCCCAGGTTCGAGCAGATGCGGGCCGCCTCCGCCTCGGCGGCGTACCCGCCCAGAGCGACGAAGCGTTCCTCCAGCCGGCCGTAGCGCTCGAGCAGGTCGGCGTCGTCCGGCGACTCGGCCAGCTGGATCTGCGACTTCTCGAGCCGGCGCAACAGGTCGTCGAGCCCGCGGGCCGACAGCACCCGATCCTTGGCGAGCACGTCGAGATCGCCGGTGCGCGGGTCCTGCGGCAGGTAGCCGACGGGCGCGCTGTGCGTGATCGTGCCCCCGGCCGGCAGCGCCTGTTGGGCCAGCGCCTTGGTGAGCGTCGTCTTGCCCGCGCCGTTGCGGCCTACCAGGCCGATGCGATCGCCCGGCTGCACCCGGAAGGTGACGCCGTCGAGCAGCAGGCGGGCGCCGGCGCGCAGCTCGACGTCCTGGACGGTGATCACGAGGGCTCCTGGCGACGGCTGCGGGAAGGAACGGGCGCGGACGGGCCGCGGCGCCGGCTCAGTCGGTCGTCGGGGACATCCGACAAGGGTACGCGGGAGGCATCCGGTGGCTGCCACACTGCGACTTCGGTGTAGCCCCAGTCGGTGAGGGCGGTCCCGTCGACGCAAGCGCATGCCTCGACCGCGTGGACGGACCCGCCGGCTGGCGAGCCAGGCCGGTCAGGCGAAGCGATGGACGAACCGTCGCTGCCAGGGCGTCTCGACCGCACCGGGGTGGTAGCCGGCTCGGACGTGTGCGATGGCGGTCGCCGGTGGCAGGCCGTCGAGCACGGCCAGGCAGGCCAGCGCCGTCCCGGTGCGTCCACGGCCCCCCCGGCAGCTGATCTCCACCCGCTCGCCGGCCGCCCGGGCGAACGCCTCACGCAGCGCCGCTGCGGCGTCCGCACGGTCCGAGGGGACCCAGAAGTCGGGCCAGCGCACCCAGCGCATGGCCCAGCTGGACGCAGGGGGGCGGCGACCGAGGAGCACGAGCGAGAACTGTGGGGCTCTCTCGTCGGTGCGGTCGCGACCGACCGCACCGCCACGCACCAGTCGGCCGCTGGGAAGGCTCAGCACGCCGGGAGCCCCGGCGTCCCAGCTCGAGCCGCCGCCTGCGCTCACCCGGCGGCGGCCACCTGCTCGGGGTCCTGCCGGTCGAGGCGCTCGCGGTGCACCTCGACGAGGGCCGCCTCGCCGCCGGCGAGGCGAGCGGAGTGCATGGTCAGCTCGGCCTCGCACCCGTCGACGTGCAGCATCGATACACCGTTGCCCTGCAGCGGGCCCAGTGCCACCGCCCAGTCGACGGCGGGTCGGCGCAGGCGGGCGCCGCGGGCGAGCGCCCGGCCGACCGCCCGCGCCGGCGCCGAGCCGGCAAAGGCGAAGCCGCGCTGCACCGAACGCGGGACGGCGTTGCGCAGCGGCGAGCTCACCACCTGCCGGACGGGCGCGCCGGCCGAGCCGGGGAAGGCCACCGGTGCCACATAGGAGTGGTGCACGTCGCCGGACACCATGGTCACGCTCGCGGGCGTCGTTCCGTGCTCCCCGGCCGCGACCTGGCCGAGCCGGCGCAGCAGGCGCTCGAAGGAGTCGGGGAAGGCCGCCCAGTGCTCCAGATCGACCGCCCGGCGGGCCTTCTCCCCTAGCGCGGCGGCTCGGGTGCCCCATGCTCCTGCGCAGACGGCGTCGTTCCACCGCTCGAGGTCGTGCAGCGAGCGCTCGAGCACGATCGGCAGCGTGCTGGCGACCACCAGGTGCGCGCAGTCGCCGCGCAGGTAGCCCTCGACCAGCTCCCACTCATGCTCGTTGATCATAGCTCGGCCCTGCTCGTCGAGCACCCGCCCGGAGCGGGTGTCGATGACGACCAGCCGGAGCGCCCCCAGCTCGCGGCCGTAGCTCCAGCGCACGAGCGTGCCGCCGTCGACCTCGCGGTCGGCCAGCTCGGCGTAGCGACGCAGCGCCGGGCCGCCCTCCTCCCGGACGTTCGCGAGCACCCCCTCCTCGCGCACCCGCTGGGGCGAGAGGTTGCCGAGGTGCTGGTAGAGCCAGTACGACATGTAGGCACCGGTGATGCGGGCGGGCCACCACGGCGTCGCCGCCATGTCCGCCCGCCAGGCGGCCGAGATGTTCCAGTCGTCGCGCACGTCGTGGTCGTCGAAGATCATCGCCGACGGCACGGTGGCGAGCAGCCAGCGCACCTCGGGGTCGGTCCAGGAGTCGCGGTAGAGCCAGGTGTACTCCTCGAAGTCGGCGATCTCGTTGACCGGCTCGGAGTCGGCGCCACGCCGCTCGACCTGCCGTTGACGCACCCGCGGGGACAGCCCCTCGTCGGCGTACACCTGATCGCCGAGGTGCAGCAGCAGGTCGGGCGCCGAGCGCTGGCCGGCCTGCAGCGCCAGCGACAGGGCGTGCAGCGCATCGACCCCGACCCCGTCGTCGTGCTCGTCGGGCCCCGAGGTGTACGGCGGTTCGTGCGGGCGGTCGACCCGGCACGAGCCGAACGCGAAGTCGAACCGGCCGTCCTCGCGCAGCGTGCGCAGGCGGGGTGCCGGCCGCGGGTCGTCCGCCTCGGGCCAGACGGTGCGGTCGTCGAGCTGCACCTCGTAGGCGAGGTCGGTGCCGGGCGTCAGGCCCTCGACGACGACGTAGCCGTAGTGGTGGCCCTCGACCTCGAAGGTGGGCGTGACCGCGTCGTGCACCCGTACCTCGGCCGGCGCAGACGTCTCCACCCAGACGCAGGCGGTGGTCGTGTCGGTGTAGCGCAACAGGGGTCCGAGGACGAGAGTCGGTGCGGTCACCGGCTCATCTTGCCCGCGCGCGTCGCCGCGCGCAGCCGAGCGCCGAGGAGGAACGCGGATCTGTGGTTGTCCTGACCACCACACATCCGCGCTGCCTCACCGGGCCGCCGCGATCAGACGTTGAAGCCGAGCGCCCGCAGCTGGTCGCGGCCGTCGTCGGTGATCTTGTCCGGCCCCCACGGCGGCATCCAGACCCAGTTGATGTGCACGTCGTCAACGAGCGGGGCGAGCGCGGAGCGGGTCTGCTCCTCGATCACATCGGTGAGCGGGCACGCCGCCGAGGTCAAGGTGAGATCGAGGGTGACGGTGTTGTCGTCGTGGACCTGGTTGCCGTAGAGCAGGCCGAGGTCGACCACGTTGATGCCGAGCTCGGGGTCGACGACGTCCTTCATCGCCTCGGTGACGTCGTCCTCGCTAGGCCGCTGGCGTGGTGCGTCGGCCGCCGTCGGGGTGTCCAGCACGGGCGGGGGTGTCACCGCGCTCGCCGTGGTCTCGGGCTCGGTCGTCTCGGTGCTCATGCTCGTCCCCTGTCGTCGGTCGCTGTCGTCTCGACGCCGCCCGCGCGGTCGCCGTCCCTGCTCGCAACCGCCTGCGCGGTCGCGTCCTTCCAGGCCATCCACCCCAGCAAGGCGCACTTCACCCGCGCCGGGTAGCGGGAGACGCCGGCAAAGGCGACCCCGTCCTGCAGGACGTCCTCGTCCGGCTCCATGGTGCCCCGGCTGCGCAGCAGGGCGACAAAGGCATCGGCCGTGGTGAGCCCGTCGGCGACCGGCCGCCCGATGACGAGGTCGGTCAGCACCGAGGTGCTGGCCTGGCTGATGGAGCATCCCTGCCCGTCGTAGGACACGTCACGCACGACGCCGTCCTCGACCCGCACCCTGAGCGTGACCTCGTCACCACAGGTGGGGTTGACGTGGTGCACCTCGGCATCGAACGGCTCGCGCAGGCCGCGGTGGTGCGGGTCGCGGTAGTGATCCAGGATGATCTCCTGGTACATCGACTCGGCGGTACTCATCCTCGCCCGACCGTCCAGAAGCGCTGCGTCGCCGCGATGCCCTCGAGCAGTACATCGATCTCGCCCGCGGTCGTGTACAGGGCTGAGGAGGCGCGGGTGGTGGCCGGAACGCCGTAGCGCCGGCACACCGGGGCGGCGCAGTGGTGGCCGGCGCGCACGGCGATGCCGAGCTCGTCCAGCGACTGGCCGACGTCGTGCGGGTGCACGCCCTCGAGCGTGAACGAGACCGCCGCCCCGCGCGCCACGACCGTGTCCGGCCCGATCACCCGCAGGCCCGGGAGCGCGCGCAGGCCGTCGAGCAGCCGCGCCGTCAGCGCCTGCTCGTGCTGCTCGACCCGGTCCATCCCGACCGCGTCGAGGTAGTCGCACGCCGCGGCGAGCGCCACCACCTGGCTGATCATGGGGGTGCCGGCCTCGAAGCGCTCCGGCGCCGCGGCGTAGGTGGAGCCCGCCATCTCGACCACCTCGATCATCGACCCGCCACCGAGAGCCGGCGGCATCGCATCGAGCAGCTCGGGGCGCCCCCACAGCAGGCCGACGCCGGTGGGCGCGAGCATCTTGTGCCCGGTGGCCACGAAGAAGTCGACGTCCAGCTCGCCGAGGTCGACGCGCTGGTGCGGCGCCGACTGCGACCCGTCGAGCAGGACGAGCGCGCCGACCTCGCGGGCCCGGGCGACCAGCACGTCGACCGGGTTCGCGGTGCCGAGGATGTTGCTCACGTGCACGAAGGCGAGCACCTTGGTGCGCTCGTTGACCAGCCTCGACATCTCGCTGAGGTCGAGCCGACCGTCGTCGTCGAGCGGCAGCCAGCGCAGCGTCGCGCCGGTGCGCTGGCAGAGCATCTGCCACGGCACCAGGTTGGAGTGGTGCTCCATCTCGGTGACGCACACCTCGTCGCCTGGTCCGAGCGCGAGCGGCGAGCCGGCCGGGGCGTTGCCGAGGGAGGTCGCCACCAGGTTGACCGCCTCGGTGGCGTTGCGGGTGAAGACCAGCCCGCGCGGGTCGGGCGCGCCGAGGAAGCGGGCGACCGTGACGCGGGCGTCCTCGTAGGCGTCGGTCGCCTCCTGCGACAGCGTGTGCACCCCACGGTGCACGTTGCTGTAGTGCCGCTCGACGAAGCGCCGCTCGGCCTCGAGCACCGGTAGCGGCTTGTGGGCGCTCGAGGCGCTGTCGAGGTAGACGAGCGGGCGACCGCGCACGGTGCGGGTGAGCGCCGGGAAGTCGGCGCGCACGGCCTCGACGTCGTACCCGGCCAGCACGGCAGTCGCGGCGACGCTCATGCCGAGCGACCGCGCGTCATGCCGGGGCCTGGTCGGTCCGGCCGTCCTCCGTGACGAGGATGCCGGGGACGACGCCGCCGGTCGGCAGCGAGCGACCGCCGGGCGGTGTCGCCGCTGCATCGCCGCCGTATTTGGCGTAGCCGTGGGCTTCCAGCTCGTCGGCGAGCTCGGGGCCGCCGGACTCGGCGATGCGTCCCCGGACGAACACGTGCACGTGGTCGGGCGTGATGTAGTTCAGGATGCGCGTGTAGTGGGTGATGAGCAGCACGCCGGTGGAACCGCTCTCCCGCACCCGGTTGACCCCCTCGGACACGACGCGCAGCGCATCGACGTCCAAACCGGAATCGGTCTCGTCGAGCACCGCGATCCGTGGTCGCAGCAGCTCGAGCTGCAAGATCTCGTTGCGCTTCTTCTCCCCGCCGGAGAAGCCTTCGTTGACCGAGCGCTCGGCGAAGGCCGGGTCCATCTCGAGCCGGCTCATCGCCTCCTTCTGCTCCTTGACCCACAGCCGTAGCTTCGGTGCCTCGCCGCGCACCGCGGTGGCCGCCGAGCGCAGGAAGTTCGACACCGACACCCCCGGGACCTCGACCGGGTATTGCATGGCGAGGAAGAGCCCGGCGCGGGCCCGCTCGTCGACGCTCATCGCGAGCACGTCTTCGCCGTCGAGCGTGATGCTGCCGCCGGTGACGGTGTACTTGGGGTGCCCGGCGATGGCGTAGGCGAGCGTCGACTTGCCGGAGCCGTTCGGCCCCATTACGGCGTGCGTCTCGCCGGCACGGATCGTGAGGTCGACGCCGGTGAGGATCTCCTTGTCGGCGCCGTCGGCCTCGACAGTGACCTTCAGGCCGCGGATCTCGAGCACGCTGCCGGCGCCCGCGTCGGTGCTGCTGGTGGTGGTAGCGCTGCTGGTCGTGCTGGGGGCGGTCATCTCAGGACTCCATCTGCACGAGGACGTCGTCGCCCTCGACGGTCACGGGAAAGGTGGGGACCGCCTTGACGGCGGGCAGCCCGGTCGGCACGCCGGTGCGCAGGTCGAACTCCGACCCGTGCAGCCAGCACTCGATCAGGCCGTCGTCGACGTCGCCCTCCGACAGCGGTACGTCGGCGTGCGAGCAGCGGTCGAGCAGGGCAAACACCTCGCCCTGCGAGCGGGCGAGGCAGACCGGCGTGCCGGCCAGCTCAACGCGGATCGCGCCTTCGTCGGGGATGTCGGACAGCGCGCAGGCGCGGGTACCGGCCATCAGGCGAACGCCCCGGCCAGCTCGTCGTCGATCGTGGCCATGAGGCGCTGCTCGAGGTCGGGCACGCCGACCGACTCGATAATGTCGGCGAAGAAGCCGCGCACCACCATCCGCCGGGCGTCGTCGGCGGAGATGCCGCGCGACTGCAGATAAAACAGCTGCTCGTCGTCGAAACGCCCGGTGGCGCTGGCGTGCCCGGCGCCGGCGATCTCGCCGGTCTCGATCTCGAGGTTCGGCACCGAGTCGGCGCGCGCCTCGGGGGTCAGCAGCAAATTGCGGTTGAGCTCGTAGGTGTCGGTGCCGGTCGCGGCGGCCCGGATGAGCACGTCACCGATCCAGACGGTGTGCGCCGAGGCGCCCTGCAGCGCCGACTTGTAGGTGACCCGGCTGCGGCAGTACGGCGCGGCGTGGTCGACGAGCAGCCGGTGCTCGAGGTGCTGGTGGGTGTCGGCGAAGGACACCCCGCGCAGCTCGACGTCACCGCCCGGCCCGGCGAACTCGACCGTCTCGTTGATGCGCACCAGGTCGCCGCCGAGGCTCACCTGGGTGGACAGCAGCCGGGCGTCGCGGCCGAGGCGGCTCGCCACGTGCGCGGCGTGGACGGTGTCGTCGGCCCAGTCCTGCACCTGGACCAGGTCCAGCGACGCGCCGTCGCCGAGCAGCACCGCGGTGTTCACCGCGTAGCGCGCGCTGCCGGTGTGCACCAGCACCACGACCGCGCGAGCCTGCTCGGCGACCTCCAGCACCAGCTGGCTCCAGACGACCTCCGAGCTTCCGGTGCCGGACAGGCGCAGGACGATCGGCTCGGACACCTCGAGCGCCTTGGGGACGCTCAGCACCGACGCCGAGCGCGCCCGCTCGTGGGTGAGCGCGGCGAGCCGGTCGACCGGCAGCGGCAGGTCGAACGCGTCGGCCGACTGCTCGCTCCACTCGACGCCGCCCGGCAGCTCGGTCGACACGTCGAGCCGGGCCGTCGACGGCGCGCCGTCGAGCAGTACCCGCAGCCGGTCGAGCGGCGTGAAGCGCCACTCCTCCTCCCGCCCGGTGGGGGGCGGGAAGGCGGCGGGGTCGAACGCGCGCACCCGCTCGGGACGCACGTCGGCCGGGCTGCGCGGCGTCGAGGGCTTGACGCCCACCGCCACCGAACCGTCGGTGATGCCGCCGGTCTCCCGCAGCGCTGCGCGCTCGGTGGCGAGGGCCTCGCCCATCTGGGTCCCGGCGCCGGCGTCAGCCAACGGAGCCCTCCATCTGCAGCTCGATGAGGCGGTTGAGCTCGAGGGCGTACTCCATCGGCAGCTCGCGGGCGATCGGCTCGACGAAGCCGCGCACGACCATCGCCATCGCCTCGGTCTCGCTGAGGCCGCGGCTCATCAGGTAGAAGAGCTGGTCGTCGCCGACCTTGCTGACGGTGGCCTCGTGCCCGAGCGAGACGTCGTCCTCGCGCACATCGACGTAGGGGTAGGTGTCGCTGCGGCTGATCGTGTCGACGAGCAGGGCGTCGCACACGACGTTGCTCTTGCTGCCTACTGCGCCCTCCTGCACCTGCACCAGACCGCGATAGGAGGTGCGGCCGCCCCCGCGCGCCACCGACTTGCTGACGATGTTGCTTGTCGTGCGCGGCGCGGCGTGCACCATCTTGGCGCCGGCGTCCTGGTGCTGGCCCTCTCCGGCGAAGGCGACCGACAGCGTCTCGCCCGACGCCCGCTCCCCCAGCAGGTAGCAGGCCGGGTACTTCATCGTCACCTTGGAGCCGATGTTGCCGTCGATCCACTCCATCCGTCCGCCCTCGGCCACCGAGGTGCGCTTGGTGACCAGGTTGTAGACGTTGTTCGACCAGTTCTGGATCGTCGTGTAGCGCACGTGCGCGTCCTTCTTCACGATGATCTCGACGACGGCCGAGTGCAGGCTGTCGGAGCTGTAGATCGGCGCCGTGCAGCCCTCGACGTAGTGCACCGAGGAACCCTCGTCGGCGATGATCAACGTGCGCTCGAACTGACCCATGTTCTCGGTGTTGATCCGGAAGTAGGCCTGCAGCGGGATGTCGACCTTGACGCCCTTGGGGACGTAGATGAACGACCCGCCCGACCAGACGGCGGTGTTCAGCGCCGCGAACTTGTTGTCGCCGACGGGGATCACCGACCCGAAGTACTCCCGGAACATGTCCTCGTGCTCGCGCAGGGCCGTGTCGGTGTCGACGAAGACGACGCCCTTCTCCTCCAGGTCCTCGCGGATCTGGTGGTAGACGACCTCGGACTCGTACTGGGCGGCCACCCCGGCGACCAGCCGCTGCTTCTCCGCCTCGGGGATGCCGAGCCGGTCGTAGGTCGACTTGATGTCGTCGGGCAGCTCGTCCCAGGAGGTCGCCTGCTTCTCGGTGGAGCGCACGAAGTACTTGATGTTGTCGAAGTGGATGCCGGACAGGTCCGAGCCCCACGTCGGCATCGGCTTCTTGCCGAACAGCGACAGCCCCTTCAGGCGGTTCTTGAGCATCCACGCCGGCTCGCTCTTCTTGGCCGAGATGTCGCGCACGACGTTCTCGGACAGACCGCGCTTGGCGGCGGTGCCCGCGACGTCGGAGTCGGCCCAGCCGAACTTGTAGGTGCCGAGACCCTCGAGGGAGTCCTGGGTGGCGGTCATGGCGTGGCCCTTCCGGTGGTGGCTGATCGTGCGGGGACGTGCCCGGGGATGTAGGTGGTGCACACGCCGTCGCCGTGCGCGATGGTCGCGAGCCGCTGGACGTGCACGTCGAGCAGGCGGCCGAGCGCGGCGGTCTCGGCCTCGCAGAGCTGCGGGAACTGGGCCGCCACCTGCTGCACGGGGCAGTGGTGCTGGCACAGCTGCACTCCCCCGCCGTGTGCCCCGGTGGTGGCGGCGTAGCCCTCGGCCGACAGGGCGGAGGCGAGTGCCGCCGGTCGCTCGGCGGCGGGCACGGCGGCGAGCGCCGGCGCGTGCCGACGCTCGAGCTCGGCGACCCGGCGGTGCGCGAAGCGCTCGACGGCCTGCTCGCCGCCGGCCTCGGCCAGCGCCCGCATCGCCTCGACCGCGAGCGCGTCGTAGCCGGCGGGGCCGGCGGCGTGCCCAGCGTCGGTGAGGGCGAACAGCCGGGCCGGCCGGCCGCGGGTGCGGGTACGGACCGGCTGCCGGGTGGTGACGGTGCCGTCGACCACGAGCGCGTCCAGGTGCTTGCGCACCGCCGCCGGCGTCAGCGCGAGCCGCTCGGACAGCGCCGCGACCGTCGACGGCCCGAGCGCGAGCAGCAACGAGCGCACCCGCTCCCGGGTGCGCTCGAGCGGTGCCTGCGTTTTCACTCCACCAGTGTTGCGTAATACGAGCGCTACGTCGAACCGGGCGCGGGTGAGCGAGGCCACCCGCCCGTCGTGGCTGCCGGGGCCGCTCCGGACGACAGGCGGGGTCGCCGCGGCGGTCCTACGCTGACCCGGTGACGGCACCGGCGCTCGAGGTCGTCGGGCTCGTCAAGTCCTACTCCGGTCGTCGCGTCGTGGACGAGCTCGACCTGCTGGCCCGGCCGGGCACCGTGCTCGCCCTGCTCGGCCCGAACGGCGCCGGCAAGAGCACGACCGTCGAGATCTGCGAGGGCTTCCGCACGCCCGACGCCGGGCACGTCCGCGTGCTGGGCGAGGCGCCGACCTCGGCGGCGCTGCGACCGCGGGTCGGCGTCATGCCGCAGAGCGGCGGCGCCTACCCCGGGCTGCGGTGCGGCGAGATGCTGCGCCTGGTCGCGTCCTACGCCGCGCACCCGCTCGACCCGGCCGACCTGCTGACCCGGCTCGGCCTCGAGGCGGTCGAACGCACCGCCTACCGCCGGCTGTCCGGCGGCCAGCAGCAGCGGCTCTCGCTCGCCCTCGCGGTGGTGGGCCGGCCCGAGCTGGTGTTCCTCGACGAGCCGACGGCCGGGCTCGACCCGCAGGCCCGGCACGCCACCTGGGAGCTCGTGCGCGCCCTGCGCGCCGACGGCGTCAGCGTCGTGCTCACCACCCACCTGCTCGACGAGGCAGAACGTCTCGCCGACGACGTCGTCATCATCGACGCCGGGCGCGTCGTCGCCGCCGGCACGGTGCTGGAGCTGACCCAGGGCACCGCCGGCGGCCAGCTGCGCTTCGCCTCGGTACCGGGCCTGGATCTGGACCAGTTGCTGCTCGCGCTGCCCGAGGGGTGCGCGGCGAAGGAGTCGCCGGCCGGCAGCTATCTCGTGGAAGGCCCGCCCGGGGCGCCCGTCGACCCGCAGCTGCTGGCGACGGTCACCGCCTGGTGCGCCGGGTCGGGGGCCATGGCGCGCGACCTGCGCGTCGAGTCGCGCACCCTGGAGGACGTCTTCTTCGAGCTGACGGGCAACACGATGCGCTCATGACCTCGCCCGTCTCCCCGACCTCGACGTGGGAGCGCGGAGCGCTGTCCCCTCGGCCGGGCGCCGCGCCGCTCGGCCGGATGCTCGTCGCGCAGACCCTCGCCGAGCTCAAGCTCGTGCTGCGCAACGGCGAGCAGGTGCTGCTCAGCCTGGTGATCCCGCTCGGACTGGTCGTCCTGCTCGTCACCGTCCCGTTCATCAGCCTGGACAGCGCCAACGGCGCCCGGCCGGACTTCTTCGTGCCCGGGGTGCTGGCTCTCGCCATCATGTCGACGGCCTTCACCGGCCAGGCGATCGCGGTCGGCTTCGAGCGGCAGTACGGCGTGCTCAAGCGCCTCGGGGCCACCCCGCTGCCGCGCGTTGTCCTGCTGGGCGGCAAGACGCTCGCCGTGCTCGTCGTCGAGGTACTGCAGGTCGCGCTGCTCTGCGGCGTCGGCCTGGCCCTCGGCTGGCGGCCGACCGGCTCGCCCGTGTCGGTGGTGGTGCTGGTGGTCGTCGCGACGGCGGCCTTCAGCGGGCTCGGGCTGTGGCTCGGCGGCACCCTGCGCGGCTTGACGGTGCTCGCCGCGGCGAACCTGCTGTGGTTCGTGCTCCTCGTCCTCGGCGGGGTGCTGTTCCCGGTCTCGGCTTTCGGCCCGCTCGAGGGCGTGCTGACCCTGCTGCCCACCGCGGCGCTGTCGACCGGCCTGCGTGACGTGCTGCAGGACGGCGCGGTGCCGGTGCGCGAGGTGCTGGTGCTCGCGGTGTGGGGCCTGGTGTCGCTGTCCGCGGCGAGCCGCTGGTTCCGCTGGGAGTAAGCCGCTTACACGCGTCAGGCGCAGCGGCTGAGGTGACACGCGAGCAGCAACACCTCGTTGAGGGCGCGCAGCCGTCGGTTCGCGTCACGGTGACCGGCAGGCCGGTGAGCCAGCTGCGGCTTAGGCTCGTCGGGTGCAGAACGTCGGGCTGGAGCGGGCGTCACGTCGGCCGGCGCCCCGTACCGTCCGCCGGCTCGCCCTGGCGGGGATTGTCGCCAACAGCGCCATCGTCGTCACCGGCGGGGCCGTACGGCTCACCGCCTCCGGGCTCGGATGCCCCGAGTGGCCGCGCTGCACCTCGACGACGCTGACGCCCACGGCCGAGTACGCCGCGCACGGCCTGATCGAGTTCGGCAACCGCCTACTGACCTTCGTGCTCGCGGCCGTCGTGCTCGCGCTGCTCGTCGCCGTCTGGCGCCAGCGTCCGGTCCGGCCCGGCATGCGGCTGCTCGCGACGCTGATCTTTCTGGGCATCCCGGCGCAGGCGCTGCTCGGCGGCGTCACCGTGCTCACCGGCCTCAACCCCTGGTCGGTCATGGGGCACTTCCTGCTGTCGGTGGTGCTCGTCGCGCTGGCCACGCTGCTGCACCAGCGGGCGCGGGAGGGCGACGGACCGGCCGTGCCGCTCGTCGCGCCGGTCCTGCGTCGCCTCGGCACAGCCCTGCTCGTGCTGGTCGGCACGACGCTCGCGCTGGGTACCGTCGTCACCGGAAGCGGCCCGCACGCCGGCGACCCCGGCGCCGGGCGCACCGGCCTGTCGCCCCAGGCGATGAGCCAGCTGCACGCCGACCTGGTCTTCCTGCTCGTCGGCCTCACCGCCGCCTTCTGGGCGGCGCTGCGGGCGACCGGCGGGCCGTCGCGGCCGATGGGCCTGCTGCTGCTTGTCGAGCTGGCTCAGGGCGTCGTCGGCTTCGTGCAGTACTTCACCGACCTCCCGGTCCTGCTCGTCGCGCTGCACCTGGTCGGGGCCTGCCTGATCGTCGTCACGGCCGTGCAGGCCGTGCTGGCGCTGCGCCGACGCGGCGACGTGAGCCCGGCAGACCTCGTCCCACCCCGCCTGCGCGAGCACGTGCCTGCCTGATCCTCAGCCGGGCTCGCCATCGGGGGGCCCTGAGCAGGAGACCGCGGTGCCGCATCCGAGCAGCCATACGGGTGCCGCCTGACAGCCTCGCGAGGATGCGGCGGGATTGCCGTCACAGCGGGGCAGCACGGCACCCGGACCCTCAGAGGTGTGGTCCCGTGCCGCCTCGCGCTGATCAGACGGCTCCCTCGCCCTGCAGCCTCCCGCAGCTCGATGACTGACGGATGAGGCGCGGTCGAGCGACGCCCGGCTCCCCACGGGCAGCCGGCCGCGGTCGCGCCCATGGCCCGAGCCGAGAGTTGCCGCCGGTAGCCGGCCATGGCCGGCCCGGAGCAGTGCGGTCAGACCAGCTGGTCGAGGGCGAGCGCGAGGAACAGCAGCGACAGGTAGGTGATCGACCAGTGGAACAGCCGCATGGCCTGGACGTCGCCGTGCCGGCGCACCTGCCGCTGCAGGCGGTGCGCCTCGCGCAGGAACACCCCGCCGAGCACGACGGCCGCCACGCCGTAGAGCAGGCCTGAGGGACCGAGCACGAGCGTGAGCGAGGCCGCGACCATGGCCCAGGAGTACGCGACGATGCGCCCGGCGACGACCGACGGCCCCGCGACGACGGGGAGCATCGGTACACCGACACTCGCGTAGTCCTCGCGGTAGCGCATCGCGAGCGGCCAGTAGTGCGGCGGGGTCCACAGGAAGATGACGAGGAACAGCGCCCACGGAACCCAGCTGAGCGAGCCGGTGACGGCGGCCCAGCCGATCAGCACCGGCATGCAGCCGGCCGCGCCGCCCCAGACGATGTTCTGCGAGGTACGCCGCTTGAGCAGCATCGTGTAGACGACGACGTAAAAGGCGATCGCCGCGACCCCGAGCGCGGCGGCCAGCAGGTTCGTCGTGAGCGCAAGCTCAACGGTGGCCAGCACGCCCAGCACGAGGCCGAACACCAGAGCGTTGCGCGGCGCCACGGAATGCTTGACCAGCGGCCGCCGGGCGGTGCGCCGCATCACGGCGTCGATGTCGCGGTCGTACCAGCAGTTCAGAGCGTTGGCGCTGCCTGCCGCGAGCGTGCCGCCGACGAGCGTCGCGAGCACCAGGCCCAGCGGCGGCCAACCCTGCTGGGCAAGCACCATCGTCGGCACCGTGGTGACGAGCAGCAGCTCGATGATGCGGGGCTTGGTCAGCGCCACGTACGCGCCCACCCGGGCGCGCAGGTCTGCGGGCCGAGCGCTCGAGGTGGCGAGGCCAGCGGGGGGATCGGCCAGCGTCGTCACCTGCTCGACTCTACTGAGCGCCGGGCGTACGGGCCTGCCGGACCTGGTTGCGCCCCTCGCAGACGGGAACGGCAGGTCTAGGGTCGGCCGAGCCCCGAGCACAGGGTTGCGCCCGGCTCCCTGACGACCGCCTCCTGTACCGCACGCGACGACGAAGGGCGAGCGCCCCGATGAGCACCGACGCACCCGCTGAGCAGGACTCGGCGCCGCAGCTCGACTGGACCGAGATCGACGCACGCACCGTCGACGTAGCCCGGGCTCTCGCGATGGACGCCGTCGAGTCCGCGGGCTCCGGCCACCCCGGCACGGCGATGAGCCTGGCGCCGGTCGCGCACCTGCTGTTCAGCCGGCTGCTGCGCCACGACCCGACCGACCCGCGCTGGCCCGGCCGCGACCGCTTCGTGCTGTCCTGCGGCCACGCCTCGATCCTGCTGTACAACCAGCTCTACCTGACCGGCTACGGCCTCACCATCGAAGACCTCGCCCACCTGCGGCAGTGGGGCTCGCAGACCCCGGCGCACCCCGAGGTCGACCACACCCCCGGCATCGAGACGACGACCGGACCGCTCGGGCAGGGCGTCGGCAACGCCGTCGGCATGGCGATGGCGGCCCGCCGCGAGCGGGGGCTGCTCGACCCGGACGCCGATCCCGGCACCTCGCCGTTCGACCACACCATCTGGTGCATCGCCTCCGACGGCGACCTCGAGGAGGGCGTCTCCGCCGAGGCCTGCAGCCTGGCCGGCACCCAGCAGCTCGGCAACCTCATCCTGGTGTGGGACGACAACCAGATCTCGATCGAGGACGACACCGCCATCGCCTTTGGCGAGGACACCTGCGCCCGCTACGAGGCCTATGGCTGGCACGTGCAGCGCGTCGACTGGGTGCGCGACGACGATCGCGAGGGCGACACCGACTACACCGAGGACGTCGGGGCGCTCTACGACGCGTTCGTCGCCGCGCGTGCGGTCACCGACCGGCCCTCCTTCATCGCCCTGCGCACGATCATCGGATGGCCGGCGCCCGACAAGCGCAACAGCTACAAGGCGCACGGCAGTGCGCTCGGCGCCGAGGAGGTCGCGGGCACCAAGAAGCTGATGGGCATGGACCCGGACAAGAACTTCGCCGTCCCGGACGACGTGCTGGCCTACACCCGTACGGCCGCCGACCGCGGTCGCGAGGCGCACAAGGCGTGGCAGGAGAGCTACGACAGCTGGGCCGAGGCCCACCCCGATGCGCACGCGCTGCACGCCCGGCTGTCCGAGCGCCGGCTGCCCGAGGGCTGGCAGGACGCGCTGCCGAGCTTCGACGCCGACGCCAAGGGCGTCGCGACGCGCAAGGCCAGCGGGGCCGTGCTGAACGCGCTCGCACCCGTGCTGCCCGAGCTGTGGGGCGGCTCGGCCGACCTCGCCGAGAGCAACAACACGACCATGGAGGGCGAGCCGTCCTTCCTGCCGGTTGACCGGCAGACCAAGCAGTGGTCCGGCGGTCCTTACGGCCGTACGTTGCACTGGGGCATCCGCGAGCACGCCATGGGCTCGACGATGACCGGCATCGCACTGCACGGCGGGCTGCGCGTCTACGGCGGCACGTTCCTCATCTTCAGCGACTACATGCGCCCGGCCGTCCGGCTCGCCGCGATCATGCAGGTGCCGGTCACCTACGTCTGGACGCACGACTCGATCGGCCTCGGCGAGGACGGCGCGACGCACCAGCCGATCGAGCAGCTGGCGAGCCTTCGCGCGATCCCCGGCCTCGACATGGTGCGCCCGGCCGACGCGAACGAGACGGCGATCGCCTGGCGCACGATCCTCGAGCACAACGACCGCCCGGCGGGTCTCGCGCTCACCCGGCAGAACGTCCCCACCTTCGACCGCGAGGTGTTCGCCTCGGCCGAGGGCACCGCGAAGGGCGCCTATGTGCTGCGCGACTGCCGCGAGGGCCTGCCCGAGGTGATCCTGATGGCCACCGGCTCAGAGGTGCAGATCGCCGTCGCGGCGCAAGACCTGCTGGAGGACGAGGGCACGCCGACCCGAGTGGTTTCCATGCCCTGCGTCGAGTGGTTCCGCGAGCAGGAGCCGGCCTACCAGCGCAGCGTGCTGCCGCATGACGTCAAGGCACGCGTGTCGGTCGAAGCGGGAATCGCGCAGAGCTGGCACGAGTGGGTCGGTGACGCCGGTGAGTGCGTCGCCCTCGACCACTACGGGGCCAGCGCCCCGTTCGCCGTGCTGTACGAGCAGTTCGGTCTGACCGCCGAGCGCGTGGTCGCGTCCGCACACAGCTCGCTGTCCAAGCTCGGCCGCACGTCCGGCTCGACCACCGGCAACTGACCGACCGTCCACCCGAGCGAGGAGCCCTCCCCATGACCACCGACACCGCACCCACCGACACCGCACCCACCGACACCGCACCCACCGGAGCCGCCACCGGGCCGCTGGCCGAGCTGTCCTCGGCTGGCGTCGCGGTCTGGCTCGACGACCTCTCGCGCGACCGCCTTCGCTCGGGCAACCTGGCCCAGCTGATCAGCGACAACAGCGTCGTCGGCGTCACCACGAACCCGTCGATCTTCCAAAAGGCGCTGGCCGACGGCGCAGCCTACGACGACCAGGTCCGCGACCTCGCGCTGCGAGGCACCGATGTCGGCGAGGCGGTGCGCGCGCTCACCACCTACGACGTGCGCTGGGCCTGCGACGTGCTGACGCCGGTGTTCGACGCGACCGACGGCGTCGACGGCCGGGTCTCGATCGAGGTGGACCCCCGCATCGCCCACGACACCGAGCGCACGACCGCCGAGGCCAAGGCCCTGTGGTGGCTGGTCGATCGGCCCAATCTCTACATCAAGATCCCGGCCACCGAGGCCGGCCTGCCGGCCATCACCGCGACCCTCGCCGAGGGCCTCAGCGTCAACGTCACGCTCATCTTCTCCCTCGAGCGCTACGACCGGGTCATGGACGCCTTCCTCGCCGGCGTCGAGCAGGCCCGCGACAACGGTCACGACCTGACGAGGCTCGGCTCGGTCGCCTCGTTCTTCGTCTCGCGGGTCGACACCGAGGTCGACAAGCGCCTCGGCGAGGGGTCCGACCTGCGCGGCAAGGCGGCCATCGCCAACGCTCAGCTCGCCTATCAGCACTACGAGAAGGTCTTCAGCAGCGACCGCTGGAAGGCGCTGGCCGACGCCGGCGCCATCGCGCAGCGGCCGCTGTGGGCCTCCACCGGCGTGAAGGACCCCGCGTACGACGACACCCGGTACGTCGTCGAGCTGGTGGCACCCGGCACCGTGAACACGATGCCCGAGGCGACGCTCGAGGCGGTGGCCGACCACGGCGAGGTCCGCGGCGACACCATCACGCCCTCCTACCAGCAGGCCAAGCAGGTGCTCGACGACCTCGCCTCGGCCGGGATCGACTACGACGACGTGGTCCGCCAGCTCGAGGACGAGGGCGTGCAGAAGTTCGAGGACTCGTGGAACGAGCTGATCGACTCGGTCACCGACCAGCTCGAGAAGGCCGGGGCCGACATCATGCCGACCGGGCAGGCCAAGCCGGCCGGCGACGGCCCGGCGTCGGCCTCGCCCGCCGCGACGGAGGGATGAGGCTCTTGCTGGTCTGCGTACCGTGATGGTGGTCTTCGCCGGCGTCCCAGGAGGACTGTCATGACGAACCCGCTGCGCTCACCGGCCGACCGGCGGCTGCCCAGGGTCCCCGAGCCCTGCGCACTGGTCGTGTTCGGCGTCACCGGCGACCTCGCCCAAAAAAAGCTGATCCCGGCGGTCTATGACCTCGCCAACCGCGGCCTGCTGCCGCCCGGCTTCGTGCTGCTGGGCTTCGCCCGGCGCGACTGGGGCGACGGCGACTTCGAGCAGCTGGCCCGGCAGTCGGCCGAGAAGGGGGCGCGTACCGAGTTCCGCGAGTCGACGTGGGAGCGCCTGGCCGACGCCATCAAGTTCCTGCCCGGCAGCTTCGACGACGACAACGCCTTTGACCAGCTCGCCGAGACGTTGGGCGAGCTCGACGGCACCCACGGCACCCAGGGCAACGCCGCCTTTTACCTGTCGATCCCCCCGACGGCCTTCCCGGTGGTGCTCAAGCAGATGCAGCGCACCGGCATGGCCGACAACCACCGGGCGGGCGCGTGGCGCCGGGTGGTGGTCGAGAAGCCTTTCGGCCACGACTTACCGAGCTCACGCGAGCTCAACGCGCTGGTCGACGACGTCTTCTCGGCCAGGGACGTGTTCCGCATCGACCACTACCTCGGCAAGGAGACGGTGCAGAACCTGCTGGCGCTGCGCTTCGCGAACGAGCTGTTCGAACCGATCTGGAACGCCAGCCACGTCGACTCGGTGCAGATCACGATGGCCGAGGACGTCGGCATCGGCACCCGCGCCGGCTTCTACGAGGAGACCGGCGCGGCCCGCGACGTGCTGCAGAACCACCTGCTGCAGCTGCTCGCCCTCACCGCGATGGAGGAACCGGTCGGCTTCGACGCCGAGAGCCTGCGCACCGAGAAGCGCAAGGTGCTCGGCGCCCTGAAGCCGCCCAAGGACCTCGCAAGAGACGCGGTGCGGGGCCAGTACGACCAGGGCTGGCTGGCCGGTGAGCGGGTCAAGGCCTACCGGGCCGAGAAGGGCGTCGCCGACGACAGCACGACCGAGACCTACGCGGCGGTCCGCTTGGAGATCGAGACCCGCCGGTGGGCCAACGTGCCGTTCTACCTGCGCACCGGCAAGCGGCTGCCGCGCCGGGTCACCGAGATCGGCGTCATCTTCCACCGGGCGCCGCACCTGCCGTTCGCCAAGACCGCGACGCAGGAGCTCGGCGCGAACCAGCTCGTCGTGCGCGTGCAGCCGGACGAGGGCGTGACGCTTCGCTTCGGGTCCAAGGTGCCGGGCACGGTGATGGAGGTGCGCGACGTCGCGATGGACTTCCAGTACGGCGAGGCCTTCACCGAGGCCTCCCCCGAGGCCTACGAACGGCTGCTGCTCGACGTTCTGCTGGGCGACGCCTCGCTGTTCCCCCGCAACGAGGAGGTCGAGCAGAGCTGGCGGGTCATCGACCCGATCGAGCAGTTCTGGGCCGAGGGCGGCGCGCCGGAGCTCTACCGGGCGGGCGAGTGGGGACCCAAGGGCGCCGTCGAGATGCTGGCCCGCGAGGGCCGTACGTGGCGCCGGCCGTGAACGCCGCCGCCGACGCCCGACCCGTCTGCCGGAGGAGCGCATGACCACCCTGTGGGACACCTCGGGAACCGCCGTCGTCAAGGCGCTCGCTGCCGAGCGGCGCACCCACGGCGCCATCGCGAGCGGGCTGGCGCTGACGCTCGTCTGCGTCGTCGACGAGGGCAAGGTCGCCGACGCCGAGCAGGCGGCCACCCGGGCCGCCGCCGAGCACCCGTGCCGGCTGATCATCGTGGTGCGCCGTCGCCCTGATGCGCCGGAGGCACGGCTCGACGCCGAGGTGCTCATCGGCGGGCGGCTCGGGCCGGGCGAGGCCATCGTTCTGCGCATGTACGGCCGGCTGGCCCTGCACGCCGAGTCGGTCGTCCTGCCGCTGCTCGCCCCCGACGCACCGGTCGTCACCTGGTGGTACGGCGCGCCGCCGCGCCGCATCGCGCACGACCCGCTGGGCGTGCTCGCCGACCGCCGGGTCACCGACTGCAGCCTCGCGAGCGATCCGCTGGCCGCGCTCAAGCAGCGGGCCGACGACTACGCGCCCGGCGACACCGACCTGGCCTGGACGCGCTCGACGGCGTGGCGGGCCCTGTGCGCCTCCGCCTTCGATTCGGTCGAGGGTAGGGCGCTGTCGGCATCGGTCTCCGGCCCGCCGGCCGAGGCCAATCGCACGCTGCTCGCCGGCTGGCTGCGCGCCTGCCTCGACATCGACGTCGAGGTCCTCGATGCCGAGGGCGAAGGCGTCACCGCAGTCCAGATGGCGCTGGAGGAGGGGGAGCTCCAGATCGAGCGGGCCTCGCGGAGCACCGCTTCGCTGCGCCGCAGCGGGCTGCCGGACCGCACCATGCCGCTCGACCCGCGCGAGCTGGGTGACCTGCTCGCCGAGGAGCTGCGCCGCCTCGACGCCGACGAGACCTACGCCAAGGCGCTCGCCGCGGCCACCGGCTCCGGCGACCTGTCGGGGCGGGCCGACAATCGCACGCACGTGTGGCACGACCCCACCGCGGCCGACGACCCTGATCCGGCGCTGACGACGTCGTGAGTGGACCGTCGTCGGTGGCATCGGTGGTGATCGGCGTGACGCCCGAGCCGCCACCGGCCTTGGTCACGGTCGTGCGGGATCCCGAGCTCCTCGCCGAGACGGTCGCGGCGGGCCTGCTGACCAGGTTGGTCGAGGTGCAGGCCGAGCGCGGGACGGCCTCGGTGGTGCTGACCGGCGGCGGTGTCGGCATCGCGACGCTCGAGGCGGTGCGCCGCTCCCGCGTCCGCGACGCCGTCGACTGGCGGCGCGTCGACGTCTGGTGGGGCGACGAACGCTTCGTCGCCGGCGACAGCAGCGAGCGCAACGACGTCCAGGCCCGCGAGGCGCTGCTCGACGCCCTCGACCTGGACCCCGAGCGGGTGCATCCGATGGGTGCGCCCGGCGGCCCCGACGGTGACGACCCGGACGCCGCGGCCGAACGCTACACCGGTTCGCTGGCCGCTGCCGCGGCCGGCCAGAAGGACCGTTCGGACGCGCTCACCCCCGCCTTTGACGTGCTGCTGCTGGGCATGGGCCCCGAAGGGCACACCGCCTCGATCTTCCCCGAGTCGCCGGCCGCGCACGACGAGCGCACCGTGCTCGCGGTGCACGACTGCCCGAAGCCGCCGCCCACCCGGGTGTCACTCGGCCTCACCGCCCTGAACGCCGCCCGACAGGTGTGGTTCGTCGTGGCGGGCGAGGCAAAGGCGGCGATGGTCGCCGTCTCGGTGCCGGGCACCGCACCGGTGCAGGTGCCGGCCGCCGGCGTGCGGGGCACCGAGCGCACCCGCTGGCTACTCGACGAGGCCGCAGCAGCCCGGCTCCCCGGCCGCTGAGCCGCAGCGCTCGGACCGGCTAGCGGCTGCTGCGCAGCTTGGCGAGCGCCTCGTTGAGGATCGCCTCGCCGTCCTCGTCGTTGCGCCGCTCGCGTACATAGGCAAGGTGGGTCTTGTAAGGCTCCACCTTGGTCTTGGGCGGCGGGTTGCTCTGGTCCTGACCGGCCGGGAACCCGCAGCGCGGGCAGTCCCACGTGTCCGGGACGGCCGCCTCGTCGGCGAACGACGGGCGGGTGCGATGGCCGTTGGCGCAGAAGAAGTCGATGCGTCGCCGGGGCGCGCTGTCGCCGCGCTCGCTCTCGCCCATGGGGCCGGCGCCGACCCGGCTGCCGCGGATCGCGTTCCCACCTGCCATGGCGGTGCTCCTTCTCTGGCTCGTCGGTCGAGGGCTCGGCTCTGGGTCGCTCAGGCGGGCGGGATCGGCAGGGCGGGCTCCTTGAGGAGCAGCCCGAGGGCGATGATGCAGACGGCCCACACGAGACCGCAGATGATGGTCAGCCGGTCGAGGTTCTTCTCCACCACCGCGCTGCCGCCGAGCGAGGACGACACCCCGCCGCCGAACAGGTTCGACAGCCCGCCGCCCTTGCCGCGGTGCAGCAGGACGAGGACGATCATCCCGAGGCTGGTGATGACGAGCAGCACGGACAGTGCCAGGACCACAGGTCGTGCTCCGTTCGAGACCGAGATGTGCAGGACGGTGACGCTCAGAATGGTGACGTCGACAGCGGCGTCAGTGTAGGCGCAGTGCCGGGTCCCGCGGGCCGATCCGCTCGTCGTGGCGGCTGAGCGCGGATCAGGCGCGGTCCACCCGCACCGAGCTCGTCGACTCTCCGCTCACCTGCCGCGACGTCGCGCTGCCCGCGTCGTCGCCGTCCGCCCCCACGATGTCGACGACCTCGGCGAAGTGACAGGCCACCGGATGACCCTGCCCACGTTCGATCAACTGCGGTTCCTCGGTGGAGCAGATGTCCTGCTCCTTCCAGCACCGGGTGCGGAACCGGCAACCCGAGGGCGGGTTCGCCGGGCTCGGCACGTCACCGGTTAGCATGATCCGCTTTTTGTGCTCGCGGGCGTCCGGGTCCAGGATCGGCACGGCCGACAGCAGCGCCTGGGTGTAGGGGTGCGCGGTCTTCTCGTAGATGTCGTCCTCGGTGCCGACCTCGACCATGCTGCCGAGATACATCACCGCCACCCGGTCGCTGATGTGACGCACCACCGACAGGTCGTGCGCGATGAAGATGTAGGCCAGGCCGAACTCGTTCTGCAGCTGCTCGAGCAGGTTGACGACCTGGGCCTGCACCGAGACGTCGAGCGCCGACACCGGCTCGTCGCAGATGATGATCTCGGGCTGCAGCGCGAGCGCCCGGGCGATGCCGACGCGCTGGCGCTGGCCGCCGGAGAACTGGTGCGGGTAGCGGTTGACGAAGTCGGGGTTCAGACCCACGCGCTCGAGCAGCTCACGGGCCTGCCCGCGCTGGTCCTTGCCCTTGACCAGATCCGGGTGGATGGCCCAGGGCTCGGCGACGATGTCACCGACCGTCATGCGCGGGTTGAGGCTGGAGTAGGGGTCCTGGAAGATGATCTGGATGTTGCGGCGCAGCTTGCGCAGGTCCTTGCCCTTGTACTCGGTGACGTCCTGGCCCTTGTAGAAGATCTGCCCGCCGGTGGGCTTCTCCAGGGCCATGAGCACCTTGCTGACCGTCGACTTGCCGCAGCCCGACTCACCCACCAGCCCGAGCGTCTCGCCCGTGTTCAGCGAGAAGTTGACGCCATCGACCGCCCGCACCTGGCCGATCGTCTTCTTGAAGACGATCCCCTGGGTGAGCGGGAAGTACTTCTTCAGATCGCGGACCTCCAGCAGCGGCGCGTCGCCATGCGCGTCGCCGTGGGCACCAGCGGTCGCGGTCATGGTGTCAGCCATGGAGCACCTCCTCGGCGTAGTGGCAGGCGCTGCGCCGGCCGGGGGCGACCTCGCGCAGCTCGGGCAGCTCCTGCACGCAGCGGTCGGTACCGCGCGGGCAGCGGGGGTGGAAGGGGCAGCCCTTCGGCAGCTCGGCCAGGTTCGGTGGCGCGCCCTTGATCGGATTGAGCTTCTGGCCCTTCTGGTCGACGCGGGCGATCGAGGACATCAGCCCGGCGGTGTAGGGCATCGCCGGCGAGCGAAAGACCGCGTCGGTCTCGCCGGTCTCGACGATCCGGCCGGCATACATCACCGCCACTCGGTCGGCGATCTCACCGACGACGCCCAGGTCGTGCGTGATGAGGATCAGGCCCATGCCGTTCTCGCGCTGCAGGTCGGCGAGCAGGTCCATCACCTGCGCCTGCACGGTGACGTCGAGGGCGGTGGTCGGCTCGTCGGCGATGAGGATCTCGGGGTCGAGCGCGATCGCCATGGCGATCATCACGCGCTGGCGCATACCGCCGGAGAACTGGTGCGGGTAGTCGCCGACCCGCTCCTTGGCCCCGGGGATGCGCACCTTGTCCATCAGCTCGATCGCGGCCTTCTTGGCATCCTTCTTGGAGGTGCCGCGGTGCCGCCGGAACATCTCACCGATCTGCGAGCCGACGGTGAACACCGGGTTGAGCGAGGACAGCGCGTCCTGGAAGACGATCGAGATCTCCTCGCCCCGCAGGTCGCGCTGGTGCTTGGCCGGCATCTGCAGCAGATCGTCACCCTTGTAGCGGATCTCGCCGCCGGTGACGAAGCCGGGCGGGCTGTCGAGGATCCCCATGATCGTCTGCGCGCTGACGGACTTGCCGCAGCCCGACTCGCCGAGGATCGCGAGCGTCTCACCCTTGTTGAGGTTGTAGGAAATGCCGTTGACGGCCTGGATGACGCCGTAGTCGGTGCGGAACTCGACGCTCAGGTCGTCCACCTCGAGCAGGTGGGCACCCGAGGTGCTGGTCACGTCGGGGGACGGCAGAGTGGCAGTCATCAGCGCAGCTTCGGGTCAAGGGCGTCGCGCAGCGCGTCGCCGAGCAGGATGAACGACAGCACCGTCACCGACAGGAACAGGCTCGGGAAAAGGATCAGGTGCGGGGCGGTGCGGATCAGGTTCTGACCGGCGTTGATCTGCAGGCCCCACGAGATCGCGGGCAGCTGCAGCCCGATGCCGATGAACGACAGCGTCGCCTCGGCGGCGATGATGCCGCCGACCGAGATGGTGGCGTAGACGAGCACCGGCGCCAGTGCATTCGGCACGATGTGTTTCAGGATGATCCTTGGGTTGCTGGCGCCCATCGCGCGCGCGGCGGCGACGTAGTCGGTGTCCTTGATCGAGATGACGCTCGAGCGGAACAGGCGCAGGAAGGTCATCCAGGACAGCGCGATCAGCGCGATCGACACCTGAGGTAGGCCGCGGTTGGTAAAGGCGTTGAGGATGAGGATCGAGCCGAGCACCACCGGCAAGCCGTAGGCGATGTCGGTGATGCGGGCGACGAGCACGTCGAACCAGCCGCCGTAGAAGCCGGCGATCGCACCCAGCGTCACGCCGATGAGCATCGCCCCGCCGACGACGACCACGCCGATGATCATCGAGACGCGCGCGCCGTAGATGACGTTGGCGAAGTAGTCGGCCCCGAAGGTGTCGTAGCCGAACCAGGCATCGGCGCTGGGAGCACCGCGGGAGCGGGAGAGGTCCTGGACACGCGGGTCGCGGTTGGTGAACAGGGTCGGGAAGGCCGCCATGACCGTCAGCACGATCAGCAGGACCGCCGCGACGAGGAACAGCGGGTTGCGGCGCAGCTGCCGCCAGGCATCCGACCAGAGCCCCGCCTCCCGGGTGTCGGTGCCGCCCACCTCCGCGTCGTCGGGCTCGGGCTCGGCGACCTCGAATTCGGGCTCGCGGGCGATGCTCGGGTCGGTGGCGTTCGCATCGGCGAACATCGACTGCGACTCGTCGGAGGCCTGGCCTCGCGCGACCGGCCGGCCCTTGGTGCTCTCACTCATGGCGGATGCCCTTACTCATAGCGGATCCTGGGGTCGAGGGCGGCGTACATGACGTCGACGATGAGGTTGAAGACGATGTAGACGAACACGAACAGCGTCACGATGCCGACGACCACGGTGCCTTCCTGGCGCTGGATGGCTTGGAACACCGTCCGGCCGAGCCCGGGGATGTTGAAGATGCCCTCGGTGACGATCGCGCCACCGAGCAGCGCGCCGAGGTCGACGCCGAGGAAGGTGACGACGGGGATGAGGCTGTTGCGCAGCGTGTGCTTGCCGACCACGCTCAGCGGTGACAGTCCCTTGGCCTTGGCGGTGCGCACGTAGTCGTTGCGCAGGTTCTCGACCAGCGACGTGCGGGTGAGCCGGGCGACGTAGGCCAGCGACAGGGCGGCGAGCACGAAGCCGGGCAGCAGGTAGCCCGCGGGGAAGCCGGCCTGCACACCGGAGATCGGGAAGATGCCGAGCTTGAGGCCGAGGCTGTACTGAGCCAGGAAGCCGAGCACGAACACCGGGATCGACACGACCAGCGTGGTGCTGACGAGCACCAGGTTGTCGAAGAAGGACTTTCTTCGGATGCCGGCCAGCACCCCGGCCGCCAGGCCGATCACCGCCTCGAAGATCAGGGCCACGATGGCCAGCTTGACGGTGATGGGCACGGTCTGCTTGAGCGTGTCGGCGACCGGCCGGCCGCTGAAGTCGGTGCCGAGGTCACCCTGCACGAGGTTGCCCACGTACTTGCCGTACTGCACGGGCAGTGAGTCGTTGAGGTTGTACTCGTCGCGCAGCTGCTGCAGCACCGCCGGGGACAGCGGCCGGTCACCGGCCAGGCCCCGGATCGGGTCGCCCGGCAGCGCGAACACCATGGCGAAGATGAGGAACGAGGCGCCGATGAGCACGGGGATCGCCAGCAGCAGGCGGCGCACGATGTAGCGGGCCATGGCCCTCCTTCGACGAGCGCGGAGTGAAGTGCGTGCAGCGTAGGTCACACCCAGCCGGGTCAGGGGCAGGCGTCAACCGGTTTTACGCCGCCGAGACGAGATCGTTGCGCGGGGCGTCGCGAGGCGACCGGGACGCCGGACGGCGTGCCGCACCCCTGGTTGGGGTGCGACACGCCGTCGGGGTCGTGCGCGTCCCAGAATCGGGGACGCCGGGTCGTGCTGGCTGGTGCTAGCTGCCTACTGGTTCACCGTCACGTCGGCGACCCGCACGCGGGTGAAAGCGTCGATCTTGACGTTGGAGACCTTCTCGGAGTGCGCGCCCTGCACCAGGCCGAAGAACATCGGCATGATGGGCATGTCCTCGAGCAGGACGTCCTCGGCCTTCTGGTAGTCCTCCAGCGCCGCCTCGTTGCTGTCCGCGGAGTTACCCGAAGCGATCAGCTTGTCGAACTCGGGGTTGGAGTAAAAGGCGCTGTTCGAGCCGTTCGGCGGCTGCGCGCCGGTCGAGTACAGCGGCTCGAGGTAGTTCTGCGGGCTCGGGTAGTCCATCGCCCAGCCCAAGCGGAACGGGCCGTCGAAGCCCTTGGCGTCGGCCTTTGGCAGGTACTCGGAAAACTGCAGGCCGCCCTGGAGCTTGTAGGTGATGCCCAGGTTGTCACGCAGGTTGTTGCCGACCGCCTGCATCCACTGGTCGTGGCCCGCGCCGGCGTTGAACCACAGGTTCACCGGCTTGCTGGTGTCGAACTTGGTCTCGGCCAGCAGCTTCTTGGCCGCCTCCGGGTCGTACTTGCAGTACTTGCAGGCGTCCTTGCGCGCACCGTTGACGACCGGCGAGATGGCCGAGTACGCCGGCTCGCGGGTGCCGTTGAAGATGGCGTCCGTGATGCCCTTGCGGTCGACCGCCATGGAGAAGGCCTGGCGCACCTTCTTGTCGGCGAAGCGCGGGTCGTAGGTCGGGAAGCCGACGTAGGTGAAACTCGAGCTCGGCCGGGTGATGGCCCGGTCGCCGAACTCGTCCTTGTAGGTGGTGATGTTGTCCGGCGGCACCGTGTCGACGACGTCGAGGTTGCCGCCCTGCAAGTCGAGGTAGGCGGTCTTGATGTCGGTGTAGACCTTGAACTGCACCTTGTCGGCCTTGGCCTTGTTGCCCTTGTAGTCCTCGAAGCGCGACATCGTGATGCCCTGGCCCTTGACGAACTCGGCGTCGGCCTTGAAGGGGCCGTTGCCGATCGGCTTCTTGCCGAGCTCGGTCTGCGCCGCCTTGTCCTTGAAGAACGCCTGGGGCAACGGGAAGAAGGCCGAGTAGCCCGTGGTGAGCGGGTACTGGCGGAACGGTGAGGTCAGCGTGACCTGGAACTCGGTGTCGCTGACCTTCTTCAGCCCGGTCATCTTGTTCTTGGCCGGCGCCGAGTCGTTCTTGCCCTGCAGGTCACCGTAGCCCTCGACGTTGCCGAAGAAGTAGGAGTTGTCCTGCGCGTTCTCCGAGTTGGCGGTGAAGTTCCAGGCGTCGATGAACGAGTCGCTCGTCACCGGGGTGCCGTCGTGGAAGGTCCAGCCGTCCTTGAGCTTGACGGTCCAGACCTTGGAGTCCTCGGACTCGAAGGAGTCGGCGACGCCGTTCATCTCCTGCTCGCTGTTGTCGGCGTTGTAGGTGACCAGGCCGGTGAACAGCGCGTCGACGAGCTTGCCGCCCTCGGTCTCCGAGGTGCTGCCGGGGATCAGTGGGTTCTGCGGGTCACCCATGTAGACCGAGAACTGGCCGCCGGCCTTGCCCTCGGGCGTCGAGCCCCCGGCGCTGCTGCTGCCGCTGTCGTCACCTCCGCCGCACGCTGCGGCGCCCAGGGCCAGCACGAGCAGCGCTGCCCCCAAACGGATCTTGCCCTTGTGGAACTGCACGTGGCTCCTCCTTCTCCCGGACCCCGGGAGGACAGACCTGGACCGGGCACGCGAGGCGTGGCCCGGCGGGAATGCCTGGATGCAACCACCCCTACGGACGAAGGCAAGCGTTGCGCCGCGTTTGCAAGGAAATCGTGATGTTGCTGTGACGCTCCGGAGCGCAGGCGCTCAGGTGCCGAGGCGGCACAGCACCGCGAAGTCCTCGGCCGACAGGCTCGCGCCACCCACCAGCGCGCCGTCGACGTCCGGCTCGGCGGCGAGCTCGGCGATGTTGTCGGGCTTGGCCGACCCGCCGTACAGGATCCGGGTGCGGGCGGCGAACTCGGCGGACAGGCCCTCGGCCAGCGCGTGCCGGATCGCCGCGCACACCTGCTGCGCGTCGTCCGGGGTCGCGACCTGGCCGGTGCCGATCGCCCACAGGGGCTCGTAGGCGAGCACCACCTGCTGCTCGGCATCCACCCCGGTCAGGGCTGCCGCCACCTGGTCGAGCACGTGCTCGACCTGCTTGCCGGCCTCGCGCACCGCGGCCCCCTCCCCCACGCACAGGATCGGCGTTAGGTCGTGCCGCAGCGCCGCCTGCAGCTTGGCGGCCACGAGCGCATCGTCCTCGTGCTGGTGCTGCCGGCGCTCGCTGTGGCCGACCAGCGCATACGTGCAGCCCAGCCTGGCCAGCATGGCGCCGCTGATCTCCCCGGTGTAGGCCCCGCCGTCCTCGGTGGACAGGTCCTGCGCGCCGTAGCCGAGCCGTAGCCCGTCGCCGTCGACGAGCGTCTGGACGCTGCGCAGGTCGGTGAAGGGCGGGAGGACGACCACCTCTGCCCGGTCGTGGTCGGCGTCGTCGAGCCGGAACGCCAGCTGCTGCACGAGGGCGATGGCCTCGAGGTGGTTGAGATTCATCTTCCAGTTGCCGGCCACGAGCGGCACCCGCCCCGACGCGGCGGGGATGCGCTCCCCGGGTTCGCGGCGCCCGCGCAGGCGGGCCACCTCAGCCGGCCAGGACGGTGAGCCCGGGCAGCTCCCGGCCCTCGAGGAACTCAAGGCTCGCCCCGCCGCCGGTGCTGATGTGCGAAAAGGCGTCCACGTCGAGGCCGAGCGCACGCACGGCGGCCGCACTGTCGCCCCCGCCGACGACGGTGAGCGCGTCGTCGAGCCCGGCGATCGCACCGGCGACGCCGCGGGTGCCGGCCGCGTAGGGAGCCAGCTCGAACACGCCCATCGGCCCGTTCCAGAACACCGTGCGCGCGCCCTGCAGCTGCTCGTCGAACAGGCGCACCGACGCCGGGCCGATGTCCAACCCCATCCGGTCGGCGGGAATCTCGTCCACGGCCACCACGTCGTGCGGCGCGTCCGCGGCGAAGCGCTTGGCGGCCACGACATCGACGGGCAGCACGATCTTGCCGCTGTCGAGCAACCTGCGGCAGGCCTCGAGCTGGTCGGCCTCGAGCAGGCTTTGGCCGACCTCGTGCCCCTGCGCCGCCAAAAAGGTGAAGCACATCCCCCCACCGACGAGCAGGCGGTCGACGTGCGGCAGCAGCGCCTCGATCACCGCCAGCTTGTCGCTGACCTTGGAGCCGCCGAGCACGACGACGTAGGGCCGCGCCGGATCAACGGTGAGGCGCTGCAGCACCTCGACCTCGGCGGCCACGAGCGGGCCGGCGGCATGCGGCAGCCGCTGGGCGACGTCGTAGACGCTGGCGTGCCGGCGGTGCACGGCGCCAAAGGCATCGTCTATGTAGAGGTCGGCGAAGCTGGCCAGCTCGTCGGCGAAGGCTCCCCGCTCGGCGTCGTCCTTGCTCGTCTCGCGCGGGTCGAAGCGCACGTTCTCGAGCAGCACCACCCGGTCGGACTCGCTCGCCCGCACGGACTCTTGGGCCGACTCGCCGACGACGTCCTGCGCGAGCCGCACCGGGACCTCGAGCAGCTCCTCGAGCCGTTCGCCGACCGGCGCCAACGAGAGCTGCGGGTCGGGGGTGCCCTTGGGCCGGCCGAGGTGCGCCATGACGGTGACGATCGCTCCCCGGTCGAACAGGTCGCGAAGGAGCGGGACGCTGGCCCGGATGCGGCCGTCGTCGGCGATGGTGCGCATCCCCGACGGTCCGTCGGGGTCTTGCGCGAGCGGCACGTTGAGGTCGCAGCGCACAAGGACCCGCTTGCCGGCGACGTCGAGGTCGGCAGCCCTCGGCAGCGAGGGGGGGCTGGCCACCACCTACAGGCTCTTCCCGACCAGGCTGATCAGGTCGACCAGCCGGCACGAGTAGCCCCACTCGTTGTCGTACCAGCCGATGACCTTCACCTGGTCGCCCGCGGCCATCGTGAGCGAGGCGTCGAGCGTGCAGGAGGCGGGGCTCGTGACGATGTCGCTGCTGACGATCGGGTCCTCGGTGTACACCAGGTAGCCCTTCATCGGGCCCTCGGCGGCCTCGCGGTAGGCGGCGTTGACGTCCTCGACGCTCGCCGCCCGGCTCAGCGTGACCACCAGGTCGGTCACCGACCCGGTCGGCACGGGCACCCGCAGCGCCATACCGTCGAGCTTGCCCTCGAGCTCGGGCAGGACCAGGGCGGTCGCCTTGGCGGCGCCGGTGGTGGTCGGCACGATGTTGAGGCCGGCGGCGCGGGCGCGACGCAGGTCCTTGTGCACGTTGTCCTGCAGGTTCTGGTCGGCGGTGTAGGCGTGGATCGTCGTCATCAGGCCCTGCTCGATGCCGAAGCTGTCCGACAGCACCTTGGCCATCGGCGCGACGCAGTTGGTGGTGCAGGAGGCGTTGCTCAGCACCGTCTGCGAACCGTCGTAGGCGCTGTCGTTGACGCCCATGACCACGGTCAGGTCCTCACCCTTCGCGGGGGCGGAGATGATGACCTTCTTGGCGCCGCCGGAGTCGACGTGCTTGCGGGCGTCGGGTGCCTTGGTGAAGAACCCGGTCGACTCGACGACGACGTCGACGCCGACATCGCCCCAGCCGATGGCCCCGGGGTCGCGCTCGGCGAAACCGGTGAGCTTCGCGCCGTCGACGACCAGCGAGCTGCCCTCGGCCGACACCTCGCCCGGGAAGCGGCCGAGCACGCTGTCGTACTTGAGCAGATGGGCCATGGTCGCGACGTCGCCGAGGTCGTTGAAGGCGACGATCTCGATGTCCTGGCCGCTCGCGGCGGCGGCCCGGTAGAAGTTGCGGCCGATGCGGCCGAATCCGTTGATGCCGACGCGAACGGTCACTGCGGTGCTCCTCGGGGCTGGGATATCGGGACTGGGATCTCGGGTCTGGGATCTCGGGACTGGGACTCGGACTCGGTGCTGCTCTGTCGCGGCTGGGCGAGGCCGTGGTGCGACTGGTGCGACTGGTGCGACCGGGCGGGCGCGGTTCGATCGGGAACCTAGCCGACCGACACTGCACCCGTGCCCGGCTGCCGGCGGCGGACACCGGACGCCGTGCCCAGGCGACCCGGGCCAGGCGACCCGGGTAAGGCAGCCGCAGTCAGGCAACAGGGGTCAGGCGCTCGGTGCGGGCGGAGCTGCGCAGCGCCTGCAGGACCCGGGTGGCCGCGAGCAGGTCCGGCAGCCGGCCGGGCGCAGGCTCGCCGGGCGTCCAGGGCCGGTCCGGCGAGGCCCGGCCGACGACCTCCGCGGCGAGCAGCTGCGCGGTGGCCAGCTCCCCGGGATGCCCCGGGTGGGACGTCGGACCCGCCACCTCGCCCAGCAGCGGCAGTCGGGCACCGCCCTCCCAACGGCAGACCAGCGGGTCGGCCAGCAGCCGGGCGCCGGCGAAGGAGACGCGCACGGCTGGGGCGCCCTCGTGCGACACGAGCGTCGTCGCCCCGGTGGCAGACAGCAGCGCCCAGCTGACCGGCTCGCCGCCGGCGAGCGCGGCAGCCGGCATCGGCGCCGGCGCGGCGATGGCCGCCACCACTTCGCCGACCGACAGCGCGAGCACGTCGACGAGCTCAGCCGCGGCGCGCACCCCCCGGGGCCAGCCGCGCACCGTCACCTGCAGCGGGACGCCGGCGAGCGGGACGGCGGCGGCCACCGTGCGCCACCACGGTTCCCACCGCCGGTGCAGGCTCACCGTCACGCCGGGGTCCGCCGCGAGCAGCTGCTGCAGCAGGGGCACGTCCAGCGGGGCCGGCCCGGCGAGCAGGACGCTCAGCCCGTGGCGGGCCAGCCGCGGCAGCAGCGGGGCCAGCGACGGGTCGGCGCCGTCGACCGCGACGGCGTCGAGCCGGGCGTCGTCGACCACCTCGGCCGGGTCGACGTAGGTGGCGGCATCGAGCCGGTCGTCGTAGGGCTCCGCGCCGAGCGTGCCGAGCAAGCGCCAGCCCGCGGCCCGGAGCGGGCCGGTCGGTACCTGGCCCGCGACCGCCATCGCCGGTTGGTGCCCCAGCTCCCGCCCGGCCCGCGCCCGCCGCGCCTGCGCACTCACGCACCCATCGTCGCTGAGCCCCCGTCGCGCACGTCAACGATTGGCGAGCGCCTCGCGCACCACGGCGCCGACCTGCTCGGTCTCGAGCAGGAAACCGTCGTGCCCGTTCTCGCTGTGCACCGTGGTCACGGCCGGCCGGCCGGGCAGCAGCCCGGCCATCTCGTGCTGCTGTTCCAGCGGGTACAGCCGGTCGCTGTCGATGCCGGCCACGTGCACCCGAGCGGTGATCCCGGACAACGCCGCGGCGACTCCCCCGCGACCGCGACCGACGTCGTGTCCGTCCATCATCTCGGTGAGCGCCACGTAGCTGCCGGCGTCGAAGCGGCGCACCAGCTTGTCGGCGTGGTGGTCGAGATAGCTCTGCACGGCGTAGCGGCCGGCCGGCGGCGGCGGCTCGCCCGGCTGGGCGTCGCGGCCGAAGCGCTCGTCGAGTTCGGCTGGCGAACGGTAGGTGATGTGCGCGATCCGCCGGGCCACGCCGAGCCCACGCCACGGGCCCCGGCCGAGCGGCAGCCGGTGGTAATCGCCCCCGCACCAGTCGGCGTCGGCGCGCACGGCCGCGAGCTGGGTCCCGCACCAGGCGATCTGCTCGGCACTGGAGGCCGCCCCGTGGGCGAGCAGCACCGCGGCGGCAACCCGGTGCGGCTGCGAGACGGCCCACTCGAGCGCCCGCATGCCGCCCATCGAGCCGCCGACGACCAGCGCCCAGCGCTTGACGCCCAGGGCGCTCGCGAGCTCGGCCTCGGCCTGCACGCCGTCGCGCAGCGCGACGGTGGGCCAGCGGCTGCCGTAGGGGCGCCCGTCGGCGGCCGCCGAAGACGGACCGGTCGAGCCTTGGCAGCCTCCCAGCACGTTCGGGCAGACGACGAACCAGCGGTCGGTGTCGAGTGCCCGCCCCGGCCCGATCAGGCCGTCCCACCAGCCGGCGGTGGGGTGGCCCGGCCCGGCCGGCCCGGCGGCGTGGCTGTCCGCGGTCAGGGCGTGCGTGACCAGGACGGCGTTGCCACCGTCGGGAGCCAGCGTCCCCCATGTCTCGTAGGCGAGGCGCACCCCGTCCAGGCGCCCGCCGGCCTCGAGCGGCAGCGGCCCGGGCAGCAGGAAGAACCTGCGGTCGCCGATCTGGTCGCCCGGCACCCAGGCACCGCTCGCCGGCGGCGACCCCAGCGCGAGCGGCGCCTCGGCGCGGGCAAGCGTCAGGGCGCTGTCTAGGACTTGGCTGCGCGGAAGCCGGCGTCGAGGTCGGCCAGGATGTCGGCGATCCCCTCGAGGCCCACCGACAGCCGGATCAGCCCGGGCACCACCCCGCTGTGCACCTGCTCGTTCTCGGTCAGCTGGCTGTGCGTGGTGGTGGCGGGCTGGATGACCAGGCTGCGCACGTCACCCACGTTGGCCACGTGGCTGTGCAGCTCGAGGGCCTCGACGAAGCGCTTGCCGGCCTCGGCCCCACCGGCGATGACGAAGGACAGCACCGCGCCGGCGCCGCGCGGGAGGAGCTCGACGGCCCGCTCGTGCCAGCGCGATGACGCAAGACCCGGGTAGTTGACCGACTCGACCTCGTCGCGCGCCTCGAGGAACCCTGCGACGGCCTGGGCGTTCTGCACGTGCCGCTCCATGCGCAGCGACAGCGTCTCGAGCCCCTGCAGGAACAGAAAGGCGTTCATGGGCGCCATCGCCGAGCCGTGGTCGCGCAGCAGCTGCACGCGGGCCTTGGCGATGAACGCGCCGGGGCCGAGAGCGTCCCAGTAGACGAGGCCGTGGTAGCTGGGGTCGGGCGTGGTGAAGTTCGCGAACCGGCCGCTCGCCCCGAAGTCGAAGGTGCCGCCGTCGACGATGACCCCGCCGATCGAGGTGCCGTGACCGCCGATGAACTTGGTGGCCGACTCGACGACGATGTCGGCGCCGTGCTCGAGCGGGCGGGCGAGGAACGGCGTCGCCAGCGTGTTGTCAACCATCAGCGGGATGCCGGCCTCGTGCGCCACGGCGCTGATGCCGGGGATGTCGAGCACGTCGCCGCGCGGGTTGCCGATCGTCTCGCCGTAGAACACGCGCGTCTGCGGGCGGATGGCGGCCCGCCAGGCGTCGAGGTCGTCCGGGTCGTCCACGAAGGTGACCTCGATGCCGAGCTTCGGCAGCGTGTAGTGCAGCAGGTTGTAGGTGCCGCCGTACAGCGAGGGCGAGCTGACGACGTGGTCGCCGGCCTCGGCCAGGTTGAGGATCGCGAGCGTCTCGGCGGCCTGCCCGGAGGCTGTCGCGAGCGCACCGACCCCGCCCTCGAGCGCCGCGACGCGCTGCTCGAACACGTCGTTGGTCGGGTTCATGATCCGGGTGTAGATGTTGCCCGGCTCGCCGAGCGCGAACAGCGCCGCGGCGTGGTCGGTGTCGCGGAAGGCGAAGCTGGTGGTCTGGTAGATCGGCGTCGCGCGTGACCCGCTGTGCGGGTCGGGCTGAGCGCCGGCGTGGATCTGGCGGGTCTCGAAGGACCAGCCCTGTCCGCTCGGGGCGGGGGCGTCGGTGTCGAGCTCTGACATGGGATCTCCTGGGGACGACGGCACGGGTGCGGGAGGAGCCGGCTCCGGGTCGCGGAGCGGCCAAGACCGGGCGGGGGCCGGACCAGCCGTGGACGGCTGCCGGCGCGGTGCTCAGGAGGCCGGACAGAGCTCGTCATAGGTGCTGCGCGTGCCGTAACCCCACTCGTCGTTCGAGGTCGCGGACTGCAGCAGCACGGCGCCAATGGTAGCAGCCGCCGCAGCTAGTCCGACTCGTCGAGCAGCTCGGCGGTCACGCTCGACTCGGTGTCGGGCACGCCGAGCTCGCCAGCCCGTGCGTCGGCCATCGCCAGCAGCCGGCGGATGCGTCCGGCGATCGCGTCCTTGGTCATCGGCGGGTCGGCGAGCGCGCCGAGCTCCTCGAGCGAGGCGTTGGCGTGCTCGCGGCGCAGGCGCCCGGAGACCAGCAGATGCTCGGGCGCGTCGTCGCCAAGGATGACGAGCGCCCGCTCGACCCGCGCGCCCGCCGCGACGGCGGCGCGCGCCGAGCGGCGCAGGTTCGCGTCGTCGAAGTTGGCGAGCCGGTTGGCGGTAGCCCGCACCTCGCGGCGCATGCGCCGGTCCTCCCACGCCAGCAGCGCCTCGTGGGCGCCGAGCCGGGTGAGCAGCACGCCGATGGCGTCGCCGTCGCGCACGACCACCCGGTCGACGCCGCGCACCTCGCGGGCCTTGGCCACGACGCCGAGGCGGCGGGCGGTCCCGACCAGCGCCATGGCCGCCTCCGGCCCGGGGCAGGTGATCTCGAGCGAGCAGGAGCGGCCCGGCTCGGTCAGCGAACCGTGCGCGAGGAACGCGCCCCGCCAGGCGGCCGCCGCGTCGCAGGTGGCCCCGGAGATGACCGACGGTGGCAGCCCGCGCACCGGCCGACCGTGGCCGTCGACCAGGCCGACCTGCCGCGCGAGGCCCTCGCCGTCCTTGGTGACGCGCACGACGTAGCGGGTGCCCTTGCGCAGGCCGGCGGCCGCCACGACGTGCACGTCGCTGGCGTGGCCGTACACCTCGGCCAGCTCCTTGCGCAGCCGTCGGGCAGCCGAGCCGGTGTCGAGCTCGGCCTCGACGACGATCGCGCCGGCCACCAGGTGCAGACCACCGGCGAAGCGCAGCAGGGCCGCGATCTCGGCCCGCCTGTCGCACGGACGGGTGATGCGGAGCCGGGAGAGCTCGTCCTTGACGGCGGCGGTCATGGACATGCGTTCTCCTGGGTGGGGTCGGCGGCGTCTCGGGAATGGCGGGCGAACAGCTCGGCGTACACGCCGGCGAGCCGGGCGGGGTCGTGCCGGGCGGTGCCATCCCCCAGGGCGACGTCGGCAAGCACGAGCCGGGCCCCGAGCGCGGCCGCCGCCTCCGTGAGCGCCGGCACGTCGGCGACGGCGGCCCGGTCGGCCAGGACGACGTCGATGCGCAGGTCGGGGGCGTGCGTCGACAGCACCTGCAGGTGGGCCTGCGGCGAGAAGCCCTCGGTCTCGCCGTCCTGGGCGGCCAGGTTGAGACACACGAGCCGGCGGGCGTGCGTCCCGACCAGCGCGGCGCGCAGACCGGGGACGAGCAGGTGCGGCAGCACGCTGCTGAACCATGAGCCGGGTCCGAGCACCACCCAGTCGGCCTCCCGCACCGCGGTCACCGACGCCTCGCACGCGGGCGGGTCGGCCGGCCGCAGACGCACCGCAGTCACCTCGCCGATCGCCGTCGCGACCGCCACCTGCCCGACGACCTCGCGCAACGCACCGTGTCGGCGCGCCGGTATGCGGACGTCGGCCACGATCTCGAGCGGCACCGGGCTCATCGGCAGCACCCGGCCCACCGCACCGACCAGCTCGGCCGTTAGGTCGAGCGCGGCGACCGGGTCACCGGTGCACTCGGCGAGCCCAGCCAGCAGGAGGTTGCCGACGGCGTGGCCGGCGAGCGGCCCCTCGCCGCCGAAGCGGTGCTGCAGGGCCCGGGCCCAGGTGCGTCCGCGTGCGTCGTCGGAGACGAGCGCCGCGAGCGCCATCCGCAGGTCACCCGGCGGCAGCGCGTGCAGCTCGGTGCGCAGCCGGCCGCTCGAGCCGCCGTCGTCGGCCACCGTGACCACCGCCGTCAGCTGCGAGCTCACCCGCCGCAGCGCCGACAGCCCGGCCGCCAGCCCATGGCCGCCGCCGAGCGCCACGACGCGGGGACCGCTCACCGGTGCACCTTGTCGCCGGCGCGCGTTCGCGCCCGAGGTCGCCGGCGCGCGTTCGCGCCCGAGGTCGCCGCGCTCGTTCGCGCCCGAGGTCGCGGTGCTCATTCGCGCCCGAGGTCGCGGTGCACCACCTGCACGTCGACCCCCTCGAGATCGCCCCATCGCTGCGCCAGCTCCTCAGCCACCGCCACGCTGCGGTGCTTGCCGCCCGTGCAGCCCACGGCCACCAGCGCGTAGCGCTTGCCCTCCCGGGCGTAGCCGTCGAACACCGTACGCAGCAGCTGCGCGTAGCCCCCGACGAAGGTGCGCGCGTCCGGGTGGCCGAGCACGTGGTCGCGCACCACGCCCTCCCGACCGGTGTGCGCACGCAGCTCGGGGACCCAGTGGGGGTTCGGCAGGAAGCGCACGTCGGCGACGAGGTCGGCATCGACGGGCAACCCGTACTTGAAGCCGAACGAGAGCACCGTCAGGCTGAGCGCGGACTGGCCCGCCTCGCCCCCGAAGGCGGCGGTGAGCATGTCGCGCAGCTGGTGCACGTTGCGCCCGCTCGTGTCGAGCACCAGGTCGGCGGCACTGCGCACGTCGTGCAGCAGCTCGCGCTCCCGGGCCATGCCGTCGACCAGCCGGCCGTCCCCCTGCAGCGGATGGGCCCGCCGCACCGACTCGAAGCGCTGCACGAGCACGTCGTCGTCGGCCGTCAGGAACAGCACGCGCGGCGCGAGACCGACCCGGCCCAGCTCGTCGAGGGCGGTGTGCAGGTCGGAGGAGAAGGCGCGGGAGCGCACGTCGACGACGGCGGCGATGCGCCCGACCGCGCCGAGTGAGCGGGCGCCGAGCTCGACCATCGTCGCGAGCAGTGCGGGCGGCAGGTTGTCGACGACGAAGAAGCCGAGGTCCTCGAGCGCCTTGGCAGCGGTGGACCGCCCGGCGCCGGACATGCCGGTGACGACGACGAGCTCCATCGACGGGGCGCTCACGAGCCGACCACCTCACCCGTCGCCGGGTCGAAGGCCGGTACAGCGGCGCTCTCGGTGGCGGTCAGCTCGGTGGCGGGGGCCAGCGCGGCGAGCACCGCCTCCGCCGTGCGCCGGCCGATGCCGGGAACCTCCATCACCTGCTCGACGCCGGCGGCCCGCAGCCGCTTGAGCGAGCCGAAGTGCTTGAGCAGCGCCTTGCGGCGGGTCTCACCGAGGCCGGCGACGCCGTCGAGCGCCGAGGTGGTCATGGCGCTCGAGCGCTTCTGGCGGTGGTAGGCGATCGCGAAGCGGTGGGCCTCGTCGCGCACCCGCTGCAGCAGGTACAGCCCCTCGCTCGTGCGCGGCAGGATGACCGGGTCGCTGTCCCCCGGCAGCCACACCTCCTCGAGCCGCTTGGCGAGCCCGACGAGCGCGACGTCGTCGACGCCCAGCTCGTCCAGGGCGGCCTGCGCCGCGGCGACCTGCGGGGCGCCGCCGTCGACGACCACCAGCTGCGGGGCGTAGGCGAAGCGGCGCGGCCGGCCGGTCTCCGGGTCGATGCCCGGCCGCTCCAGATCGTCTGCGTCCTCGGCCTGCTGCGCCAGGTGCCGGGCGAAGCGACGCCGGACGACCTCGCGCATCGAGGCTGTGTCGTCGTTGCCGTCCTCGCCGCGCACGGCGAAGCGGCGGTACTCGCTCTTGCGGGCCAGCCCGTCCTCGAACACGACCATCGAGGCGACCACGTTGGTGCCCTGGACGTGCGAGACGTCGAAGCACTCGATGCGCAGCGGTGCCTGCTCGAGCTCGAGGGCGTCCTGCAGCTCCGACAGCGCCAGCGAGCGGGCGGTGAGGTCGCTGGCCCGCTTGGTCTTGTGCAGCGCGAAGGCCTGGGTGGCGTTGCGCTCGACGGTCTCGAGCAGCGCCCGCTTGTCGCCCCGCTGCGGCACCCGCAGGCTGACCTGGGTGCCGCGCAGCCGGCACAGCCACTCCTGCAGGACGTCGGCGTCAGGAGGCAGCTCGGGCACGATGACCTCGCGCGGCACGTCCTCGGTGCCCCGCAAGCGCACACCCGCCCCGGGCACCATGCGACGGTCGACGGGTTGCTCGTCGTCGTCCCATCCGGGCTGCTGCTCGCCGTAGGCCTGGGTGAGGAACTGCCCGACCAGCTCTCCGGTGCTGAGCTCCTCGACCTTGTCGACGACGTAGCCGCGCTGGCCGCGTACCCGCCCGCCGCGCACGTGGAAGACCTGCACGGCCGCCTCGAGCTGGTCCTGGGCGACCCCGATGACGTCGGCGTCGGTGGCGTCGGCCAGCACGACGGCCTGCTTCTCGGTGGCCCGGGTGAGCGCGCCGATGTCGTCGCGCAGCCGGGCCGCCCGCTCGTAGTCTTGCGCCTCGGCGGCCGCAGTCATCTCACGCTCGAGCCGCTTGACGAAGCGCACCGACTGGCCCGACATGAAGTCGCAGAAGTCGTCGACGATCTGGCGGTGCTGTGCCTGGTCGACGCTGCCGACGCACGGCGCCGAGCACTTGTCGATGTATCCGAGCAGGCACGGCCGGCCGACCTGACCGGCCCGCACGAACACCCCCTTGCTGCAGGTGCGGGCAGGGAACACCCGCAGCAGCAGGTCGAGCGTCTCGCGGATGGCCCAGGCGTGGGCGTAGGGGCCGAAGTAGCGCACCCCGCGCTTCTTGGGACCGCGCATCACCTGCAGCCGGGGAAACGGCTCGTCGAGCGTGACGGCCAGGCTCGGATAGCTCTTGTCGTCGCGATACCTGACGTTGAAGCGGGGGTCGTACTCCTTGATCCAGGAGTACTCGAGCTGCAGCGCCTCCACCTCGGTCTGCACCACGGTCCACTCGACTGAGCTGGCGGTGGTGACCATCTGCCGGGTGCGCGGGTGCAGCGCGCCGAGATCTTGGAAGTAGCTCGACAGCCGGCTGCGCAGGCTCTTGGCCTTGCCGACGTAGACGACCCGGCCGGTCGGGTCGCGGAAGCGGTAGACCCCGGCCGAGGTGGGGATCGTGCCGGCCGCCGGACGATACGACGACGGATCCACCACGCCCGTCAGACTACGGCGGCACCGGGTCTGGTTGGCCGGCGATCGACGCCGGTGGGACCCTCATCAGGTGCCCGCCGAACCGCTTGTCTGCGAGTTCGTCCTCGACGACGGCCAGTACAGCGGGCGCGGTCGCCTGACGGTGCTGCGCCTGGCCTGGTCACGGGAGGACCCGCTGGCGGTGGCCGTCGTGCTGACGGCCCAGCCGGACCACCCGGCCCTGCCGCGCGGGTCGTGGGTGGTGCTGCGCGACTTCCTGCGCTACGGGCTCGAGGAGCCGACGGGCGACGGCGCGGTACGGATCCTCCCCGATAACGCGCGCGACCGAGTGTGGTTCGAGCTGGCCCGGCCGGGCCGGGCGGCCTGCGTGTCGGTGCCGCGGCCGGTGGTGCGCGAGTTCCTGGACCGCACCGAGCAGCAGGTGCCGGCCGGCGCCGAGGCCGGCGAGGCCGCCGTCGACGCGCTGCTGACCCGTCTGCTGCGCTAGGCGCCCAGCAGACGCGTCAGCCGACCGGCGCGGTGAGGTATCCGACGACGTCGGCCACCAGGAAGGTGGCCGGCGCGTCGGCGCCGCCGACCCGCAGCGAGACCTTGTCCCCGCCGAGGGGGCTGAGCACCTCGTTGGCCTGCACCGATCCGGGCACCAGGTTGACGTTCGACGAGCGCGGCGGTGCCTGGCTCGTCGGGAACACCGATACGAGCGCGGGGCGGGTTGCGCCGAGCGCCGTCACGTTGAGCACGACGGCGGTGGCCCCGTCGGGAACACTCTGGCTCAGGTCGAGGTCGAGCACGCCGCGCACCCGGCCCGTCGGCCCGCCGAATCCCCGGCGGGTGTCCAGCACCCGCTGGGGCACGTCGAGCGCCCGATAGTCGGCGCCGGCTGCCTCCGCCGGCGGGTCGACCCGGCCGAGAACGTCGACCACGATCGCGGTCTCCACCGAGGCGTACAGCACGACTTTGCCGTCGGCGCCGACCTGGACCAGGACCTCGTTGGCCTGTGTCTGGCCCCGCTCCACGTTGACGTTCGAGGTGGCCGGCCGAGCCGTCTGGCTCGGGTACACGCTGAGGTGCCCCGACCCCTGCGGCAGCGTGGCAGTGACGTTGAGCAGCACCGAGCTCGCCCCGGACGCGACCGTGCCAGCGAGGTCCAGCTCGAACGCCCCCTGCCGCAGCGGCGTCGTGGTGGTGCGCGTGTCGAGCACGCGCTGGCCGACCAGCGGCGTGATCCGGCCACCTGTCGGAGCGTTTGGCGTCAGGTACCCGACGACGTCGACCAGCACGTCGGTCCGCGTGCCGACCAGGCGCACGTCGACGGCGCGATCCTGCGACAGCTTGACGATCGCCTCGTTCGCCACGGCGTCGATGCGTCCGGGCCGCGCTGCCCGGACGTTGACGTTGCTCGTGCCGGGGTCGGGCGCGCCGGCCGGCAGCACCACGAGGTGGCCCGCGCGCTCCGCGGACAGCGCCGTCACGTTGAGCACCACGGCGCTGGCGCCCGCATCGGGCACCAGCCCGGCGAGGTCGACGCGAAGCCGTCCCTCGGCCTTGCCCCGCGGCGCACCGAGCCCCCTGCGGGTGTCGACGACGCGGGTGGGGGCCGGCAGCGGTACGTAGCGGTCGCGGGCGGGCGGCAGCGGCGCGGTCAGCTGGTTCGACCGGTCGGTGCAGTCGGCAGCCGTCGCCGGCGTCGGGGTCGGCGGGGCGCCGGTCTGCGGGTCGGGGAAGTGCAGGCAGTCGAGCTGCACGCGGTAGTCGGTGCTGGGCGGCGTCGCGTCGTCCCTCGGCGTCGCCGGCTCCCAGGTCTCGCCCGCGGCCGTGTCGGGGTCGACGGCGTCCTCGCCTGCCAGGAAGCGCCGGATCTGCTCCTGCCCCTCTGCGTGGGCCGGCAGGGTGGGGTTGAGCAGGAAGCCGTGCGGGTTGTTGGCGGCGTTCGCCGTGCGGTCGTTGCGGTAGACCCAGGTGCGGTCGTACAACTTGCCGGCCCGCAGCAGCTCGGCCGCCGTGGGGTTCGGCACGGTCGCGTCGCCGTAGGCGACCTGCACGATCACTCGCTTGTCGGCGAACCGCGCCCCGGGGGCCAGCGCGGGAGCGTAAGCCTCCGGGCTGCCAGAGCGCTGCACCCAGCTGTTGCGGGCCAGCTCCTGCTGGATGGGGACGGCGCCCTGCTGCGGCTCGACCACCTGCGGGTCGCGGCGCAGCGGCATCGACTCGGTGAAGCCGTACAGCCCGGGCGGGCCGTTGCGCAGCGCGGGGACGTTCGTCGCCAGGTTCTGCGCCAGCAGCGGCCGGAACCCGCCGAGCCGGGTGATCTCGGTGATCGGACCGCCGGGCACGTTCGGCACGCCGGACTGCACGTCGGGGTCGGTGCCGAGCAGCATGGTGCCGTAGATGCCCCCGAAGCTCTGGCCGTAGTAGCCCACCGCGTCATCTTCGCCGGTGCAGGTGTCCACCGTGCCGTCGCCGTCGACGTCGACGCCGCGCATCAGGGCGCGCACCAGGGCCATGTTGTCGACGACGGTCTGGATCAGCGCGTCGCGGCTACCGACGACGGAGTTCGCTCCCAACGCAGCGGCGCCCTCGGTGTTCGTGATCGTGCCGTTGCCGTCGAGGTCGACCCCGCGGCCGAACAGCTTGCCCGACCGGGGCGCACCGCCGTCCGGCGTGACCGTGTAGGTGCTGTTCGGGCCGAAGCCGTGCCCGACCACGTCGGTGGCGAAGATCGCCAGGTCACTGGTGCCGAGGGTGTCGGCGGCCAGGAACACGTTGAGGTTCGAGCCGGTGAAGCCGTGGCCGAAGATCACCGGCTTCATGCAGGTGCCGACCTTCTTGGCCGGGGCCAGCATCGTCACGCTGAGCCGGGCCTTGCCGGTCGGCTCCGGCGCCCGCCCGGTGGGGCCGGGCGCGATGGTGTTGCCGGCCTGCAGGTACTGCGGGCTGGTGAGCGAGCCGACGCCGTAGGTCGCGTACGACTGGGCGGTGTTCGGCACGGGCTGAGCCGGGTCGAGGGTGCCGTCGGCGTTGGTCTGGCTGCGGGTGGTGATCGTCGTCGTGAGCCCGTCGGCCGGAAAGATCGAGGGCTGGCCGTCGTCGGCGGTGTCGAAGCGCAGCGTGCGGTCGGCCTCGGCGATGCCGGCGGCGGTGTAGGCACTGCCCTCGTCGAGAGCCGCGCGCACCTGGTCGAGCACCGCCGTGCTCGACAGCGTCGTAAAGACGGTGCGTCGCGCGGTGTCGCCGGCCGGGCAGGCGCCGGGCGGGCAGGGAGCGACGACGCCACCGAGCGCGGTGCGGATGCCCTCGTCCACGACCAGCGTGTAGGTCGTGCCAGGGGCGAGGTAGTCGGCGGGCTGGCCGGCCACGGTGCCCGTGATCGGGTCGAGCACCAGCTGTACCAAGCCGGTGCGGAAGCCGCCGGGACCCTCGATGCGCACGGTGTCGGGGGTGATCGTGCGCAGGTCGACCGCGGCGGTGAACGGCAGCGTCACCCGCGGCCGCACGTCGAAGCCGTCGAGGGTGTTGATCAGCGCCAGCTCGTTGCACCGGCTGGGGCCGATGGCCGGGCAGCCGGCGGTCGGCAGGGCGATCCGCCGGCCGGTCTTCTGCGCGGGGTCGGCGACGGAAAAGGCGTTGTCCGGGAACGGCCGAGTCTCCGGCGTCGAACCGGCCTGCAGCGCGGCGGGCGGACCGGCCGCAGGCGCCGCGGCCGACACCGCCCCGGCCGGGGTGGCCAGGCCCCCGAGCGCGAGCGCGCCGGCGACCAGCAAGGGCAGGGGCAGACGTCGGTGCATGCAGGGCACTCCGGGGTCGCTCAGAGCGGGCGGGACAGGGCTGGACTGGTGACGCGGGGCACATTGTGCACGGCTGGGCGCCGACCACAACCCTTTCGCCGATCTTGGCGCCGAGTTCCCTGTGTTTCGGCTGTGCCAGACCCACCGGGGCCGGGCCTAACCGGCGGCGACGGTGCGTTTCGGCCGCGTGCCGCTGGACGGGGCGCCGCGCCTGGACGCGGCGCCGCGCCGAGCCGCCGCGGGCACCGGCGGCTCCCCCGCCGGCTCGAGCCGGCCGGCGGTGCGGCCGGCGAGCACCTGGGCGAGGAAGCGGCCCGTGTGTGAGGCCTCGACGGTAGCCACGTGCTCGGGCGTGCCCTCGGCCACGACCGTGCCACCGCCGCTGCCGCCTTCCGGACCCATGTCGACGACCCAGTCGGCGGTCTTGATGACGTCGAGGTTGTGCTCGATGACGATGACCGAGTTGCCGGCGTCGACCAGCCGCCCGAGCACGCCGAGCAGCTTGCGGATGTCTTCGAAGTGCAGCCCGGTGGTCGGTTCGTCGAGGATGTAGATCGTGCGGCCGGTCTGCCGCTTCTGCAGCTCGGCGGCGAGCTTGACGCGCTGCGCCTCGCCGCCGGAGAGCGTCGGCGCCGGCTGCCCGAGCCGCACGTAGCCGAGGCCGACCTCGACCAGCGTGGTGAGGTGCCGGCGGATCGCCGGTACCGCCTCGAAGAACTCGGCGGCCTCCTCGATCGGCATGTCGAGGATCTCGCTGATGCTCTTGCCCTTGAAGTGCACCTCGAGGGTCTCGCGGTTGTAGCGGGCCCCGTGGCAGATCTCGCAGGGCACGTACACGTCGGGCAGGAAGTTCATCTCGATCTTGATGGTGCCGTCGCCGGAGCACGCCTCGCAGCGGCCGCCCTTGACGTTGAAGGAGAACCGGCCCGGCAGGTAGCCGCGCACCTTGGCCTCGGTGGTCTCGGCGAAGAGCTTGCGCATGTGGTCGAACACTCCGGTGTAGGTGGCCGGGTTCGAGCGGGGGGTGCGGCCGATCGGCGACTGGTCGACGCGCACCACCTTGTCGAGGTGGTCCAGGCCGGTAACCCGGGTGTGCCGGCCGGGCACCTCGCGGCTGCCGTTGAGCTGCTTGACGAGCACCGCGGCCAGGATGTCGTTGACGAGCGTCGACTTGCCCGAGCCGGACACGCCGGTGACGGCGACGAGCTGGCCGAGCGGAAAGCTGACCGTGACGTCGCGCAGGTTGTGCTCGCGTGCGCCGACGACGGAGAGCTCACGGCCCTTCGTGCGCGGCCGGCGCACCTCGGGCACCGCGATCTCCCGTCGGCCGGACAGGTACGCGCCGGTGATCGACCGCTCGCTGGCGAGCAGCTCGGAAACAGGGCCGGAGACGACGACCTCGCCGCCGTGCTCGCCGGCGCCCGGGCCGATGTCGACCACCCAGTCGGCGACGCCGATGGTGTCCTCGTCGTGCTCGACGACGATGAGCGTGTTGCCGAGGTCCTTGAGCCGCAGCAGCGTCTCGATCAGCCGGCGGTTGTCGCGCTGGTGCAGCCCGATGCTCGGCTCGTCGAGCACGTAGAGCACGCCGACCAGCCCCGAGCCGATCTGGGTGGCCAGCCGGATGCGCTGGGCCTCGCCGCCCGCCAGGGTGCCGGCGGCGCGGTCGAGCGAGAGGTAGTCGAGCCCGACGTCGAGCAGGAAGCCCAGCCGGGCGTTGACCTCCTTGACCACCCGCTCGGCGATGACGCGCTGCCGCTCGGTGAGCGTGAGGTCGCGCAGGAACACCGCGCAGTCGCCGATCGACATGGCTGCGACCTCGGCGATGGACCGCTCGCCGAGGGTGACGGCCAGGACCTCCGGCTTGAGCCGCGCTCCCCCGCACACCGCGCAGGGCACCTCGCGCATGTAGCCCTCGAAGCGGTCGCGGCTCGACTCGGACTCGGCCTCGCTGTGCCGCCGCTCGAGGAAGGGGACGACGCCCTCGTAGGAGGTGTAGTAGCTGCGCTCGCGCCCGTAGCGGTTGCGGTAGCGCACGTGCACCTCGGTCGGGTGCCCGTACAGCACGGCCTTTTGCTGCGCCGCCGTGAGCTTCTTCCAGGGCGTCTTGAGCGTGAAGCCGAGCGCGTCGCCGAGGGCCTGCACGAGCCGGCCGAAGTACTCGATGTTGTGTCCCGAGCTCCACGGCGCGATGACGCCCTGCGCGAAGCTCGCCTCGACGTCGGTGATGACCAGCTCGGGGTCGACCTCCTGGCGCACCCCCAGCCCGTGGCACTCGACGCAGGCGCCGAACGGGCTGTTGAAGCTGAAGCTCCGCGGCTCGAGCTCTTCGAAGGACAGGTCGTCGTACAGGCAGGCCAGGTGCTCGGAGTAGGTGCGCTCGCGGTCGGGGTCGTTCTCGGGCAGGTCGACGAACTCGAGCACCACCAGCCCGCCGCCGAGGCCCAGCGCCGTCTCGATCGAGTCGGTGAGCCGCCGCTTTGCCGACTCCTTCACCGTCAGGCGGTCGACGACCACCTCGATGGTGTGCTTCTCCTGCTTCTTGAGCGTCGGCGGCTCGGCCAGGCTGTGCACGACGCCGTCGACCCGGGCCCGGCTGAAGCCCTTGGTCTGCAGCTCGGAGAACAGGTCGACGTACTCCCCCTTGCGCGCGCGCACCACGGGCGCGAGCACCTGGAAGCGGGTGCCCTCCTCGAGCGCCAGGATCTGGTCGACGATCTGGCTCGGCTGCTGGCGGGCGATGACCCGGCCGCACTTCGGGCAGTGCGGCGTGCCGGCGCGGGCGTAGAGCAGACGCAGGTAGTCGTAGACCTCGGTGATCGTGCCGACCGTCGAGCGCGGGTTGCGGCTGGTGGACTTCTGGTCGATCGACACCGCGGGTGAGAGCCCCTCGATGAAGTCGACGTCGGGCTTGTCCATCTGGCCGAGGAACTGCCGCGCGTAGGCGCTGAGCGACTCGACGTAGCGACGCTGGCCCTCGGCGAAGATCGTGTCGAAGGCGAGGCTCGACTTGCCGGACCCGGACAGGCCGGTGAAGACGATGAGGCTGTCGCGCGGCAGGTCGAGCGAGACGTCCTTGAGGTTGTGCTCGCGCGCGCCGCGGACGACGAGACGGCCGCCGTCGGGGCGGACGGTCGAAGCAGGCATCAGGTCCGATCTGGTGAGGCATGGCCGGTCAGCTTGCTGCCGCTGACCGGGCCGGGGAGGGCGGGGAAGCCGTCGTCGCAAGGCTAACGTCGCCCTCCGACAGATCGCTTCCCGAGCGAGGTGCGACGGTGCTGCAGGACGATCTGGCCGCCGCCCGCGCGGCGACGACAGCCCTGCTGGCGCACCTCGACGCGCTGACGCCTCGCGAGCTGGCCGGCCCGTCGCTGCTGCCGTCCTGGTCGCGGGGGCACGTCGTCGCGCACCTGGCCGGCAACGCGCGCAGCCACGTGCGCATGCTCGAGGGGTGCCTGGCCGGTGAGGTCCGCGACCAGTACGCCGACGGGGCGGCCGGTCGGGACGCCGCCATCGACGCGCTGGCCGGGTGCTGGGACGCGATGGACGAGGCGCACTGGGCCCGCGACGTCCGGCCGCTCGACGCGCCGCCCCGACCGGCGACCGAGCTCGTGTGGTCGCGGTGGAAGGAGGTGCTGGTGCACCGCGTCGACCTCGACGCCGGCTGCTCGTGGCGCCACTGGCCGGACGCCTTCGCCATCCGGCTGCTGCATGTGCTCGTCGACCGTGACGACCTCCCAGCCATGACGCTCGACGCGGGCCGCGGGCTGCTTGGCGTCGGTGGCGGCGGCGGCGTCGTGACGGGGACGCCCGCCGCCCTCGCCGCCTGGCTCATCGGGCGGTCCGACGGGACCGACCTCTCGGCGGACGGTGCGCTGCCGCAGGTCCCACCCTGGACGTGAATCTCCCGACGATCTACCGCTTGTAGGGGTCCGTACCGGCGTGTCGCGCCCAAGAAGCGGTAGATCGTTGCGGTCGCCGAGCCGGGCGGATATTGGGTGTGCTGCGCGTTTCCGCGGAAACGACCTATCTACAGGGTCGCACCACCGGCTGCGGTCTCGGTGTCCTGATGCCAGGCGTCCTGGCATCAGGAGACCCTCTCAGCCAGCGAGCCGCACCAGCGCCGTCGTCGCCACCGCACCGAGCAGGACGACCAGGAAGCCGCGTCTGGCCAGGACGAGTACGGCCGCCACCGCGACGCCGGCCAGTCGGGCGTCGAGCACCAGCGACGTGCCCGTCGCGACGGTGCCGATCGCCGTGAGCGCCGCGAGCAGCGCCACCGGCGCGGCGGTGATGGCGGCGGCGGTGCGGCGTCCCTGCACCCAGCGGGCGGGAACGATCAGTCCGAGCATCTTCTCGACGTAGCAGCCGACCGAGGCGACGAGCACCAGCGGCCACATCAGCGCGTCCCGGAGCGGGCAGCCGCAGCGACAGCAGGGGCGACGGCGAGCGCGGCGACGAGCACCGGCACACCGGCGGGCGCGACGGGCGTGAGCCCCACCGCGAGCAGCACCGCCAGGACCGCGACGAGGCGCGACGTCCGGTCCCGAAGGCGGGGCGCGAGCAGGGCCAGGAACGCGGCGGGGAAGGCGGCGTCCAGCCCCAGCACCTCGGGGTCCGGCGCGACGCGGGTCGCGAGCGCGCCGATCGCCGTGCCGAGGTTCCAGCACAGGTAGACCGCCGCGCCCGTCGCCCAGAAGCCCCGCCGGGCGAGGACGGGGTCGCGCTGCGCCGTCGCCATCGCGGTGGTCTCGTCGATGACGAGCTGGCCGAGCACCGCGCCGCGCAGGCCACGCAGGTCGACCAGGTCGGCGAGGCGCACGGCGTACAGGGTGTTGCGCGCACCGAGCAGCCAGGCCACCGCAACCGCGCTGCTGGCGGCGCCGCCTGCGGCCAGTACGCCGACGAGCGCGTATTGCGAGCCGCCGGTGAACATCAGCAGCGAGAGCGCCTGCGCCTGCCAGGCCGACAACCCGGCGGTGACCGCGAGGGCACCGAAGGAGATGCCAAAGGCGCCGACGGCCAGGCCGAGCGCGATGCCGTCGCGGACGACCCGCCGTGCCTCGGCGGGCGTGCCGGCGCTTCCGGTGTCGACCACGCCCCTACGGTGCCTGCTCCCGGCCGCGAACGCATGCACGTCCGGGCGACGGCGGGGCCCCCCGCGTGCCAGTGGCGGGCGGCACGCCGGCGATCCGGCGGACGTGAGCCGGTCTCGCCCTGCTCCCCCCGTCAGGCCGCGCCCGTCTGTGTGCCGCGTCTGCGTTGCGCGCATGGCCCGGGTCACCATCACGCTGCCCGACGAGCTGGTGGAGCAGGCGCGGGCAGCCGGGCTGACAATCTCCACATGGGCGGCCGCTGATCTGCGGGACCGGCTGAGCGATCTGACTCGTCAGGCCCAGCTCGTGCGCTACCTCGACGCTCTCGACGCCGAGTCCGGTGCACCCTCGAACGAGGAGCAAACGGCCGCCGAGGCATGGCTGGATGCCGCTGATGTCCCCTGGCCGGAAGCCGACACCCAGGTCTGGCACGAGTGCGCCAATGTGTACGCTCCGCCGCGCATCAATTGAACCGTACACATTCACCATGCCCGCCGGCCGTCCACCGCGCGACGCGGTCTACCAGTTCCTCGACACGCAGATCTCCGAGCTGTGGTCGCGGCTGGGCGGTCTTCCCGATCCGCTCGAGGCAGCGGACATCTGGAAGGGCATCTGGTTCGAGGAGGCTCACCACTCGACGGCCATCGAGGGCAACACGCTCGTCCTGATGCAGGTGCAGCTGCTGCTGGCCGAGGGCAGAGCGGTCGGGGACAAGCAGCTCGCGGAGTACATGGAGTCAAGGGCTACGCCGACGCCGCGGACTGGGTGTATGGCCAGGCCATCGCTCGGGACGCCTGGCCGCACGACGAGCTTCTCACGATCACCGAGGTGCGGAGCGTCCACCAGCTGGCGATGCGCCCGGTCTGGGACGTCGCCCCGCATCCCCAGGCGACGGACGCCGAGCGGCCCGACAGCTTGCGTCGGCACGACATCGCGCCGTTCCCCGAGGGGATGCGCCCACCGCCGTGACCGCAGGTCGACGCCGAGATGGCCCGGTGGGTGCGCGATGTCCAGCGACTGGAGGCTCGAGGCCCTGCACTGCCCGAGCAGCTGGCGCAGCTGCACGCTCGCTTCGAGCAGGTCCATCCGCTTCTCGACGGCAACGGCCGCGCAGGGCGGCTGCTCCTCAACCTCCTCCTGGTCCGCCTCGCGTACCCACCCGCGATCGTCTACGAGAACCAGCGCACCGCCTACCTCTCCGCTCTGCGGCGCGCGGACCGGGGCGAGCCCGGCGCTCTCGGGGAGTTCCTCGCCCGGGCGGTCCTCGCGAACCTGTACAAGTTCGTCGTGCCCGCCGTAGCCGGTCCGGCACGGCTGGTGCCGGTCGCCGCCCTCGCCTCGGCCGAGGTGACGGCCGGCGCCTTGCGCGTCGCTGCCGTCCGAGGCGCCCTGCAAGCCGTCAAGGGAGCAGACGGCCAGTGGCGCAGCAGCCGGCGCTAGGTCGACGAATACACGACCAACCGCTACCAGCGGCGTACGCGACCTGAGTGACGCGATCGGTGCTGTCAGCCATTGCTGCCTGCGATATCGGCGATGCCTCCCCGCTCGGCAGCCGCCTTCTCCAGCGCCTCGGCGACGACGGTGAACTCGGCCAGCGCCGCCTGCAGGTCGTAGACGATTGTTCTCCTGGGTCGGCTCGCCCTCGATGCGTCGCTGCGCGGCCAGGGCTTCGGACCCGTCCTGGTCGCTGATGCGCTCGGTCGCATCGTGGATGCGACCAGGACGGTCGGAGCCTGCCTCGTCGTCGTGCACGCTCTCAGCGAGCCGGTTGCCGCCGGCGTGTACGAGCCGCTGAGCTTCCGGCGCGTCCCGGGCAGCCTGACGCTGGTCCAGAAGGTCGCCGACATCGCGGCGGCATGGAACGACTCGCCGCCGCCTAGGATCCGGGGTGTGCTGGTCTCCGATCTGCGCCACTTCCTCGACCTTCCGCACGACGTGCCGGCTCCCGCGGGGCGGCTGGCCGAACAGCTGGCAAACATCGTCTGTGCGGCGACGGCTGGCGAGGACGACGCGGCGTGGATCAGCGCACTGCCGTGCCGACGACGTCCGGGCCACCGTCGCTGCCCAGGCCGGATCCGGGTCAGGCGCGGGGATGCAGTCACGCCGATCGTCTGGGAGTGCACCGCCTGCAGTGACGAGGGATCGGTGAGCGGCTGGCAGGACACGCTGTACGACCTGCGGGACGCAGGCGTCGGGACGGCCGTTGCGGCGCAGGACGTCGTGGTGTCCGACGACGTGGCGGCGAGCCTGCGCGGGATGCTGCTGCTCGACCGGGACTGCCAGCGCATCGTCTACGGGGCACGGGTCGAAGGTGGCCGGATCGTGCTGACCGCGACAGACGAACAGCTCGAGGAGCTGGGTGACGCGTTGGCCGCGGAGACCAACCACGAGGACGACCAGCGGCGACGGCGGCGGCTCGACGCAGCGTTCGACGAGCTGAGCGGTGCGGTAGCGCCGACGGCCGCACCTGTAAAGCAGACGGACACACGCCGCGACGCACCGGCTGAGAGGCCGGCGTCCACGCCGCCGGTCTCCGGACTGCCGGAGCTGGAGGTGGCGCGCGTGCAGCGGTGGTGCACCACGCGGGTCCCCGAACGAGCCCGGCACCAGGTGCGGGTCGAGTGCGAGGTCGCGTCCGGGCACCTGACGATCGTCGAACGCCGGGCGCCCTGGCGGGAAAAGGCAGCACCGGAGGGGAGCAGCCTGCCGATCGCCAGGCTGCGCTACGCCAAGACCACGAAGACCTGGACGCTGTACTCGCGCGACCACAACCTGCGTTTCCACCGCTACGACCGGCTGCCGGCTTCGCCGCACGTCGAGGACCTGCTGACCGAGCTCGACCGCGACCCGACCGGCGTCTTCTGGGGCTGACCGGACAGGTGAAAGCGACGGGGCCTGCGGGTACGCAGGCACCGTAGTCCGGCACGTCAGCCATACGCGGCCGGGGCTGGGTCGACGACTGCACGGCCAATCGCTGACCGCGGCGTACGCGACCCGGATGGCGCCGATGGTGCTGGTCAGCTGGCACCGCCGGCAAGGTCGGCGACGCTCCCCCGTTCGGCAGCCGCCTTCTCCAGCGCCTCGGCCACGGCGGTGAACTCGGCCAGCGCCGCCTGCAGGTCGTCGACGATCTCGCGCGCCAGCACCTCAGGTGCCGGCAGGTCGGCGTCCTCGAGCGAGGCGTCACGCAGCCAGGTGAGGTCCAGGTTGGCCTTGTCCCGGGCGACGAGCTCGTCGTACGCGAACGCCTTCCACCGCTCGGCCTCGACCCGCTGCGAGCGGGGCAGGCCCGGCTGGAAGTTAGCGACGAACTCGTCGAGGTGGTGGCGGCGCAGCGGGTTCTGCTTCTGCGTGAAGTGCTCGTTGGTGCGTAGGTCATAGACCCACAGCGTCTCGGTCCACGGCTGCCCGGGCCGGGCCTGGCGCTTGTCGAAGAACAGCACGTTGGCCTTGACGCCGCCGGCGTAGAAGATGCCGGTCGGCAGCCGCAGCAGCGTGTGCACGTCGTACTCGGCGAGCAACCGCCGACGGATCGTCTCGCCGGCGCCGCCCTCGAACAGCACGTTGTCCGGCAGCACGACCGCCGCTCGGCCATTGACCGCCAGCATCTGCGCGATGTGCTGGACGAAATTCAGCTGCTTGTTGCTCGTCGTCACCCAGAAGTCTGGCCGGGCGACCTCGGTGTCCTCTCGGCTCTCCCGTCCATCGGCGCCGACCATCGTGATCGAGCTCTTGCGGCCGAACGGCGGGTTGGCCAGCACGACGGTCGGGTGCCGGCCGTCGGCCCGCAGCAGTGCGTCGCGTACCTCGATCGGGCTGTCGTCGCCGGGCTGGACGATGCCATGCAGCACCATGTTCATCGCCGCGAGCCGCGCGGTGCCGTCGACGAGCTCGGTGCCGCGGACGAAGCCGCGCCGCAGCCGGTCGCGGTCGTCCGGCGTCAGCGGCCCACTCTCGGTGGCGTACCGGTAGGCCTCGAGCAGGAAGCCGCCGGTGCCGCAGGCCGGGTCGGCAACGGTGTCGGCCGCTGTCGGCTGCACGCAGTCGACCATCGCGCCGATCAGCGCCCGCGGCGTGAAGTACTGCCCCGCGCCACTCTTGACGTCCTCGGCGCCCTTGGCCAGCAGTTCCTCGTAGGCATCGCCCTTGATGTCGACACCGGTCGCCGACCAGTTCTCCTTGTCGATCAGGTCGACGATCAGGCGCTTAAGCTTGGCCGGGTCCTGGATCTTGTTCTGGGCCTTCCGGAACAGCACGCCGAGCACGCCACGCTCCTTGCCGAGGTCCTCGAGGATGCGGCGGTACGTCCGTTCCAGCTCGTCCCCGTCGGCGTCGAGCAGGTGCTGCCAGGAGCACTGCCGCGGCACGATCCGCTCGGCGTTGACCGGCCGGGTCTCGCGCTCGTGCGCCATCTTCAGGAACAGCAGGTACGTCAGCTGCTCGACATAGTCGATCGTCGAGACCCCGTCGTCGCGCAGGACGTTGCAGTACGACCAGAGCTTGTCGACCAGGCGGCGGGCGTCAGTCACGAGGTTCTCCGATAGGTGTCGCGGCGGTGCGAGACCTCCAGGAGCAGGACCGTGCGACGGGCCTCGTCGATCTCGTACAACAAGCGGTAGGTGCCGCGTCGCGCTGACCAGGTACCAGCGAGTTGCCCGCTGAGCGGCTTGCCGATCCGGTGCGGCTCGTGCACCAGCGGACCCGTCGCGAGCTCCCAGGCGGCTGCTGCGACGGATTCGGGGAGCACCTCGGTCAGCTGCCGAAGAGCACGAGCTGTGGTGCGCAGTGCATAGGCGGAGTTCGCCGTCACGCCGAGCGAGCAGAACGACGCCGGTCGAGCGCAGCGGCGACGTCGTCCACTGTCTCGAGCCGGCCGGCCGCGACGTCTTCGCGCGCCTGCGCCAGACCGCTCATCGCCTCAGGGTCAGAGAGCACGTCGAGCGTCTCCTCGAGCGCCTCGAGGTCCTCGACAGCCAGCAGGACCGCCGAGGGACGGCCGTGCACGGTGACCACCACGCGCTCGTGCTGAGTCGCCACGCGCCCAACGAGCTCGGACAGGTGGGCCTTGGCCTCGGCTAGCGGCAGCGTCGACATGGTCGGGAGTATCACCATGTGGACGTGTTCTGCCAAGCGGGGCACTTCCCATTGCCATTACCCGGACCGCGGCGGACGCGTTGCGACGACTGTCGGTCCACGCCTGCGGCACATCAGCGACGGAGCCAGAACACCTCTTCGGGACCGGGCAGTCGTCCCTGCTCGTGCGCCTGCGCCAGGGCCGTGGCCACGGCGGTCACCCAATCCCTGTTCTCGGGAAATGTCCGGGTGCTGACGAGAACCAGTCCCCCGTGACGTCGGCCGCCGGCTGTCCACTGTTGACTCATCGGGGCGAAGTCCACGACGTTCTTGCTGACGAGGATGCGCCCCTCCCGGCTGGCGAGGTCGAGCAGCTCCTCGTCCGGGGCGCCGATCAGGTCACGGCGTTCGAGGACAGCCTGCGCGTCGAGCCCGGAAGCTCGCAGCCGCTCCGCGATTCTGGCCGACAGCATCTCGTCCAGCAGCAGGCGGGCGACGGTCACGGACCGAGCAGCCGAGCGGTCTTCTCAGCTGCCCGCAGCGTGTCCTGCTCAAGCCGCTCCGCCTGCGCAACCAGCGCGTCGACCTCGTCGGGGTACGCAGCCCAGTACGCCAGGGCCAACCGCACCAGCCGCCCCGGCGTGCCGGTGTTCTCTTCGACCAGATCGACGAGCTCGGCGCGGCCCAGCTCCGGCTCGGCGGAGCGGGAGGACGCAACCGACCGGATGACCTCCCATACGTCAGGGCCGCCGATCACACTTGCCCGCCTCCCCGCGGGGCCGTGCCGGAAGAAGATCCCTGGGTGCTCTTCCATCCGCAAGCCCTCGTCGACGAGCTGTGCAGCTGCCGACGAGCGCGTCCATCCGGGATGCCGGGTGACGTAGGCGGCCAGACGCTCGGTGACGCCGGGCTCGAAGCGGATGGAGGAGGGAGTGGGCATGCACTACACGGTAGGCCAGCGTAGGTGGCTGGTGGTTCGCCACGACCGATCGGCAGTCGGCACCGCCAGTCTCGTCAGGCTGAGGAGACGGTCGCTCCGGCCGCGAGGTCTGCGGCGACCGCCGGCAGGTCTGCGAGCAGTGACAGGTGTGCCGGCCATGACAACTCGGCAACGTGCCTCAGCAAGACAACGGAGGGTCCGGCACTGCCCCGTGCCGCGAGCAGCATCGTGAAGTCCGTGTCGGCGGTAGGAGCCTCACGCGGGACGGGCTATCGGCACCTCGCGCTCGTTCACGATGGCTGCGGCGTACTTCAGCGCGGCCGTAAGGTCCTTCGCCACGAGGCAAGATAGTCGGCGAGGATCTCAGCCGGGCTCCGTCCGGCGGCGAAGTGGCCGAGCACCATGCTCACAGTCACTCGCAGCCCGCGAATGCACGGCAGCCCGCCCGGCCTCGCGGGGTCCACGCTCACGCGATCCAGCTCCATGGCGGTTGACGGTGTCACGAGCGGACGTCAGAGTCGGCCTCCAGAGCGCGGCGCCATCGGCTCGGTCACCCTCGCGCCGAGCCCCATCGTCGGCCCGGCCGGCGTGCAGGGCCTCGTCGCCGTAGTCAGTCAGCTCTGATCACGTCGACGGTTCAACAGGAGATGATGGCGAGTCCCGCGACGGTGGCTCGTCCGACATGCCAGGGTCACCCCGTGGTCAAAGCCCAGGAGACAACGCTGCAGGAGCTGCTCGAAGGCTCCAAGCAGTACCGCGTGCCGCTCTACCAGCGCACCTACTCCTGGGGGGAGGCGTAGCTGCAGCGACTGTGGGACGACGTCGAGAAACTCGTTGCCGACCGGCAGCACGACCCAGCGGCCACCCACTTCATCGGCTCCGTCGTCCTTGCGCCCAGCCCAGGTATCGGGCCGGTCGGCGTGCAGGAGTTCCTCGTCGTCGACGGCCAGCAGCGGCTGACGACGCTCACCCTGCTGCTGTGCGCGATCCGCGACCATCGCACTGCCACCGAGGACGCCGAGCACCGGCAGCGCATCGACGAGCAGTACCTGGTCAACCGCTGGAAGTCGGCCGCCGAGCGCCCGAAGGTCGTGCCGACCCAGGCCGACCGGCAGGCGTACGAGGCGGTGCTCGACGCGACACCGCAGGCCGGCGGCACGGACCGCATCGGTGAGGCCTATCGGCACTTTCGACGGCAGCTCGTCCGCGTCGACGACCCCGACGACCCGCTCGATGTCGAGCGGATCGAGGGCGCGGTCATCCGGGGCCTGTCGCTGGTCTCGGTGACCGCGCAGCTGGGCGACAACGCCTACCGGATCTTCGAGTCGCTGAACAACACAGGATTGGCGCTCAGGCAGGGCGACCTGCTGCGCAACTACCTGTTCATGCGGCTGCCGACCCGCGGCGAGGTCGTCTACTCCGGTGTCTGGCTGCCGCTGCAGCAGGCGCTGACGCCCGACGACCTGGAGCTGCTGTTCTGGCTGGACCTGGTGCGCACCGACAGCCGCATCAAGCAGACCGAGACGTACGCCGAGCAGCAGCGCCGGCTCGAGCGGATGACCACCGAGGCCGAGGTCGAGGCGGAGATCGAGCGCTTCGCCCGGCTTGGCGTGCTGCTGCGCACGGTGCTCGACCCGGCGCAGGAAGCCGACCCCGACGTACGCCTGCGCCTTCGGCGCCTCCAGGACTGGGGGACGAAGACGGTCTACCCGCTGGCGCTGCACCTGCTCGACCTGCGCGAGCGCGGAGAGGCCGACAGCGCGCAGGTGGCACAGACGCTGCTGGTGGTGGAGAGCTTTCTCGTACGACGGCTGCTCATCGGCCGAGCGACCGCGAACGTCAACCGCGTCCTGCTCGACGTGGTCACGGAGATGGCCACGGATGTGCCGGTCGACGAGGCGGTACACCGGTACCTGTCGGCCGGCCGCAAGTACTACGCCGGCGACGACGACGTCCGGCAGGCGTTGACGAGCGTGCCCTTCTACCTCAACGGCCGGGCGCCGCAGCGCGCGCTGCTGCTGCGGTGGATCGAGCAGACGTACGGCAGCAAGGAGCCCGTCGACCCGCGCGGCCTGACGATCGAGCACGTCATGCCGCAGAGCCCGAACCAGGGGTGGCTCGACGTCCTCGCCGAGGAGGCGGACGACGAGGAAGAGCCCGAGGACCTGCACGAGCAGCTGCTGCACACCCTCGGCAACCTGACGCTGACGGGATACAACTCTGCGCTCAGCAACAGCCCTTTCGATGTCAAGCGCGCAAAGTTGGCCACCAGCGGCCTGGCGATGAATCAGGAGGTCGCCGCCGAGCTGCGCTGGGGAAGGGCCGAGATCCTTGCCCGCGCCGGGCGGCTGGCCGACCGCATCTGTGCCGCCTGGCCCGCGCCGCTGGCCGGCGTACGGGCTGCCGGCGAGCCGGCCTGGGACGTCCTCGAGGCCGCGGTCGCAGCGCTGCCGCCGGGCTCGTGGACGTCGTACAAAGACCTCGCGGCTCTCATCGGCAGTCATCAGGTGCCGATCGGGCAGCGGCTGGCGAACCACGAGCTACCGAACGCCCATCGAGTTCTCAACAGCCGAGGGGTCGTGCCGCCCGGCTTCCGGTGGAGCGACCCGGCCCGCACGGACGATCCCGCCGACCTGCTGCGGCAGGAGGGTGTCGTCTTCGACGCACAGGGACGCGCCGACCAGTCGCGGCGGATGCGACCCGAGGAGCTCGCCACGCTTCTCGGGCGTGACCCCGACGAGCTGCCGGAGGCGGTGCCCGACCTCGGTGACGACGATGCGGCCGGCCGTCGCTTCGAGGAGCAGCTCTACGCCGCGCAGGAGCCGGTCGTCGCCGACGCTGTCCTGTCGGTGCTCGCCGCCTGGCGTGACCTTGGCGGCAAGCTGGCGTACGGCTCGGCCGAAGAGACGTCAGTGTTCCTCATGGTCGACGAGCGGGAGGTTCGTCAAGGCGGTATCTGGCCCGCCGCGCTCTACCCGTCGGGCAAGTTCGAGGTGGTGTTCCAGTACCTGCAGTACCGCCCGCCCTTCGACGACGTGGCGGTGCGTGAGGAGTTCCGGCAGCGCCTCAACGCCATGCCGGGCGCAGACATGCCCGCGGTCAAGCTCGCCTTGCGGCCCGGGTTCGACGTCGCGCTGCTCGTGGACGACAAAGTCCGCGAGGCGCTGAGGGACGCGCTGAGCTGGTTCCGAGACGCGGCTACGCAGGATGGCGACCGCGCGCCGCGTGACTGAAATCGGACCTGGACCCACCAACGACCGCCAGCAGGCATGAGCCGATGTTGCGGCTCGAACAGACGGTACGTTTACGGCGCCGTCGCACCAACTACAGCTGGCTCTGAAGCGCCTCCTCAGCACGCGAGATGACGGAGTAAGCCCGGGTACTGGCGAGGTACCGTCCTGTATGACCGACCTCATCCCAAACCTGCAGGACTTGCTCGCCGCCCTTCCGGCGTCCCCTGCGGGACGCGACGCCGCCGAGTTAGCCAAGGCCGCCGGCGCGGCGATCACTCCGGACGATGTCGACGCAGCTCTGGACCGCGTGATCAGCCGGTGGGCGTCGCCGTGACCGCGAGGGGCAGGGGCCGGCTGCCGGTGCTTGTATGGCTTGAGGTGCGCGGCTTCCGTGCGTTCGGCACCGAGCCCCGCCGCCTGGACCTTGATTCACCTCTGACCGTCGTGCACGGGCGCAACAGCCAGGGCAAGAGCAGCCTGGCCGAGTCGCTGGAGTTCCTTCTGACCGGGCGCAGCAGCCGCCGCGACCTGCTTGGCGGCGCCAAAGCCGAATACCACGAGAGCCTGCGCAACGTACACCTGCCCGCCGGCGACCAGGCTGTGTGGGTCGCCGCCGGACTGCGGGGGCGCGACGGTGACGTTCACGAGGTCCGCCGCGAGCTCCTATGCGACTTTGCCCAGGGCACCGAGTGCGAGTCTCGGCTACTCGTCGACGGCGTCGAGCAGCGCGACCTGGCCGCCTTCGGCCTGGCTCCCGCGACAGGCTCGGCCCTCGGGGCTCCCGTGCTGCTTCAGCACACGATGCGCTACGTCCTATCGACGCTGCCCAAGGACCGCGTCGCATACTTCAAGTCCTTACTGTCCCTGACCGACCTAGACCTCCTGCGGGACTGGGTGGCCCGTGCGCGCCGACGGCTGACCGACCAGCCCCAAACTCCCGCCGGCCGGACGTTCGCCACCCTCGCCTCGACGCCGTTCCGCAACCTGGCTGAGTTGGTGCGCGTCGCGCTGCCGTCGGGCGAGCAGGAGGCGACGCACATGATGCACGAGGCGCTGATCACCGCCGGCACCCAGACGCTCGGGGAGCGCCCCGAAGACCTAGAGGCCATGACAGCGGGCGTGCAGGCGGCTGTCCAGCGCCAACGGGAGGCTGTGTTCCCCCTGGCGGCCTTCAATGGCGCCCCGCCGCCGCACGAGCCCGCTCCGGTCGACCTGGCCGGCTACGCGGCAGCCCTGGTCGCGGCCGATCGAGAGGCCGCGGCGCTAGCACCGATCTTCGCAGCCGTCCTCGCCGTTCCGGCCCTGAACAGGGGCAACGAGCCGGTGGACTGCCCGGTCTGCGCCACGACCGCCGCTTTGACTCCCAAGCGGCTGGCTGCGCTGCGCGACGAGTTGCGCCGGGGAGCCGCGGTAGAGACGGCAGCGCAGGCCGCGACGGGGAGCCTGCGCGCAGGGGTGGAGGCCGCTGAGCGCGCACGGGCACAACTTCCCGCAGTGGTGCCAGCGGCGGGCTCCTGGACGGCAGCGCAGGTCCAACTCGCTCGGCAACAGATGGTCGACCTGGGCCTCGACGCCGGACTGCTGCTGGCCGCCGGTGCCGGCGCCGGACGCGTCACGACCGCTGGCGCGACCGTCGCCGAGGCCGCACAGGCGCTCGAGGCCGCCTTGCGAGCTGACCTGGAGCAAGTCCAGCGCCGCGCCGACGTCGACGACCCCGGCCGTCACCTTGCCGCGCAAGCGCTGGCGGAGGCGCTTGCCGGCCTGCAGGAGGCGCGGCATGAAAGCGACGCGGCGGCGGCCGCGTTGCGAGCGGCCGTCGAGCCGGTCGTGTCCACTCGCACGGCCAACGCTGGGCTCGCGGAGCTGCTCGAGGCCGTTCGGCACGCCGACGCGCTGGTCGCCGAGCTCCGCGGGGCCGCCGCCCGCGCGCGTGCCGACGCGCGCCTGGCCATCGCGGAGAAGGCCCTGGGGGCCGGTGCCGCAACCGTGCTGGACTCCCGGTTCGAGCAGATGAGCGAGAGCATCAGCCGCTGGTGGCTCACCATCCGCCCTGAGGAGCTGGTCGCCTTCGCCGGCGTGCAGCGTCGCGCTCGCGGCGCCACGTTCGTCAACCTCATGGCTTCGCTGCGCACAAACCCAACGGCGCCGGCGGTCGAGCGGCACGCCCTGGGGGTATTCAGCGACTCGCAGCTCAACGCGCTTGGGCTGTCAACTTTCCTGGCCCGCACCGAGCTGCTGCACTCGCCGCTGGTTGTCCTCGACGACCCCATTCCCGGCAGCGACGGGGACCATCGGTTCACCTTCGCTGAGAACACGGTCGAAGGACTGCTGCAGGGCGGCACACAGGTCATCCTGACGACCTACGACGACAAGTTGGCCCGCTTGGCTGCCGGCCAGCAGCCCGAGACCGATAGGCGCACCTTCGAGCTGACACTCAGCGACTACGTCGCCGGGAGCGAGCCGACCCTTACCTCGGATGTGTTCGACGAGCTCCTGCTGGAGGCGGAGGGCTACGTCAATTCGCCAACCCCCCAGGGCCGGCGCACGGCCAGCACCAACTACCGCGTGGCAGCGGAGCGACTAGCCAAGCAGATCATCGCGACGGCCCGCACCGCGGACCCGGGCGGCGCGCCCACAAGCGTTCGGGACGTGGAGAAGGAGGCCAAGCTGCTGCGCGAACTGGTACCGCTGGTCAAAGCCGTCGCCCTTGACAACTCGGAGAGGGGCCGCTGGACGAACTTCGCCAGCGTCCTCAACCCCGGAAGTCACGACGACGACCTGCCGTTCAACGCGGATCTCAGGCAGATACGCGGCAATCTCCGCAAGATCGCGACGGTGCATCGTCGCCACTGGCCTGGAGGACTCGTCCAGTGAGCGACAGCTCCCCTGACCTACAACAGGGGGGGCGGTCGACAGTCTCCTCACCCATCGCTCTGGTGGACGACGTACGACTCGATAGCGCCGAAGCCCCGGCGCCGAGCGCAGTGGGTTCTTACTCCGTCTGCGGTTTCTAAATCACGCGGTCGAAGTCCTTGCGAAGCCGGTGAGCCTCTCCCATAGCGCGCACAGCTGCACACGGGTACGGCTCCGCCTTACAGATCTGACAGTGCCGGGGCTCGTCCGCTTTCCGCATGCCGAAGTCAGGCTGATGTAGAGCAAGGAGCCTTTGATCAGCCGCGACTACACCTTGAGCATGCAGCAGGGCCTCGGGCGACATGACGGCGGTGGTCCGGTCCGGGTCCTGCAGCTTCACTACGTCCTCGTCGAGCAGGGTGTCTAGCCAGTCCTGGGGTTTCATCGCTGTAGGCTACGTTCCCGGGCCCTACGCCCTCGTGGGCCTGGCGTCCGCGCCGGCGGACGTCTCCGCCAAGAGCTAGCGGTCAAGCAGTCCTGATGACCACCAATGCTCCCCGGGGGCTGGGAACCATGTTCGGTGAAGGAGCGTCCGCCCATCGGCAGAAGCGCTCAAGATGCCCACACATCGGCAGGAGTGGAACCACATGGCTGCCCATGCACATCCATTTTCGGCGCACCCGCACGGCTGTCCAGCCCGACCTGACGGCTTCGGCGCTACGCGCGTGATTACGGCCGGCCCGCGAACGCGGCGGACAGCACGCTGCGTCGAAGGGCGGCGCCGCGTGGAGTCATAACCGCTATCGCATCCCGCTGCCGGGCGATGCTGGCGCGAATGCTGTCGAACTCGCGGACGGCCTTGTCTTGCTCGGCGAGGGTCGGGACAGGGACGGGCGTGGTTGCGATCGTCTCCTGGTCGATCTTGGGCATTGATCCGGCGAGCCCTCTGGCGCGCGACCGGAACCTTCGCCTTGACGCCGTGGAGGCGAGTACTATTGCGGCGTACGCGGGGCGAAGCCGATCTTTGTCGACGCGCACACGAATCAACAGGTCGGGGAAGATCGCCCAGTCATTGGGGCCGTCATACAAAGCGCTCGTACCGACGAGTTCAGGGGTGTTGGAGCGCTGCACGAGGATGTCGCCAGCTTGAAGCCAGAGGTCCGCGACCTTCCGCCGGTCAGGGGACGTCATCTTCGTATTGGTGTCGAGGAACGCCCCAGCGGTGACGGCGGTGAGCGTTAGCGTTCGGACGCTTCCGCTGGGGTCTGCGGGCGCCGAATGCCCGTTCCGCAGTGGGCCCGCCAAGAAGTCACAGAGCGGCTTGCCGGGACCCTGAGCGAAGGCGTCGCGCGCGGTTTCCAGCATCCTGTCGAGCCGCTTGTTTGATGCGACGACGTACGCGGCGGCAGCGTCGAGGCGAGAGAGGTGGTCCTCGAGGACGGCAACGATGCGGTGCTGCTCGTCGATCGGCGCAACTGGCACCTCAGTAGCCAGGAGCGCCCTACTGTCCAGACTGGCCACCGTCGTGCCGGCCTTGCGTAAGCGCGGGAGTTGCGGAGCGACCACCCCTTGCATTGCGAACCGGAGGTATCGAGGAAGAACGTCGTCCCGCGGCCGCACAGCCTTCATATCTTGGTTCAAGGTTGTGTCGAACGGAACCTCGGCTATGGGCAGCTTGCGTTCGAGGATGCCGGAGCGCACCACGAGCGCCACAGAGGGACCTTCGACCAGGCGGGTCGACGAAGAGTTGACGGCTGCCTGAGTGATGTGGTCCGCAGTCGCAGAAAGGACATCGGCCCGCATGTCCTTTGGGGACAGCCAGGAGATGGAACCGTCAGCCCAGAATTCGCTGCGGCTCTTGGAGGGAGTCCCGCCGCCGTACCAAGTGCCCACGTCGGCAAGGCGGACTTGCCGCCATCCGTTCGGCAGTTCGCTCACGCTGTCAGCTCTGCGTTCATCGAATCCAACAGCTCGACGACCTCCGGCCCGAGGTCGCGCAGCGCGCCATCCACTCCGCCCCGCTCGGTGAAGGGCGCGGTGTCGAGGTCATCGGCACTCACCCCCGCCGACTCGGCGATCGTGTCGGCGATGCGGTCCAGCCACCACCGCTGATCGGACGAGAAGGCCGCCCCGGCATTGGACTGCTGCAGCAGCCAGGCGGCGTACCGCTCGCCGACGCCCTCGGCGTACGGCACGAGCTCGTCCTCCAGGCCCATGGTGAAGCGAACCAGCCGGATGAGGTCGGTGACGGTGTGCCGGTCGGAATGCCGCACCCGGCCCAGCTCGATCGACTCGTACGCCGTCCACAGCAGGTCGGGTGTCCAGCCGTGCGGCGGGCGCTTGATCCGCTCGGCGAGCTCGCGGAGCGCGGCGTAGTCGACGCGGCCGCCGCCGGGCGTCCCGTCGTACAGCACCTGCAGGGCCGTGATCTCGTCGCGGTGCTCGGCACAGTAAGCCGCCCACGACTCGACGACCGACCGGGCGCGGGAGGGGTCGACGACGCCCTCGGCGCGCAGCAGCGTGTCGACGGACAGGTCGTCGATGACCAGGTCGTGACTACGCCGGATCTCCACGATGCGCGCCCGCAGCTCGGGGTTCGCGGCCAGCGGCTGCAGCGCCATCTCGACGAGCTCGGCCAGCGCCGCCGCGGCCTCCGGCGTTCCCGCGGGAACGTCTCCGAGCGCCTCCGCTTGCCGATCGGGGTCGACCGCCTCGACCAGGCCGCGCGTGATCGAACGCATCGTCTGCCCGGCAAGGCCCGCCAGTTCGCCTCGCTCGTCGTCGCTGATGCTGGTCCAGCCTTGCCAGGCGGGAGGCGAGGTGGCCACCTCGTCGTCGGTGGCGGTGAGCGAGGCGGCCTTGGCGAGCAGCCGTTCGAGCGAAATCGAACGGTCGCGCTGCAGCGGGGTCGCGTCGATGAAGTCGTGCTCGGTCACCCCGACAGCGTCGACGATGACGAAGCGGTCCTTGGTGCTCGCGTCCGGGGTGACGGACTGGAAGGTGGTCGGGTCGATGGTGCGGGCGCCGCGTCCCTTCATCTGCTCGAAGTAGGTCGCGCTGCGCACGTCGCGCAGGAACATCACACACTCCAGCGGCTTGATGTCGGTGCCAGTGGCGATCATGTCGACGGTGACGGCGATGCGCATCGTCGGCGAAGTGCGGAAGGTCTTGATGAGCTTGCGCGGATCCTTGACCGAGTAGGTGATCTTGACGGCAAAGTCGTTGCCGCGGCCGAAGACCTCGCGCGCCAGCGTGACCACCTGCTCGGCGTGCGCGTCGTCCTTGCAGAAGATCAGCGTCTTGGGCACCTCCGTACGGCCCGGGAAGATCTCGGTGCTCAGCCGGTCGCGGAAGGTCTCCAGCACCAGGCGGATCTGCGCCGGCGCGGTGACGGCACGGTCGAGCTGCGTACCGCCGTACGTCACGTCCTCGTCCTGCAGCTCGAGACGCTGCGTGCGGGTGCGACGGTCCATCACCGGCACGGTGCTGCCGGCCTCGATGGTCGAACCGCTCGCGGTGATCTCGGTGGCGATGCGGTAGACGTCGAAGTCGACGTTGACGCCGTCGACGACCGACTTGGCGTAGGTGTACTCGCTGACCAGGTTCTGCCGGAAGAAGCCGAAGGTCTGCTTGACCGGGGTGGCGGTGAGCCCGAGCAGGTGGGCGTCGAAGTACTCGAGTACCCCGCGCCACACGCCGTAGATCGAGCGGTGGCACTCATCGACGATGACCAGGTCGAACGCCTCGGGTGGCAGCGCCGGGTTGTACGGCACCTCGACCGGCTTGTCTGGGGTGTAGCTGTCGAGGGCGGGATCGTCGTCAGTCGTGGTCGTACGGCCGGACAGCACGGCGTGCACGCGCTGGATCGTCGAGATGACGACGCTCGTGCTGTCGAGCATGCCGGCGCCGGTGAGCATGGCGGTCGCGTAGAGCTCGGTGAACTTGCGGCCGTCGCCGGGGGCCAGGAAGCCCTCGAACTCGCCCTTGGTCTGCTCGCCGAGATTGGTGCGGTCGACCAGGAACAGGATGCGGCGCATGCCGCCGTGCTTGAGCAGCCGGTAGCACTCCGACACGGCGGTGTAGGTCTTGCCGGCGCCGGTGGCCATCTGGACCAGGCTGCGCTCGTGCCGGCCGTCTGCGAGCGCGCGCTCGATACCGGGGATGGCGGTGATCTGTGCTGGGCGCAGGCCGGAAGGATCGAGTGCGGGCAGGCACTGCACCTTGGCCCGCCAGGTCGGGCGCTGCGGGTCGGCCTCGGCGTCGCGTAGCCAGCGGGCGAGGGTCTGCGGCTGCGGGAAGCCTTGGAAGCGGCGGGCTCTCGGCGCTGGGTCGAGGCCGTTGGTCAGGTGCGTCTCGCTGCCGGACGCCTCGAGCACGAACGGCAGCCGTCCCTCGCGGGTGACGGCGCGTTTGCGGTGCTCCTCGGGCAAGCCGGTGGCGTACATCGCCGACTGCCATTCGACGCCGGACAGCGGCGTGCCCTCGGGCTTGGCCTCGACCACGCCGACGACGCGCTTGTCGACGTAGAGCAGGTAGTCGACGCGGCCGTGGCCTGGCGCCATGACCACCTCGCGTACGGCGATGCCCTGGGCGGCGAACAGGTTCATCTGTGCGCGGTCCTGGACGACCCAGCCGGCGGCGGTGAGCTGGGCGTCGATGCGGACGCGGGCGCGCTGCTCGGCCTGCAGCCGCTCGTCGTCCACTCCGCGCCTCCGTCCCCCGTTCGACACAACGCTACCGAGGATCGACGCTTCGTGTGGGCATGCAAGATCTGAGCAGCGGGCCATCATGTTTCCACGCCGAAGCACAACACCCTTAGCGAGCAGCGCCCGCAACAGCCTCACGCGCGTCGTCTTCTGCATGCATACGCAGGACTACGCGGCTAGGCTTTCCTAACTCCCCGAGTAGAGAAGGTCTACGTGAGCGGTCGCGAGGTCCCGATCGTGTGGCGGGGTCGAGCAGCGACCGCGTTCGTGCCGGACCCGTTGGCCCTTTTCGATCATGAGCCGACCGCGCCGCTGGCTCGTCGTCTGGAACGGGCGGCGGCGGCGCTGCGACGGGCAGACGAGCACCTGCCGGCCGACGTCCTCCCGTTGCTGCGCCTGCTCCTTCGCACCGAGGGGCTCGCGTCCTCGCAGATCGAAGGCGTGCGGGCGCCGGTGGGTGATGTGGCCGCCGCAGAGCTCGCGCCGACGCCCGGCACGGTGGCCGCGCACGTCGCCGGAAACCTCAACGCCGTCGTCACTGCGATCCGGGACCCGGGTCGCCTGACTGTCGGCCGCCTCGACGCCTGGCACGCGCTGCTCATGCGCGACTCCCCGCTGGCTCCCGAGCACGTCGGCGCGGTACGGACCGCGCAGTCGTGGGTGGGCGGGGTCAGCCCGCTCGACGCGGCGCTGGTGCCGCCACCGGCCGAGCTGGTGCCCGGACTGCTCGACGACCTCGTCGCCTTTGCCGAGCGGGACGACATCGACCCCGTCGTCCAGGCGGCGGTCGCGCACGTGCAGTTCGAGAGCATCCACCCGTACGCCGACGGCAACGGCCGGCTCGGCCGCGTGCTGCTCGCCCGCGTGCTCGCCCGGCGGCTCGGTCTGCGCAACGCACCACCGGTCAGCGTCCAGATCTCGGCCGATCGAGGCGGCTACCTGTCCGGCATGACGCTGTGGCGGCTCGGGACTCCGGAGCCGTGGCTGTCATGGTGCGCCGAGGTCGTCGAGCTGTCCGGCACGTCGTCGTACGCGCTCATGGACCGCCTGGCCGCACTACGGCGGTCCTGGCGGGACAGCCTTTCGGCGGTGCGCTCGGATGCCGCTGCCTGGCCGCTGCTCGACCTGCTGGCCGCGCAGCCCGTCCTCACTGCGCCGCTGGTCGCCGAGCGGCTCGGCATCAGCCTGGTCACGGCCAGGTCGGCACTGCAGCTGCTCCACGACCGCGAGATCGTCGCGTCCTACGTCCCCCAACACGCCGGGCGTCCCGGCCGACCGGCTCGATGGTGGGCCAGCCCGCAGGTGCTTGCCCTGGTCGCAGACGGGAGCCACTGAGCCCTATGTCGGTACCGCATGTTGACGACGGTCGAGCGCGGTCATGACCGGCCCGGCGGTCATGCCGTGCAGGACGACCGACGTCGCGACGGCCAGCCCGATCGTCGCCCACAGCGTCGAGGCGCCGGCGAAGTCAGCCTGTCCGATCGCGTAGGCGAGGTAGTAGATCGAGCCGATCCCGCGGACACCGAAGAACGCCATCACGGCGCGTTCCGGCAGGCTCCCGGCCGACCCACGAAGCGCGAGCAGGCCCGCCAGCGGCCGGATGACGAGCAGCAGCGCTGCCACCACGACGACCTCGCGCCAGCCGATGCCGGCGAGCAGGCCGTCGGCGATGGCCGCCCCGAGCAGCAGCAGCACGATGACGGTGAGCAGCCGCTCGATCTGCTCGACGAAGTGGTGCAGCTCGCGGTGGTAGTCGTGGAAGCGCTCCGAGCTGCGCATCGTCACGGCGGCGACGAAGACCGCGAGGAAGCCGTAGCCCTGTAGCACCTCGGCGATCCCGTAGGCGGTGAAGGTCGCCGCGAGCGCGACGAAGCCCTCGCGGTGCTCGGCCAGCCGGAAAGTTTCCCGGCTGACCGAGAAGGTCAGCCGGCCGAGCACCGTGCCGACGCCCCAACCCACGAGCAGCCCGACGGCGATCTTGAAGGCCAGCTCGAACAGGGCCCAGCCGCCGATCCAGTCGGCCACGTCAGTCCCCTTGCTCGCCAGCAGGATGGCCAGGTAGACGAAGGGGAACGCCAGCGCGTCGTTCAGGCCGGCCTCGCTGGTGAGCGAGAAGCGCACCTCGTCCTCGGCCTGCTCGGTCTGCTCGGGCTCGAGCGGTTCGCCCGTCGGCTCGCCGACCTGCACCTCCCCGGCGAGCACCGGGTCGGTCGGCGCCAGCGCGGCGCCCAGCAGCGCAGCGGCGGCGGGCGCCAGCCCGAGGGCCCACCAACCGAGCAGGGCGACGGCGGCGATGGTCAGCGGCATCGCGACGCCGAGCAACAGCCAGGTGCTGCGCCAGCGGCGCCAGCCGGGCGGCCGGTCCAAGCTCAGCCCGGCACCCATGAGCGCGACGATGACCGTCACCTCGGTGAGGTGCTCGACCAGCTTCGGGTGCTCGGCCGGGACGACTTCGTAGGGCACCCCGGGCAGCAGCCCGAGGAGCACGCCGAGGCCGAGGAAGACCATCGGCAGGGAGATCGGCCGCCCGATGACGAGGCGGGGCAGAAAGGCGGCGAGCATCGCCGCGAAGCCCGCGACGAGGAAGGCCGAGTCGGTCAGGGTCAGGTCCACTCCCGCCTCCCTGTCCCAGCGGGCGAGAGAGAAACGGGCGTACGCCTGGTGGCCGATCAGGCGCTGGACGCCGCCGCCGGGAAGTTGCGCTTGGCGTAGGTCGCGACCGAGCTCATCGTCGCGATGTTGAAGCCGGCTCCGACCGGAGCCCCGGCGAGCGGGATGAGCTTGCCCAGGTTGATGACGCCCCGCTCGCCGAACTTGGTGATAAGCCGGAAGCCCACCTTCTTGTTGATCTCGATGAGCGTCCGCCCCGGGAGCTTGCGCAGGGCCGAGAGGGCACTCTTCTGCGCTACCTCTACCCCCGCCTGACTGAGCAGAGCAGCCCCGGACGAACCGAGCAGCGAGATGAGCACCATGCTGCGAACCTCCTCGCTGCCCACGTCATAGCCACGCAGGTGAGCCACTCCAGCGGCGCAGCGTGCCGAGTAGGCATACAGAACGGTCAGGTCTGCCGGTACAGCCACCGGCATGGTCCACACCCCACCGATCCCCGCGGCGAAACCGCTCGCCCCGACGATCCTTCGATGGGTGGCGACCAGGCGCTTGATCGCCTGCTCGCGGCTGTCGCCATCGCGCAGGTGTTCATCGGCGACCTCTGCGGCTCCGGTCATGAAGCCGACACCGTCGACGCCCCAGTCGACGACCTTGGTGACGAGCTGCTGCACCATCTCTTGGCTCGGGCTGGCCGCCATGACATACCTCTCCTTCAGGATGAGTCGGTACAATCTACCTCCGCCGGCGGCTAGGGCGTGTCTCCAATTCCGCTGCGGGGCCACAGCACGATGCTGCGCAGGATCGCTCCGCCGCGGAAGATGACGGCGAGCTTGTGGTAGCGGGTCGCCAGCCCACGCCACTGCTTGACGCGCTCGTAGGCCCGTTCGATGACGTTGCGGTCCTTGTACAGCTCGCTGTCGTAGCTGACCGGCCGGCCGCCGGCTGATCCTCGTCGCTGCCGGTGGCGCTGCTGGTCGGCGCGTTCAGGGATCACCGCTTTGATGCCTCGCTGGCGCAGCAGGGCACGGCGGGCACGGCTGGAGTAGGCCTCGTCGGCCAGTAGCGCATCGGGTCGGGTCCGGGCCCGTCCCTGGCCGCACCGCGGGACCCGCAGCCGTTCCAGCAGGACCGGCAGCATCGGGCTGTCGCCGCCTTGCCCGGGCCCTGCCTCGATGACCAGCGGCCGGCCCTGGCCGTCGACCAGCGTGTGCAGCTTGGTCGTCAGCCCACCGCGGGAACGACCGATCGCATGGTCAACAGGCTCGACCGGCTGTCTGCTGTAGTTCGAGGGGTCCCCCTGTGTGGCTCGGCAGCGTCGAAGCGGCCTGGCGAGGCAGGTTCGCGGCGTGCTGGTGCACCCGGCTGACCGTGGCGTCCACCGACAGCTGCCAGTCGATCTGCCCGGCCGCGTCGGCCTGGGCCAGCACCCGATCCAAGATCCGGTCCCAAGTGCCGTCCTTGCTGAAGCGGGCATGGCGCTTCCACAGCGTCTGCCACGGCCCGAACCGATCCGGCACGTCCCGCCACGGACAACCGGCGCGATACCGGAACACGATCCCCTCGATCACCTGCCGATGACCTCGAAAGGGCCTGCTCTGCTTGCCCTTCGAGCTCGGCAGCAACGGCTCGCTCAGCGCCCACTGAGCCTCGGTCAACACCCGATCACGTGACATGACCCGACGATCCCGCAGGTCAACGCCAACTCTTGGGAGACACGCCCTAGCGGTGGCTATCAGGCGCTCACGCGGCGTGAACGGGCAGGACGCGACAGGCGGCGTGCCGGCTGCGCGGGCGCACCGCCCGGAGGTTCGCGCTCGTCGAGCGTCAGCCCAGCCCCCGCCTACGGTCGGGCGATGAGAGCCCGCGAGGTCTACCTGAGCCAGGTTCCAGAGGGCACCGCCACCGCCGACGACTTCGCCGTCCGCGACGTTGACGTCCCCGAGCCGCGGCAGGGGCAAGTGCTCGTCGGCGTGCGCCGCCTCGGGCTGAACGCCGGTCTCGCCAGCCGGCTCGGCGCCGAGGGCACCTCGTACGGCCCGGGGATCGGCGTCGGCGACGTGCCGGCGAGCGACGCCGTCGTCGAGGTGCTGCGCTCGGGCAGCGACGCATGGCAGCAGGGCGAGCTGGCCGTCCGCACCTCGCCCTGGCGCACCGCCGACGTCTGCGACCCCCGAGAGCTGCGCCGACTGCCCGACGTCGACGTCCCGCTCGAGACGCACCTGACGATCCTCGGCCACGTCGGCTTCACCGCTTGGACGGGCATGGTGCACGTCGGCGAGGTACGTCCCACCGACACCGTCTACGTCTCCGCGGCGGCGGGCGGGGTGGGCAGCTGCGCCGTCCAATACGCCAAGGCCTTCGGCGCGCGCGTGATCGGCCTGGCCGGCTCGCCGGAGAAGGTCGCGCTCCTCACCGACGACCTCGGGGCCGACGCCGCGATCAACCGGCACGACGGCGACGCCCTCGACCTGCTGCGGGGCGCCGCGCCGGACGGCATCGACCTCTACTACGACAACGTCGGCGGCGAGCAGCTCGCCGCGGCGCTGAAGGTGCTCAACCAGCACGGCCGGGTCGTCCTCTGCGGCGCGGTCGCCGCCACGCAGGACGGCCCGCCCGACCTACGGCCGATGATCTACCAGGAGCTGACGATGCGCGGCTTCACCGTCACCGCGCACGAGGACCTGCGCGGCCGGTTCGAGGAGCAGGTCGGCGGCTGGCTGCGCGAGGGCAGGGTGACGAGCGTGCACACCGTGTTCGACGGGATCGACCGTGTGCCCGCGGCGTTCGCGTCGCTGCTGTCCGGGGGCAGCAGGGGCCGGGTCGTGGTCGCGGTCGAGCGGCAGACCGAGACGTCGCCGTGAGCTACCCCTCGGTGCGCTACGACGGGCCGGCATGCTCAGCGCGACGCTGCACCGCGCCGATGACCCGGTCGACGGCCTCGATGGTGCGCGAGCTGCCCTGAACCGGTGCTCAGCCGCTCGCGAGCCGGCGACGCGCTGTGGCCGTCGCCCTGGCGCAGCGCAGCAGGTACCACGGGGTCGGCGGGATCCAGCCGAGCTCCTGAGCCTGCGCCAGGTCGTCGCGGACCGCCCAGTGCTCGACGACCAGGCCGTCCCGCACCCGCAGGAAGTGCGCCTGCCGGGTGCAGAACGCCTTGCCCGTCGGGCTGAACGCGCGCTCGACGGTGCCGTCCGGGCGGTAGGTCACGAAGGTGCCGGTGTGCCGTCCGGACATTCGGCCGTGGACGACGGCCAGATCGCCCGTGGCGACGACGTCGTCGTCGGCCCAGGCCAGATCGCTGAAGGCCGCGCGCAGCCAGGTGGCGGTCGCGAAGAAGCCGGCCGGACCGGGCTGCCGGCAGTCCTGCGGCTCGCGCACCGCTTCCCGGTGGACCGCGTCCGGGGCATAGAGCTCGTCGAAGCGCTCTCGGGGCGCATCCGTCATTGCCCGCACGGCGCGCCGCGCCGCGCCGCGGATCGAGTCGTGGTCTGAGACGGGCACGGCGGCGGCTCCCTGCGTGCGTGGGCACTGCACCGGGCGCGGCGCAGCACGTGCAAGCGGGCGCAGGTGCTCCTGCCCAGATACCGAGGCGCGGGCCGTCTAGGTTGACGACCATGGAGCACAGGAACCTCGGTCACACCGGCATGATGGTCAGCCCGCTGTGCCTCGGCGCGATGATGTTCGGCGCGTGGGGCGAGAAGGATCACGACGAGTCGGTGCGGATCATCCACGCCGCCCTCGACGCCGGGATCAACTTCGTCGACACCGCCGACGTGTACGCCCAGGGCGAGTCCGAGACGATCGTCGGCAAGGCGCTCGAGGGCCGGCGCGACGACGTCGTCCTGGCCACCAAGTTCCACGGGCCGATGGACGTCGCGATGGGCGCCCCGGGCGGCGACCCCAACCAGCGCGGCAACTCCCGCCGGTGGATCGTCCAGGAGGTCGAGAACAGCCTGCGCCGGCTGCGCACCGACTGGATCGACCTCTACCAGGTGCACCGCCCCGACACCGGCACCGACGACGACGAGACAATCGCGGCACTGTCCGACCTGCAGACGCAGGGCAAGATCCGCGCGTTCGGCTCGTCGACCTTCCCCGCCTACCGGATGGTCGAGGACCAGTGGATCTCCGAGCGGCGCGGCCTGTCCCGGTTCGTCACCGAGCAGCCGCCGTACTCCCTGCTGCACCGCGGCATCGAGCGTGACGTGCTGCCGGTGGCCGAGAAGTACCACATGGGGATCCTGCCGTGGAGCCCGCTCGCCGGAGGGTGGCTGACCGGTCGCTTCCGCAGGGGCCAGGACGCCCCGCAGACCAACCGGGCGAAGATGATGCCGGATCGCTTCGACCTGTCGACGCCGGAGAACCAGCAGCGCCTCGAGGTCGTCGAGCAGCTCGCGCAGCTCGCCGAGCAGTCCGAGCTGACCCTGGTGCACCTTGCCCTGGCGTTCGTGCTGCAGCACCCGGGCGTGACCGCACCGATCATCGGCCCGCGCACGATGGAGCAGCTCGAGACCCAGCTGAGCGCCACCGACGTCCGGCTGAGCACCGACGTGCTCGACCGCATCGACGAGATCGTCCCGCCCGGCCGCAACGTCGCCGACGACAACGCCTACGTCACCGACGCGCTCAGCGACCCGTTCCTGCGCCGACGACGCACGGCCTGAGCCGCCTGCGTCAGCTCGCGAGCAGCGCCGCGCGGGCGAGCACCCGTCCACCAGGCGTGACCGCATGGTCGTCGCCGTAGGCGCCTGCAGTGTCGAGCACCTCGGCTGCCGCCTCGCTGCCGTCCATGACCATGAAGGCCGACACGCCACCGCCACCGCGCTCGTCCCAGCCGGCAGCGGTGAGCACGTCGGCGAGCTGATCGAGGGACCCACCACCGCCAGCGGCGACGCCGAGCAGGACCAGCGCGGTGGCCGATCGGCAGAACGCGTCCTTCGGCGGGGCCGCCAGCCGCTCGGCCACGTGCCGCCACAGCCGCTCGGGGTCGCCTCTCAGCCCGACTCCGGCCTTGGTCACCGTCAGGCGGCCACGCGCCACCCTCAGCAAGCCGAGCCGTTGGGCGGACGCGCGCAGCCGGCGCACCGGCTCGGTCAGCTCCTCGCGGTTGGCCTTGCCGATCCAGTAGTTCGGCGGCCACAGCCCGGCCATCGCCTCCGTGACGACGACCGGCGGCAGCCGACCGGCCGACGTCAGGGACAGCCCGTCGCCCACCCGGTCGAGCAGCCAGGCGTAACGGCGCACCATCTCGTCGGCGGTCGTCTCGTCGACCTGCACCGGTCCGTCCAGGTCCGCGTCGTGAAGAAGAGATCGCAGAACCGCCTCCTGCGGCTGCAGGGCAAGCAGCTCCAGCAGCTCGGCGATCGCGGGCGGCACGGAGCCATCCAGCTCGAGCCTCTCGAGGGCTGCCTGTGCCGCGGCGACATCGAACGGCGGCGCAGCCGAGGCGTCCCAGTCCCACATGCCACCGCTGTCCTCGGGCGGCGCCGCTCCCCGCCCGCCGGTGCAGCGCACCTGCTCGACCGGCTCGCCCACCGATTCCACGACCAGTCGGTGATTCCACGAGTCACCGAAGTCGTAGGTGTAGAAGAGCCGGTCCCCCGGGCCGGCGAGCACCTCGTCGACCCGGACCTCGTGCGTCGGCACGCCCTCGGGCTCACCGTCCTCGACGCTGAACGGGCACAGGAAGTGCTCTCCGTCGTGGTCCCACGCGCTGGTGCCGAGCCCGAAGCGGTGCAGGTGGCTGTCGTCCCACTCGAAGACGACCTGCAGAGCGTCGTGCAGCTCGTCCAGCATCAGGGTCGAGGGCAGCTGGAGCCGGCGCCACACCGGTGGCTTCGTGTCGAGAAGGTCGACGCGGACCGTCAGGCCGAACGAGGTCGTGCTGCGCGGGCGGCGCCGGCGCCTGGATTTGCCGGACGCTGCTCTCGACGTTGCGCTCATGGCCGGGTCGGTCGGTGAGGGCGCACCGGGCCACCGTAGGGCTGTCCGTCGATAACGTCGGCGCCGGCTGCCAGACTGGCCACCGACCCCAGGAGGAGCCTTGCCCTACACCGGAGACGTCACCGTCGGCGGCCCGCCCGACGTGCGCGAGACGCCGAAGCTGACCATCACCAAGGTCGCCACGCCGCCGTTCGAGAACAACTGCTACCTGCTGCGCTGCACCGCCACCGGCTCGACGCTGCTGGTCGACGCCGCCGGCGACGCGCCGCAGCTGCTCTCGCTGGTCGGCGACGGAACCCTCGTCGGCATCGCCGAGACGCACGGGCACTGGGACCACGTGCAGGCTCTCGCCGAGGTCAAGCAGGCCACCGGCGCACCCGTGCTCGTGCATCCCGGGGACGCCGACGACCTCCCGGTGCCGGCCGACCAGCTGCTGCAGGACGGTGAGACCGTGCACGTCGGCGAGTGCAACCTGACGGTGATCCACCTGGACGGCCACACGCCGGGCAGCATCGCGCTGCTGTACGAAGGCGACCCGGAGCGACCGCACCTGTTCAGCGGCGACAGCCTGTTCCCCGGCGGCGCCGGCAACACCGACAAGGACCCCGAGCGCTTCGGGCACCTCATCGACGACCTGGAGCGCAAGGTTTTCGGACCGCTGCCGGACGCGACGTGGGTGTACCCGGGCCACGGGCGGGACACCACGCTCGGTGACGAGCGGCCCAGTCTGCCGTTGTGGCGAGAGCGGGGATGGTAGGGGGACGCTGCGCCGGTGCCGCGGTCCGGTCGGGCGCTGAGCTCCGGGACCATCACCAGCTCGATCCGGCCGAGCGGGATGACGTGTCAGAGCACCGCGACCGGTCGCTGCTTGGTGCTCTCGCAGGCGAGCTGGGGGTTTGTCCTGACTCAGCGCCCACTGTCGTCGTGCTGGACCAGCGCGTTGAGCTCGGCCTTCAGCGCGCCGAGTACCAGCAGGTTGACGGCCAAGCCGATCAGGGCGACGAACTGCAGCGACAGGAACGCGAAGAACTGCCCGAACAGCAGCGCCACCACGCTCGCCCGGTAGAACCACTTAAGCCCGGGCCGGCGGTCACCGTGCAGCAGCCGGAGGACCCCCAGGACGGTGCAGCCCCCGACGACCAGGACCGTGAGCCCGGACCCGATCGTCGTCACGTCCAGCGGCGGTGCCACGTCGCCGCGAGGCCACCACGATGGCCATCACCATTCCCGCCACGAGCACGAAGAACAGCGGAAGACCGCATACATGATCGCGACGGCCGGTCGGAAGAAGTAGTCGTTGTCGCTGGTGAGGTTGCCGATCTCATCGATGAAGAAGCCGAACCCGGCGCTGCCGACCCAGGCCGCGGCGTAGAGCACCCGGCTGCCGACGAACTGCAGCAGCGCCAGCTGCGCCAGCAGCATCGCGAGGCCGCCCACAGCAGATGGGCGATGTGCAGCTCGGAGCCGCCGACCTGCGGATAGCCGGTGGCCGCCAGGAAAGGCGGATGCCGAGCACGGAGATCACCGCAGCCAGCAGGAAGACCTCGACCAGGTCGGCGCCGACCACTTTGCGGCCCAGGCCGCTCGAGCCCCCGGATGCCGGGACCCGCCGATCGTGCGCCCGGTCGCTCGGCGGCGCCGTGCGCGCTGCTGTCACCATGGCACCGCCGCGCTCGTCCGCACGAGCGCGGTCTACCCCGACCGGTCCGGAGGGCACGCCCATGGCGACGTCGGCGGTGCGCGGGGCCGGTCCGCGCCGATAGGTGGCAGCTGCACACGCGCCGGGCCGAGCCGGCTGCCGGCTCGACGGCGCCGACCGTCGTCCTGCTGCACGGACTCGGGATCTCCGGTCGCTCGCTCGTCCCGACCCTGGAGCGGCTCGCCGGCGAGGTCACGGGTCTGGCGCCCGACCTGCCCGGGTTCGGCCACAGCTCACGCCCGCCCCACCCGCTGCGGCTGCCCGCGCTCGCCGACGCCGTGGTCGCCCTGGCTGGACGCCCTGCAGCTGCCGCGGGTGAGCCTGCTGGGGCACTGGCTGGGCTGCCAGGTCGCCGTGCACATCGCCGACCGGCATCCCGACCGGGTCGCCTGGCTGGTGCTCGCCAGTCCCTGTCGTGACCCTGAGGCGAGATGGCCGTGGCAGCAAGCCGTGCGGCTGGTGCTCGACGCGCCGCGCGAGACACCGTCCTTCCTCCCGATCGCCGCCGCCGCCGACTACCTGCGGGCCGGCCCGGCCCGGATGTGGCGCGCCCTGCGGGAGGCCATGACGACCGATGCTTCAGACCGGCTGCGCCGGGTCGCGGCCCCCACGCTCGTCGTGCGAGGCGAGCGCGACCCGGTCGTGTCCGCGCCGTGGGCCCGACAGGTCACCGACCTGCTCGCACGCGGCCGGTTGCTTACCCTGCCCGGGGCGCCGCACGGGCTGCCTTTCAGCGCCGCCCGGCAGCTTGTCGAAACGGCCCGGCCCTTCCTGCTGCTGCACGGCAGCTGACGTCTGCCCGTTGCTCGACGCAGATGTCGTGCCGCGCTGACGGCCCGCCATGGGTGCCGCCGGCCTCAGGAAGGCGGGTCGGTGCGACGAAGCAGGTCACGAAAGACCGGCGCGGAGCCTGCGGCCGCAGCTGTGTGCTCGGCAGTGGTCAGGCGCGCCAGCCTGTCGTCGTCCTCGCCGACGAGGCGGCCGAGCCATTCGCGCACCCGCCGCACGTCCACCTGCCCGTTGGCCAGCATGGCCTCGATGTCGGCCCAGTCCTTCGTGCGGTCGAACAGCGCCTTGAAGACCGTCAGGTGGGTTGCGGTGAGGATGCGCACCTGACGTCCGAGGACGTCGACCAGCTGTGCCTGCCGATCAAGCTCGACGTGCAGGTCGCTCTGCGGCAGGAAGACATCGACCGGCGTCCGGAAGGGCTCCTCGACCCAGAACAGCCGGACCTGCCCGTCCCGGCGGCAGCGCTCGAGATCGCCCAGGTCCCAGCCGACCGCCGACGGCATCGCGCGAAACGCTGTCTCCGGATCGTCGGTCGAGATGTTGACATCGATGTCGCTCGTCGCCCTGGGCTCCTGGACGTGGAACGCCAGCGCGATCGCTCCACCGAAGGCGTGACTCAGCCCGGCGGCGGTGAGTCCGTCGGAGATCGCGACAAGACGACGCAGGATCGTCGGCTCGGTCATCCTCTGACGATCGTGCGGAACGGCGGGAAGCCCATCTGCTCGGCATGGCGCTGCGGGAGCGCGTCGACCAGCTCCATGACCATCTCGACGTGCCGTGACTGCGCTGCGCGGGGGACGGACACGAGTTCACGTCCCATGACCCGCAGCAGTCGAACCAGCGTCTCTGTGCCGGGGTCGCGGTGACCATTCTCGTAGAGGCTCAACGTACTGATGGCTACGCCGGACCGCTCCGCCAGCCGACGCTGGCTCCAGCCGAGCTCATCTCTGGTGCCGCGAAGCAGCAGTGCTGCTGTCGCCGGCATGCTCATAGGCTACGGCTGGTTCGCGCATCCATGAACGCTGGGCGCTTCGGTCCAGCCGCCGGTCGACCGCAACGACAGGCGACCCGGCCGCGGCACCGCCACACGCACCACCTTCGACAGTGTTGACGCTCACCCAGCCCGGACCTGTGCCCCCGCACCCGAGATGTCGGCGTTGCAGGTCGGCTCGACGGCCGGGCGACGCGGAGCTGACGCACCCGAGGTCGCCCGGCCGGCCGCCGGTCGGGTGCTGCCTGAGTGGCGGGTAGCCCGGACTCGCAGTCGTCAGGTGCGACAACGCCCTGAGGACTGGCGCGTACTGCGTGTACTGATCTGAGCCGGCTCAGAGGTCGAGGACGGGTCGCGTGCCGGTCGGCACCGCGACCGACACGCCGCGAGGCTCAGTCCCGCGGGACCTCGCGCTTGTCTGCCCCGCTCTCGGAAACGACCTCGTCGATCGCCGCGGAATCCTTTGCCGTCTTGCGCAGCGACGCCACCGTCGTCACGACCAGCACGGTGACGATCACCCCGAGTGAGACGAGGATGCCGATCTCCGGGAACGCGGTGCTGATGTTCTCGTGCGCAGCCTCCAGGATGAGCTTGACGCCGATGAAGCCGAGAATGACGGCCAGCCCGATCGAGAGGTACACGAGGCGCTCGAGCAGCCCGTCGATCAGGAAGAACAGCTGGCGCAGGCCCATGAGCGCGAACATGTTGGCCGTGAAGACGATGTACGGCTCGTCGGTGAGGCCGAAGATCGCCGGGATGGAGTCGAGGGCGAACAGCACGTCGGTCGAACCGATCGCGATCATGACCAGCAGCAACGGGGTGACGACGCGCTTGCCGTCGACCCTCGTGACGACCTTTGCGCCGTCGTACTCGCGGGTCGTCGGCAGCACCCGCTCCATGAGCTTGAGCAGCTTGTTGTCGCCGATCTCCGGCTCTGCGTCGCGGTCCTTGGCCAGCTTGATCGCGGTGTAGATGAGGAAGGCGCCGAACAGGAAGAACACGCCGGAGAAGGCAGCGATCACCGCGGCGCCCACCGCGATGAACGCGCCGCGCAGGACCAGGGCCAGCACGATCCCGAACAGCAGCACCTTGTGCTGGTGCTCGGCCGGCACCGCAAAGCTCGACATGATGATGACGAAGACGAACAGGTTGTCGACCGACAGCGAGTACTCGGTGAGGTAGCCGGCGAAGAACTGGGTGCCGTACTCGTGCCCGGCCACCACGCCGAGCCCGATCCCGAACAGCACTGCCAGCGCGACGTAGAACAGCACCCAGCGGGTCGCCTCGCCGACCTCCACCTTGTGCGGGCCCTTGCGGGCGGCGACCGCCAGGTCGAAGCCGAGCACGAGCACCAGGGCACCGATCGTCGCCGCCCAGGTGTAGAAGTGGATCTCCACGCATCCTCCGGTCGTCGGGACCGACCCGAGCGCGATGACGCTCGGGGACTCCCCCTCACGCTGCGCCGAGGCTACCGTCCGGCGGTCACCACCCGCGCCCGCCGAGAGAAGAGCCGTGCCCCGCTCCCCCGCTCCCTCGCGGCCCCAGCCGGTCCTGCCCCGCCTCGCCGACGTCGTCGCGCGCACCAAGGGCTTCCTTCCGAGCGACGAGGCGGCCGCGCTGCACGCCGCCGCCCGCGACGCACCGGCCGGCACCTGGCTGGAGATCGGCACCTACTGCGGCCTGTCGACGCTGCACCTGGGCGAGGCCGCCCGCACGGCCGGTGCCCAGGTCGTGACGCTGGACCACCACCGCGGCTCGGAGGAGAACCAGCCGGGGTGGCAGTGGCACGACGCCTCGCTGGTCGACCAGCACACCGGCCGGCTCGAGACGCTGCCGTCGCTGCGGCGCACGCTGTGGGACGCCGGGCTCGACGACGTCGTCAGCGTCGTCGTCGGCACGACGCAGCAGGTGGCCCGCTGGTGGAGCAGCCCGCTGACGCTGCTGTTCCTCGACGGCAATCACACCGAGCAGGTCGCCCAGCACGACTACGCCGCCTTTGCCCCGCACGTCCGGTCCGGGGGGACGCTGCTCATCCACGACGTCTTCGAGGACCCGGCCGACGGTGGTCGCCCGCCGTGGAACGTCTACTGCCGCGCGCGGGACGAGGGCTGGGAGCCGGTGTCGCAGACCGGCTCGCTGCGGGTGCTGCGGCGGTGAGCCCGACGATCCGGCCGCTGCGGGCGGACGAGGTGCCCTTCGTGCAGCCGCTGGCTGCCCGCGCCTTTGACGAGCTGCACGGCCGGCAGGGACGACCGCCGCGCGAGCAGGGCGCGGACGAGAGGGAGGCCTATCGCGCGATGCACGCCCACCTGCAGGCGACCGACCCCGACGGCTGTCTGCCCGCGGCTGCGGCCCGGTCATGCTCGCCGGGGCGGCCGATCCGCTCGGCGGCGTGGCGGTACGTGCCGCCGTCTACGTCTGAGCGGGTGCCGGTCCTCGGGGAGTCTCCGCTGAACCGTGTCTCCCTCGCGCCACGAGGACCCTGCGCCACTCTGCTGTCGGCCCTGCCCCGATGATCCACGCCCCCTGTGGTGGTCGCCATCGCGTGTCGTCCAACAGCAGACGTAGATCGTTTCAGCTGGTGGCTGGTGGCTGGTGGCTGGTGGCACGAAGCTCGCAGCCGGCGGCAAGCGGGGGTTAGCCCTGGTTGGGCTCGGACGCCAGGCCCGCCGTCCAGGCCGCGCGCAGGTCGCCCGGGATCGACGTCGGGCGGCCGTCCTTGCCCAGGTGCACGTAGGTCGTGCGCACGGTGCAGCAGTGCCGGTCGTCCACCCGGATCGTGAAGACCAGCACCAGCGAGCTGCCACCCAGCCGCCCGACGCCGCCGTCGACCGAGACGTGGTCGCCGTAGCGCGCCGAGCTGCGCCAGGTCAGCTCGCTCGCGACGACGACCTGTTCGAGGCCGTGCTCGGCGAGCGTCGCGTAGGGGGTGCCCAGCGAGGCGAGCAGCGGCACCACCGCCTCGTCGGCCCAGGTGAGGTAGTGGGCGTTGAACACGATGCCCTGCTGGTCGCACTCGACGTAGCGGACGGGGCTCGTCCACAGCGGCGCCGGGCGGTCGGTCATGGGTGCTCCGCGACGGCCCGCAGCGGCGGCGCGGCGCACGGGGCGCCCTCGGCGGTGCAGGCGTCCGGTGGCAGCACCGCGCCGGTGGGCAGCTCGTCACCGCGGAACAGCGTCAGGGTCGGGCCGCCGGCGAGCGCGTCGGCGGCCAGCACCACCGCGGCCGCGGTCCAGGACGAGCGCTCCACCGGCCAGCGCTTGTCGTCGGCGTAGACGAACCCCGTCCAGTACGAGCCATCGCGCTCGCGCAGGTGCTGCATGTCGGCAAACAGGGCCCGGCCCGGCTCAGGGTCGCCGATGGCGGCGAGCGCCAGCGCCAGCTCCGCGGTCTCCGCGCCGGTGACCCACGGCCGATCGGCGACGCAGCGGATACCCAGCGTCGGGACGACGAACTCGTCCCACCGCTCGGACAGGCGCCGGCGGGCCGCCGGGCCGCGGACGACGCCCGCGAGCACCGGGTAGTACCAGTCCATCGAGAAGCGCGTCTTGTCCAGGAACACCTCGGGGTGCTCGGCGACGGCGTGCTGCAGCAGCCCCGCGGCGAGCTCCCAGTCCGGTTGCGGCTCGCCCAGCAGGTCGGCGAGCGCGAGGCCGCAGCGCAGCGCCTGGTAGGTGGAGGCCGACCCGGTGACCAGGGCATCGGTGTCGACGCTGCCGTCGCCCCGTACGCACCACGCCACCTGCCCGCCGGGCTGCTGCACCGACAGCACCAGGTCGAGCGCCCGGCGCACGTGCGGCCACAGCTGCTCGACGAGCTCGCGCTCCCCGGTGACGCGCCACCAGTGCCACACGCCGACGGCCAGGTAGGCGCACTGGTTGGTGTCGACGTCGGCGTCGAGCACCCGCTGGCCGTCCCAGCGCGTGGCCCAGCCGCCGCCCGGCGCCTGGGTGCGGGCTGACCAGGCGTAGGCCCGGCGCGCCTCGGCCAGCCGTCCGCCGAGCGTCAGGGCCATGGCGCACTCGACGTGGTCCCACGGGTCGGTGTGCCCGTCGGGCCAGGGCAACGCGCCGCACGGCTGCTGTGCGGCGGCGATGCTGTCGACGGTGGCGGCGAGCCGGGCAGCGCTCAGCAGGGCGGGCTCACGCAGCGGCACGGAGCTGCTCCGGCTTGCGCAGGTACACCACCAGGCTCTTGCCGATCAGCGGGTCGAGCCCGCGCTCGAGCGCCCGAGTCAGCGGCGGCGCCTGCATCATGTCCCAGACGAGCAGCCGGTGGTAGGCGCGCACCAGGGGGTGCTCGGCGTCCTCGACCCCGACCGCGCACTTGAGCCACCAGTACGGCGCGTGCAGGGCGTGCACGTGCTGCGTCCCGGTCGGCTGCAGACCCGCCGCGGTCAGGCGCCGCTGCAGCTCGCTGCCCCGGTAGATGCGCACGTGCCCGCCGTCCACCTCGTGGTAGGCGCTCGACAGCGCCCAGCACATCAGCTCGGGTCCCCATCGCGGGACGGTCACCGCCATCAGGCCACCGGGGCGCAGCACGCGCGCCAGCTCGGCGATGGCCGCGCCGTCGTCGGGCAGGTGCTCGAGCACCTCGGCGGCGACCACCCGGTCGAAGCTGCCGTCGGCGAAGGGCAGGGCGTAGGCGCTGCCCTGCACGGCCTGCGCGTGGGCGCCGGCAGGTACCTCGCCCTCCTCGCGCATGGCCGTGAACATCGCGGCCACGTCCTTGAGCTCGGCGGCGTCCAGGTCGAGCGCGGTGACGTGCGCGCCCCGCCGGTAGAGCGCAAAGGCGTGCCGGCCGGCGCCGCAGCCCATGTCGAGCACCCGGTCGCCCGGCGCGACGGAGAAGCGGTCCAGGTCGACGGTCAGCACGCTGCGTCCGCCAAGGACAGCTCGAGGACGGGTTCGCCAAGCGCCGCGCGGTACCAGGCGACGGTCGCCAGCGCGACGGCCCGCCAGGTGAAGCGCTCGACCGCCCGCTGCCGGCCGGCGGCGCCGAGCCGGGCGGCGAGCGCGTCGTCGTCGAGCGCCTGCGCCACGGCGCCGGCGAGCGCGTCCGGGTCGCCCGGCGGCACGTGCAGGGCGCTGACCCGGTCCGGACCGACGACCTCCGGCAGCGCCCCGGCGGTGGTGGCGACCACCGGGGTCGCGCACGCCATCGCCTCGACGGCCGGCAGGCTGAAGCCCTCGTACAGGCTCGGCACGACGACGACCTGCGCCGAGCCGAACAGCCGGACGAGCTCAGCCTCTGGCACGCCGTGCACGAAGCGGACCGCGTCCGACAGGCCCAGCCGCTCGATCGCCGCGCTCGCCGCTCCGCCGGGCCGGGGACGGCCGACGACGACCAGCTCGACGTCGCGCTCGGTGCGCAGCTTGGCGACCGCCTCCAGCAGCGGGACCAGTCCCTTGAGCGGCACGTCGGCCGACGCGGTGGCCACGACCCGCCCCGGCACCCGCGGCAGCGACGGCGGCGTGAACACCTCGGTGTCGACGCCGACGGGGACGACGGTGAGCCGGTCGCCCGGCACCCCGAAGTCGCGTTCAATGTCGGCGGCACTGCTGCGGGAGACGGTGAGCAGCGCGGGCAGCCGGCGAGCCACCCGTCGCTGCATGCGCAAAAAGGAGTACCAGCGGTGCGTCGCAAGGCGCTTGCGCACCTCGACCGCAGCGGCCAGGTCCTGCCGGCGGTCCTCGGTGATCGGGTGGTGCACCGTGGCGAGCACCCGGGCGCCGCGGCGCTGCGCCAGCAGCAGCCCGTAGCCGAGCGTCTGGTTGTCGTGCACGAGGTCGAACTCGTGCTCGCGACCGCGCAGCAGGCGGGCCGCCCGCAGGCTGAACGTCAGGGGCTCGGGGAAGGCCGCGGTGCACATGAGCAGGAACTCGAGCGCGTCGGTGGCCGAGCGCACCTCGCGCAGGTGGGGCACCCGGAACGGGTCGGGCTCGCGGTAGAGGTCCAGGCTCGGCACCTGCGTCAGCCGCGGGCCGGAATCGAGCTCGGGGTAGGGCGGCCCGGACAGCACCTCGACGCGGTGCCCCAGCGCGGCGAGCTCGCGCGACAGCGCCCGGACGTAGACACCCTGACCGCCGCAGTGCGGCTTGCTGCGGTAGCTCAGCAACGCGATCGACAGGCGACGGCCGCCGTCGGCCGCGAGGTCGTGCTGCACGCTGCTCCTCGGGGTCAGGGAGCCGCCAGGCTACCTACGCGCAGGTGACCGGCCGTGTCGGCAGAGTGCTCGGGCGACGGCGGGACGAGGGTGTCTATTCGGCTGCGGGCGGGGGGCGTCTGCGGTTGACTCGAGAGGACTCCCCGGGGGGGCCGTCAACCCGTCCCCGTCGAGCCGACGTATCGCATGGCTGCGGACCTGCTCCTACGCAGCGACTCACGTCAGACGGGGTGGTGCACGTTGTCCGCATTGCTACAGCCGGTCATGATCGTCTGCTCGACACCTGGTGCCGAGCCGGCACCGGACCTCGGCGCAGACCTGCCCGAACCCCCTGCACCCGGACACAGCCGCGACCGGCGGCTGCTGCTCGAAGCGGCCGGCGGCGCCGAGGCCGCCTGGCGCGAGATCGTCGACACCCACCTGCCGGCCGTGTGGGACGAGGCCGTACGCGCCTGCTGCGGCGACGCGGGCAGTGCTGCCGAGACCGTCGAGATGGTCTGGTTGGCGCTCGCGGCCGCGCTCGGCAGGCTGGGGGCCGAGCCGCTGGACCGCTGGCTGGCGCGCACCACCGGCGAGCAGGCGCAGCGGGTGCTGGCTGCGGGGCAGGCAGCAGGCTGCTGAGCGCCCCGTCGAGGGGCGGGGTCGGGCAGGTCGAGATAGCCTGTCTGGATACCCCCACCTCGCGGAGGACCTTTGCCTGCCAGCTCCGACGGCGCCGCAGCCGACGAAGTCCCCGGCGGCATCGCGGTGCCCGACGCCGTCCGCGCCGCTGCGCGCAGCGCCTTTGCCACCCGCGACGTCGGCGCCCACCTGCTCGAGGTGGTCAGCGACTCCCTCGACGAGGCGGTCGCCGAGACCGGCCGGACGGTGCGTTTCGCCGGTCCGGGCCTCGCCATCACCCTGGCGACCGACGACGAGCGGCTGGCCGTCGAGCTGTCCCCGGCGCCGTCCCAAGCGGCCTCGGTGTCGCTCGAGACGCCGGCGGCGCCCGCCCTGCAGGCGGAGCCGGACGAGCCGGGCCGTTGGACTTTGCGCCCGGTGCCGACCGGGCCGGTGCGGTTGGCCCTGTCCGACACCGGTCTGCGGGCGAGGACCGCCTGGATCCGGCTCTAGCGGGTCGCCGCGCCTGCTCAGAGCCGCACCCACTCGGTGTCGGTCTGTGGGTGCGACCATCGCTCGTCGGCCGGGCCCGGGCCCTGCCGCAAAGCGATCCGCACGGGACCGGAACAGACGGGGCCGAGTGCGCAGCGCCCAGCGGCCGTGGTGCTGGCCGAAAGCTCGCCGCCCGCGTGCCGGACCGTGACCTCCACGGCTCTCGGTGGGATCAGGTGCAGGCGCAGGCGCAAGCCGCTCGGAGACCGGCTCACCTGGACCTCGAGGCGCAGGCCGTCGGCCGCGTAGGCGATACGTCGGCACCGGCTGAACGCGCGCCTCGGCGTCCTCGCGTCGCAGGCGTCGTCGTCGAGCGCGAGGACACCGACCCCCGGACGTCGCTCGGCGAAGGCCGCGAGCGCTGCGCGCACCACGTCAGGCGGCGCCACTCGTCCGTCCAGCTCCTGCATGACCGCTGCACCCCGTCGCCTCGTTACGAACCGTCACCGCGTCTCTACGAGAAGACACCGCGAGGGCCACCGGCGATACCACCCGGGGAAAGCACTTCGGCAAGCCGGCGCAGGCACCGTCCGCGGGTCGGGCCGATGCTGCCGATCGGCATGTCGAGCGCGGCGGAGATCTCTTCGTACGACGGCGCGGGGTCGAGCATGAGCAGCGCCAGCAGGGCTTGGCAGCGCTGGGGCAGTCCGGCGACGGCGGCCCGCACGTCGGCGTCGGCCTCGCGGCGCAGCAGCGGCTCGAGCACGTCGCCGTCGTCGGCCTCGACCGTCTCGAGCTCGTCCCACGTGGGCAGCAGCACCTGCCGCTTCGACTGGCGCAGCACCCGCAGGCACTCGCGGCGCGCGGTCGTGGCGAGCCAGGCACCTACCCGCTCGGGCTGGTCCAGGCGCCCGATGTTCTCGACCAGGCGCAGCCAGGTCGTCTGGGCGACGTCCTGCGCGTCGCGGTCGGACAGCCGGTGACCCCGGGCCACCGCCCAGATCAGGCCCACGTAGGAGTCGACCAGGCGCTCCCAGGCACGCTCGTCACCCCGGCCGGCCGCCAGGACGCACGCGGCGGCCCCTTCCGGGTTCAGTCGCACGACGGCCGCGCGACCGGCATCCGGCGCGTTCGAGCACCGCTCATGAGACGCAGCGTAGATCAGGCAGACAGAGGTCGCGTGCCTTTCGCGCGATGACCGGAGCGCTCCGCTACGGTGCCGCGGCCAGGTGGACAGTGCGGCGTGCCCGTCCCGCTCACTTTCGCGCCGGGCTGCGGCACCTCGGCGATACGACGGGCTGCGCACGTACGTCGGTGCGCTGCGCGCGCTCTGCCACACGTGGACCCCCTTCGCGCCGCACGCTCGTCGCGTGCCGGCGACCCGCCGTGGCTGCGCGACCTGCGGCGGGCGATGCGGCGCTGCGTGCTCGCCGGTCCACCGGTCGTCATCGGGCTGGCCGGATACATCCGCGGCCGCCGCACGACCGGTCTTGACCTCCGCGTGGACCGGGCCGTGCACGACGTGCTGACGCCGCTGGCCCCGGCCCTCGAGCGCGTCGTCGCCCTCGCGAGCCCCCTGCACACCCTGCTGGCCTGCCTCGCCGTCGCGGCGGTGACTGCCGTGCGGCGTCGGCGTGAGCCCGGCCACCTGGCGTTCGTCTGCGTCGCCGGACCGGTGCTCGCGCTCGCGGTGACGGGCGTGCTGCAGCAGGCACTCGCGCGGCCGTCGGCCGCGGTGCCCTGGAGCGTGGGCGCCTTTCCCAGCGGGCACGCGACCGGCGCCTGGTCGCTGTTCGCGGTCACCGTTCTGGTGACCGCGCCCGCCGTCCGCACGCGGCCGAACGACGTGCTGCGCGGCCTCTCGCGTCTCGCGACGCTCGTCCTGGCGCTGGCGCTCTCGCTGGCCCTCGTGGCCGGCCGTGACCACTACCTGACCGACGTGGTCGCGGCCGCCGCGGTGTCGCTGGCAGCGGTGTCTTTGGTCGCGCTGCTCGCGGGCCGCGTCCGTCCAGCGGTATCAGCCGGGTCGGCACCGGGCTCGACGTTGACGAGCGACGACCGCTGGGGGCGACGCCGGCTGGACAGGACGAGAGGTCATCTGTGACACCCTCGATCGGCTCGACGGGCGGGCTGCGCGGACGGCACCGGGTCCTGCTGTCCCTGGTCGCCTTCGGCAGCGTCACCGGGGGCGGCGCAGCGCTGCAGCTCGGGCCGCCGACGTACGAGGCGACCGCCACCGTCGTCGTGACTCCCCTGTCCGGCGAGGACGCTCCTGCGGGCATGCCGGTCTTTCGCGACCTCGGCGACCCGATCCGCACCATCGAGACCGCCGCGGCCCTGCTGGAGACCCGTCGCGCCGCCCAGCTCAGCGCCGATCGGCTGGGGCGTCCGTGGACGACGGCGCAGGTCGAGGACGCGATCACCGTCGCGCCCCAGGGACAGACCAACCTCGTGCAGGTCGTCGCCGTCGCGGGCACACCCGACGCGGCCGCCCGGTTGGCCAACACCTACACCACCGCGACGCTGGACCTGCGCAGCCAGGCGCTCACGTCAGCCTCGACGGCGGCGCTCGCCGCCGCGACCCGCCGGATCCTCGAGAACCCCGCGGGCAGCGCCACGGCGAGCGCGGCCCAGACCCGCTCGACGACTCTCGAACTGCTCAAGTCCTACGGGGACCCCAGCGTGGTCGAGGGACAGGAGGCGGTCCCGGCGAGCGCCCCGATCGGTCTGCCCACAACGGTCGCCCTGGCCGTCTCGCTCGTGGCCGGCCTGCTGGCCGCGGCGGCGCTCTTCGTCGGGCTGCGCCTGTGGGGCACGGCCTCGGGCAGGCAGACGTCGGGAGCGGAGCCGGTCACGCCCGAGCCGCAGGCGCTCGAGCCGACGGCCGGACTCGCCCAGGTCAACGGCCGTCGTCCCCGCGCGGTCGTCGGTGGCGTCGACCTCCCGGACGCGGTCAGCCGACCCTGAGGGCAGGCCGTCGTCAGGTCGGCCCGGTGCGCGCCGAGAGCCGACGCACGAAGCCACGGCCGAGCGCGCGGACCGCACCGATGTCCGAGGCGCGCGGCACGAGCTCGCGCGGGGTACCTCCCATGACGCGCATGCCGAGCCACGCGGCGAGCACTCCCCCCGCGAGGTAGGCGATCGAGGAGGCGGCGGCAGCGCCGTTCGCTCCGGCGACCGGGACGAGCAGCAGGTCCAGGCCGAGCATGAGCAGCAGGGCGGGCCCGACCGCCAACGAGTCGAGCAGCGGGCGGCCGCGAGAGACCAGCGCCACGCCGTAGAGCTTGAGCGCGATGACGCCGAAGCAGCCGAGCACGAGGATGCGCAGCGGGGTCACCGAGCCGGCGAACTGGGCACCGAGCAGCGTCACGCACAGCACGGGTGCCAGCAGCACCGTGGCCACGGTCGCAGGCACGCTCAGCAGCAGCGCCATCCGCACGACCGTCGCGGTCTGGCGTCGTGCCGTCGGCGCGTCGGCGCGCACGAGGTCGGGCCGCAGCACGGTCGTGAGGGCCTGCGGGAGCAGGAACAGCACCTCCGCCCAGGCGACCGCGACGTTGTAGAGCCCCAGCACCGCGTCGCCGGCCACGACGCCGACGACCCACTGGTCGGCGCGGTAGCTGCCCCAGGTGAGGGTGCGGCCGACGTGGGCCTTGGCCCCAAAGGCGAGCGACCACCGCGCGAGCGCGAGGTCTGGCCGGCCGAACCCACCGAGGCGTCGGTGGACCACCACGGCGTAGACGACGGCGCTGATCACCTGGCCGGCCAGCCAGGTGCACACGACCGTGGTGACGCTCAGGACCCCGGTCATCGCGAGGGCGGTGTTGACCACGGCCTGCAGGACCGGTGTCAGCAGCGTGCCGGCGCTGAAGAGGCGGAACAGGTAGTGCGCGACGATCAGCTGCTGCAGATAGAGGCCGAGCACGAGCACCGGCATGGACGCGAGCACGAGCCAGAGCAGCCAGCGCGGAGCCGTTCCCCCGAGGGCGGGAAACAGGTGCACGAGCCCGAGCAGCACCGCCGAACCGAGTCCACCGGCGACCAGGGCGAGCAGCACGGAATTGGTGGCGAGCGCCCCGGTGCGCTGCGACGCGCCGCTCGCCACGTTGGCGTTGGCCTCCTGCACGCCGAAGGTCGAGATGTGCGCGAGCAGCCCCCCGACGGTCAGCAGAAAGGCGACCTGGCCCCGACCGGAGACGCCGAGCCCGCGTGAGGTGACGAGCACGTTGACCAGGGACACCACGCCGACCGCGAAGCTGGTGCCGAACACGAGCACGGCCGAGCGCGCCGGGTCCGGTCGGCTCCGGGGGCGGGTCGGTCCGGCCGGGACGGGCTCGGGCGGGATCATGGCCGTCCGGCCGCCGCCGTGGCAACGAGCAGCTCCCGGACCGCACGCAGCCCACCGGCCATGTCGGCGGCGGCCAGCCGCGCGTCACCCTCAGTCCGCAGCCTGTCCCGCAGCTGCTCGTCCTGCGCCACGCGAAGCAGCGCGTGCGCGGCCGCCGCGGCGTCCCCCGGGGGGACGAGCAGCGCCGCCGTCCCGGCCGCCTCGGCGACGCCACCGACGGCGGTCGCCACGACCGGCGTGCCGGACGCCCACGCCTCGAACAGCACCTGCGGCAGCCCCTCGGTCCAGGACACGTGCACAAAGGCGTGGCTGGCGCGGTAGAGCTCGAGCAGGCCCGCATCCACCGGCACGTAGCCGAGCAGCTCGGCGTGCTCGGCGACCCCGAGCTCGACCAGGCGCGCCCGCAGGGCGGGCTCGAGGCTCCCCTGGCCGCAGACCCGCAGGCGCCAGCGCGGATCGGACGCGCGCAGCAGGGCCAGCACGTCGGCGAGCAGCAGCGGGTTCTTCTCCTGCTCGAGCCGACCGACGCTGAGCAGGCACAGCTCGCCGTCGTAGCGGTGCCGGGGCCGCTCGACCCGGGCGGCGTCGGCCGGCACCAGGCTGATCGACAGTGGCAGCAGCCGCTTGGCGACGGCGTAGTTGCGGGACAGCTCGGGCCCGACGGCGACCACCGCCCGGCGGCGGGCGGCGAGCCGCCAGCAGCGCTCCAGCAGGTCTGCCGCGACATGGGTCCACCGGCGGGCCGGGTGCCGTTCGCGGGCGTAGCGCGGCAGGTCCTGCCGCACCCCGAGCACGACCGGTACGCCGCGCAGCCGGGCAAGCACGAGGAGCCCGAGGGCGAGCGGGTGCGGTCCCATCAGCCAGGCGACGTCGACCTCTCCGAGCGCCTGCCAGGACCGGCGCAGCGACGCCAGCAGCGCCGCCGGAGCCGCCGGGTGCACCAGGCTCGGGTAGTACGGCAGGGCGGTGACGTCGACCTGCGGGGGCACGGCGTAGAAGGAGCGGCCCGGCGCCGGGTCGACCCGGCCGAGCAGCACGAGGGCGACCCGCTCGTCGACCAGGCGCGTCACGTAGTGCAAAAAGGCGCGGTCGGTGGACGGGCCTGCCTCATCGGCGCGATACACCGAGTCCTCGAAGACGAGGACACGGGGCCGCAGGCTCATGGACCGCTCTCCCGGAGCGGGCGGTCGCGCCCGAGCGAGGACACGGCCGGTCCGAGCGCGAGCACGAGCCACAGCCGCTTGTCGTCCGCGCTGGACAGGAACACCGCGGCGCACAGCAGGCTGCACTGCGCTAGCAGCACCGCGTAGGCCAGGGACGCGGCGGCTCGCTGCCCGGCGAGGTCCAGCCGGCGGGCCGCCTGCAGCGCCGAGCGCACGCACAGGGCCGTGAAGGCGAGCAGCAGGACGACGGCGAGCGGACCGCCCTCGGCCAGCAGCTGCAGGTAGACGTTGTGCACCTCGTCCGGGTCCGGACGCGTCATGAGGTACGGGGAGGTGAGCGGGCCGACCTCACGCATCGAGCTGCGGGCGACCACGACGTAGTTGTCGATGCCGACACCCCGCAGCGGATGGTCGCGCGCCATCCGCCAGGCGACCGTCCACAGCTCCTGACGGCCCGAGCCACCGCCGTTGGAGGCCAGCCGGTCAAGGGCTGTCGGGCTCGAGCGCAGCCACACCGCGGCCGCTGCGGTGGCGAGCGCGGCACCCAGCACCACGGGCAGCCGGCGGCCTCGCAGCACGAGGACGGCGACCAGGGTCGTGCCGAAAGCGGCGACGAACGCGCCTCGCGACAGGGTGAGGGCCGTGCCGGCAGCGAGCAGCGCCAGCGTCGCGAACAGGCCGACCCGCAGCAGGCGACGACGGGTCTGCGCCAGCAGCCCGAGCGTGAGCAGCCCGGCGGCGAGCAGCCAGGCCCCGAGGAAGTTGGGGTCCCCGGCCGCGCCCTCGATCCGGCCGGGGTCGGGTGAGCTCCCGGCCCCCTGCAGGCTCACCAGCACCGACAGCACGCCGCCGACGCTGAACGAGCCTGCCATCCAGCGCAGCGTGCGCAGGTCGCGCACGCTCGTCGCGACCACCGCGAACAGCGCGGCGACGGCGTACCAGCGCACCATCTCCTTTGCCGCCAAGAGCCAGTCCGGTGCCCAGAGCACGGTCAGGGTCAGCCAGGCGAGCAGCAGCAGGAGCAGCGCCAGGGTCGCCCGGTGGCGATGCAGCACAGCACGCGGTCCGTCCGGGCTGTGGGCCGTGTGCAGGACCCACGCGCCGAGGATCACGAGCCCGCCCGCCTTGCCCGCGAGGTTGAACACCGGGAGGGCCTCGAGGAACAGCGTGGGGATCCACAGCGCGAGGGCCAGGCAGAGGTCGTGGGCGGCCACGACGACGAGCACGAGCCCGCCGGCTGCGCCGAGGCCGAGCACCGGGCTCACCACCGTCAGGGCCGCCACGACTGCGGCGCCGAAGGGGAGCAGGAGCTCGAGCCCGGCGACCAGCCGGGGCGGTGCCGCCGTGCTCACCGCACCCCGTGCCACCGGCTGAGCGCCTTCTCCGCGGGCGCGCTGCGCACCAGTGGCGTCGTCTTGAGCCGGAAGCGGCGCGGGGTGTCGTGGGAGTACACCCCGGTGCGCGGGACGGCGAGCGGCCCGGCGCAGCGCAGCCGGGACATGGCGGCGCCGCCTGTGTAGCCCGCCTGGGCGGCCGCCGCGACGACGCGGTCGTCGACGTCGCCGAACGGGTAGGCGATCGTGCGGCAGGCCGTGCCGGTGCGCTGCTCACAGACGAGCCGCGAGCTGGTGAGCTCGTGCGCGAGGCGCCGGTCGTCCAGGCTCGTGAGCCGGGGGTGCGTCGCGGTGTGCGAGGCGATCTCCCACCCGCGCTCGACGAGCCCGCCCACCTGCTCCCACGACATCGGCAGCAGCTCGTCCTCGGTCATCGGCGAAGGGGTGAAGCCCGGCCAGGCCAGCGGCCGGTCGTCCCCGGACACGCGCTCGGGCAGCAGCGCCGTCGGCAGAAAGACCGTTGCCGGGACCGCGAGCCGGTCCAGGATCGGCAGAGCACGGGTGATGACGCTGCGAAAGCCGTCGTCGAAGGTGACCGCGAACAGCCGACGGCGGCCGGCTCCGGCTGACGGCGGTCCCGCGACCGCCTCGGCGAAGGTCACCGGGCGGTGGCCCCGCCTCAGCAACCCTCTGACCTGGAGCTCCAGGCTCAGCGCGGCGACGGCCAAGGCGTTGGGGCAGCTCGCCACGGCGTGGTAGGCGAGCACCAACGGTCCCGACATGCGCGCTCCTCGGCTGGGTCTCAGGCTGAGGCGGCTGCCCCGCTCGCAGATACCGGGAGCGGCGCTCACGGCGACGGCCCGGCCGGCGCCGCCAGCTCGTAGGCGCCCAGGTCGGGACCGGCGCCGGCTGGACGCGGCCGGCCGTCGTAGTCGGTCGGGGGCGCGTCCTGCTGCGAACCAGCGTCCACGGCCGGGCTCCCGGCGCGTAACCGGTAGTCGCCGGGACCTCGGAACAGCGGGTCGGCGACGCCGTTCTGGCGGGTGATCAGTGGGCCGTCGTCGTCCCAGTTTCCCCGCCGGTTGCCCCACGCGAGGTTGTTGCGGGCCACGTTGCGCTCACCCTCGAGCAGGTGCGCGTTGACGCTGTAGCCGTCGTTGTCGGCCACGATGCTGTTGACCAGCGTGCTGCCGCTGGTGCGCTCGGCCCAGATGACACCCCCCGCACCGTTGCGCACGATGGTGTCGTTGGCCATCAGTACCGGGCCGGCCCCGCCGGAGACCTGAATCCCGTACGCGAGGTTGTGCTCCAGAACGCTGTTGATCACTGCGCCGGCTGAGCCCTTGCCCCAGTAGATGCCGTGGTCGATGTTGCTCGCGAGGCCACCCACCTGGACCTGGTCGGGGTCGGACCAGGGACCGTTGTCGTGCACCCAGCAGGCATCGATGAGCGTCGCGCGACCCGTGACGTAGACCCCGGCCCGCCACAGGCCGCCCCGTACCTCGCAGTGGCGCAGCACCACGCCCGTCCCCTGGATCCAGGCGAGCACCTCCTGCCCGCCGGGTGCGTTGGCCGGGCTGACCGCACCGGTGGGCCCGTCGAGCACCACCCCGTCGAGCTCGACGTGGTCGGCCTCGATGTTGAGGAAGCCGCGGAGCAGCACGGGCTCGCCGGGCGTCCCCCGCAGCACGATCGGCTCGGCGGACGTGCCGGCGGCCCGCCAGTCGGTGCGCGTGCCGCGCGCGCCGTAGGTGCCCCGGCCGAGGCAGACGATGTCCCCGGGGCGCAGCGTCGCCAGCAGCGGACCGAGATCGGACACCGGCCCCCACTGCCGGGTGCAGGCGGCGGGCTGGGCGCCGCGGGCCGTGCCGGGCGATGTCGGTCCGGGCGAGGCAGCCGGTCCCGCACCCGGAGCCGGCGACCACAGGAGCAGCGCCAGAACCGACGCTCCGACGGCGACCGCCAGGGTGAGCACGAGCGAGAGCAGGCGGGGCCACGGCCGCCTGACCTCCACCGCCGGTAGTTCGCGCTCGGGCGGCGCCGGACCGGCCGGGCCCAGCGTCGTCCGACGACCGATCCCCCTCACCTGCGGCTCGATGCGGCTCGCGGACGAGCGCCGCGGCCGAGCGGGGCCGCCCGCGCCGGCGCCAGGACCACGCCCGCGGTCCGGAGCAGGACCCCGACGTCCGAGCCTGCCGTCCGCCGCCGCGCGTAGTCGGCGGACAGCGCGAGCTTGGCAGGTAGCACGCGCTGTCGGTAGTGCTCGGCCGGGTCGTCCGCCCGCGCCAGGACGTCGGCCTCGCCGGTGAACGCCAGGCTTGCCGGGTCAGTCAACCCGGGACGGGTGCGCAGCACCAGCTCCTGGTCGGGCACGCCCGCCAGCACGAATGTCGGCAGCTCCGGTCGCGCCCCCACCAGCGACATGTCGCCGCGGACGACGTTGACCAGCTGCGGCAGCTCGTCGAGCTTGTGCCGGCGCAGGAACGACCCGCTGCGGGTGATCCGGGTGTCGTCGCCGACCGTCAGCAGGCCCTCGCGGTCGGCGCCGACCCGCATCGTCCGGAACTTCAGCAGAGCGAACGGCTCGCCGTGCCGGCCGACCCGCTGCTGGCGGTAGAGCACCGGGCCGGGTGAGCCGCGCCGCACCGCCACGGCGATCGCGAGCAGCAGGGGCGACAGCGCGAGCAGACCGGCCGCGGCGAGCGCGGCATCGATCGGACGCGGCAGCCCGCGGCCGACGGCGCCGTCTCCACCTGCCTCGGTCAACGCCGTACCGCCTGCCGGGCCCGCTGCAGCGCCGGCGGCAGGGAGGTCGCGACGTGCTGCAGCTGCTCGCCCGTCATGTCCGGAAACAGCGGCAGGCTCAGCTCGCGCCGGAACAGACCCGTCGCACCGGGCAGGTCCTGCGGGCAGAGCCGGTAGGCGTCCCGGTAGTAGGGCTGCAGGTGCAGCGGGATGAAGTGCACGCTCGTGCCGATCCCCACTGCGGCCAGCTCGCGGACGAGCTGGTCGCGCACCGCCGGCCCGTCGTCGACCTGGAGCGCGTACAGGTGCCACGCATGCTCGTCGGGGCCTGCGGGCCGGGCCGGTGCGGTGAGGCCGGCGATCCCCGCGACGAGCGCGTCGTAGGACTCGGCGAGCGCCGCGCGCTTGGCGCGCAGCTCTCGGACACGCCGCAGCTGCGTCACACCGAGCGCCGCGGCGAGGTCGGGCAGGTTGTACTTGAACCCGGGCGCGACGACCGAGTAGCGCCAGGCGTCGTGCGTCGCGTAGCGGTCAAAGGCGTCCCGGTCGATGCCGTGCAGCCGCATGACGCGCATGCGGCGCAGCAGCTCCTCGTCGGAGGACACCACCATGCCGCCCTCACCGGTGCACAGGGTCTTGGTCGCGTAGAAGCTGAACGCCGTCGCGCTCCCCCACCGGCCGACCGGCAGACCCGCGTGGCTGGCCGGCAGCGCGTGCGCGGCGTCGTCGACCAGGTGCCAGCCGTGCGCCGACGCCAGCGCCGACAGGGCCGTCAGGTCGCAGGGCAGGCCGGCGAAGTGCACGGGCAGCAGGGCACGCACCCGGCCCCGGTCCGCCCTCGGCAGCTGCTCGTAGGCCCGCCGCACGCTGCGCTCGGTGAGGTTGCCGGTGCGCGGGTCGACGTCGGCGAAGACGGGATCGGCGCCCAGGTAGCGGATCACCTCGGCCGTCGCGGTGAAGGTGTAGGGCGTGGTCAGGACCAGGTGGCCGGCGCCGACGCCCGCCGCCTCCAGGGCGAGGTGCATCGCCGACGTGCAGCTGTTGACCGCCAGCGCCGTCACCCCTCCGCCGAGCTCGGCGGCAAAGGCGTTCTCGAAGGCGCGCGCCTGCGGCCCGGTCGTGAGCCAGCCGCTGCGCAGGACGGCGACGACGGCGGCGATGTCGTCCTCGTCGATGGACGCCCGGTGGAACGGGACGTCCACAGCCCTCGGGGCCGGGGTCCGGACGGGCGTCGTCTGGGTCATGCGGCGCCCCGGGCCACCGCAGCCGTCGCGCCGGAGCGCAGGGCCTGCACGGCGAAGCCGTCGAGGTCGATCTCGTGCGGCAGGGCGGCCAGCTCCAGCAGCAGCCGACGGACCGCAGGCTGGTCGCGCTGGAAGGCGAGCTGCACCAGGGCATCGACGCCGCGCCGCAGCACGTCCGCGGGCACCGGAGCCCCGGTCACCCGCATGATCTTCGGGTGGTCGGTCGAGGTGACCGTCTCGAGATCGCTCGCCAGCTGCTCGGTGAGCTTCTCGCCCGGCCGCAGGCCGGTGAAGCGGATGGGGACGCTGTCCGTGCTCTGGCCGGACAGGGTGATGATGCGTCGCGCGAGATCGACGATGCGCACCGGTTCGCCCATGTCGAGCATGAACACCTCGCCACCGACCGACCGGCTGGCCGCCTCCATGACCAGCTGCACCGCCTCCGGGATGGTCATGAAGAAGCGCGTCATGTCGGCGTGGGTGACGGTCACCGGACCGCCCTCGGCCACCTGCCGGACGAAGGTGGGCACCACGCTGCCGCGGCTGCCCAGCACGTTGCCGAAGCGCACGGCGCAGTACCGCAGCCCGGGCGCCCGTCGGTGCACCAGCAGCTGCTCGGCGAGCCGCTTGCTCGCCCCCATCACGCTGCTCGGGGCGACGGCCTTGTCGGTCGAGATGGCCACGAAGGTCGCTGTGCCGTGCGCGAGGGCGGCCGACAGCAGCAGGTCGGTGCCGTGCACGTTCGTACGGACGGCCTCGTCGGGGAAGTCCTCCAGGATCGGCACGTGCTTGTGCGCGGCGGCATGGAACACGACGTCCGGCAGCTGGGCGCGAAAGAGCGCGTCGAGGAACGGACCGTCGCGGATGTCGCCGAGCGTGGGCACGCACGGGGCGCCGGCGAGCAGGGCGACCACGTCGTGCAGGTGCGTCTCGTCGTGGTCGAGCAGCAGCAGGGCGGCCGGGTCGAGGCGGGCGACCTGGGCCGCGATCTCCCGGCCGATCGAGCCGCCGGCACCGGTAACGAGCACGGTGCGCCCCTCGATGACCGAGCGCAGCGCATTCTGGTCGACGTCGACCGGCTCCCGGTCGAGCAGGTCCTCGATCGACAGGTCGCGGATGGTGCGGAGCGGCGGTTCTGCGTCGCTGTCCCGCAGCGAGGGCAGCACGCGTGCCCGCAGGCCCGCCTCACGGGCGAGGTCGGCGACGCGCAGGGCCTCGCCCTCGGGCCCGCCCGGCACGAGCACCACCTGCTCGGCGCCGTGCCGCGCCGCGCTCTCGACGAGCCGGTCGACCGGTCCGCAGACGGGCACGCCCGACAGGCTCCGGCCCCACGCCGCACGGTCGCCCGTGACGATCGCGACGGGCAGCAGTCCGACGGCCGGCTCGACGAGCATCCGGTGCAGGACCGTGCGCGCCTCCGAGCACGGGCCGACGAGCAGGACGCGCGCTCCCGTCCCGGCCTGCGCGAGGGCGCGCCGGGCCGTGCGCGCGGCGAGCACCCGCGAGTGGAACCGCAGCCCGCCCAGCAGCAGCACGGCCAGCGCTCCGCCGTTGACGGGCACCGACAGCGGCACGACGTGGTCGGCAGAAGCGAGCACCACGCACATCAGCAGCGCGACGGCCGCCGCCGAGGCGACGAGCAGCTGCCAGGCCTCGGCCGGCCCGGCCTGCAACCAGACCCGGCCGTACAGGCCGGTGGCCACGTGCAGGCTGAGGTAGACGACGACCGCCAGGGCGACAAAGGCGGGGAAGGGACGCCAGTACTCGACCGGCACCCGTCCGTCGAAGCGCAGCACCAGGGCCACGACGTACGCCGCTGCCACGATGAGGGCGTCCAGTGCGATCAGGTGCGCGTCGGCGCGCAGACCCGCGACGCGGGTGACGGGGCGCCGGGGGGGCTCGATCCCGCTCGTCATGCCGTGCCTTCCCCGCCGGTGTGAGTGCCCGTGGAGGCACGCGATGGTGAGCGGTCCGGCGGCGTCGTGATACGCCGGGCCGCGGCCACGGTCGCCCGCAGGGGCGGTCCCCAGCGCAGGCAGCCGGTGAGAAAGCCGGCGCCGTAGCCGACGTGCATGGCGGCATACACGAGCGGGAGCGCCGCCCGGTCGCGGGCCGTCGCCCCCTCGTGCCGCGCGGCGGCGGTCCGGACGAGCAGGAGGGCGTAGGCGCCCAGACCGAACCGGGCGGGCACCGCCAGCGGCCCGCGTGCAGCCGCGAGGACGGTAGCGAGCAGCACCACGGGGGCGAGCTGCGAGGCACGCAGCGTCTCCGGATGACGGTGGCTCGTCTTCACCCGGTACAGCCCGTAGCGCCGGTACTGGCGCAGCAGCGCCGGCAGGCTGTCCCGGGGCACGTACGAGGCAGCCATGGTCGGCAGGCAGACGATGCGCCCGCCGGTGGACCGGAGCCGAGCGGCGAGCTCGGTGTCCTGGTCGTTCGGCCAGCCGGCGTCCCAGCCGCCGGCGGCGTCGAGCACGTCGCGCCGCCACAGCCCGGTGAAGCCGGACGCGACCTCGGTCTCGGCGTGCGGTGTGCGGCGGAACGAGGCGCTGCCGACGCCGAGCGGTGTGGCCAGCGCGAGGGCCACCCGCCGTGACCAGCGCCCGTCGCCGACGGCAATCTGCGGGCCGCTCACCGAGACGACGTCGCCGCGTCCCAGCCGCTCGACGCCCTGGGCCAGGTAGTCGGGTGGGTAGTGGGTGTGGGCATCCATCCGCGCGACCCAGGTGCCGCGCGCATGGCGCAGCCCGATGTTGAGTGCCTGCGGTGTGCGCCGCGCCGGGTTGTCGAACACGCGCACCCGCGGGTCGGCGGCCGCCAGCTGCTCGAGGATCTCCCTGCTGCCGTCGCTGGACAGCCCGTCGACCGCCAGCACCTCGAGCCCACCGTCGTAGCGCTGGGCGAGCATCTGCTCGATCGCGCCGCGCAGGTGCCGGCGCTCGTTCAGTACCGGGACGAGCACGCTGACGCCGACCCGCTGCGGCGCGGGTCGAGTCGGCGTCGAGCGGCGCGGTACAGCTGTCGGTGTCGCCACGGATGGCCTCGGCGCTTCCCTCGGGGTGGGGGGGCGCAAAGACAGAGACCGGTCCGGCGGCTCTGATGCAGCGGGTGCGTGCTCGTACGGCGACTACCGCTCGTACGCGCCCTTGTCGGGCGCCCCGCCCTGCGGCCGCGCGGTGCCGTCCCGGTCCGGGCCAAGAGCAGCGCTGTCGCCCGTGCCGACGGCCGGGCTGCCCGCCGCGACGCGGTAGTTGCCGCGCGCGGCGTCGAGGTAGCGGGGGTCGGCCACGACGTTGCCGGACCCGGTGAAGCCCTGGCCAGCCTGCACGCACGCACCGCCGTTGTCCCAGCACAGGTTGTTCGACACGAGGTTGCTGCCTCGGGTGTCGTAACCCGTCACTCCACCGCGGGCATTGTTGGTGAGGACGTTGTTGACCACCCGGTTGCCGTGCGAGCCCTCAGCCACGATGATTCCCGCCCGACCCGAGCCCTGCACGGTGTTGTTGGTGACCAGCGAGTCGTCGAGCTCGGGGTACAGGTGGATGCCGAAGGCCCTGGTGCCCAGCACGAGGTTGTTCGCGATCGTGTAATGCGAGCCATTCACGTACATCGCGTGGTGGAAGTGCTCCATCGAGCCGCAGTCGCGGAAGGTGTTACCGAGGATCTTGACATCCCTCGTACCTTCCTCGCTGTACAGGCACTGCCCGTCGTGCGCGCTCGTGCCGCGCAACCCCGAGCTGGCGAACTCGTTGCCCTGGAAGGTGACGTCGTTCGCGCCCGACTTCACGTACGTGTTGGACGTCCCGAGGGCGTGCGCGGTGTCGAAGCGCAGCCCGGTGAAGGTGACGTAGTCGCTGCTGACCGCGAGGCGCATCCGCAGCGTCGCGGTCTGGCCCGGCACCGAGCGCACCGTGATGCGGCGGTCGGAGGTCCCGCTGCGCGTCATCTCGACGTTGCTCCCGGTGTACGTGCCCTCGGGCAGGCAACCGACCGCTCCGGCCGGCAGGGCGTTGAGGAAGCCGGAGAGGCTCGCGCCGCGCGCCAGCGTCGAGGTGCACCCGGCGGGCGCCGGCGGCGCGGGGCGGTTGACCGGCGGCGTCGAGGCAGGCTCGACGGTGAGCGCCGAGAGCGTCGGACGGTCGGCGGCGGCCGAGAAGCGCAGGCTGAGGGCGCCGTCGCTCACCCGTACCGAGAAGCTCTGCTCGAGCATGCGGTAGCGGCCGACCCCGCGGAAGATGTCGAGGGAGTCGACGACCCGCGTCCCCTCGGCGCTCACGCTGAACACGCGGGCGCCCTTGCCCCGCCACCAGTTCTCCACGAAGCCGAGGGTGACGCGGTACGTCCCGTCGGCGACCGGCACGTCGTAGGCGGTGACCCCCGGCCGCACGGTCGTGAACGGCGACGGCCCGGTCGTGCCCTCGACCTTCTCGCGGCTGGTGGAGGACCACCCCCCGCTGCCGTACCGGTCGCCCGACCAGGCGTGGCCGTCCCGGTCGGTCAGGGCCGGGCCGCCCGCGTTGAGGCGCACCGTGCCGGACGCTGCGGCGGCCGGCGCCGGGCTGGCCTGTGCGGTCGCAGCCGGCAGCACGAGCGCGCCGGCCAGACCGAGCAGCGTGAGCGTGGACCGAGCGTGGGTAAAGCGGGTCAACATCAAAGTCCCGGGGTCAGGGGGCGGCCGAACGGCTACCGGTCAGCCGAGTCATCGACCTCTCTAGCCGCTACCTGAGAGGCACGTCCCGGGCTGGCGCGAGACAAGGTTCACAGACACATCACCCGGTTGACCCATCAAGGCCTCAGCAGGGTCAATAGTGACTGCGTCGATAAGCCGTGCGCAGCCCGATAGTGCGGATCGCACCCATGCTTCGCTTAACAGGGCGAACCGGACATCGCGCCGGGCCGCCAGCTCTGGTCGCCCTGCTCCGGCGATCGCCTTCGACACCGCCCGGCCGGCGTGCGAGCCTTCGCCCGTGACCGCACCGACCGACGAGGCCCGCGCCTTTGCCGCCTCGTTCCGCTCGTTCCTCAACTGGATCAACCGCTTCGACGACGACGACCCCGACGACGAGGTGCCTCGCCTGCTCCGCGAGCACCTGGGTGACCGACTCCAGGCCTCGGTCGTCTCGCGCGAGCTTCCCGGCTTGGAGCAGGTCAACCTGCAGATGGCCCTCGATGCGTGGTCGGCCGAGCCCGATCGCACCGTGGCCGTCAGTGGCCTGACCCGGCAACCGCACACCCCGCCCCCCGAGCTCTCGCTGCTGCTGCACGGCCGGTTCCTGCACGGCGTGCGGGTGACCGCCCCCGATCTGGTCGACCTGCCCGTCGGGCCGGACCGCACCCTGGCCGTCCAGCGCACGGCACTGCTGCGCGTGGACGACGCCCGCGGGCCCTACGTCGTGTTCGTACGCGGACCGGTCGCCCACGAGGACGCGCGCCTGCTGCTCGAGGTCGCCGGCCTGACGACGCACGCGGCGCAAGAGGTGCTGCGCGAGCTGGCCGACCTGCGCCACCGTCTCAACGTCTACCGCGGCCAGCTGCTCTCGCTCGTCCCCGGCGAGGGCGGGGTGGATGTCGTCTTCCCGACGCTGCCGCCGACCGGGCGCACCGACGTCGTGCTGCCCGAGCAGGTCCTGGGCCGCATCGAGCGGCACGCCCTCACGATGGCCGAGCGTCGCGACGACCTGAGGGCGGCGGGGCAGCACCTCAAGCGCGGGCTGCTGCTGCACGGGCCGCCCGGCACCGGCAAGACGCACACCGTGCGCTACCTCGTCCAGCACCTACCGGGCTCGACCGTGCTCATGCTCAGCGGGGCTGCGCTCGCACTCATCGGTCCGGTGACCCAGCTGGCGCGCGAGCTGCAGCCCGCCGTCGTGGTGCTGGAGGACGTCGACCTGGTGGCCGAGGACCGCGGCTACGGGCCCGGCTCCTCGCCGCTGCTGTTCGAGCTGCTGGAGGCGATGGATGGGTCCGCGGCCGACGCCGACCTGCTGTTCCTGCTCACCACCAACCGCGCCGACCTGCTCGAGCCGGCGCTCGCCGCCCGGCCGGGACGGGTCGACGTCGCGGTCGAGATCGGGCTGCCCGACGCCGACGGTCGGCGCCGGCTGCTCGAGCTCTACACGCGCGGCGTGCCGCACACCTGGACCGATGCCGACCTCGAGCGCGCGGTGGAGCGCACCGCCGGCGTGACGGCGTCCTTTGTCAAAGAGCTGCTGCGCCGGGCGGTGCTGGAGGCGTTGTCCGAGCGCCCCGGTCCGCTGCGGACGGTCAGCGCCGCCCATCTGGACCGAGCCCTCGACGACCTGCTCGACAGCACCTCCTCGGTGACCCGCGCGCTGCTCGGCGTGCCGAGCGACCAGAGCGGCCCACCGGCTGCGCCCGGCCCGCCGGAACCCGGGCTGGCGCCACGCGGCGGGCACGGCGCCGTGGGCTGGCTGGGGCACGGCATGCCGGCGGTGTACACGGGTGACTCGACCTGGGAGATCAGCTTCGACGAGCCGTAGACCGGTGCGCTACGCCTGCCCACCGCGTCGAGCCGACGTCCCGAGCGGTGCGTCGCCCAACGGGGCCCTCGTCGGCTGCCGCCGGATCCACCGCGCGAGCAGCGGATCGACGACCCGCCAGCTCCCGTCCACGCGCTCCAGAACTCCCGCGCGCTGCAGCGCGCGGGCAGCCTCGGCGGCGGTCGTCTTGGCGAGCGAGAGTGTGCGCAGGGCGCGGGCGTCGAGCGGCGCCCCGTAGTCCGCAACGGCGCCCAGCGTCTTGCGGGCGGCGTCTTGCGGGCAGCGTCTTGCGGGCAGCGTCATGCGGGCGGCGTCATGCGGGCGGCGTCATGCGGGCGGCGTCATGCGGGCACCGAGGTCGCGTCGTGCTCATCGGCAGACCCCAGCCGCTCATCGCTCCCCAGCTCGCCGTCGGTCCGGTGTCACTGGACAGAAGTGGTACGGCCTCGCCGTACCAGCTTCGCTGCGCACTGCGCTGGGTCGGCTCAGCGCACGCCGGCAGCGTCCATGCCGCGCAGCTCCTTCTTGAGCTCGTTGACCTCGTCGCGCAGCCGGGCGGCCAGCTCGAATGACAAGTCACGGGCGGCGTCGTGCATCTGGTCCGACAGCTGCTGGATGAGCTGGGCGAGCTCGGCGCGGGGCATCCCGGCCAGCTCCTTGGCGTGGGCCCCGGCCCGTTCCCTGCCGCCTCGCGAGCTCATGCCCGGCACCGGCGCCTTCCCGCGGGACTGCTGGCGGCCACCTCCCCCGACGAGATCGGGGTCCTCACGCACGATGTCGTCGAGGATGTCCGCGATCTTCTTGCGCAGCGGCTGCGGGTCGAGCCCGCGCTCGGTGTTGTAGGCGACCTGCTTGGCCCGACGCCGCGTCGTCTCGTCGATGGCCTTGGCCATGCTCGGCGTGATCGTGTCGGCGTACATGTGCACCTGGCCGGACACGTTGCGCGCCGCCCGGCCGATGGTCTGGATCAGGCTCGTGCCGCTGCGCAGGAACCCCTCCTTGTCGGCGTCGAGGATCGCCACCAGCGACACCTCGGGCAGGTCGAGCCCCTCGCGCAGCAGGTTGATGCCGACCAGCACGTCGAAGTGGCCCTGTCGCAACTCCTTCAGCAGCTCGATGCGCCGGATCGTGTCGACCTCGCTGTGCAGGTAGCGCACCTTGACGCCGAGCTCGAGCAGATAGTCGGTGAGGTCCTCGCTCATCTTCTTGGTCAGCGTGGTGACCAGGACCCGCTCGTCCTTCTCGGCGCGCACCCGGATCTCGTGCACCAGGTCGTCGATCTGGCCCTTGGTCGGCTTCACGACGATCTCGGGATCGACCAGGCCGGTCGGCCGGATGACCTGCTCGACGACGTCCTCGCGCACGCGGGACATCTCGTACGACCCCGGCGTCGCGGACAGGTAGACCGTCTGGCCGACGCGCTCGAGGAACTCCTCCCACTGCAGCGGCCGGTTGTCCATCGCACTCGGCAGCCGGAAGCCATGGTCGACCAGCGTCGACTTGCGCGAGCGGTCGCCCTCGTACATGGCGCCGATCTGCGGCACCGTCACGTGCGACTCGTCGAGGACCAGCAAGAAGTCCTCGGGGAAATAGTCGAGCAGCGTGTGCGGCGCCGTGCCGGGGCTGCGGCCGTCGATGTGCCGGCTGTAGTTCTCGATGCCGTTGCAGAAGCCGACCTGGCGCATCATCTCGAGGTCGTAGGTGGTGCGCATGCGCAGCCGCTGCGCCTCGAGCAGCTTGCCCTGCGCCTCCATCTGCGCGAGCCGGTCGGCCAGCTCGAGCTCGATGCCGGCCGTCGCCCGCTCCATCCGCTCGGGACCGGCGACGTAGTGGGTGGCCGGGAAGACGAAAACCTCGTCGTGCTCGGCGACGATCTCGCCGGTGAGCGGGTGCAGCGTCATGACGCGCTCGATCTCGTCGCCGAACATCTCGATGCGGACGGCGAGCTCTTCGTACACGGGGAAGATCTCGACGGTGTCGCCGCGCACCCGGAACGTGCCGCGGGTGAAGGCCAGGTCGTTGCGGGTGTACTGCACGTCGACGAAGCGCCGCAGCAGCGCGTCGCGCTCGATCGTGTCGCCCACGGTCAGGCGCACCATGCGGTCGACGTACTCCTGCGGAGTGCCGAGTCCATAGATGCAGGAGACCGACGCCACGACGATGACGTCGCGCCGGGTGAGCAGGCTCATCGTCGCCGAATGGCGCAGTCGCTCGACCTCCTCGTTGATCGAGGAGTCCTTCTCGATGTAGGTGTCGGTCTGCGGGACGTACGCTTCGGGTTGGTAGTAGTCGTAGTAGCTGACGAAGTACTCGACCGCGTTGTGCGGCAGCAGCTCGCGGAACTCGTTGGCCAGCTGGGCCGCGAGCGTCTTGTTCGGCGCCATGACGAGCGTGGGACGCTGCACCTTCTCGACGAGCCAGGCGGTGGTCGCGCTCTTGCCGGTACCCGTCGCGCCCAGCAGGACGACGTCGGGCGTGCCACCCTCGAGCCGGCGCTCGAGCTCGGCGATGGCCGCCGGCTGGTCACCCGCCGGCTCGAAGTCGCTGACGACCTCGAAGCGGCGGGTCGAGCGCTTGAGGTCGGTGGCGAGGCGGGCGACCGAGGGCTTGGCGCCGTGCGGGGCCGGCGTGCGGACCTGCGGTGCAGGCGGCACCGGCAGCGTGGCGTCGGCGGACCGCTCCTTCCCGGCACCGGCGCCTGGTCCGGGTGCGCCGTCTGACCCGCCGGCGCCGGCCGCACCGGCACCTCTGCGGGTGGTGTCTGGTTCGAGCCCGAGCCGTGTCGTCGTCACCCCTGCAACGCTACGTCTGGCCTCCGACAGTTCGCGCGGTCGCGAGGACGAAGGCCGTCTTGCCCTCGGCGTAAGCGTCGACGTCGTCCGGGTGCGCCGCAAGCAGCCGGCGCTTGAGCGCTTCGTAGTCGGCCCGTGCCGCGTCGTCCTGGCGCAGCCGGTCGCGAAACGCCAGGGCGAGCCGCGCCCCCGCGCTGCCGGCGACCCGCACGTGGACGTTGGCCGCTCGACCGGGGTCGGCGCTCGCGTGGAAGCACTTGCGCCACTGCGCTGGGTCGGGGTCGACACTCGGCCGCGGGGGGTCGGCGTCGATGTCCTCGCGCCGCGGGAAGCCACCGGCCGCGAGGGGCTCGCTCACGGCTCGGGCCGCCGCCCAGTCGGAGACCTCGACCTGCAGGTCGAGGACGTCCTTGGCCGCCAGACCGGGCACGGAGGTCGACCCGACGTGCTCGACCCGAAGGGCCCCGGGTGCGAGGTGGCGCAGTCGCGCGGCGAGCCGCTCGCCCTCCGACGCCCAGTGCGGCTGGGGCGGGGCGAGGCGCAACGCGGGGCGGACCGCCCGCCGGCCCGCGGCAAGGTTCGCAGCGTAGGGGGCCAGCCTCTCTCGGTGCAGCTCCCGCACGGCTGCCGCGAGCTGCTCGAGCGATCCCCCGTTGTCGAGCCACACGTCGGCCACGGCGCGGCGCGGCTCGTCGCCGGCCTGGGCAGCGATGCGGGCCGTCGCCTGCTCGGTCGGCAGGCCCCGCTCGGCGAGCCGGGACAGCCGCAGCTCGATCGGAGCGTCCACGACGAGCACGAGGTGGTAGGCCGGGGCCAGGCCGCCCTCGACGAGCAGCGGCACGTCGTGCACGAGGACACCCGCCGGCGCCTCGCGCTCGGCCTGCGCGAACAGCTCGGCCGTCCGCTCGCCGATGAGCGGGTGCACGATTGCGTTCAGCCGCGCCCTCGCCGCGTCGTCGGAGAAGACGAGCGCGCCGAGCGCGGCACGGTCGAGCCGGCCCTGCTCGTCCACGAGCGGCCCGCCCGGCTTCGCGAAAGCGTCCAGCACGGCGGCGAGGCCGGGCGTGCCCGGCTCGAGCACCTCTCGGGCGATGCGGTCGGCGTCGACGACTCTCGCGCCGTGACCGCGCAGCGCCGCCGCGACCGCCGACTTGCCCGAGCCGATGCCCCCGGTGAGCCCCACCACCAGCATGACCCGACGCTACGACCTCGTGCGCCGCGGCGAGCCGCGTCGGCCGCTCCCGGACCCGTCGGGTCCAGCCCGACCGACGCCGTCCCCCCGCCGGAAGCTCAGGCCGTCAGCAGCTGCGCCCCCGCGGGCACTGCGCCGAGGTCCACCGCGAGGGCGGCCATGATCTCGGCGACGACGCGGTCACCGTCGTGGACCACCTCGGACCACTCGTAGCGCAGGACCCGCCAGCCCAGTACCGCGAGTGCATTGTCGGTCTTGCGGTCGCGGCGGGCGTCGCTGTGCCATCGGCGACCGTCGGTCTCGACCACCAGGCGCGCGAGCGGGAAGGCGAAGTCGGCGCGCAGCAGGTGCCGGCCCCCCGCCCGTAAGACGAGCTGCGTCAGCATGCCCTGCACCCCGGCCCTGACGAGACGGAACCGGAGCACGGACTCAAGGACCGAGCCGCTCTCCGGGTCGGCGAGCGACAGGGCCCGGCGCACCACGGCGGCTCGACGCCTACCGCGCAGGGTCCGCGCGGCCAGGTGCAGCTCGTCGAGGCCGACGTGCCCGGACCGCAGCGCACTGTCGACGACGACGACGGCCTGCAGCAGCGACAGCGTGGCGCAGCAGTCGAGGACCGTCTGCACGGCCGTCGTGACCGCGATCCCGGCCTGCCCGGGCACCGCTTCCAGCAGCAGCCAGGCTGTGTCGCGTCGCGGGGCCAGGCGCCGGCCCTTGAGCACCGCGCGGGACCGCCCGTGCGCCACGGCCACCTCGGGCGCCTTGGGCTCGACGAGCAGGTGCCAGCCGTAGAGCGCCGCCGCCGTCCGGCCGTGCGCCACCGCCCCGGCTCCCAGCTCGAGCAGCTGGGCCCGCACCCTCAGCACGAACTCGGGGGCGACCGCGCCGTCCTCGACGAGCCGGGAGGGCAGCTGGGGCAGGACGGCGGCGGCGAACAGACCGCGCCCGAGCCGGACGAGCGTTCCCGCCTTGACCGCCCTGGAGAGCGCGCTGCCGGACACCCCGTGCTCGGTGAGCGTCTGCCGGGTGGCCAGGCCCTGCTGCGCGAGTCCGGCGAGTGCGAGTGCTGAGAGGACGTCCATGCCGTCACCGTGCCGAGCCAGGGGCCGCGCGCGCCATGATCCGGGGCTGCCTGTGGACGGTCGTGGTGCGTTCGGCGACCGCGCCGACCTCCAGTTCGAGCGCGCCACCGCGCCCGGGCGCCCTGGACAGGCCGGTGTGCCCGACCGACCCCGCGCAGGTGGATGTCCTCGCGGCCGCCAAGCTCTCGTGAGGCACCGGCCGATGGCGAGGGGCTCGCTGCGCGAGGCCCTTGCGACGGCCCGTCCCCGGCAGCAGCCCCCTCGGGGCAGCTGGTCGATCCGCGTCAGCCGGCCCCGTGGGCGGCCGCCCCGCAGGCAGCCGGCCCGTTGGGAGCCGGCTGAGTGCGCCTCGCGGTCTTGTGCGGCTCGCGCTCTCGTGCGCCTCGCGGTCTTGTGCGGCTCGCGCTCTCGTGCGCCTCGCGGTCTTGTGCGGCTCGCGCTCTCGTGCGCCTCGCGGTCTTGTGCGGCTCGCGCTCTCGTGCGGTCGCCAGAACATCCGGTTCGGGCCTGCCCACGAAAGGACCCGGTGCGGGAGAACGGCATGTCGCTGCTTTTCGACCCGCGTGCCTGGCAACCGGATGTCCGAGTGATCGCCACAGCGCACGCAGCCGACCGACTCCGCGCCGGCCCAGCCACTGCCTGCGTTCCCGCAAGGCGGGCAACGGCAGGGCCACGCTGCTACGTGTCGGGGTGGCCATGCCCGGAGCGCCTCAGGCCGGTCGGGTGGCGGCCGCGGCGGTCCGCGGGCGGCGGGCGGTGGGCGGCTGGCGGTGGGCGGCGGCTGGCGGTGGGCGGTGGGCGGTGGCGCCAGCGGTCGGCAGGACATCCGGTTCAGCGGCTGGCCGGGGCTGGTGCCGTCCGGGAGCCCAAGCGAGCGGTCGGTTCCGTGACGTGACCACGGCAAGTGGATGTCGTCATGACCACTCGCGGGGGTCACCCGGCGCGTCACCGAGCTGACGCGCGACGATGTCGACAACGGGCGGCCGGTCATCCCCCGCCGCTCGGGACCCGGGACGCCGTTGCTGAAGATGCGCGGCGACTACGGCCACTTCACCGAGTACCGGACCACGATCGTCGCGGGTACGACCGTCTTCCGTGAGATCGACGGTGCTGCGGGGCAGCATCAGTGCGACGCAGGTACCGGCCGGTCAGGCGGTACGAGTCGCTGGTCGGATGACCGACGCGTGGGGCGGGCGCTCAGGGGAGGGAGGTGGCGCCCATGCGGCGCACCAGCTGGCACCCCATCGCCGTAGGACGCACCGACTGCTGCGCTGGCGCCGGCGTCGCGCCCCGTCGCCGCCCGGGGCACCCGTCGAGCACAGGGTCATCTCGCAGGCGGCCCTCAGCCGCGCGCCAGTTGGGCCCCTGTCATGCGCGTCACCGGCACCTGAGCGGCCGGATACGCAGCAGCCCCCGGCCGGCGGATCGGTCGGGGGCTGCTGCGTGCGAGCGGTGGACTAGCTGCCGCCGCCGGAAAGCTTCTCGCGCAGGGCCTGCAGCGCCTCGTCGCTGGCAAGCGTGCCACCGCTCGCCGCCGGGGCCGGACGGGGGGCCACCGGCGCACCGGCCGCGGTGCCGTCGTCCTCAGCCTCGCCACCCTCGCCGCCGCCGGTGGTGTAGGAGGTGGGCAGCGCCGCCTCGATGTCGGCCTGCGCCATCCGCGTGATCTGCTCCTGGTGGGCCTCGAAGCGCTTCTGCGCCTCGGAGTACTGCCCCTCCCAGGTGTCTCGGGCCTCCTCGAAGCCAGGGAGCCACTCGCCGGTGGCGGGGTCGAAGCCGTCGGGGTAGACGTACTCGCCCTGCTCGTCGTAGGTCGCGGCCATGCCGTACTGCGCCGGGTCGAAAACGGCCTCGCCGCCGACGCCCTGATCGTTGGCCTGCTTGAGCGACAGGCTGATGCGCCGGCGGTCCAGGTCGATGTCGATGACCTTCACCAGCAGCTCGTCGCCGACATTGACGACCTGCTCGGGGATCTCGACGTGGCGCTCGGCCAGCTCGGAGATGTGCACCAGGCCCTCGATGCCCTCGTCGACGCGCACGAACGCACCGAACGGCACCAGCTTGGTGACCTTGCCGGGCACGACCTGGGCGATGGCGTGCGTGCGGGCGAACTGCTGCCAGGGGTCCTCCTGCGTCGCCTTGAGCGACAGCGAGACCCGCTCGCGGTCGAGGTCGACGTCGAGCACCTCGACGGTGACCTCCTGGCCCACCTCGACGACCTCGCTCGGGTGGTCGATGTGCTTCCACGACAACTCGGAGACGTGCACCAGGCCGTCGACCCCACCGAGGTCGACGAACGCGCCGAAGTTGACGATCGAGGAGACGACGCCGCTGCGCACCTGGCTCTTCTGCAGCGTGGCGAGGAAGGTGGAGCGCACCTCGCTCTGCGTCTGCTCGAGCCACTGCCGGCGCGACAGGACGACGTTGTTGCGGTTCTTGTCCAGCTCGATGATCTTGGCTTCGAGCTCCTTGCCGACGTAGGGCTGCAGGTCGCGCACCCGGCGCATCTCGACCAGCGAGGCGGGCAGGAAGCCGCGCAGGCCGATGTCGAGGATGAGGCCGCCCTTGACGACCTCGATGACGGTGCCGGTGACGGTGCGGTCTTCGTCCTTGATCTTCTCGATCGTGCCCCAGGCGCGCTCGTACTGCGCGCGCTTCTTGGACAGGATCAGACGACCGTCCTTGTCCTCCTTCTGCAGCACGAGCGCCTCGACGAGGTCGCCCATCGACACGACCTCGTTCGGGTCGACGTCGTGCTTGATGCTCAGCTCGCGCGAGGGGATGACACCCTCGGTCTTGTAGCCGATGTCGAGCAGAACCTCGTCGCGGTCGACCTTGACGATCGTGCCTTCGACGATGTCGCCGTCGTCGAAGTACTTGATGGTCGAGTCGATGGCCGCGAGGAAGTCCTCCACGCTGCCCACGTCGTTGACGGCCACCTGGCGCGTCGTGGTGGTGGGCGATTCGAGAGTGCTGGTCAAGAGGTCGGCTCCGGCGGGGGGGTCGTCGCGCCTCCCGGGTGGAGGCGCAGAGAGGGATCGTGCTGGCGCAGCGTGCGGTCGCCGCCAGAGGGGCAGGCGCCGGGACGACAGCTGCCAGACGGACGACGCGGGCGCGGACACGGTGGCACGCGCGCCCATAGCGCGTGGGAACGAGTCTAGCCCGCCGCGGCACGGGGCCAGGAGCCGCGAGGAACGCCGGCGAGGGGACGAGCCCGGGCGCACCGAGGCAGCATGCTGTCGGGTGGGGCACGACCGAAGGAGCGCGCACATGACCGCACCGGCCGCTGGGGTCGAGCACCGGGACGCCGGCGCCGCCGAGACCGCGCACGCCAACCGCCACTGGTGGGACGGCGCGGCGCCCGGCTACCAGGCCGAGCACGGCGCCTTCCTCGGCGACGACGACCTGCTGTGGTGCCCGGAGGGCCTGCGCGAGTCGCAGGCGCAGCTGCTCGGCGACCCCGGCCGGCTCGCCGGCCGCGACGTGCTCGAGCTCGGCTGCGGCGCCGCGCAGGGCGGCCGGTGGCTCGCCGCCCGAGGCGCTTCGGTCACTGCCCTCGATCTGTCGGCCGGGCAGCTGCACGCGGCGCGGGCGCTGAACGCGCGCAGCGCGACGCCGGTGCTCCGGCTCGTGCAGGCCGACGCCCAGCGGCTGCCCTTGCGGGACGCCTCGTTCGACCTCGTGGCGAGCGCCTTTGGCGCGCTGCCGTTCGTCGCGGACAGCGCGGGCACCTTCGCCGAGGTAGCGCGGGTGCTGCGCCCGGGCGGGCGCGCGGTGCTGTCGAGCTCGCACCCGGTGCGCTGGGTGTTTCCCGACGACCCGGGACCGGGCGGCCTGGTCGTGCGGCAGTCGTACTTCGACCGGACCCCGTACGTGGAGGTGGACGGGTCAGGGGCCGCGGTCTACGTCGAGCATCACCGCACGGTCGGCGACCGGGTGCGCGATGTCGTCGCCGCCGGGCTCGTGCTGGTCGACGTGGTCGAGCCGGTCTGGCCGGAGGGGCACGAGCGCACCTGGGGCCAGTGGTCCCCCCTGCGCGGCGCCCTGCTGCCGGGCACCGCGATCTGGGTCGTGCGCCGCCCGTCCGGCTGAGTCGTCCGCGGCACCTACGTGGCGCGCACGCTCGCGGGGTCGTCGGGATCGTCGGGATCGTCGGGGTTGTCGGGGTTGTCGGGGTTGTCGGGGTCGGCTGGGTCGGCCGGGGCGGCGTAAAACCAGGGGCGCGATGTCGGGGGGCGCGCCTACGGTGTGTCGGCTGCCGACCTGCCCAGCCGTTTCCCCGATCCGGCGCGCTGGCCCATGCAGCCCGTCACCCACTGCGGACCACCCCAGTGCAGCCCATCCCCATGCAGCCCATCCCCATGCAGCCATTCCCCATGCAGAGAGCCCGCCCGTGCCCGCCCGCCCCGCCTCCCCCCGTGGGCCACCCCCCGCCCGTTCGTCGCTGTCCTGGCGCCGCCTCGCCGGTCGCCCGACCACGTTCGCGACGGCAGTCGCCGCCGTCGGGGCCGTCGGGGCCGTCGGCGACGGTCGTCGCCGGCCGCCTGGCCGACCGCCCAACCGGGGCTCTCGTCGTGCTGCTGGCGGCGCTGCTGCTCGGCGCCGCGGGGCTCGACACCGTCGGCCGCACCGTGTTCTCCACCGTGGTCGGGCGCGCCGAAGGCCGCTTGCGGGCCGATCTGATCGACGCGGTCTGGCACCAGCCGCTGCCGGTGCTGGAGGAGCAGGCCGTCGGCGAGGTGCTCGACCGCATCGACGACGACCCCTGGCAGATCGCGACCCTCGTGCGCCGCCAGGGCTGGCAGACCGGCCGGGCCGCGCTGCGTTCGCTGCTCGCCTGGGTCGTGGCCGGGCTGACCTGGTGGCCGGCCTGGTTCGCCTTCCCGGTCGTCGCCGCCGCCGTCGTCGTGTTCGCCTGGCGGCGCACCGGTGAGGTGGCCCGGCGCAAGGAGGCCGAGGAGCGCGCCTGGTCCGAGCACGCCGCCCAGCTCGAGGAGGCCATCGCCGGCCGCGACGACGTCCGCACCTCGCTCGGCCAGCCGCACGTCGTGCGCCAGTACGCCCGGCGGGCGGCGCAGGTGCTCGCCGGCAGCAAGGCGACGGCGGTCGCCACCACAGGAGTGATGCTGCGCACGGGCCTGGTGCTGCACGCGCTGCTCGCCGGTCTTGCGCTGGCGGCCGTGGCGCTGATCGGCGCCGACCGCCTCGACGTCGCCGCCTTTGTCACGCTGTGGCTGCTGGTCACCACCTTCGTCGGCCAGCTCGGTCAGGTGGCCAACCGGATGCCCGACATCCAGGAGGGCCTGGGCGCGCTGAGCCGGATCCGCAGTCTGCTGGGCTCGCCGCCCGAGCCCATCGGCGGCGACCGGCTGCCGCCCGGACCGGCCGCGATCGAGCTGCGCGGCCTGTCGGTCGGCTACCCCGGCGGCTTCGCGCTCGCCGGCGTCAGCCTGACGATCCCGGCCGGCACCACCTGCGCGCTCGTCGGACGCTCGGGCGCCGGCAAGTCGACGCTGGCCAAGGTGCTGTCCCGGGCCGTCGAGCCCGAGCCCGGGTCGGTGCTGATCGGCGGCCTCGACGTCCGCGCGCTCGATCTCGAGGCGCTGCGGGCGCGGGTGGGCGTGGTCACCCAGCGCACCGAGCTGCTCGCCGCCACCCTGGCCGAGAACATCACACTGTTCGCCGAGGTCGCCCCGGGAGCCGTCGAGCGGGCCGTCGCTGCGCTCGGCCTGACCGGCTGGGTGGCCTCGCTGCCGGACGGGCTCGACACCCGCCTCGGCGTGGGCGGCACGACGCTGTCGGCGGGCGAGGAGCAGCTGGTCGCCTTCGCCCGGCTCCTGGTGCGCGACGTCGCCGTGGTCGTGCTCGACGAGGCCACCGCGCGCATGGACCCCACCACGGAGGCCCGGGTGGCCCGTGCCTCGGATGCGCTGCTGAGCGGCCGCACCGGAGTGATCATCGCGCACCGGCTGGCCACGACCGCCCGCGCCGACACGGTGGCGGTGCTCGACGCAGGCCGCCTCGTGCAGCACGGTCCGCGCGCCGAGCTGGCTTGCGCACCGGGTCCGTTCGCCGACCTGCTGCACGCCGCCGGACCGTCGACAGAGCCCGCCAGCGGACCGGTCTCCGCGCCGGGGCAGGACGCGGGCCTGCTAGCCCGGGCGCCGCGCCGCGCCGCCCCGCCGGCACGGCCCGAGCCGCGCCCGTCGCTGCCCCGCGCGGTCGGCGTGCTGCTGCTTGCCCACCCCCGCTGGGGACTGGTCGGTGCGGTCAGCTTCCTGGTCACCAGCACCCTCGACGCCTACGGCGCGGTCACCGGCGCGCTGTTCGGCGCCCTGACCGTCGCGCTCGGCGGCGGCCGCGGCACCGCCGTGGCGGCTCCGCCGTGGCCGCTGGCGGTCGCCCTCGCCGCTGCGCTGATGCTGGCGCCCGTCGCGCTCGCGGTCGCCTTCCGCTTCTACCCCCTGTGGTGGTCCGCGGTGACCCTGCGGATGCGCCTCGCGGTCCTGCGCGGGCAGACGATGCAGGAGCGGCTGCCCCGCACCCCGCCCGGCGAGGTGGCAGCGCGGGCCCTCGACTCCGAGCGGATGGTCCTCTACACCGACCGATGGGTCGACGTCGTCATCGGCCTGCTCACCGTCGTCGTGACGGCGGCGCTGTCCGGCAGCCTGCTGGCCGGGGCGGTCGTCGCGGGCGTGCTCGTCGTGTCGGCGGTGGTCTCGGCCGCGGGCGCGCCGCTCGCCGGCTCGTCCGCCCGAGTCGCCGGTGATCAGCGGGCTCTGTTCGGGCGCTCGCTGGTCTCGGCGATGGACGCCGCCCGCACAGTCAAGCTGGCGGCCGCGACCGCGGTGGTGCAGGAGCACCTGGAGCAGGTCGACGCCGCCCGCGTCGCCGCCTCGATCCGCGAGCACCGGGTGCGGGCGCTGCTCGACGGCGTCCCGGGGCTGCTCGTGCAGGTCGGTGTGGTCGCCGCCTGGGCGGCGTACCTGTCCGGCACCTGGAGCCTGGCGACGGCGCTGCTGGTCAGCACCGCCGTCGGCGGCTTCGGCTGGTTCGGCACGGTGGCCGGGATGGTCATCACCGAGGCGCCGGTCGCGCGGCGCTGGTTGCGCGCCGCGACGTCGCTGTCGGGCGGGCAGGACCTCGTCGGCGTCCCGACCGGTGTCGATCTGGTGGCCGGCACCGCACCCGGACCACCGGTGCCCGCGCGGGTGCCGCTGCAGCGCCTCACCCTCGACGGGCTCACCGCCGTGCACGACGACGGCACCGTCGGTGTCTGCGACGTCGACCTCAGCATCGACGCCGGTCAGCTGGTCCTGCTCGCCGGGCGCGTGGGCGCTGGCAAGTCGAGCCTGCTCGGTGCGGTGGCCGGGCTGGTCGACCACGAGGGCGCGCTGCGCTGGAACGGCCGGGCCGTCGAGGACCCGCAGCGATTCCTGCGTCCGGGCCAGGTGGCCTACGTGGGACAGGTGCCACGGGTGCTGTCCGGGTCGGTGGCCGACAACGTCGCGCTCGATCACGACCTCGGCGCGCTCGGCCTCGACGACGCGCTCGACGACGCCCGGATGAGCGCCGACCTCGAGCTCACCGGCGGGCACGCGGCGCTCGTCGGCCACCGCGGCGTGCGCCTGTCGGGCGGTCAGGTGCAGCGGCTGGCGCTGGCTCGAGCCCTCGCGAGCGGCGCCGAGCTGCTCGTGGCCGACGACGTGTCCTCCGCGCTCGACGCCCGCACCGAGGTCGAGCTGTGGGAGGCGCTGCGTCGGCGCGGCACGACGGTGCTGGGCGCCAGTGCGAAGCGGGCGGCGCTCGGCCGGGCCGACAAGGTCGTCGTCCTCGAGGCCGGCCGGGTGGTGGCGAGCGGGCGCTGGAGCGCGCTGGCCGAGCAGTACGGCCACCTCGCGGCGTGAGGCCGGCGCGGTTGCAGGGTCACGCGGTGACCGCGGCCTCCAGGTGCACGACCTTGCAGCGGGACAGCTCGTCGAGGAGCTCGGGGCCGAAACCGAAGCCCTGGCCGCTGCCCCGGCCGGGGGTCGCCGCTCCCCCGGGCGCGCCGCCGAAGACCGCGTTCACCTTCACCGTGCCGACCGCCAGCTCGCGCGCGGCCCGCTGGGCGTGCGCGATCGAGGGGGTCAGCACGGTCGCCGCGAGCCCGTAGGACGACCGGCCGGCCGCATCGAGCGCCTCGTCGAAGCCGGCCACCACCCGCACCGCCGCCACCGGGCCGAAGGTCTCCTCGCGCATCACGCGCATGTCGTCGGTGCAGCCGGCCAGCACGGTCGGCGGGTACCAGGCACCCGGCCCCTCGGGGACGGTCCCTCCGCACAGCACCGTCGCGCCGTGCTCGACGGCGGCCCGCACGTGCGCGTCGACCACCTCGCGCTGGCGGCGGTCGACGAGCGGGCCGATCTCCATGGCCTTCGCCCGCTCGACCAGGGCGGCCAGAAACGGCTCGGCGAGCGCGGCGTGGACGTAGACCCGCTCGACGCTCACGCAGATCTGCCCGGCGTTGGCGAACGCCCCGACGCTCACCTGTCCGGCGGCCCAACCCGGGTCGACTCCCTCGTCCACGATGCAGGCGTCCTTGCCGCCGCCCTCCAGGGCCGCGTGCGCTCCGGTGGCGGCCACCGCCGCACGGATCGACCGGCCGGTCGCCGACGACCCGACGTGGTAGACGGCGTCGAGGTCGGGGTGGGCGACGAGGGCGGCGCCCGTGCGGCCGTCGCCGTGCAGCAGCGAGAGCACCCCCGGCGGCAGCTCGGCGGCGAGGATCTCGGCGACCAGGCCGCCGCACAGTGGGGTGCGCTCGCTGGGCTTGAGGACCACGGCGTTGCCGGCAGCGAGCGCCGCACCGACGCCCTGCAGGACGATGGCGACCGGGTCGTTCCACGGCGTCAGGACCGCCACGACGCCCCGCGCCTCCCAGCGCATGACGTCGGTGGCCTCGGGGTCTCCGGACAGGGCCCGCCCGCGGTGCAGCGCCGCGAGCTCGGCGTACTGCTCGAGCGTGCCGATGCCGGCCTGTACGCCGCCCGCGCTGTCGCCCGCCGGCTTGCCGCCCTCGCGTGACTGCAGGGCGGCGATCTCGTCGGCCCGCGCGGCCAGCGCCCGGGCGGCCCGCTTCAGCGCGGCGCCGCGTTCGGCGGCCGGGGTGCGTGACCAGCCCGGTGCGGCCTTGCGGGCAGCAGCGAGCGCCGCCTCGACCTGCGGCCCGGCGCACAGTGGCACCCGGCCGACCAGGCTGTCGTCGCGCGGGTCGCGCACCTCGAGGGTCTGTTCGGGGCCGGGTAGCGGCGCCCCGTCGAGCAGCAGCGGGGCGGGGTCGAGCAGCACGGACGGCTCCTTCTGAGCGGGGCGGGGGCGGGGCGGGACGGACACGGTGCCGGCGAACCGCGGCGTTCGGCCCGTACCCGCAGGCGCCCTCGGGCAGACTGCACCGCTGCACCAGGTGCGTGACACCGACCACACCGGGTCGGTGCCGCTCGAAGGGGGGACGCGTGGCCCAGGAGCACCTCGATCGGCTCAGCAGCATCGACGCCGGGTTCCTGCACCAAGAGGACGGCGGCGCGCACATGCACATCGGCGCGCTGGGCGTGTTCACCGGGACGCCGCCGACAGGCGCGCAGTTCCGGGCCCACATCGCCTCGCGGCTGCCGCTGGTGCCCCGCTACCGCCAGCGCCTGGTCGCCATGCCGTTCGGCACCGGCCGTCCGGTGTGGGCCGAGGACGAGGGCTTCCGGGTGGGCTACCACGTGCGCCACACCGCGCTCCCCGCGCCGGGCAGCGACGAGCAGCTGCGCACGCTGGCCTCGCGGATCATGTCGCAGCGCCTCGACCGCACCAAGCCGCTGTGGGAGATGTGGCTCGTCGAGGGGCTCGCCGAGGGCCGCTTCGCCGTGGTCGCCAAGACCCACCACGCGATGATCGACGGGGTGGGCGGCGTCGACCTGCTGGCGGTGCTGTTCGACGTCGAGCCCGACGCGGCGCCGTCGCCGGTGCCGCCCTGGCAGCCGCGTCCCACGCCCGGAGCGGCGGGCCTGCTGGTCGACGGTGCCCGGGGGGCGGTGCGCAACGCGGCCCGGCTGGCCGCCCGCGGCGCCGGCTACGCGGTGCGTCCGCAGCAGGCCGCCAAGGACACCGCCTCAGCCGCACTCTCGCTCGGCGAGGCGATGCTGCCGTTCGTCGCCGGTGCGCCCGCGACCCCGTTCAACGGCACGCCCGGCGGGCACCGCCGCATCGAGCTCGTCCGTACCGAGCTGGCCGACTACAAGCGGGTGAAGACGGTCTTCGGGGCCACCGTGAACGACGTCGTCCTCACCGCGGTCGCCGGCGCGCTCGGCCGCTTCCTGGCCGACCGCGGGGTCGCCACCGCAGACCTGGTGCTCAAGGCGTGCGTGCCGGTCTCGGTGCGGCGGCCGGAGCGGGCGGGCGCGGCCGGCAACGACATCACGATCATGACGGCCCCGCTGCCGGTCGGCATCGACGACCCGGTCACCCGGCTCGCGATCGTGCGGCGTTCCATGGAGCACCTCAAGACGAGCCGGCAGGCCCGCGGCGCCCAGATGCTCACCAGCCTGGAGAACGCGCTGCCGCCGGCGGTGCTCGCGCAGGCCTCCCGGCTCGGCTTCTCGAGCCGGATGTACAACGTGCTGGTCACCAACGTGCCGGGCCCGCAGGTGCCGATCTACATGCTGGGGCGCCAGCTGGCCGAGCTGGCCCCGCTCGCCTTCCTCGCGCCCGACCACCTGCTGGCCATCGCCATCGTGAGCTACCAGGGGCAGGTGACGTACGGCCTGCTGGCTGACGCCGACGCGCTGCCGGACCTCGCCGACCTCGCCGCGCACCTGAGGGACACGCTCGCCGAGCTCGTGCAGGCGGCATCCGAGGTGGACAAGGTGGACCATGCCGGGGACCGTGCCGACGACACCACCGGTGCGCCTGTCGGGACGGCTCAGTGGCCGGCGTCGTCCCAGGTACGGCCCACCCCGACGCTCACGTCGAGCGGCACCGACAGCGGGTAGGCGCCGCCCATTTCGCGACGCACCAGCGCCTCGAGGGCGTCGCGCTCGCCCTCGGCCACCTCGAGCACCAGCTCGTCGTGCACCTGCAACAGCAACCGCGAGCGCATGCCGGCGTCGGCCAACGCCCGGGAGACCCCCAGCATCGCCAGCTTGATGATGTCGGCGGCGCTGCCCTGGATCGGGGCGTTGAGCGCCATCCGCTCGGCCATCGAGCGGCGCTGGCCGTTGTCGCTCGTGAGGTCGGGCAGGTAGCGGCGGCGGTCGAGCACGGTCGAGGTGTAGCCGTCCTTGCGCGCCTGCCCGACGACGTCGCGCAGGTAGTCGCGGATGCCGCCGAAGCGCTCGAAGTAGGCCGTCATCTGCTCCTTGGCCTCCTCGACCGGGATGCGCAGCTGACCGGCCAGCCCGAACGCCGACAGGCCGTACGCCAGGCCGTACGACATCGCCTTGACCCGCCGGCGCAGCTCGCTGTCGACCGCCTCGAGCGGCACGCCGAAGGCCCGGGAGGCGACGAAGGAGTGCAGGTCCTCGCCCGTCGTGAACGCCTCGACGAGCCCGGCGTCCTCGGACAGGTGGGCCATGATCCGCATCTCGATCTGGCTGTAGTCGGCCGTCATCAGCGCCTCGAAGCCGGGGCCGGCGATGAAGCCCTGCCTGATCTCCCGACCCTGCTCGGTGCGGATCGGCACGTTCTGCAAGTTCGGGTTGTCGCTCGAGAGCCGGCCGGTCGCGGCGACCATCTGCTTGAAGGTGGTGTGGATGCGTCCATCGCCCGCGACGGTCGGCAGCAGCTGCTTCTCGACGACCATCAGAAGCCTGGTCATCTCGCGGTGCAGCAGCAGCGCCTCGATCACCGGGTGCGTGCCCACGAGGCTCGCCAGCGCGTCGGCGTCGGTGGTGTAGCCGGTCTTGATCCGCTTGGTCTTCGGCAGACCCAGCTCGTCGAACAGCAGCGCCTGCAGCTGCTTCGGCGAGCCGAGGTGGAACTCGTGGCCGACCGTGTCGTAGGCCGCCTGGGCGGCCTGCTCGACCTGGTCGCGCAGCCGCGTCTCGAGGGCGACCAGGTGGTCGACGTCCGCGGCGATGCCGGTGCGCTCGCAATCGGCGAGCACGGCGACGAGCGGCAGCTCGACCTCGCGCAGCAGGGCGGTGCCGCCGCGGCGCTCGAGGTCGGCGTCGAGGGCGACCGCGAGGTCGGCCACGGCCCGGGCGCGCACCGCGGTCTCGGCGGCGATGTCGGCGTCGAGGCCCTCGGCGCCGGCATCGAGCGTCAGCTGCCCGTGCTCGGCGGTCTCGGCCCGCAGCTCGCGGCGCAGGAAGCGCAGCGAGAGGTCGGCCAGGTCGAACACGCCCTGACCGGGCAACGCGAGGTAGGCCGCGAGCGCGGTGTCGCTGGTGAGCCCGGCCAGCGTCCAGCCGCGAGCGGACAGGGCCAGCATCGGGCCCTTCGCGTCGTGCATGGCCTTGGCGATCCCGGGATCGGCGAGCCAGCCGGCGAGCGCGGCGTCGTCGTCCTGGTCGAGGGCGGTGAGGTCGAGGTACGCGGCTTCGCCGGCAACAGCAGCAGCGGCGCCGGCAGCAGCGGCAGCGTCGCCGGCAACGCAGACAGCGGCTTCCCCACCGTCGGCAGCGTCCTCTTTCCCGGGCGGCGAGGCGGGCGCGAGGCCCAGGCCGTAGGCGTCGCCGGTGCCGCGACCCCAGCTGCCGCGCACGGCCAGACCTACCCGCACGCCTGCGGGCAGCGCCTCGAGGTAGGCCCGCACCTCGCCGGTGGCGAGGGCCCGCGAGGCGACGTCGAAACCCTGGTCTGCCTCGGGCTCGACGGCCGACAACGTCGCGTACAGGCGCTCGCGCAGGACGCGGAACTGCAGGGCGTCGAAGACCTTGTGCACCTCGTCGCGGTCCCACTGCCCGAGGCGCAGGTCGTGCGGCCCGACGGGCAGCGGCACGTCGCGCACCAGCTCGGTCAGCTGGCGGTTGCGCAGGACCGAGGCGAGCCCGGCCCGCAGGTTGTCGCCGACCTTGCCCTTGACCTGGTCGACCTGGTCGACCAGGCCGCCGATGTCGCCGTACTGCTGGACGAGCTTGGTCGCCGTCTTCTCCCCCAGGCCGGGGATGCCGGGCAGGTTGTCGCTGGGGTCGCCGCGCAGCGCGGCGAACTCGGGGTACTGCGCCGGGCTGAGCCCGTACTTGTCCTCGACAGCCTGCGGCGTCATGCGGCGCATGTCGGACACGCCGCGGGCGTTGTAGAGCACCGTGACCCGCTCGGTGACCAGCTGGAAGGCGTCCCGGTCGCCGGTGACGATCAGCACGTCCATGTCGTCGGCCGCGGCCTGCGTGGCGAGGGTGGCGATCACGTCGTCGGCCTCGAAGCCCTCGGCCGAGACGATGGGCACCCGCAGGGCTTCGAGCACCTCGCGCACGAGCGAGACCTGCCCGCGAAAGTCGGTCGGGGTCTCGGCCCGGCCGGCCTTGTACTCGGCGTAGGCCTCGGTGCGGAAGGTGGCCCGCGAGACGTCAAAGGCCACGGCCACGTGGGTGGGGGCCTCGTCGCGCAGGACGTTGATGAGCATCGCCGTAAAGCCGTAGACGGCGTTGGTGGGCTGGCCCGTCGTGGTCGAGAAGTTCTCGACGGGCAGCGCGAAGAAGGCGCGGTAGGCCAGCGAGTGGCCGTCGAGCAGCAGCAGCCGGGAGCGTGCCGGTGCGTCGGGATCGGCTGCTCGAGCCTTGCTGCCCGCTGCTGCCGCCATGGCGCGAGTCTAGGGACGCAGCGCTGCTACGGGACCGCGCCCGGGACGCGGCCCCGCGCGTCTGCCGTGCGGCGGCGCACGACCCGTCGCACGTCCTTGCGCACGGGCGGGTCGGCGTGGACCGGGACCCGGACCTCGACCAGCCGGCGTCGGACCGTTGCGACCGACCCGACCCGCCGCACGGACAGCGGGGCGAAGCCGAGCCGGGCGAAGAAGCGGTTGGCCTCGCGCGAGCCGGCCGCGCCGGCATGGACCGCCACGACGATCTGCTCGAGGCCACGGGCGTCGGCGAAGTCGGCGGCCGCGGCCACCAGCGCCTTGCCCGCTCCGCGGCGACGGTGCCGGCCGGGGACGAGGGCGTGGCTCAGGTAGACGACCGACTGGTCCAGCAGCGCCCCGCCCGGCGCCACCGTGAGCAGCGCCATCCCCAGCGCCTCCTCGCCGGCCCGCAGGCACAGCACGAGGTGCCGGTCGGGGTCTTCGATGGCCTGCCGGTAGCGCTGCTCCCACGCCGTGCGCTCTGGCTTCTCACCGCGCGTGCGGGCGCCCGGCTCCGCCGGCCCCACCAGTTGCTCGTGCAGCTCGCGACCGAACTCGACCAAAATCGGCAGGTCTGCCAGCTCGGCGGCACGCACGCACAGGCTCGAACGGGACATCGGCGCTCCAGCGGGCAGGGCGCGGACCGTCGGCAAGGCGGTGCGCGCATCCAGAGTCGGGACGCCGGACCCTAGCGTGCGGGGGACGAGGGCGGCAGCCGACCGGGGCTGCGTCCGAAGAGGGTCCACGCAGGGGGGTCACGCCCGTGTTCCGAGGCGCCGGCACGGTGCTCAACATGGCCACGATCCTCGTGGGGTCGGGCCTCGGGGTCGCGCTCGGCAGCCGGTTGCCCGAGCGCACCCGTACCACCGTCACCGACGCGCTCGGGCTGCTCACCCTGGTGATCGGCGGGCTGAACGTGGTGGCGCTGTCGGACCCCGGCTTCACCGCCGCGGTCGGCGCGTCGGCGACGCTGCTGGTGGTGCTGGGGGCGCTGCTCGTCGGCGGCATCACCGGTTCGCTGCTACGTGTCGAAGACCGCCTGCAGGTGAGCGGCGCTTTCCTTCAGCGGCGGCTCACGCGCGGCGCAGTGGGCAGCAGCGCCCGCGTCCGCTTCGTCGAGGGCTACGTCAGCGCGTCGCTGGTCTTCGTCGTCGGACCGCTGACCGTGCTCGGCTCGCTGTCGGACGGTCTGGGCAACGGCATCGAGCAGCTGGCGCTCAAGAGCGCGCTCGACGGCTTCGCCTCGTTGGCCTTCGCCGCCTCGCTGGGCTGGGGGGTGGCCGCCGCCGCCGTCACCGTCGGCGTGGTACAGGGTCTGCTGACGCTCGCCGGCGCTGTGCTGGGCAGTCTCCTCCCCGACGCGCTGGTGGCCTCGATCACCGCGACCGGCGGGGTGCTGCTGCTGGGAGTCGGTCTGCGGCTGCTGCGGCTGCGCAGCGTGGCCGTGGCCGACCTGCTGCCTGCGCTGCTCGTCGCGCCGCTGCTCACGTTGCTGGTGCAGTCGCTGCGGTGAGGGCCGCGATGCCGTAGGCGTACGAACACACACAGTGAACTAGCCCTCGGCTCGGGTCACAGCCGAATGACAACGCAGTAAAACGCCTGTTTCCGCCCCCGCGCGGCAGATCATCGGGCTATGCTCCCGCCGCGCACGTGCTCAAGCGTGGGGCTCGTCACACTGCCCTTGCCGCCCGGTGCCATGCACCGAGAGCACCCCGCCCCACCGCTCGACCACCTGACCCCGAGACCGGGAGAACCGCGTGCGCTGCTCCGAACGGACCGTCGCCCGTGGCGCGGCACCACCAGCAGGCAGCGCGCGCAAAGGGTCACGGGACCCCCGCCGCCGGCGCAGCGCGCGCGGATTGCTGCTGACGTTCGCCGCGCTACTGCTGCTCGGCATCAGCGCGGGGCCGGCGCTGGCCGCCGACGAGGCCCTCCAGGGCAAGCTCGTCAACGCGAACGAGCCGCTGGAGGGCGTGAAGATCACCGTCACGACGCCCGACGGCAAGGAGGTGGGCACCGCCGACACCGGCGCCGACGGCGCGTTCTCGGTGCCGGTCCCCGGCCCCGGCAGCTACAAGGTCACCCTCGACGAGGGGTCCCTGCCCGAGGGGGTCGCCCTGCGGGAAGGGTCCAAGAACGAGGTCACCCTGCCGGTCGCGGTCGACGAGCAGCGCAACGTGCTGTTCCCGCTCGGCGCCGGCACGCGCCAGGTCACCGGCAAGCTCGACCAGTTGCCGACGCTGGCCGTCGACGGGCTCCAGTTCGGCCTGATCATCGCCCTGGCTGCGGTTGGCCTGTCGCTGATCTACGGCACGACCGGCCTGGTCAACTTCGCGCACGGCGAGCTCATCACGCTCGGCGCGCTCCTCGCCTACTTCTTCTTCGAGATCGTCGGGCTGCCGTTCCTGATCGCGGCCACCGTGGCGGTGGTGGTCTCGGGGCTGCTCGGCGGGGCACAGGACTTCGTGCTGTGGCGACCCCTGCGTCGGCGCGGCACGGGCCTGATTGCGATGCTGGTGGTCACCATCGGCCTGGCCCTGCTGCTGCGCTACTTCTTCCTCTACCTGTTCGGCGGTTCGACCCGCCCCTTCCGCGTCTACCAGCTGCAGAAGCCCTACTCGCTGGGCCCGGTCGACATCACTCCGCGGGCCCTGGTCAGCATGCTGATCATCCTGGTGATCCTGGCGCTGGTCGCCTACGGCCTGCTGCGTACGAACCTCGGCAAGGCGACCCGGGCGGTGGCCGACAACCCGGACCTCGCAGCCTCCTCCGGCATCAACGTCGAACGCGTCATCCAAGCGGTGTGGATCGTCGGTGCGGCGCTCGCCGGGCTGGCCGGCATCCTGCTCGGGCTCGCGCAGCAGGTCGGCTTCCAGCTCGGCTTCCAGATCCTGCTGCTCGTGTTCGCCGCGGTCACGCTGGGCGGGCTCGGCACGGCCTTTGGCGCCCTCGTCGGGAGCCTCGTGATCGGGGTGTTCACGCAGGTGTCCACCCTGATCATCCCCAGCGAGCTGAAGAACGCCGGCGCGCTGGCCATCTTGATCCTCATCCTGCTCGTGCGACCCCAGGGCATCCTGGGCCGCGCTGAGCGGGTCGGCTGAGAGGCGGCGAGCCATGGACTGGGTACTGATCATCACCAACGCCCTGCGGGCGAGCGTCGGGCTCGACGCGGTCGTGTTCGCCATCGCCGCCATCGGGCTCAACGTGCACTTCGGCTACACCGGGCTGCTGAACTTCGGCCAGTCGGCCTTCCTCGGCGTCGCCGGCTACGGCCTGGCCATTATGGTCGCGACCTTCGAGCTGCCCACCCTGGTGGGCGTCGTCGTCGGTCTGGCCGGTGCGGCGCTGCTGGCAGTACTGCTCGGCATCCCGACGCTGCGGCTGCGCGCCGACTACCTGGCCATCGTCACCATCGCGGCCGCCGAGATCGTGCGCCTGCTGTTTCGATCCGTGACCTTTGCCGAGTACACCGGCGGCTCGGACGGCCTCGGCCGCTTCTCGCAGGGCTTCTACAGCATCAACCCCTTCCCTTCCGGCACCTACGGCATCGGCCGGGTCGCCTTCGACGAGCGGCAGACCTGGGCGCTGACCGTCGGCTGGACGTTGGTCGTCCTGACGTCAGTGCTCGTGTTCCTGCTCATGCGCAGCCCCTGGGGCCGGGTGCTCAAGGCCATCCGCGAGGACGAGGACGCCGTGCGCTCGCTCGGCAAGAACGTGTACTCCTACAAGTTGCAGAGCCTCATGCTGGGTGGCGTGCTCGGCTGCCTCGCGGGCTTCATCGTCGCCTGGGGCCGCTCGAACGTGCAGCCCGACTTCTTCGGCACCGAGACCACCTTCTTCATCTATACCGTCCTCATCCTCGGCGGCGCGGCCCGCGTGCTCGGCCCGGTGATCGGCGCGATCCTGTTCTGGACGCTGCTCTCGCTCACCGACAACCTGCTGCGGCAGGCCAAGGCCGCCGGCTACATCAGCGACACCATCCTCACGAGCTTCCAGATCGGTCAGGTCCGCTTCATGCTGGTCGGGCTCGGGCTCATGCTGCTCATGATCTTCAGGCCGCAGGGTCTGTTCGGCGACAGGCGGGAGCTGGCCCTTGAAGCCCGATGAGCACGTGACCTCGCGCAAGGTCTCTGTCGACACACCGGGTGACAGCGCGACGCCCGCGAAGGACCGGGCGACGCAAGCGCTCTCCGGCGTCGACGCCGTCCCCGGCTCGGCCAAGCCGGACCCGATCCTGGTGGCCGACGGCGTGGCGCGCCGCTTCGGCGGGCTGACCGCCGTCGACGTCGGCCACGTCGAGGTGCAGCGCGGCTCGATCACCGCGCTCATCGGCCCGAACGGGGCGGGCAAGAGCACCTTTTTCAACCTGCTGACCGGCTTCGACAACCCCGACGAGGGCAAGTGGACCTTCAACGGGCAGTCGCTGGCAGGGGTGCCGTCGCACAAGGTGGCCCGGCGCGGCATGGTGCGCACCTTCCAGCTGACCAAGGCGCTCAGCCGCCTCACGGTCATGCAGAACATGTTGCTGGGGGCCACCGGGCAGAAGGGCGAGAGCTTCTGGCGCGCCATCTTCCCGCCGGCCTGGCGTGCGCAGGAGAAGGCCAACACCGAGCGCGCCGAGGAGATCCTCGCGCGCTTCCAGCTCGACACCAAGCGCGACGACTTCGCCGGCACCATGTCCGGCGGTCAGCGCAAGCTGCTGGAGATGGCCCGGGCGCTGATGGTGGGTCCCGAGATGGTCATGCTCGACGAGCCGATGGCCGGGGTGAACCCGGCCCTCACCCAGTCGCTGCTCGGGCACGTCAAGGCGCTACGCGAGGACGGCATGACGGTGCTGTTCGTCGAGCACGACATGGACATGGTCCGCGACATCAGCGACTGGGTCATCGTGATGGCGCAGGGCTCGATCATCGCCGAGGGCCCGCCGCACTCCATCATGAGCAACGACGCCGTCATCGACGCCTACCTGGGCGGTCACCACGATGCTCCGCTCAGCCCCGAGGAGGAGGAGCAGCAGATCGCTGCCGGTGAGGCCGAGCTGCGAGGAGGCAAGACATGAGCGCCCCGGAACCCGACACCGAGACCGACACCGCGCAGGCGAGCACACCCGGGACGGGGCAGGAGCCGGACGACCGCAGCGCGCACCTCGCCGGCGCCGAGAAGGCCCTCGTGCGCTGCGACGACATCGTCGCGGGCTACGTGCCGGGCGTGAACATCCTCAACGGCTGTGACCTGTACTGCGGCAAGGGCGAGCTGGTCGGCATCATCGGCCCGAACGGCGCCGGCAAGTCGACCCTGCTCAAGGCCATGTTCGGCCTGGTGGCGATCCGCTCGGGCGAGGTGCAGCTCGAGGGCGAGCAGATCACCGGGCAGAAGGCGCACACCCTCGTGCGCAAGGGCGTCGGGTTCGTGCCGCAGACCGAGAACGTGTTCCCTTCGCTGACCATCGAGGAGAACCTGCAGATGGGCGCCTACCAGCGACCCAAGCAGTTCCAGGAACGCTTCGATTTCGTCGCCGGGCTGTTCCCCGCCCTGGCCGAGCGCCGCAAGCAGCGGGCCGGCTCGCTGTCCGGGGGCGAGCGTCAGATGGTGGCGATGGGGCGGGCGCTGATGATGGAACCGTCGGTGCTGCTGCTCGACGAGCCCTCGGCGGGCCTGTCCCCCGCGCTGCAGGACGAGGTGTTCATCCGCGTCCGCCAGATCAACCGGGCCGGCGTTTCGGTGATCATGGTAGAGCAGAACGCCCGCCGGTGCCTGCAGATCTGCGACCGCGGCTACGTGCTCGACCAGGGCCGCAACGCCTACACCGCCTCGGGCAAAGACCTGGCCAACGACCCGAAGGTCATCGAGCTCTACCTCGGCACCCTGGCCCAGGCCCGCTGAGGTAGCGCCGCACGGTCGCTGCTCGTCAGGAAGATCCGCCGCCAGCTGTTCTTCGTGGCAGCACGCGACTGCCGGCAAGCGACCGACTCTTCCGATGATCACGTGTTCCGCGGCGGCAGCCGCATACGCAGCCCGTGCTCCCCTCTCGCCGAGGCGAGAGGTGGGCTCTCGCCGAGGCGGCCGGTCGGCTGGTCGGCTGGTCGGCTGGTCGGCTGGTCGGCTGGTCGGCTGGTCGGCTGGTCGGCTGGTCGGCTGGTCGGCTGGTCGGCTGGTCGGCTGGTCGGCTGGTCGGCTGGTCGGCTGGTCGGCTGGTCGAGCGTGCAGCTGTCGACGGCGCGGCGCGGACGCGGCTGCCGTCGGGCGCGGCTGTCAGCCGGAACGGCACCCGTCCAGCGCGGCACCACTCAGACACCTTGATCGTCAGAACGATCCGTCGCCTTCACGCTCCGGCCGGCAACGAATCCTGCTGACGATCATCTGCCTCAGCCTCAACGCCAGCTTCCCCAGGCTCCGGTCGCACTTTCGGCGTGTCAGACCGACACAAACCTGGGGAAGGCAAGCCGGCCGGGAGCCGGCACAGCGCAGACCTCAGCTTCCCCAGGCTCCGGTCGCACTTTCGGCGTGTCGGACCGACACAACCCTGGGGAAGGCGAACGAAGGAAGACGCAGCCCCGGGAACGGCACGCCGAGCGGGTGGCCAGCCGGGCACGCGAAAGGGCCCGGCCGCCGAGGCGGACGGGCCCTTCTGCATACTGCGGGTAGTGCTGGTGGCGCGGGTAGTGCTGCTGGCTACAGCTTGCCGGACTTGTAGGTGACGTCCGGGAGCAGCTTGTTCTGGGCGTCGTAGGTGTAGATGCCCACGCTCGCCTCGGTCGGGTCACCGTTCTTATCGAACTCGATCGGGCCGGAGACGCCGTCGTAGTCGAAGTCGGTGCCCGCGTCGGCAAGCTTCTTGCAGTCGGCGAAGGACGTGCACTTCTCGCCGCCGGTCGTGACCTCCATGAGCTTGGCCGCGATTTCCTTGCCGGCATCGCTCTTGGCGACCTCGGCGCCCAGCGCGATCACGTTCACCGCGTCGTAGGACTCCGCCGAGTAGGAGTAGTCCTTGAGCTGGGGGTCGACCCCGAGCAGCCGCTTGCGGAAGTCGGCGCCACCGTCGGCGCCGGGGATGGTTCCCTGCACGCCCTTGAGCAGGCCGGCCGGCAGCTTCTCACCGAGCGCGTTGCCGGTGTTGCCGTCGACCAGGTAGACCTTCTTGCCGTCCTGCGGGCCGATGCCCTGCTTGGCAAGCTCCTGGATGATCTTTGCCGTCTCGTCGAAGCCGATGACCACGATCGCGGCCGGGTCAGCGGCCTTGATCTTGCCGACCTCTGAGGTGAACTCGGCCGCCTTGGGGTCGTAGATAACCGTCTCGACGACCTTGCCCTGAGCGCCCTCGACGGACTTCGTGATGTTCTCGGCCAGGCCCGTGCCGTAGGCATCCTGCAGCGCCAGGATGCCGACGGTCGCGTTGCCGTCACCGACGATGAGGTCACCGAGGATGCGGCCCTGCAGCACGTCGGAGGGCGCGGTGCGGAAGTACAGGCCCTTGTCGGGGTAGGTCGTGAAGTCCGGCGAGGTGTTCGCGGGCGAGAACTGGATGACGCCGGCGCCGGTGATGCGGTCGATGACCGTCTTGGACACGCCGGACGAGGCGGCACCGATGATGGCGTCGACGTTCTGGCTCAGCAGCGTCTCGACCGACTGGCTGGCGATCTGCGTGGAGGTGTCACCGGAGTCGGAGTCGATCTTCTTCACCGGCTTGCCGAGCACGCCGCCCGCGTCGTTGATCTCGGTCACGGCCAGCTGCACACCGGCGAACTCGGGCGGGCCGAGGAAGGCGAGCGAACCGGTCTGCGGCAGCAGCGTGCCGATGGTGAGCTGGCCGTCGGCCTCGTTCTGCGGGTCGTTGGTGGCGGCGGTCGCCGACGCCGCGGCGCTCGGAGCGGCCGACGAGCCGGAGTCGGCGGTGTCGGTGCTGTCGCTGCCACCGCAGGCGGCCAGGGCGAGCGCGCTGGCGCCGAGAACGGCCACCATGCGCCACGTGCGTACGGGGGAGCTCATCCACCGTCTCCTCGGGGTAGGAAGGCTGCGCCGTCGATCGCGACGCAGGGAGTCGATCCGAAGGTAGCCGAATCGGCCGATCTTGTCGGCCGTTCGCGCCATGTCGTTCCCGGGTCGTTGCCAGGTCGTGACCTGCGCGCCGCCCGTCAGGGCTCAGGCCGGCGACCCCTGCTCGGGCCCGCGCCCGTCGAGCACCTGCTGCGCGAGCGCGCGCATCGACGAGCGCTCGTCCATGGCCGTGCGCTGGATCCAGCGGAAGGCCTGCGGCTCGGAGAGCCCGTGCTCGCTCTGCAGGACGCCCTTGGCCCGGTCGATCGTCGTGCGCGCGGCCAGCCGCGCCGACAGGTCGGTCACCTCCCGCTCGAGCGCTACCAGCTCGCCGAACCGCGACACGGCCATCTCGAGGGCAGGCAGCAGGTCCTTCTTCTGGAACGGCTTGACGAGGTACGACATGACGCCGGCCTCCCTGGCCCGCTCGACTAGGTCGCGCTGGGAAAAGGCGGTGAGGATGACGACGGCGGACAGCCGGGCCGCGACGATCTGCTCGGCGGCCGACAACCCGTCGAGGTCGGGCATCTTCACGTCCATCACGACGACGTCGGGGCGCAGCTCGCCCGCGAGACGCACCGCGGTGCGCCCGTCAGCGGCCTCGCCGACGACCTTGTGGCCCCCCTCGGCGAGCATCTCGACGATGTCGAGCCGGATGAGCGACTCGTCCTCGGCGACCAGGACCCGCAGACCCGCCAGGCCATCCGGGACCGACTGCGCACCGGCCATGCTCCAGCCCTCCCAGCTGCTTCCCCGATGATCGGGACGCGCGACGCTACAACGGCGCCCGCTCCCGAGCACCTCGGTGCCCTCGGTGGGATTCGAACCCACACCGTCGGGTGTTTGAGACCCGTGCCTCTGCCGGTTGGGCTACGAGGGCGTGCCCCACGAGCGTATCGAGAGAGCCGCCTCGGTGGCGTCTGCCCGGCTCCTGCGCGGGTAGCGGGGCGAGGTGGACCCACGCCCGCAACAGGACCTCCCGCTGCGGGCGGACACCGTCGGCCCCGTGCTGCACGAGGTGTGCGCGCAGCTCGACCTGCCGCTGCCGGGCTCGGGCGGCACGTTCGAGCGCTGGCGGCAGCTGGCCGAGCTGTCGGCGCGCGACCTGACGCTGGGCCGGCTCGTCGAGGCGCACGCCGACGCCCTCGCCATCCTGGCCGAGCTGGACGGGCCTGCGGCGGCGCCGGGCGCTACCTACGGCGTCTGGGCGGCCGAGCCGCCGGCGGTGCGGGTCACGGCCGAGCGCACGGTCGACGGGTGGCTGCTGACCGGCCGCAAGCCGTGGTGCTCCGGCGCCGCGGTGCTGGACCGCGCCCTGGTCACCGCCCACGCAGGCGACGGCCGGCGGCTCTTCGCGCTCGACGTGCGCGAAGTCACGGTCGAGCCGGGCACCTGGTCGGCGGTCGGGATGGCGGCCAGTGGCTCGTTCGCGGTGACGCTCGAGCAGGTGCGCGCCGAGCCGGTCGGCGGTGCGGGCGCCTATCTGCAGCGACCCGGCTTCTGGCACGGCGGCGCCGGTGTCGCGGCGTGCTGGTACGGCGGCGCGCTCGGCGCCGCCCGGATGCTGCTGGCTGCGGCTCGCGCGCGCGAGGCCGGCCCGCACCTGCTCGCCCACCTCGGGTCGGTCGACGCACTCGTGGCCGGCACCGCCGCGCACCTGCGCGTCGCGGCGGACGAGATCGACCGCGACCCCTGCGGCGACGGCGCCCAGCAGCGGGCGATGCGGCTGCGCGCCCGGGTCGAGGCCGCCGCCACCGAGATCCTCGACCGCGTCGGCCGGGCGCTCGGCGCCGGACCGCTGTGCCTCGACCCGGTGCAGGCCCAGCGCGCTGCCGACCTACCCGTCTACCTGCGGCAGTCCCACGCCGAGGCCGACCTGGCCGGGCTCGGCGCGCTGGCCGTCGAAGGTGCCGGGTGGTGAGCCCCGCGCGGCTGGACACCACCGGGCCGGGCACGGACGAACCGGCCTGGCTGAGCTTCCTGTCGCAGCTGGCGGCGCCCCCGCTGCGGCTGGACCCGCCACCGTCGCGCGTGCTCGTCGTGGCCCCGCACCCGGACGACGAGGTGCTCGCCTGCGGCGGCCTGGCCGCCCTGCTCGCCGCGGTCGGGTCGCGCGTGTCGGTGCTCGCGGTCACCGACGGCGAGGCGAGCAACCCGCGGGGCTCGCTCGCCCCCGTCGAGCTCGCCCGGCGGCGCCGCGCCGAGAGCGCCGCCGCGCTCGCGCACCTCGGCAATCCCGCCGTGACGCGCCTGGGGCTGCTGGACGGCGCCGGCGACGCGCTCGAGGAACCCGTGCTGAGGGCCCTCACCGAGACGGTCGCCGACGAGGACCCCGCGCAGACCTGGCTGCTCGCGCCCTGGACCGGGGAGGGCCATCCGGATCACGAGGCAGTGGGCCGCGCCGCCGAGGGCGCCGCCGCGTCCACCGGCTGCCGCCTGCTGGGCTATCTCGTCTGGACGTGGCACTGGGCCGAACCTGAAGCCGAGCAGGTGCCGTGGTCGCGGCTGCGCACCGTCCCGCTCCCCGCGGATGTTCAGGCGGCCAAGGCCGCGGCGATCGACGAGTTCGCGACCCAGGTGCGTCCCGCCGGTCCGCTGCCCGGCGACGCCCCCGTGCTCACGCCGGCGGTGCTGGCCCGCTTCGCCCGTCCCTTCGAGTCGTTGCTCGTCCCTGCCGAGGAGCCCCGTCCGTGAGCCTTTCCCCCGACTACTTCGCGCGCATGTACCGCGAGGCCGACGACCCCTGGGGCTTCGCCAGCCGCTGGTACGAGCAGCGCAAGTACGCGCTGACGCTGGCCTGCCTGCCCGACCAGCGATACGGCCGGGCGCTCGAGATCGGCTGCAGCATCGGCGTGCTCACGTCGGCGCTGGCGACCCGCTGCGACGACCTGCTCGCGATCGACCCCAGCGCGGCGGCGCTCGAGCGGGCGCGCACCCGGGTGCCGCCGGCCGTGCGGCTGCAGCAGGGCGCAGTGCCGGGCGACTGGCCGCCGGGCCGCTACGACCTCGTCGTACTGTCTGAGGTCGGCTACTACCTGGTGCGGCCCGACCTCGAGCGGCTGCTCGACCTCGTGCAGCGCGACCTCGCCCCGGGCGGCACGGTCGTGGCCTGCCACTGGCGCCACCGGGTCGCGGACTATCCGCTGTCGGGCGACGAGGTCCACACTGCGCTCGCCCGCTGGCCGCGGCTGTCGCGGGTCGAGGAGGAGGACTTCCTGCTCGACGTGCTCGTCCCGGGCGGCGCACCGAGCGTCGCCCGCCGCGAGAACCTCGCGTGAGCCGGCCCTCTTGAGCAGGCCCCCCGTGAGCAGGCACCGTGTCGCCGCCGTCGGGGTCGTCGTGCCCGCCCACGACGAGCAGGCGCTGCTGCCCGCCTGCCTCGCCGCGCTGCGCACGGCCCTGCGCCATCCGGCGTTGGCGAGGGTCGAGGTGCATCTCGTGCCCGTGCTCGACGCCTGCACCGACGACAGCGGCGCGATGGCACCGGGGGCGGTCGAGGTGCAGGCCCGCAACGTCGGCGTCGCGCGCGCAGCCGGCTTCGCCGAGGTGCTGCGCCGCGAGGCGGGACGCCCGGGCGGGCAGTTGTGGCTCGCGACGACCGATGCCGACTCGCGCGTGCCGCCGGACTGGCTGGCGACGCAGCTGCGCCTGGCCCACGGCGGGGCGGACGTGGTGGCGGGCAGCGTGCGCGTCGAGGACTGGTCGGAGCAGACCCAGGCCGTGCGGCACCGCTTCCGCGCCAGCTACGCAGGCGGGGCGGACGGTCACCGGCACGTGCACGGGGCCAACCTCGGCCTGTCGGCGGCCGCCTATACCGAGGTGGGGGGCGTACCGCCGGTCGCGCTGGCCGAGGACCAGGCGCTCGTCGACGCCCTGCGCCTGCGCGCGGCCAGGCTGGTGTCGACCGCCCGCATCCCCGTCGTCACGAGCGCCCGGCGGGAGAGCCGCACCTGGGGCGGCTTCGCCGACCACCTGCGCGCGCTGGGCTGAGCGCGAGCGCTACGACAGGGCCAAGGGCGGCCGCGGGACCGGGTTGCCCAGCCTGTGCACGCGCATCGCGTTGGTCGAGCCGGACGTGGCGGGCGGGCTGCCGGCAACGATCGTCACGACCTCGCCGGGCTGCATGCGGCCCAGCTCGAGCATGGCGCTGTCGACCTGGCGCACCATCTCGTCGGTGTGGCTGACGGCCGGGACGAGGAAGGTCTCCACGCCCCAGGTGAGGGTCAGCTGGCTGCGCACCTCGGGCACCGGGGTGAAGGCCAGCAGCGGGATGGGTGAGCGGTGCTCGGCGAGCAGCCGGGCGGTGCTGCCGCTCTGCGTGAAGGCGACCAGGGCGCTGGCCCCGATCGTCGAGCCGACCTGGGCGGCCGCACGGGCGATCGCGCCGCTGACCGTGCTCGGCACGGCCTTGACGAGCGGGACCGCGGACAGGTCCTGCTCGACGGCGCTGATGATGCGCCCCATCGTCGCGACCGACTCGGTGGCGTAGCGGCCCACGCTGGTCTCGCCCGACAGCATCAGCGCGTCGGCGCCGTCGAGCACCGCGTTGGCGACGTCGCTGGCCTCGGCCCGGGTCGGCCGCGACGAGCCGACCATCGATTCGAGCATCTGGGTGGCGACGATGACCGGCTTGGCCTGCTCGCGGGCCGCCTGCACCGCGCGCTTCTGCACCAGCGGCACCTGCTCGAGCGGCATCTCGACGCCGAGGTCGCCGCGGGCCACCATGAGGCCGTCAAAGGCCTCGACGATCTCGAGCAGGTTGTCGACGGCCTGCGGCTTCTCGATCTTGGCCAGCACGGGGATGCGGCCGCCCGAGGCGTCCATGATCTCGTGCACCCGGCGGACGTCGGCGGCGGTGCGCACGAACGACAGCGCGACCATGTCAGCCCGCAGCGAGAGCCCGAAGCGCAGGTCGCCCTCGTCCTTGTCGGACATCGCCGGCACGCTGACGCCGATGCCGGGCAGCGAGAGCCCCTTGCTGTTGCTGACCGGGCCGCCCTCGGTGACCTTCAGCCGCACGTCCTGGCCCTCGACGCCGATCACGCGCAAGCCGACCCGACCGTCGTCGACGAGCAGCCGGTCCCCGACGGCGACGTCGTCGGCCAGCCCCGCATAGGTCGTGGAGATCCGGTCGTGGTCGCCGGGACACGGCTCGGTGGTGATGGTGACGGTCTCGCCCGTGGCCCAGACGACCGGGCCGCCCGCGAACGTGCCGAGCCGGATCTTGGGTCCCTGCAGGTCGACCAGGACGCCGACCCCCCGCCCGCTCTCGTCAGAGGCCTGGCGCACCCATCGGTAGGCCTCGGCGTGCTGGGCGTGCGCCCCGTGGCTGAAGTTCAGCCGGGCGACGTCCATGCCGGCGTAGACGAGCGAGCGGATGCCCTCGTAGGAGTGGGTGGCGGGACCCAGCGTGCAGACAATCTTCGCGCGACGCTTCACGGATCGAGACTAGAGCGCTACCGGGTGGTAGGCAGCACGGGCGCAGGCAGCAGCGTGTCGCCCACCAGCGCCCGATCGATCGCCGCCGCGGCCGAGCGACCCTCGGCGATCGCCCACACGATCAGCGACTGCCCGCGACCCATGTCGCCCGCCGCCCACACGCCCGGTGCGCTGGTCGCGAAAGCGGCGTCGCGGCAGACGTTGCCGCGCTCGTCAAAGGCGACGGACAGGCTCTCCAGCAGGCCGGTGCGCTGCGGTCCGGTGAAGCCCATGGCCAGCAGCACGAGTTGCGCCGGCAGTACCCGGGTGCTGCCTTCGACGGGGGCAAACCTCCCGTCGACCCGCTCGACGTCGACGAGCTCGAGGCCACCGACCGCGCCGTCGTCACCGACGAAGCGCTGCGTGTTGACGCTGAACAGCCGCTCGCCGCCCTCTTCGTGGGCGCTGCTCGTGCGGTAGACCAGCGGCCAGGTGGGCCACGGCGTCGCGTCGGGCCGGCTCTGCGGCGGCTGGGGCATGATCTCCAGCTGGGTGATGCTGCGCGCGCCCTGGCGGATGGCGGTCCCGAGGCAGTCAGCCCCGGTGTCGCCGCCGCCGATGATGACGACATCCTTGCCGGCCGCGGTGATCGGTGCTCGCTCGAGATCGCCTTCCTGCACCCGGTTGGAGGGCACGAGGTAGTCCATCGCCAGGTGGATGCCGGTCAGCTCGCGGCCGTCGACGGGCAGATCGCGGCCGAGCGTCGAGCCGCCGGCCAGCAGCACCGCGTGGTAGTCGGTGCGCAGCTGCTCGAGGGTGACGTCGACGCCGACGTCGACGCCGGTGCAGAAGGTGGTGCCCTCGGCGCGCATCTGCGCGAGGCGCCGCTCGAGCACCGCCTTTTCCATCTTGAACTCGGGGATGCCGTAGCGCAGCAGGCCGCCGATGCGGTCGGCGCGTTCGAGGACCGTCACGTCGTGCCCGGCCCGGGTCAGCTGCTGCGCCGCGGCGAGGCCGGCCGGGCCCGAGCCGACGACCGCGACGGCGCGGCCGGTGCGCTCGGCCGGTGGCTGCGGCACGACCCAGCCCTCGGCCAGCGCGCGGTCGGCGATCTCCACCTCGACCTGCTTGATCGTCACCGGGTCGTCGGCGATGCCGAGCACGCAGGCGGCCTCGCACGGCGCCGGGCACAGCCGGCCGGTGAACTCCGGGAAGTTGTTGGTGGCGTGCAGCCGCTCGGACGCCTCCTGCCAGTCGCCGGAGTGGACGAGGTCGTTCCACTCGGGGATGAGGTTGCCGAGCGGGCAGCCGTTGTGGCAGAACGGGATCCCGCAGTCCATGCACCTGGCGGCCTGGGTCGCGGCGGCGTCCTTTGCGAACGGCTCGTACACCTCTTTCCAGTCGCGGATGCGCACGTCGACGGGACGGCGGGTGGGCACGACGCGCTCGTGCTCGAGGAAACCGCGGGGATCGGCCATGGGTCTCTCTCCTGCTACCGGGCGGGCACGGGGACGCGGGGCGCGGGCGACGACGCGGTGACGGTCGCGCGCATGACAGCCATGTCGACGTCGGTGCCGTCGGTGCGGGCCTGCTCCATCGCCTCGAGCACCCGCTTGTAGTCGCGCGGCATGATCTTGCTGAACCGCGTCCAGTCGGCGGCCTCCAGCAGCCGGCCCGCGAGCGCCGAGCCGGTCTCGGCGACGTGCTCGACGAGCATCTGCCGCAGCGTCTCGACGTCGCCGCCCGTCAGCTCCTCCAACTCGACCAGCTCGCGGTTGAGCCGGGCCGGGTCGAGGTCGAGCACGTAGGCCACTCCCCCGCTCATCCCGGCCGCGACGTTGCGGCCGGTAGGACCGAGGATCGCCACCCGGCCGCCGGTCATGTACTCGCAGGCGTGGTCACCGACGCCCTCGACGACGGCGGTGGCTCCCGAGTTGCGCACGCAGAAGCGCTCACCGACCCGGCCGCGCACGAACAGCGCGCCGGAGGTGGCCCCGTATAGCAGCGTGTTGCCGGCGATGACGTTGTCCTCGGCGGCGAAGACCGCCTTGTCGTCGGGCCGCAGTGCGATGCGCCCGCCGGAGAGCCCCTTGCCGACGTAGTCGTTGGCGTCGCCGTAGAGGCGCAGCACGATGCCGCGCGGCAGGAACGCCCCGAACGACTGACCGGCCGAGCCGGACAGCTCGATGGTGATGGTGCCGTCCGGCAGGCCTGCGGCGCCGTAGCGGCGGGTGACCTCGGCGCCGAGCATGGTGCCGACGGTGCGGTTGACGTTGCGCACCGGACCGTCGATCTCGACGTGCTCCCCGCTCTCGAGCGCCCGCCTCGACAGGTGGATCAGGCGCTGGTCGAGCGCGCGCGCCAGGCCGTGGTCCTGCTCGGTGGTGCAGGTGAGCGAGGCGCCCGGCGCCAGCTCGGGCCGGTGCAGCACCGGCGCGAGGTCGAGCCCGGCGGCCTTCCAGTGCTCGACGGCGCGCCGTACGTCGAGGACCTCGCTGTGCCCGATCGCCTCCTCGAGCGAGCGGAAGCCGAGCGAGGCGAGGATCTCGCGGACCTGCTCGGCGATGTAGGTGAAGAAGGTGACGACGTGCTCGGCCTGGCCGGTGTAGCGCTTGCGCAGGTCGGCGTTCTGCGTGGCGATGCCGACCGGGCAGGTGTCGAGGTGGCAGACGCGCATCATCACGCAGCCGGAGACGACCAGCGGCGCGGTGGCGAAGCCGTACTCCTCGGCGCCGAGCAGCGCGCCGATCACGACGTCGCGGCCGGTCTTGAGCTGGCCGTCGACCTGCACGACGATGCGGTCGCGCAGCCCGTTGAGCAGAAGTGTCTGTTGCGTCTCGGCCAGGCCCAGCTCCCACGGCGAGCCGGCGTGCTTGAGGCTCGTGAGCGGTGAGGCGCCGGTGCCGCCGTCGTGGCCGGAGATGAGCACGACGTCGGCGTGCGCCTTGGACACGCCGGCGGCGACCGTGCCGACCCCGACCTCGGCCACGAGCTTGACGTGGATGCGCGCCCGGTCGTTGGCGTTCTTCAGGTCGTGGATCAGCTGCGCGAGGTCCTCGATGGAGTAGATGTCGTGGTGCGGCGGCGGGCTGATGAGCCCGACGCCGGGCGTCGAGTGCCGGGTCTTGGCGATGTAGGGGTTGACCTTCGCGCCGGGCAGCTGGCCGCCCTCGCCGGGTTTGGCGCCCTGGGCCATCTTGATCTGGATGTCGTCGGCGTTGACGAGGTAGTCGCTCGTCACGCCGAACCGGCCGCTCGCCACCTGCTTGACGGCGCTGCGCCGGGCCGGGTCGTAGAGCCGCTCGACGTCTTCACCGCCCTCGCCGGTGTTGCTGCGCCCGCCGAGCCGGTTCATGGCGATCGCGAGGGTCTCGTGCGCCTCGGGGCTGATCGAGCCGAGCGACATCGCGCCGGTGTTGAAGCGCCGGACGATGGCGCTGGCCGGCTCGACCTCCTCGAGCGGCACGGGCGGACGCTGGTCGGTGCGCAGCGCGAACAGGCCGCGCAGCGTGCCGGCGGAGGCCGACAGCGCGTCGATGGCCCCGGTGTACTCCTCGAAGATCTCGTAGCTCTTGCTGCGGGTGGCGTGCTGCAGCGCGAACACGGTCTGCGGGTTGAACAGGTGCACCTCGCCGTCGCGGCGCCACTGGTACTCCCCGCCGGTCTCGAGCCCGCGGTGCGCCCGCTCGGTGGGGTTCACGGGGTAGGCGCGCCGGTGCCGGGCCGCGACCTCCTCGGCGAGCACGTCGAGCCCGATGCCCCCGAGCCGGCTGGTGGTGCCGGTGAAGTACTCCTCGACGAGGTCCGCCGACAGGCCGAGCGCCTCGAAGACCTGCGCGCCGGTGTAGGACGCGATCGTCGAGATACCCATCTTGCTCATCACCTTGAGCACGCCCTTGCCCGCGGCCTTGATGTACTTGGTGACCGCCTCGGCGGCCTCGACGCCGGGCAGGGCGCCGGCCGCGATCAGGTCCTCGATCGTCTCGAACGCCAGGTAGGGGTTGACCGCCGCGGCGCCGTAGCCGACGAGCAGGGCGATGTGGTGCACCTCGCGGGCGTCGCCCGCCTCGACGACGAGGCCGACGCGGGTGCGGGTCTTCTCGCGGATCAGGTGGTGGTGCACCGCGCTGGTGAGCAGCAGCGACGGGATCGGCGCCATGTGCGCGGTCGAGTCGCGGTCGGACAGCACGATCAGCCGCGCCCCGGCAGCGATGGCCGTCGAGACCTCGCGGCGCACCCGGTCCAGGGCGTCGCGCAGCGCGTCGCCGCCGCCGCCGACCGGGTACAGGCCGTGCACGGTGACGCTCGAGAAGCCGGGCAGGTCGCCGTCCTCGTTGACGTGCACGATCTTGGCGAGCTCGTCGTTGGACAGCACCGGGAACGGCACGACGATCTGCCGGCAGGACGCAGCCGTCGGCTCGAGCAGGTTCTGCTCGGGGCCGATCGAGCCGGACAGGCTCGTCACCAGCTCTTCCCGGATCGCATCGAGCGGCGGGTTCGTCACCTGGGCGAACAGCTGGCTGAAGTAGTCGAACAGCAGCCGCGGCTGCTGCGACAGCACGGCGACGGGGGTGTCGGTGCCCATCGAGCCGATCGGCTCGGCGCCGGTGCGCGCCATCGGCGTCAGCAGGATGCGCAGCTCTTCCTCGGTGTAGCCGAACACCTGCTGGCGGCGCTGCACCGACTCGTGCGAGAACGACACGTGCTCGCGGTCCGGCAGGTCCGACAGCGTGAGCTGCCCGGTGTGCAGCCAGTCGGCGTACGGGTGCTCGGCGGCGAGGGCGGCCTTGATCTCGTCGTCCTCGACGATGCGTCCCTCGGCGGTGTCGACGAGGAACATCCGGCCCGGCTGCAGCCGTCCCTTGCGCACGACCTGGTCGGGGGCGACGTCGAGCACGCCCACCTCGCTGGCGAGGATCACCCGGCCGTCGGCGGTCTGCCACCAGCGGCTGGGGCGCAGGCCGTTGCGGTCGAGCACCGCACCGATCTGCGTGCCGTCGGTGAAGGTGACGCAGGCCGGGCCGTCCCACGGCTCCAGCAGGCTCGCGTGGTAGGCGTAAAAGGCGCGCTTGGCCGGGTCCATGTCCGGGGCGTTCTCCCACGCCTCGGGGACCATCATCAGCACCGCGTGCGGCAGCGAGCGGCCGCCCATGTGCAGCAGCTCGAGCACCTCGTCAAAGCTCGCGCTGTCGCTCGCGCCGGGCGTGCAGATCGGGAAGAGCCGCGACAGGTCGTCGGGCAGCACGTCGGGGCCGCGCAGCAGCGCCTCACGGGCCCGCATCCAGTTGCGGTTGCCCTTGACGGTGTTGATCTCGCCGTTGTGCGCGATGTAGCGGTAGGGGTGGGCGAGCGGCCAGCTCGGGAAGGTGTTGGTCGAGAAGCGGCTGTGCACGAGCGCCAGCGCGCTCGCATAGCGCTCGTCGGACAGGTCGGGGAAGAAGGTCTGCAGCTGAGTGGTCGTCAGCATGCCCTTGAGCACCAGCGTGCGGCTCGACAACGACGGGAAGTAGGCGCCGGTCTCGTGCTCGGCGCGCTTGCGGGTGACGTAGGCCCGCCGCTCCAGGGCGTAGGCGCTCATCTCGCAGTCGGTGCAGGACAGGAACAGCTGGACCATCCGGGGCATCACCTGCCGGGCGGTGTCGCCGATGCCCGCGCCGTCCGGGTCGACGGGCAGCTCGCGCCAGGCCAGCGTCTCCAGGCCCTCCTGCGCGGCGATGTCCTCGATGGCGCGCCGGGCTCGGGTTGTCTGCTCGTCGTCGGCGGGCAAGAAGGCGACGCCGACGGCGTAGCTCCCCGCCTCCGGCAGCTCGACGCCGTGCTCCTCGCGCAGCACCGCGCGCAGAAAGGCGTCCGGCACCTGGGTGAGGATGCCGGCGCCGTCACCGGTGGCGGGATCGCTGCCGGAGGCGCCGCGGTGCTCGAGGTTGCGCAGCGCCGTCAGGCCCTGCTGCACCAGCTCGTGCGTGACCCGGCCGGCGATGTCGGCGACGAACGCGACGCCGCAGGCGTCGTGCTCGTAGGCGGGGTCGTAGAGCCCCTGGGCGGGGGGAAGGCCGGAGGGCGTCACGAACGGCGTCACAGCAGGCAGATCCTTCGCAAACCGGGTGTCAGTGAGATCGCTGGCTCTGCGCACCCGGGACGTCCTTGGCCCTGCTGCAGATGTCCAGGACGTTACACGAGCACAGGGGGCGGACGGGCTGGTCCGTTGCGCCGACCGGGTGGTCCTCGGATGACCCGAACGGGTCATGGTGCCGGCGGCCGAGACCGGGCAAGGTAGGTGACGTGAACGAGGTCCGCTCCCCCCTGCCGCCGAACGGGGGCGCGCCCGCCGACGGCGCCGGCGCCCGCGAGCGCATCCCCGCGCCCCGTCCCGAGACGCCGCAGGCGGCCGACGAGCTCGAGCAGCGCCTGGAGCAGACCGAGCGCATCCGCGCCGATCTCATCGGCACGGTCTCGCACGAGTTCCGCACCCCCCTGACGGGCATCCGGGCCGCCGCGCTGACGCTGCTCAAGCACGGCGAGCGGCTCGACAAGGACCACCGCGACCGGCTGCTGCAGGCCATCGTCGACCAGCAGGAGCGGCTGTCCCGGCTGCTGGAGAACATGCTGGTCGCCTCGCAGGCCACCCGCACCGAGCCGGGTGCGGCTGCCGAGGTCGACGGCGTGGCCGCGGAGGTCGCGATGCTCGCCGCCGCGAAGTGGCCGGACACCGGGTCGGTGTCGGTGCTGGTGCAGCCGGGCACGGTCGCGGGCATCTCCCGCGAGGGTCTGCACCAGGTCCTGGAGAACCTCGTCGACAACGCCCTGCAGCACGGGCAGCAGGGCGCCACCCCGGTGCTGGCCGCGGGGTGTGACGCGCAGGGCGTGTGGATCACGGTGAGCAACGAGGGTGGCGTGGTCGACCTGACCGACGCCGGCCGGCTGTTCGAGCCGTTCTTCCAGGCCGACTCGGGAGCAACGCGCGGGCGCGAAGGGATCGGGCTCGGCCTCTACGTCGTGCGGCGTCTGGTCGAGGTGCACGGCGGCACGGTCGAGGTGCGTAGCGACAGCGGCTGGGTGACGGTCGAGGTGCGCCTGCCCGATGTCCGCCGGCGCGCCGCCGACTTCCTCTCCCGCTGAGCCTCAGGCGCCGACGAGGCTTCCCACGACGTAGGTGAGGCCCGCAGCGACGGCCCCGAGGGCCAGCTGGCGCGAGCCGCTGAACAGCGCGCCCCGGTTGGTGAAGCGGCTGACGATCGCCCCGGCCACGAACAGCCCGAGCCCAGCGAGCAGGACGGTCCACAGCAGCGACCCGGCACCGAACAGGTAGGGCAGCAGCGGAAGCAGGGCGCCGACGACAAAGGCCGCGAACGAGCTGCCCGCCGCGAGCCACGGCGAGGGCAGGTCGTCCGGGTCGACGCCCAGCTCCTCGCGGGCGTGCACCCGCCAGGCCTGCTCGGGGTCGCGGGAGAGCTGGCGGGCCACCTCGTCGGCGGTCGCGGCGTCGACGCCGCGCGAGCGGTACACGGCGGCCAGCTCTGCCTGCTCGGCCTGCGGCACCCGGGCGAGCTCGGACTTCTCGAGCGCGATCTCGGCCCGGGTGAGCTCGGTCTGGGACGATACCGACACCCACTCCCCCGTCGCCATGGAGAAGGCCCCGGCCGCGAGCCCGGCGAGGCCGGCCAGCAGGACGGTGCCGGACGCCGCGCCGCCGCCCGCCACGCCGGCGATCAGGGCGGTGTTGCTGACCAGCCCGTCCATCACCCCGAACACGGCGGGCCGCAGCCAGCCGCCTGTGACGTCGCGGTGGTGCTCGGGCGGGATCTCCAGGCCGCCGGTCGGGTCTCCGGCGCCTGACTGGGTCTGGGTCATCGCGCGGCCTGGGTCATCGTGGGCTCGGGGTCATCGTGGGGTTCGCGGTCATCGTGGGGTTCGGGGTCATCGTGGGGCCTCGCGCTCTCGTTCGGCTGGCTCGTCGGCGGGCGGGTCGGGGGCCGCGCCGTCTGCGGATGACATGTCTGAATCACCCGGTGCCTGCCGGGCCGCGTCGTCCGGCTGGGTCAACGCGGCGGGCCCGTCGCGCAGTCCCTCGACCTGCTGCTCGCGGACCGCGCCGCGCGTGCGCAGCAGGTACAAGGTGGCAGCCAGCAGCACGACGAGCATGACGAACACATTGAGGCGCACACCGAACAACCGATTGGCCTCGTCGATGCGCAGCATCTCGATCCAGACGCGACCGGTGGCGTAGGCGGCGAGGTAGAGGGCGAAGGCGCGACCCCGTCCGAGCCGGAACCGGCGGTCGGCCCAGAGCACCAGGACCGCGACGCCGACGTCCCATAGCGACTCGTACAGGAACGTCGGGTGGTAGGCCTCGGCGCCCGGGACGGTGCCGGGACGGCCGGGGTCGATCTCCAGGCCCCAGGGCAGCGTCGTCGGCCGGCCGAACAGCTCGGAGTTGAAGTAATTGCCGAACCGGCCGACGGCCTGCGCGAGAGCCACGCCGGGCGCGATGCTGTCGGCGAGCGCCGGCGCGCTGATGCCGCGGCGACGGCACACGAGGTAGCCGGCCAGGAACCCGCCGGCGACCCCACCCGGGATGCCGAGGCCGCCCTGCCAGACGTAGAGGGCCTTGATCGGGTCGTCGAGGTAGGGCGCGGGGCTCGTGATGACGTGATAGATCCGGGCGCCGACGATGCCGAAGGGCACCGCGATCGTCGCGACGTCGGTGATGACGCCCTTCGTGCCGCCCCGCGCCTGCCAGCGCCGCTCGCCCGTCACGACGGCGATGACGACGCCGAGGATGATGCACAGGGCGTAGGCGCGCAGCGGCAGCGGACCGAGGTGCCAGACGCCGGTGGACGGGCTCGGCAGGTAGGCCAGCACGTCCTGCCCGCCCTCCGCCGTCACGGCTTCAGCGTAGGCGGGCCGGCTCAGCCGGCACGCACGCTGGCGAGGACCTCGTCGAGCTCGGGCGAGACCTTCCCGGTGTCGGTGCCGCTGACGCCGACGACGCGGTCACCCAGCATCAGCACGACCACCTTGTTGCGCACCGCCAGCCCGCTCGGGGCGTCGGTGCTCGTGGCCACCTGGGTGGCCTTGCCGGCGGGCAGCCTGGTCGGCTCGACCTTCGGGCTGAGCCCGGCGCCGGACAGGCGCGGCACGACGACCGCGTCGACGACCTCCTGGACGCTCGCCCGGTCCGGGTAGCCGTAGACCTCGACGGTCGACACCTCGCCCTGCCCGATGCTGCGCGGGTCGTAGAGGTACATGATCCCGCCGGTCTGCGCCGCGCCGTCGAGCCGCTGGGTGAGGAACTGCTTGAGCGCGGGCTCGCTGGCCCCGTCGATGGCCTGCTGGCGCTCCTGCGGCTCGAGGCCGGTGGCCTTCCAGCCGGTCGGCAGGTCGAGCGTCACGCCGTCGCGGGTGAACGTCCCGGCCCCGCTGGACGGCGCAGTCGACGGGGCGGTCGACGCTTGCGGTGACGCCTTCGGCGGTGTCGACGGCGCGGTCGTCGCCACCGAGGACGCTGAGGCGGCGGCAGGTCCGGGGTCGGTGTCGGCCGAGCCGCCGCAACCGCCGAGCAGCAGCGCGAGCGCGATCAGGCAGGTCGAGGCGAGCGGGGTCCGGCGCACCGCGACACCCTAGGCAGCCCCCGCGACACCCGCACGAGCACCGGCTTATGTTCACCCATCGCGCTACTCTCTCGCCGTGCTGTCCCGGTCTGCCTCCCTGCTGCGCGCCGCCCGGCGCGAGGCTGGGCTCACCCAGCGACAGCTCGCGGCGCGCGGCGGGATCGCCGTCACGCTGCTCTCCGCCTACGAGAACGGCCGCCGGCAACCGGCCGGCGACACCCTGCTGCGGCTGCTCGAGGCGGCAGGCTCGCAGCTGCAGGTCGTCTCCCGGGTGGAGCGGAGCCGCACTGCGGCAGCGCAGCTCGAGCAGGTCTGTGCCCTGGCGATGGCGCTGCCGCGACGCGAGGCCGGACCGCTGCGCTACCCCAGCTTCGCCGAGCTGAGCCGCTGAGGTGCCCGCCAGCCCGCTGATCGTCCTGGAGCGGGCTGTGCTGCTCCACCGGCTGCTGGACCGGGCGGCCGTCCCGCACGCGCTCGGCGGGGCGCTCGCGCTGGCCTACCACGTGGCGCAGGCGCGGGCGACCAGCGACATCGACCTCAACGTCACGGCCGATCCAGACGATCCCGCCGCCGTGCTGTCGCTGCTGCCCGCCGGCCTGCCCTGGGACGCGCGCGACGTCGCGACCGTCCGCACCACCGGGCAGGTGCGCCTGCGCTGGCCGCACCCGGACAGGGGTCCGCCGATCCCCGTCGACCTGTTCTTCCCCCAGCACCCGTTCCACGACCTCGTCGCCTCGCGCACCGAGCTGGTGCGGATGCTCGACGACACCGTGCCGATCCTGTCGGCCACCGACCTGCTGGTGTTCAAGGCGCTGTTCGACCGTCGCAAGGACTGGGCCGACATCGAGGAGCTGCTCCGCCACGGCTCGGCCGACGCTCACGAGGCGGCGGACCTCATCGCCGGCATCGTCGGCGCCGACGACGTCCGTCTCTCCAAGCTCGCCGAGATCGTCGAGGAGGTGGCGGACGGGGCGCTGAGCTAGCGGGGCGTCGTCGCCCCTGACCGCACGCCCTCGGCCAGCTCGGCCGCCAGGCGCCGGACGGCGTCGACCCCACCGCCCTGCACGGCGCGCACCAGGGCCGACCCGACGACGACGCCGTCGGCGAACCCGGCCACCTCGGCGGCCTGCACGGCGGTGCTGACGCCGAGCCCCACCGCCACCGGCAGCGCGGTCTGGGCGCGCACCCGTTCGACGAGGGCCCGGGCCCCCGACCCGACCTGCGTCCGCGCGCCGGTGACGCCCATGACGGCGGCGGCGTAGACGAAGCCACGATTGGTGCGTCCGACCACCGCGATCCGCTCGTCGGTGCTGGACGGCGCGACGAGGAACACCGGGTCGAGCCCGAGCTCGACGCACGCCGCGAGCCATTCGGGGGCTTCCTCGGGGATGAGGTCGGGCGTGATGGCGCCGACTCCGCCGGCGTCGGCGAGCGCCTGCGCCCAGCGGCGGAAGCCGTAGCGGTGCACCGGGTTCCAATAGCCCATCACCAGCGTCGGAGCTCCCGTCGCGGCGACGGCTTCGACCGTGCGCAGCACGTCGGCCTGGCGCGTCCCGGCGTCCAGCGACGCCTGGTGCGCGGCCGCGATGACCGGGCCCTCCATGAGCGGGTCGGAGTAGGGCATGCCGACCTCGACGGCGTCGACCCCCGCCTCGACCATCGCGACCATCGCCGCCACCGCCTCGTCGTAGGACGGGAAGCCAGCGGGCAGGTAAGCGATCAGCGCGGCGCGGCCCTCGGCGCGGCAGCGGGCGAACAGCGCGTCGAGCGGGCTCGGCGCGGCGCGTCGCGGGTCCCTCCCGGGCAAGGACAGGTCCGCCATCATGGAGCGACATTCGTCATGGAAGGACAGTAGGAGGGAACATGCCGCCCGTGGACAGTGCCGGGTCATGCGACTGCCGAGCGTAGGTTCACGAGCGTGACCGTGGACGTCCAGCAGCACCGCTGGAGCACCGAGGGCTTCCTTCGAGCCTGGGAGGCGGGGGGCTTCGACGACGCCCGCGTCGAGATGGTCGACGGGGAGGTCTGGTCGGTGTCCATCGGCAGCTGGCACGGTGACACCTCGGTTCAGCTGGCGCGTCTTCTGCCGAACGATCGCTTCGCCGTGACGGGACATTCGCTCGTGCTCGCGACCTCCGTCGTCGACCCAGACCTGTGGGTGCGTCCTGCCGAGGCGAGACCGGAGAGGATGGCGTCGCGACGGATGGCCGTCTGGGACCCGGCCGACGTGCTGCTCGTCGCCGAGGTGAGCGACGAGACGCTCCAAGGTGATCTGACGACGAAAGCACGGCTGTACGGCGCGAGCGGCTTCGCCGTCTACTGGGTCGTCAGTCGCGAGGGCGTGCACGAGCACACCGGACCGACGGCCTTCGGCTACCGCAGCATCCGTCGCTTCTGGCCGGGCGACCGGCTGCCGGTGCCCTACGCCGCGGAGACGACCCTCGACGTCGGGCAGCTGGTCGGTGACGTCCCCTGACGGCTCGGGCTATGCCGTCGCCCCGCCAGCCGACCATTGACCTGGCTGATGGTCGGCGCCGACCAATCCTGTCACGGCGACTCGCCTTCGTGGGCCCGCACGAGTTCAGACTCGGCCACCTCTTCTCCCGTCACGAGGCCGAACCAGCGGGCGGCGGTGTCGACGTCCTTGTCGCCCCGGCCCGAGCAGTTGACGACGAGCACGAGATCGGCGGCGTCCCGACCGGCGGCCACCGCCGCCCGACCCCAGTCGCAGGCTCCGGCAAAGGCGTGCGCGGTCTCGATCGCGCACAGGATGCCCTCGGACTTGGCCAGCTTGTCGAGGCACTGCATCGCCCAGGCGTCGCTGATGCCGGTGTAGGTGGCCCGGCCGGTGTCGCGCAGCAGGGCGTGCTCCGGGCCGACCCCCGGGTAGTCCAGGCCGGCGCTGATCGAGGTGGTCGCGGCGGTCTGGCCGTCGTCGTCCTGCATGAGGTAGCTGCGGGCACCGTGCAGCACCCCGGGCTCGCCGGCGGTCAGCGGCGCGGCGTGCCGGCCGGTCTCGACCCCGTCGCCGCCGGCCTCGCAGCCCACCAGCGCGACGTCGGCGTCGTCGAGGAACGGGTGAAACAGGCCCATCGCGTTGCTGCCGCCGCCGACGCAGGCCACCACCGCGTCGGGCAGCCGGCCGACCAGCTCAAGCACCTGCCCGCGCGCCTCGACCCCGATGATGCGCTGGAAGTCGCGGACCATCATCGGGAACGGGTGCGGGCCGACGACCGAGCCGATGACGTAGTGCGTCGTCTCGACGTTGGTGACCCAGTCGCGCATCGCCTCGTTGGTGGCGTCCTTGAGCGTCTTGGTCCCGCTCGACACGGGCACCACCTCGGCGCCGAGCAGGCGCATGCGGGCGACGTTGAGCGCCTGACGACGGGTGTCCTCCTCCCCCATGTACACCGTGCAGGTGAGGCCGAGCAGCGCGCAGGCGGTGGCGGTGGCGACGCCGTGCTGGCCGGCGCCGGTCTCGGCGATCACGCGCTTCTTGCCCATCCGGACGGTCAGCAGCGCCTGCCCCAGCACATTATTGATCTTGTGGCTGCCGGTGTGGGCGAGGTCCTCGCGCTTGAGCAGGATGCGGGCGCCGCCGGCGTGCTCGGACAGCCGGCGGGCGTCGGTGAACGGCGTGGGCCGCCCGGCGTAGGTGGTGAGCAGCCGGTCCAGCTCGCCGGTGAAGGCCGGGTCGGTGCGGGCAGCGGCGTGCGCAGCGGTCAGCTCGTCGAGGGCGGCGACCAGCGCCTCCGGCACGTAGCGCCCGCCGTAGGGACCGAAGTGACCGGCGGCGTCGGGGCCTGCGTAGCTGCTCATGGGGCTCGCCACGGTAGTGCGCGCCGCGCGCTCACTCGTGGGTGCCCGCGGCCGGGTGCTGCCCGGCGGCGACGAGCTCGGCGACGGCGGCCCGCGGGTCGCCGCCGGTGACGACCCACTCCCCCACCAGCACCGCGTCGGCGCCGTCGGCGGCGTAGCCGAACAGGTCGTGCGGCCCGCGCACCCCCGACTCGGCGACGGTGACGACCCCGCCGGGCACGAGCGGGGCGAGCCGGGCGAAGACCGTCCGGTCGACCTCGAGGGTGCGCAGGTCGCGGGCGTTGACGCCGACCACGCGGGCGCCGGCTGCGACGGCGCGCTCCAGCTCGTCGGCGTCGTGCACCTCGACCAGGGGCGTCATGCCGAGCGAGACGGTGCGCTCGACGAGCGAGACGAGCGCCGGCTGCTCGAGCGCCGCGACAATGAGCAGCATCAGGTCGGCGCCGTACGCCCGGGCCTCCCACAGCTGGTAGGCCGAGACGACGAAGTCCTTGCGCAGCAGCGGCGTGTCGACCGCGGCCCGCACGGCGGCCAGGTCGGCGAGGCTCCCGCCGAAGCGGCGGCCCTCGGTGAGCACGCTGATCACCGACGCGCCGCCCGCCTCGTACTCGCGGGCGAGCGCGGCCGGGTCCGGGATCGCGTGCAGCGGACCCTTGGACGGGCTCGCCCGCTTGATCTCAGCGATGACGGCGACGCCGGGAGCGGCGAGCGCGGCGAACCCGTCGCGGGCCGGCGGCTGCGCGCCGGCCCGGGCCTTGAGCACGTCGAGCGGCACGTGCGCCTCGCGCGTCGCGAGGTCCTCGCGGACGCCGGCAAGGATGTCGTCGAGCACGCTCACCGCTCGCCTCCCGTGCCTCGTCGCGGGCGCCGGCGTGCCCGGCGTAGCCGACACTATCGACCGCCTGCGGGCTCGTCGTCAGCCGGTCGGCCGTCGGCCCGCTCGCGAGCCGTCGGGTCGTCCCCGCGGTCCAGCGCCTCCCACAGCGACTGCTCGGTGACCGGGCCCGGGGTAGGCGCCGGCACGTCGTCGGCCGGCGCGGCGACCGGCGATTCGTAGCGCCGGGACAGGCCGGCCCAGCGGGGTCCGCGGACCCCGACGAGTACGCCGGACAACGCGAGCAGGGCCGCGCCGAGCAGCGCCACGACCGGCCACGCCGTCGCGCCGACGTCCGCCGGGGCGGCGCCGACCGCGCGTACCCCGTCGACCGCGAGGGCCCGGGGCGTCAGCGAGCCGAGCGTGCGGGCGACCAGCACGGCGACCGCGGCGCCCACCGCCAGCAGCAGCACCCCGACGACGACCCGTCCCCACCGGCGGGTCGCCGCGAGCGCCACCACCCCGGCGAGGCCGACGAGGCCGAGCGCGCTCGCGCCGGAAGCCAGCTGTCCACCGGAAATCTCGGCCGTACGGGCCTCGAAGAGCCCGGTGGCGGCCACCTGCACCTGCGCCCACGGCCGGCCGGCGGCCAGCAGCACTAGGCCCGACCCGAGCAGGCACAGCACCACGGCCACGCCGAGCTCGCGCTTGGCCCGCGGGCTCACCCGAGCGGCGCCAGCGACGAGGCCGCGGCCACCGCCCGCAGCACCGCCGCCGCCTTGTTCTCGCACTCGGCCTGCTCGTGGGCCGGCACGCTGTCGGCGACGATCCCGGCGCCGGCCTGTACGTAGGCGGTGCCCTCGTGCAGCACCGCGGTGCGGATCGCGATGGCCATGTCCATGTCGCCGCTCACGTCGAGGTAGCCGACCGTGCCGGCGTAGAGGTTGCGCCGGTGCGGCTCGAGCGCGTCGATGATCTGCATTGCCGAGACCTTCGGGGCGCCGCTGACGGTGCCGGCCGGGAAGGTCGCCCGCAGCACGTCAAAGGCGGTGCGGCCTGGCTGCAGCGTGCCGGCCACCGTCGAGACCAGGTGCATGACGTGGCTGTAGCGCTCGATGCGCATCAGGTCGCTGGTGCCGATGCTGCCCGGCGTGCACACCCGTCCGAGGTCGTTGCGGGCCAGGTCGACGAGCATGACGTGCTCGGCGCGCTCCTTGGGGTCGGCGAGCAGCTCGGCGGCCAGCCGCGCGTCCTCGTCGGGATCGCTGCCGCGCGGCCGGGTGCCGGCCGGCGGGTGCACGACGGCGGCGTCGCCGGTGACGGTGACCAGCGCCTCGGGCGAGGAGCCGACGACGTCGAAGGGGCTCTCCCGGCCGGCGAAGCGCAGCAGGTACATGTACGGCGAGGGGTTCGTCGCGCGCAGCACCCGGTAGACGTCGAGCGCGTCGGCACTGCACGGCGTCTCGAAGCGCTGGCTCGCCACCACCTGGAAGGCGTCACCGTCCCGGATGTGCTCGACGATGGCCCCGACGGTGCGCTCGTAGCCAGCCGGGTCGGTGCGCCGACGTGCGGTGGGCGGGTCCGGTGGCTCCAGCGTCGCGACGGTGGCGGGGGCCGGGGCGGCCAGGTCGCGGGCCATCGCGTCGAGACGGGCCAGGGCGTCGTCGTAGCTGCCGCCGGGCAGCACGTTCGCGATGAGCTGCACGGTGCCGTCGCCGCTGTCGAGCACCGCGAGGTCGGTGACGAGCATCATCGCCAGCTCGGGCATGCCGAGCTCGTCCGGCCCGGCGTCCGGCAGGTGCTCGATGCGCCGCACGACCTCGTAGCCGAGGTAGCCGACGAGCCCGCCGGTCAGCGGCGGGGCGTCCGCATCACGCGGGCAGCGCAGCAGCTCGACGGCCTCGCGGACCGCCTCGAGCGGATCGTCCGACGTCGTCGCCAGGCCCTGCCCCAGCCACACCGCACGGCCGTCCTGCTCGGTGAGGGTGCCGGCGCTGCGGGCGCCGACGAAGCTGAAGCGCGACCACTGCCGGCCCTGCTCGGCCGACTCGAGCAGGAACGTGCCGGGTCGGCCCCCCGCGAGCTTGCGGTACACCCCTACGGGCGTCTCGCCGTCGGCCAGCAGCCGGCGCGACACCGCGACGACGGGCTGGGTCGCGAGCAGCTCGTCGAAGCGCGCCCGGTCCGGCGTCGTGGCGCCGAGCCTCACGCCGGGTCGCCGTGGGATCTCACGCCGGCTCGCCGACGACCGTGGGGAGCGCGGTCGCGTCGAAGCAGGTGCGGTCGCCGGTGTGGCAGGCCCCGCCGACCTGGTCGACCTGCACGAGCAGCGTGTCGCCGTCACAGTCGAGTGCGACCGAGCGCACCCACTGCTGCGAACCTGACGTCTCGCCTTTGACCCAGTACTCCTGGCGGCTGCGCGACCAGTAGGTGCAGCGGCCGGTGGTGAGCGTGCGGTGCAGCGCCTCGTCGTCCATCCAGCCGACCATGAGCACCTCGCCGGTGTCGTGCTGCTGGGCGACGGCGACGACCAGGCCGGCCGCGTCTCGCTTGAGCCGGGCGGCGATCGAAGGGTCGAGTTCGGTGGGGCGGGCGGGGGCGTTCATGGTGGTGAGTCTGCCAGCGCGGGGCGGTAGCGCTCTGCCCGCGGGGCGGTGGCGGTGAGCCGGCCCGGGGCGGCTGCCGGTGCTGGACGCTGCCTGGAGGCCGCCACCCGCCACGGCTACCTGCTGACACCACGGCGCCCCTCGCCGCGGTGCGGAGAGGGGCGCCGGAGCGGGCGACTAGATGACCGATTCCAAGGGTTGGTGCGGCGTGTTGCGCTGAGGAACGCGTGGAGGGTGCCCAGGATCGGCGTTGGAACCCGACGCCGAACAGGAGGTTCGCGTGGACGCCGACCTGGACAC
>JAABUN010000194.1_pt1 | contig 157426 bp, 144 predicted proteins | sample 5559311 | NCBI WGS metagenome assembly JAABUN01 (sample SAMN10711877, study PRJNA513370) | rock metagenome | isolation source: Antarctica rocks | place: Antarctica: Victoria Land, Siegfried Peak sud
CCCATACCGACTCCAGGGTGCCAGGTCCGCCGGGAGGGTCAGGAAGGTGCTGTCGACGAGGGGGAGCCGCCGTCGCCCGATCGCCCGTCGGGATGCGCGCCCCCAGGGTCATGAACAGCCGCTCGGCCTCGTCATGCTCGGGATCAGCATGCGCGAGGAGCCGAGCGTTGCGATGGACTACGCCAACCGGGTTGGAGCGACATTCCCGATCCTGGCCGATCCGGAGTACATGTCCAGCCTGTTTCCAGAAGATCAGTACCCAGACATCCGCAAGCTCGTCGAGACGTACAAGATCAACAATTTCCCCACCCATATCTTCATCGACCGGGAAGGCATCGTCCGGGCGGTCGTCATCCAGCCGATGGACTACGCGACCGCGATCCAGTATGGTGAGCTGATCCTCAACCCGGTGTCGTCAGGCACCACACCAGCACCCTGGGGCGCCGATCGGCGCGGCGAAGGTCCGGCCGGTTGAGCTCCGCCACCCCGCCGCGGACGCTTCGCCCGAGGTCGTAGGGGAGGCCCCTGTGGCCTCCCGCTTCGGCTTTGCCATCCCGACGAGGGACGACCCTTCGCTTCCCGTTCCGCACCGCTCGTAAGGGCAACCCTGCGTGGTTGCCCGGTACGGCGGAGCCGAACGCCAGTCCCCGTATCGCGAACATGTCGCCGTCGATCGACGGTCCGTCCACCCGCCCGAACCCGGCGCAACGCGCTAACCAGCCCTCCTACGGCCACCTCAGGTTCGGAATCACCTTCTCGCCGTACGCCTCGATGAACGCCTCTTGAGCGCGATTGACGTTGTGGACGTGGATCTCGTGGAACCCCAGATCAATGAAATGCTGGATGTAGGCCGTGTGCACCTCGGGGTCGGCACTCGTCAGCACCCGGTTCTTGAAGTTCTCCGGCCGCACCAGCTTGGCCATTGCCTCGAAGTCTTCCGGTGAGCGGATGTCAGCTTTCGGAAAGTTCATCCCGCCGTTCGGCCAGTCCCGGACGGCGGAATCAATCGCCTCCTGATCCGTGCTCGCGTAGCTCACCTTGACCTGAAGAAGGCGCGCCAGCGACGCGGGATCCTTCCCAGCATCCTTCGCGCCCTTCTCGAAGCGGTCCATCAGCATCTTCAACTTCTCGTCGGCCGCGCCAACGGTGATGATGCCATCCGCGAGCTTGCCCGTCCGCCCCGCCATGATCGGGCCGGAGGTCGCAACGTAGACCGGTGGAGGGGTCTCGGGCATGGTGTAGAGCCTGGCGCTCTCGACCGTGAAATGCTTGCCCTGATGCTTGACGACCTTGCCGGTGAAGAGCTTGCCGATGATCTCCATCGACTCGACGAGGCGCTCGAGCCGGGTCGGCGCTTCGGGCCAATAGCCGCCGACGATGTGCTCATTCAGCGCTTCGCCCGCTCCCAGCCCCAGGAAGAACCGGCCGGGGAACATCGCTTCGAGCGTGGCGGCGGATTGCGCGATGATCGCCGGGTGATACCGGTAGCCCGGTGGGGTCACTCCGGTTCCGAACCGGAGCTTCGTCGTCGCGCCGAGCGCGCCCATCCAGGACCAGACGAACGCGGAATGACCCTGCGACGGCACCCACGGATGAAAGTGATCGGACGCCGTCACCACCGAAAATCCGTTGCTTTCGGCGAGCTGGCTCCACGTCAGGAGATCGTTTGGATGAAACTGCTCGAACGACGCCGCGTATCCTACTGCACCCATGCGGACCTCCCCAAATCGTACCTGGTTACTCGTCACCGGCGGTGAAGCCTGAATGGAAGGTGTCGTGGACTGAACCACTGGCGCTCTAGATGAACAGGTTTCGCTCCTCCGCCATGATCAGGTCCTTTCCCGAGCCCGCCGAGGTCTCGGTCTGCCACTGATAGCCTCGGATCACCGCAACCGGCCGTGCCGCCAACTTGTGCATGACCAGCTCCGCGGCCGAGGCAAGCTCATCGGCGACGGCCAGGATCGACGCCTTCAACTCGTATCCACTCGGATCGAACTGACCCCGATAATCGGTCAATGGCGCAATTCCCGACACGCCGATCGCGACGTTCACGATCCCGCTCCGCCACGGGCGGCCGAACGAATCAGTCACGATCACCCCGATTACGCGGTCGTCCTCGTCTCGTTCGGGGAAGAACCGTCGCATGAGCGCCCTCCGGATATCGGTGGCGGCGCGATCCGGATCCTCCGGCAGAATGCAGACGGTATCCGACGACACGTTCGACGCGTCGACGCCGGCATTGGCGCAGATGAACCCATGGCGAGTCTCGGAGACGATCAGGCCGCGGACCATGCGAAGGATCCGCCTGGACTGCCGGAGCACGACCTCGACCTGGCGCGCATCCTTGGCCCACTCCGCGGCGAACTGCCGGGCGAGCGGCGAAGGCTCGACCGTCCGCAGATCGATCAGTCCTCCTTCGGCCTTGCTGATCACCTTGTGCGTCACCGCGATCACGTCTCCGGCCGCCAGGGTGACGACGGACGTGGCGATGGCGTCGCCGATCATGTCGTTGACCGGGTCACCTTGTCGAATCTCCGGAATACCATCGACCGGAATGATCCGGATGCCGTCCTCGTGCGCGTTTGTCGGCACCGTGGCTGACGTCGTCATGCCGATTCCGCCCAATCGTGCCGCCTCGCCCGCGATGCCCGGATCGGATCGGGCGTGACAGCGCGCGGTTCGAGAAGCCGTTGGCGGATGTCCACGGGCAAGCGGTCCCAATCCGCCGGCGTGTCCAAATCGAAACTCGTTCCCGGACCGGAAGCGGTATCCGCGGCAACGCCGAGACGGCGTGCCTCAGCCACGTGATGGTGGAAGCTTCCCGCCCCGAACCTGAACGAGAATCTGGCCGCGACATGGCCAACCGTTCGTCGCGGGTCACCGAGCAGCAGGCCATTCGTCCCCGTCGCGAATCGATCCGGAGCAATCACGACAGGAGCCCGCCGGTCGGCGAGTTCCTGAACATCCACCGTATCCAGCAACGGGAGATCGGCGGACATCACGAGCAAGCGGTCGGCACCCTGGTGGAGCGCCCAGGTCCTGCCGAAATCGAGCGCGGCGTTGAGTCCGGGCTCACCTTCTGGCTGAACGATGTACTCGATCGTCGAGGCCGCTCGGTCCGCCCCGAAACGGAACGGGCGCCCCTCGCTCACGACGGCGATCAGGCTCGCTACACCGGCGCTCTGGATCGTGGACACGACGTGCCAGGCCATTGCCTCGACAAGCTCCACTCGCTCTTCCACGTCGAACAATGGCACAAGCCGGGTCTTGCTGACCCGTTGTCCGCGGACCGGAACGATCGCAATGGTCCGGATCACGACACGCTCTCCCGCGCCATGTCCGCCGCGTGCAGCACGTCGGTCGCCAACCGCGCCCGGCCGTCGCGATCGCCCATCACCGCGTCGGTGATGACGACGCGCATCCCGAGTGCCTCGATCCGATCCCGGTCGGCGGCATCCCGCGTGTCGATCACGAAGACATCCAGAATGTCCGCATACATCAGCGCCACGCCGTAGGCGGAAGATTCATGTCCCAGGCTGTGAAGCATTCGATCCGCCGGACCCTTGATCGCCTTGCCACCGACGATCGGGCTCACTCCGATGCGCAACGCCGACGCGTCGCGGATTCGGTCCTGGACACCGGGGAGCGCGAGAATGGGTCCGATGCTGACGAGAGGATTCGATGGACAGAAAACGATGACCTCAGCCGACGAGATGGCCGCGAGCGCCGCCGCCGACGGCGACGCCTTCTCGATGCCCGCAAACGACACTCCCGTCACGGTGTCGACCTGGCGCCGTCGGACGAAATAGTCCTGAAAAGCCAGCACCGTGTCTCGCGTGTGGATCATCGTCGACACCGGATCGTCGGTCATCGGCAGGATCGACGAGGACACCCCCAGGCCCTTCGCGAGCGTGCTCATCACTCCGGTCAGCGTCTCGCCCGACCGCAGCGCCTCGGTTCTCAGGATTTGCGTCGCGAAATCCCGATCCCCGAGCTGGAACCAGCTCTCCGTGCCAAATCGAGCGATGGCATCGAGCGTTGCATGGGTGTCGCCCGCGATCCCCCACCCGGTCGCGGGATTGGCCAGCCCGGCCAGCGTGTACATCACCGTGTCGAGATCGGGGCAGATTCGCAGGCCCCAGAGATCGAAATCGTCCGCGGTGTTGACGATGATCGACAACGACGACGGAGCCAAAACATCCGCCAGGCCCTGCGCCAGCTTGGCGCCTCCGACTCCTCCGGCAAGCGCCGTTACGGAGCGTTCACGTTGTGTCAGACTCACGGGTGGACCCTCGAAGCGGTCGTGGCCAGGACGGCGACGTTCATACTAAACGTTAGTATACCGGGATGAACCACCCAATCGGTCAGATTCGGCGTGCCGTCTTTCATGACCCCCGACGCTGCCTCGTTTTCGCGGCGATTCAGGGCAGCCATCGCTCGGCCAGCTGACCATCGAGGAGGAGCAATGACGCCGGTAACGCACAAGAGGTCAGTCGCGCCATGTGTTCTCGCGATCGATATCGGTTCGTCCTCGATCCGGTCGCTGTTGTTCGACGGGGCGGGACACCAGGTCGAAGGCAGCGAAACCCAGCTCACCCATGAGCTGGTAACCTCGCCGGACGGGGGCTCCGAAGGGAACGCGCTCGCGCTGCTCAACCTCACCCTCCAATGCATCGACGGAGCGGTGACGCACGCCGCCACCCGGCCGGTCGAGATTGGCGGCGTCGGGATGTCCTGTTTCTGGCACAGTCTGCTTGGGGTGGATGGGCGCGGCGACCCCACGACACCGGTCCTGATGTGGTCGGACAAGCGATCCGGACCAGATGTCGCGACGCTTCGGGAGCGCATCGATCCGGAGACGCTTCACCAGGAGACGGGGTGCCGCCCGCATTCGAGCTACTGGCCGGCAAAACTCCTCTGGCTCCAGCGAACCGATCCGGAATCGTGGAGGGGCACCCGCCATTGGCTGTCGTTCGCCGACTTCGTGACCCATCGGCTTCACGGTCAGCGTTCCACGTCCCTGTCGATGGCGTCCGGAACCGGGCTGTTCGATACCGCGCGTCTCACCTGGCACCACGGCGCGATGAGCGCCGCCGGCGTCGACTCGGCCTCCATGCCGACGCTCATCGACCGGGACGATCCACTCCCGCCCTTGCTGCCAGGGTTCGCCGGACGATGGCCCACGCTGGCATCGCTCCCGTGGTATCCGGCGATCGGTGACGGCGCCGCCGCCAACATCGGCGCCGGCTGCGTCGGACGAGGTCGCATTGCGGTCACGGTTGGCACATCGGCGGCGATGCGCATGATCGTCGAGCACGCTCCCGTGTCAGCTCAGCCGGAGGAACTCCCGGAGCGAATCTGGTGCTATCTCCTCGACCGCACGCACAAGGTTCTTGGCGGCGCCCTGAGCAATGGCGGAAACGTCACCGAGTGGCTGGCCGGGACAATGGCCGGCGGCCGATTCGATGAGTTGACCGAAAGCGCCGCCAGGCTCGCTCCCGACGCTCACGGCCTCACTCTTCTCCCCTTTCTGGCCGGTGAGCGGTCACCAAGCTGGAACGATTCCGCCACCGGAACGCTTTCCGGGCTTCGGCTCTCGACGACACCCGGCGACATCTTCCGGGCCGCGCTCGAAGCCACCGCCTACAGAATTGCTGCGATTCACGACGACCTCCGCCCGCTCGCCTCCGGTGGTTACGAGATTCACGCGAATGGATCAGCGGTACTCAATTCTCCACTCTGGCTGCAAATCATCGCCGATACGCTCGGACGGCGAGTCGATGCCGTCGATGCCCATACCGAAGCGTCGGCTCAGGGAGCGGCGATCTGCGCGCTCGAGTCGCTCGGCGTGCTGGAGGGGCTCGCCACGATGATGCCCGAGACGTTTCGGAGTTTCACACCCGACGATTCCGCGCATGTACGGTACGCGCGGGCGCGCACGCGACAGTCGGCCCTGGAAGGCAGAATCTACGGATAGCGCACGAGGTCGATCGCCGTGATTTGGCTAGCTCGCCCGTGAACTATACTGACCAAAGGTAATCGGGCGATACGAAGAAGTGCTGAAGTGAGTCTCCATGAGTAATGAGCGTGAACAGCGCGCCAATGTCTGCCCGCATTTTCATCGTGCGGTCGAGTTGATCGGACGCCGTTGGACCGGAGCGATCCTGAGCGCCCTGCTCGGCGGGGCACGGCGATTTACGGACGTGGGCCAGGCCGTGCCGGGGCTGAGTGACCGCCTCCTCTCCGAACGCCTCAAGGAGCTGGAAGCGGAGGGCATCGTCGTTCGTGTCGTCGATCCCACGACTTCGGCCCGTGTCGAGTACCAGCTCACCGCAAAGGGCAGGGATCTTCACGAGGTCACTGATGCGGTCACGAGCTGGGCGTATCGCTGGCTACCACGAGAGTGTGGCAGCGCGGACGAGGAAGCCCGTGCGGGAAAGCGGCTCGTTTCGACCGGGTAGCGTGTCCGTCCTCAACCCGTTCCGGTCTTCATGCCTCGCCGATGAAAGCGCCCCCAGAGCAGCGTCGATCTGCTCTGGGGGCGCTTCATGTGTACAGAGGGGATGTCGGGTTAGAGTTCGGTCACGACGGGCAGGATGAGCGGCCGGGATCGTGAACGGCGATACAGCGCCCGCCCGATCGTCTCCTTCGTGCGCTGCACGATGTAGCCGTACTGCGGCGCACCCTTCTTTTTTCGCTCCAGCGTGCGCTGCAACTCTCGCTCGGTCTCGCGCAGGGCACTGTCGGTGAGCTCGGGCGCGAGGCCCTTCCCGATCAGGTCCGGCCCGGCGATCAGCTCGCCGGACTGCCGATCGATCACGATCGTGACCACGATGAACCCATCGGCTTTAAGCGTCTCGCGGGTTCGCAGCACCACCTGTCCGTCGTCCCGGTCGCCCAGTCGATCGACGAGGACGTTGCCCGCCGTGACACGTCCTCGCTGGTTTGCGGAATCCCTGGTGAACTCGATGATCCCACCGATCTCCGGCAGGAGCACGTGATCGCGGCGTATACCGGATTCGGCGCAGAGTTCACGGTAGAGCGCCATGTGACGGAACTCGCCGTGGATCGGCACCGTGTACGTGGGCCTCAGCAGCGCGATCATTTGCTTCAGTTCATCGCGGCCGGCGTGACCCGAAACATGCACGCCCCGGTCGATCGCGCTGTAGATCACGTCACAGCCCCGTCGGAAGAGGTTGTCGATCGTGTGCGTGACCGTATCCTCGTTTCCGGGGATCGGTGATGCGGAAACCAGGATCACGTCACCGTTCGACACGCGGATCTTCGGATGCTCGCCAGCGGCGATCCGGGCAAGCGCCGCGGCGGCTTCACCCTGACTGCCGGTGCTGACGATAATCCGCTTCTCCTTTGGCTGTCGCAACAACTCGTCGAGCGGAATCAGGAGCCCATCGGGCGGATCGAGATAGCCCAACTCGACAGCCACCCGGGCGTTCTGCTCCATGCTCCGCCCGGCGACGGCGACCTTCCGTCCATGCTTCTCGGCGGCGATCAGCGCCATGTGGATCCGGCTGACATTGGACGCGAAGGTCGCGATGACCACCTGGCCCCTGGCGGAGCCGATCACCTCCTCCATCTTGTCCTGTACGACCTTCTCGGACGGGGTGCTCCCTTCGGTTTCAACGCGCACCGTATCGGAGAACAGGGCGAGCACACCCCGGTCTCCGATCTGCTGGAGCCTGCGGACATCGGTCGGTTCACCCATCACCGGCGTCGGATCGAACTTGAAGTCGCCCGTGTCGACGATCGTGCCAACCGGGGTGTGCACCGCGATCGCGCAGGCGTCCGGGATCGAGTGGGTGACATGGATGAACTCGGCAACCATTTGCCCAAGCTGCACCTTGTCTCCGGATTCGACCGTCCGAAGATCGACGAGCTTCTCCAGGCGGGCTTCGATCAGCTTGCGTTCGACGAAGCCCAGCGCCAGCGGCGTGCCCCAGATCGGGATCGGTCCATCGCTCTTGAGCTGCGGAATGATGTACGGCAACCCGCCGATGTGATCCTCGTGCCCATGGGTGATGAGGATGCCGCGAAAATTGCGCATGCGTTCTGCGATGAACGTCACATCCGGAATGATCAGATCGATTCCGCGCTGGTTCTCCTCCGGGAACTTCCCCCCGCAATCGAGCAGCACCAGGTCGTTGCCGCATTCCACGGCGGTCATGTTCTTGCCGACCTCGCCGACACCCCCAAGCGGGATCACCCGCAGGCGATCGGTTCCGATCGGACCGGCATTCACCTCCGGCGCTGTCTCGCTCGGCGGGAACCGGATCCCGCGGTTGTCGCCGGACGTGGACCCCGCCCCCGGTCGCGATGACCGCTGATGGGAAACCCGTGGGGCGTCGACCCGGTCGGGCGCCTCATCGTCCCGACGAGGACGGCGTACTGGCCGGCGAGACCGTTCCTGCCCGCTCTGGCTGTTGCCCCTCTGTTGCCGGTCGGAGCCATCGGGATGCGCCGCCGGTTGCCCGGGGCGATTCCGCGGCGTCTGCTGCCCAGGCTGTTGACGCGGTGGTGAGGCACTCGCCTGTTCCTGACGGGATTGACCCCGTGCGGGCTGATCGCGGGCGTTGCCATTCGGTTCGGCGCGGTCAGGACGACGGTCACCGCCGCTGGTCTGGCGACGCTGGTGTTCGGCTCGCTGCTCGTCCTGCAGCTCGGTGCGTTGCGCGCTCCGTTGATTGCCGGACGCGCTCTGCCCCGTGCGTTGCTGGCCGGTGCCGCGCCGCGCACCTTGGGACGTCCCACCCTGGTTCGACCGTCCTGAAACCTGACGACCCTGCCCGCGCTGCCCCGATCCAGGCTGGGACTGTCGACCTCGTTGCTGCCCCCCGCTCCGGCCTTGAATCTCATTGTCTTGCTGTGCCTGTGGAACCCGCTGATTGCCAGTGACGGCGGTGGTGGCTTGCTGCTGATCGTTCACTTCTGGCGGGCGTTGATTCCCCGAGCCGGGCCGCCGGCGCCGGCGGCGTCGGTTCCCGGTGTGTTGTCCGTCCTGTTGAGCTTGCCCTGAGGCGGCCTCGTTGTCGTGGTTATCCAATGACTGCTCGCGATTGTTATCTTCCAACAAGGTGTCTCCCCCCACCAGAACCAGCACGGGGCTCCCCAGCGATGCCAAGATGCGTCGGCACCACAGGGAAACGCCGCGCGAGAAAGCCATCCATGGGTGGCCACGAGGTTCCGTGGGATATGTCTCGATTGAGTGGACCGTGAAGCCGGGACCCATACTGTTCCCGGCTTCCGGGTGTCGTGTGTCTAGAGTCCGGGTTCCAACACGCCAGAGGGAGATCCGCTCCCCATGGCATGGATTACCGGCCGATGATGACGTCCCCGAAAAGCTCGTCGGGACGGGTGTGTGGCTCGATGGCCGGTTCGACATGGATGATGGTTTGCGCGAACCGGCCGGCAACGTTCCGGACGCTGCTCTCCACTCTTGTCGTCACATCATGAGCCTGATCCACTCGCAACAGCGGATCGACTGTAATGTCCACCTCTACCAGCATCTGCCCCCCCATGGAGCGGGAACGGAGCTTGTGGGCGGTCTCCACACCTTCAGTATGCAATATGGCTTCCATTAACGCCCGTGGATCGACCGCGGTCGCGTCCGTCAGGACCAATGACGCGTCCCGGACGATCGTCCAGGCCGCCCAGCCAATGATCCCGGCGATCACGATCGAGAAGAGCGCATCGGCTGTTTCCAAACCCAAACGGACCGCCACCAACCCGGCGACCACGCCGAGCGAGACGCCAACGTCGCTGAGCGTTTGCTTCGAATCGGCGATCAGGAAGTCGCTCCGCAGCTCCGCGCCCTTGCGCCGCTCCCAAGCCGCGACACCGAGATTGATGCAGATCGTGGAGCCCAGGACGGCGAACGACCCGCCATCGACACGAGGCGTTCCGCCGCTCGCAAGCTGACCTACCGCACCACGCACGATCTCGATCACGCTTACGGCCATCATCATCGCGATCACCATCGAGGCCAGCGTCTCGTACCGTTGGTGACCGAACGTGTGCTGTTCGTCGGGAGGGCGGGCGGCGACGGCGATGCCCGCCAGGCCGATGATGTTCGCCGTTCCGTCGAGAAACGATTGAAGACCATCGGCGGTCATCGCCACCGACGATGTCCTCAAACCGTAGCCGAGCTTGGCCGAGGCGACGGCAACATTGAGAACGAACACGACGATCAGGACCGTCCTGATCCGCCTGGTCCGCTCTGACCGCGCGTCCGGGTGCGAGGGACTGCCCGGGGATGGGGCCGAGCCACCGGTCGGGCGGTTCACACGACGCTCGTTGGCTGGCATGCGGGTAGTGTCATGGTCAAGGGCCCTTGGCGCATACGGGCTGACGATCGCGGAGCCCCCCGCCACACCCCTACCGCACCAGGGCGAAGACTGCCAGCAGGACCAGACCGAGCACGATCAGCAGGAGCGTGGCGGCGACGCATCCGAGGGCGATCGCACTGCCGGTGCCCACCGTGCTCTCGTCCTCGGCTGGCTCGGAAGGACCGGCCGAGCCGGAGACAGGGATCGCGTCGGAACCGCGATCGGAATCATTGGCATCGGGGGGCGCCGCTGTCTCGGCCTGTGGTGGGTCACGGTGCGACAATCGATCGTCCTGCGTCTTTCGTCTCGCCTGGTCCACGAACGGATCGAGGTTCCCATCGCCGACAAGTCCCAAGACCCGCGACGGGCGTGATGGCACCTCGATTATACCGTTGTCACCGGATCGCGGTTCGGCGCTCCGGTCAACCGTTCGTTACGTTCCGCGTCGATGCCGCACGACCACGCCGATCTCGACCGGAAGCCGCAGGGCGTGAGCGCGTCAATAACGTGCCCTTGTCAGGATGGTCCTCGAAAAAGCTGAAGGGGCCAGCGTAATCGTGAACCTCGCCATGGCGAACGTCGACGATCCTGGTGCAGACGTGTTCGAGGAAGTACCGGTCATGGGAGATTGCGAGCATGGCGCCCGGAAAATGGAGCAGCGCCGCTTCGAGCGCCTCAACCGACGCGATATCGAGATTGTTGGTTGGCTCGTCGAGGAGCAGGAAGTTGCTTCCGGCCGCGATCAGCAGCGCAAGCTGAAGGCGGCTCCGCTCGCCACCGCTCAGCTCCGACACCTTCCGCATCGCATCGTCCCGGTCGGACAACATACCCATCAGAAACGACAGGGCCTGCTGCTCGTTCAGCGCCTTTGCCTTCCGAACGAGCGCGAGCGGGGTCGCGCTGTCGTCCAGGGTCTCATGTTGTTGCGAGAAATAGCCGAGCTGGATCGAGGCGCCAGTCCGCACGGATCCGCCGGTTGGGACGAGCTCGCCCCGGATGATCCGAACCAGGGTGGTCTTGCCCGCGCCGTTCGGTCCCACGAGGCCGACCCGCTCGCCGTGCCGAATCGAGAGATCGAACGGGTCGAACACGATGTGGCCATCGAAGGCATGTTCGACGCCATTCACATCGAGCACCATCGTGCCCCCGCGTTCCGCCTCGAAATCGACCCTGATCTGGCGACGGTCGAGCGTGGGTGCCGGGGTACGTGCCAGGAGCTCTCGCTCCTCGGCGAGCTTCCGTCGCTGGTTCTCCGCGCGGCTGGCAAACTTCGGATTCTGTCGCGCCCATTGCGTGAGCTGCTCGGCGCTCGCCTTCAGTTTCCGGAACTCGCGCTCCTGGAGACCACGCAGCATCGCTTCGCGCTCCAACCGCTCCCGCTTGAGGCGCCGAAACACGGTATATGCACCGGGATAGACATGGATTCGACCGTCCTCGAGCTCGAAGATGGCGTTGGCGACACGGTCGATCATGTACCGGTCGTGGGTAATCAGGCCAACCATCCCCGTGTAGTCCGCCAGGTACGATTCCAGCCAGCGCTTGGCCGCGATGTCGAGATGGTTGTCCGGCTCGTCGAGCAGGAGGACCTCTGGCCCGACCGAGAGAAAGCCTGCGATCGCCACCAGCTTTCGCTCCCCGCCGCTCAGGCGTGAGACCGGGAGATGCCAGAGCCGCTCGGGCAGGCGAAGCCCGTTCAGGATACTCGCGGTCTCCGCTCCTGGCTCACGGCCTTCGCCACTATCCAGCCGGGCCAGGACGTCGTTGTACTGATCGAGGACAATCGCCATCTCTTCGTCGCCGATGGGTTCCGCGAGACGTGCTTCGAGACGTTCCAGTGAGCGCTCCAGCGCCTCCGGATCGGAGCTCGACGCCGATGCGACATCGTACGCGGTTGCATCGGGATCGAGCGCCGGATCCTGATCCAGAAAACCGATCGTCAGGTTACGGCGATGGGTGACGGTTCCCCGATCCGGTTCGAGGTGTTTGCCGAGCAAGTGAAGGAGCGTGCTCTTGCCGCCGCCGTTCTCGCCAATCAGTGCGATCCGGTCGCCCTGTTTCAGCTCGATCGAGACATCGTCGAAGATCTGGTTTCCACCGTGAGCATACGAGATGTGAGCGGCCTGAATGAGCAAGGTCATGGAAGGCATTCTTCCGGCATGCGATCGTGCGATCCCGGCCCTTGACCCGCGGTGATCTCGAATCGGAGATCATCCGGAGGCGACCATTGTAGGGGCCGATCTCGTGTCGGCCCGGTGCATCGAAGATGCACGTTGGTCCCAGCATCGCCAGCGAACGTCACGGGCAGGACTCCCATGCACAGGGTCGCGCGGATGATCGCTAGCCCGCCCCTACATACACTTGGCGGGAGAAAGATCCCTTGCGGACACGCCCTGATCATCCCGGAGGAGCGCCGTGATAAGCGGTTCCAGCAAACGCATTGCCGGAGAATGGCTAACGCGGGAGCGCCTCCGCCCCACCGGCTTCGACGATCGCCTGCTCCAGCTCCTCGACCGGCGCGGACCGGTCCTCCCATCGCTTGTCCGGGTCCGGCGACGGGATCGATTCGAGCAGGAGCCGCGTGTATGGGTGGCGCGGATTCTCCATCACCCCGACGGATGTGCCGGTCTCGACTGTCCGCCCGCGCTGCATGACCATGATCTCGCCGCCCAGATAGTAGGCGGCGGAAAGATCGTGCGTGATGAACACGGTCGAGATGCCGAGTCGTTCCTTGAAGTCGAGCAGGATGTTCATGATCACGGCCCGGACCGCGACATCCAGCATCGAGACCGCCTCGTCGGCGACTATTACTTTCGGCTTGAGCAGATAGGCGCGGGCCAGCATCACGCGCTGGCGCTCCCCTCCACTGAGTTGATGCGGGTAGCGCCCCAGCACGTCTGGCGGCCGCAGGTTGACGGCCTTCAGCGCCTCGTCGATGAGCTCGATCCGCTCGATCCTGCCCTTCGCGAGGTCGAACTTCTTGATCGTCATGTCAAAGACGCGGTTGATCTTGTAGAACGGGTTGTAAATGCCATAGGGATCCTGGAACACCGCCTGGACCTCGCGCCGGAACTGATACTTCTCCTGGCGATGGAGCTTGTAGATGTCCTTGCCTCGCCACACGGCCTGGCCGCTGGTGGGAGGTTGCAGCCCGAGCAGCGAGCGCGCCGCGGTCGTCTTGCCCGAACCGCTCTCGCCGACGATGCAGAGCAGCCGCGGCGGGGATTCGTCGATCCGAATCGTCACGTTATCGTTGGCGACAGTCCGGCCCGCACCCTGGCCAAACACGGTCGTCACGTTCCGCAGCTCGAGCAGTGGCATGTGGGTACTGGCCTGGGCCGTCATCGTGTCTCCCCTGGCGTCGATTCCGGGTAGAGATGGCAAGCGACCCGTCTCCCCTCCCGGACATCGACGGGGTCACCAAGCACTGTGCGCTCCCCGGATCGCACATCGGCGAGGAGCGGCGGCGTCGTCTGGCAAATGTCCATGACATGCGGGCAGCGGTTATGGAACCGGCATCCATCCGGCCAGTTCAACGGGCTGGGAGTCGCGCCACGGATCCCCTCCAGCCGTTCACGGGTGCCACCGATCGAGGGTATCGCCTTCATCAACCCGTCGGCGTAGGGATGCATCGGTGTCTTCAGCGTCGAGCGGATGTCGCCGGTCTCCACGATCTGGCCGGCGTACATGATCCCGATCCGGTCGGCGAGCTGAGCGTGAACGGGGAGGTCGTGACTGACGATCAGGATCGCGATCTTGAGATCATCGCGGAGCCGCTGGAGCGCTTCGAGAATCCGCCGTTGGACATTCACGTCCAGCGCGGTGGTCGGCTCATCGGCGACGATCAGCTTCGGATCCATCGCGATCGCGATCGCGATGATCACGCGCTGCTTCATGCCGCCACTCAGCTCATGGGGATAGAGTTGCGCCGCGCGGGATTCGAGCCCGACACGATCCAGCAGGCCAGGCACCCTGGCCCGCGCCGCCCTGGCCGAAATGCCATGATCGACCATCCCGTCCATGATCTGGTCTGCCACACGCATGACCGGGTTCAGGGAGTTCATCGACCCTTGCGGAACGTAGGCGATATCCTTGCCTCGGAATCCGCGCATCTCCTTGGGGCCCAGCTTCATCAGGTCGATCTGTTGCACGCCGTCGGGCGAGAACAAAACCTTGCCGTTCGTGATCCGGTTGGTGAACCGGATAATCTGGAGGATCGCCTCGACCAGCGTGGTCTTGCCCGATCCCGATTCGCCGGCGATCCCGATGATCTCGCTGTGATTGACGGTCAGATTGGCGCCATCGACCACGCGCGCGATTCCGCGCGGCGTCTTGAAGTGGACATCGAGGTCTTCGATGTGCAGCAACGGCGCGATCCCGGCGCCTTTGGAATCCGCCGGTGCGCCCGCGTGCCGTGTGTCCGTGCCGCTCGCGAGCGTTGCCATGGAACGTCCCTTCTCCGGGTCAGGTTTGCGTCCGCAACCGGGGGTTGAAGAACTCTTCCATTCCCTGGCTGATGAGCGCCAGGCCGAGGAAGAGCAGGATCAGGAGCGCCACCGGCGCGATGAAAATCCATTCCTTGCCGAGGCTGATCACGCCATAGCCGAGTGCCTCGCTGATGATCCGTCCGAGGTCCATCTGGCTCGACGGCCCGATACCCAGCACGGTGAGCCCGACCAGCGCGAAGGCCGACCCGACCGATGCCTGGGCGAACCCGATCGCGACGTACGGGGCCATGTTCGGCAGGATGTCTCCCACGATGATCTCGCGGTTGGAAAGGTTCGTCATCCGGGAGAGCTCGATGTACGGGCGCTCGCGAAGGCTGAGCACCTGCGAGCGGATCACCCGCGCGGCCGCCGGCCAGCTGAACGCCGCCAAGAACAGCGCAAGCTTGACTGACCCGAGATTCCGGGTATTCGCCGCCAGGATGATGATCAGCGGCAGGGTTGGGATCACGATGAACATGTCGGTGAATGTCCGGAGGATCGAATCGGTGATCCCCCCGACGAACCCCGAGAAGAAGCCCATCACGACCCCGATCGCTGTCGACATCGCGCCCGCCAGAAACGCGACCGTGAGCGAGACGGGCAGGGCAATCGCCACCAGGCTGAACACGTCCCGCCCGAACCGGTCGGTGCCAAGCAGGTGGTCCCGCTGTGGGTCGAGGAAAATACCAAAGGATCCGGCGGCCATCGGGTCGATGTCCGACCCAATCGCCCACCGCAACAGCACCTGGTTCAGCGCCGCCGCGATCAGCAGGAAGAGCGTGATCAGCATGCCGAGCTTGAACTTGCCGCTTTCCTTCCAGAGATTGACGAAGACCATTCCCCATTGCTCCTGACTACTTCGACGTCTTGACTCGAGGATCGAACAGCGGCAGCAACAGGTCGATGATCAGATTGATCGTCAGGACCAGGAAGATGAGCATCGCGACGACCGCCATGGCAGTGTTCACGTCCTTGATCACGACCGAGTCGACGAGCAGGTTGCCGACTCCTGGATAGCGAAAGAGCCGCTCGATCAGGACGTTGCCGCTGACCACTGACCCCAGCGCCAGCCCGAGCGCCGCGATCTGCGGAAGCCAGGCGTTGCGGAGCACATAGCTCGTCAGGATCCGGCGGGGCGAGAGCCCCTTGGCATTGGCGTAGGTCAGGAAATCCTCGCCCAAAATGCTGACGACCAGCGCCCGCGTCCCGATCAGCCAGTTTGCGACGGCGCCGATCACCGTCGCCAGGACGGGAAGCGTCCCGTACTTGATGACGCTGAACATGAAATCGAACGTCCACGACGGCTTGAGCGTGGCGTCGTAGGCGCCATTCGCGGGAAGCAGATTGAAGCGGTAGGCGAGGAAGATGATTAGCACCAGCGCCACGAAGTAAGCCGGGATGTGGGAGAGCACAAGGCAGACGTTGGTGATCCATTCCGCGATCTTCGTGTCACGCTTCCACGCCACCAGCGTCCCGGCGAGCACCCCGATCACCCAACCCAGCAGCGTCGCGACTCCGATCAGGCCAAGCGTCCAGGGAATGGCGCGAACGATCAGGTCGGTCGCCGGAGTGGGGTAACTCAGGACGGACGGTCCGAAGTCGAAATGGAGGAACATTCGCTCAAAATATCGCTGATACTGCTCCCACAGCGAGCCGTCCAGCCCGAACTCGCGGCGATAGTGCTCAACCATCGCCTCCGACTGATCGATGCTGGAATACTGCCCTCGGGTCTGGAGCTGCGCGATAATTCCTGAAATCGGATCGCCCGGCAAAAACCGGAAGAACAGGAACGTGGCGCTTAGCGAACCCCATAGGGTGATCAGGTAGAGCCCGAAGCGCCGGGCATAATACCCAACCGCGGGATTGTTCCTCAACCAGCCCCGATCCCTTGGTTGCTCGCGCGCATCTGTCGCAACGGTCTCCAAAGTTGTCGCGGGGAGTTGTGCCGACATCCCGTATCTCCCGTTTCTACCGCTTGGGTCACCCGCTCCAGATCCCGAACCCCTTGTGCATTGGAGACCCGGGCCCCTGCTGGATCATGAGAAGGCGTTCCTTGATGGACGACTTCACGCCGAACGCTCGTTGTTGTCTTGCGATGGAAGTTTACCTGATCGGTTCGTGTCCTGTAATTCAGACCGTCAAAACGCCGTCCCCGTGCGAAGCGGCCGGAAAACGAAAGCAACCGAATCCGACGGCTGTCGGATTCGGTTGCTTCCTTCTTCGTTACTCAACCCGATGCCCGGGATCAGGACGGCTGCTCAACTCGCGGCGACGGGCGTGACCGTTCCGATCACGAACATGAACTGACCCCACCAGTTCGCCGGGATCGTGTACGGATCCTCCTCCGACGGCCAGCCCTCCCAGTACTGCGTGCTGTAGAGGAAGGGGTACACCGTCTGGATGCTTGGCACCGACGGAAGCTCGGCCAGGAAGATGTCGAGCGCCTTGTCGAAGGTCGGCTTGCTCTTCGGATCCTCCGGATCGACGTAGTCGAGCTCCTCGATCAACGCATCCAGCTCGGCGTTCTGGAACCGGATCGAGTTGCCCTGGTTGGCGCGTTCGCCAATCGGCACGTAGTTCCGGGAGTGATACCAGCCGTACAACTGGTTCGGGTCGAACTGCATGCCGCAGACCCAGTGGCTCGTCAGGTCGAACTGCCCCGTATCGTAGGCATCGCCAAACGCTGATCCAGGCAGGCTCTTGACCTCGATATCGATCCCGGCCTCCTTCGCCGTATTCGCGAAACTGGCGCCAATCTGATACTCGAGCCCGGTCGTCTGGGCCGGTGTAATCATCGTCAGCCGCAACGGCTTGCCGTTCAGCATGCGCGTGTCGCCGTCCCGCTCGGTCGCACCAAGCGCGTCGAGCATCTGATTCGCCTTCTCGACATCGAAGGTGAAGTCGTACTTGCTGACGATTTCGTCCGGGGCCCACGGCTGCCACCCTGGGTAGTCGGCCCACGGATACGACGCAGGCCGGGAAGGCGGCTGCCAGATCGTTTCCGCGATCACCTCACGGTCGATCAGGTGGGACACTGCCCACCGGCCCTCCTTTGTCGCGAACAGTCCGCTTGGCGACTCGACGTTAAAGTAGAACCCGCGTGGGCAAGGATCCGGGAAGGCAAACCGGGCGACCGTCGGGAACTGGCTGGCGGCCACTTCCTGATTCAGGAAGTCCAGCGACGGAACGTCCGAATTGCCGGCCACGAACTCCTGCAGGGACGTATCCTGCGACGTCGCCTGAACCACGAGTACGTATTCCGGCTTGGGATCGAGCTCGGCCGTGTTCCAGTAGGTGGGGTTCTTCTTCCACAGGTAGTACAGCTTCGACGCCGAGGCTTCCTGGAGCACGTAGGGTCCGGTCTGAACCGGGGGGTTGGCCTTGAAGGTGCCTGGATCCTGCCCTTCCCAGATATGCTTCGGCACAACGCGCAGACCGTCGGCGATGATTCCGGCCAGGAAGCGATAGTGGAACTTGGGGTTGGTGGCGGGGAGTGTCCAGACCACCGTTTGCGGATCGGCCGCGGTGACCGCCTTGACGTCCCGTATGACGCCGGAGGCTCCATTCAGCGACGGATTCTCGAGCAACAGGGTCTGAGTGAAGACCACGTCTTCCGCCGTGAACGGCTTGCCGTCGTTCCAGGTCACGGCCGGGTTGAGCTTGAGCGTGCATTCGGTGAAATCGGCGTTGTAGGTGTACTCGGTCGCCAGCCACGGTCGGATCTCGCCGGTCAGGAAGTTCGAGTAGAACATGTACTCCCGGCAGACGATCGCGAGCCCGTAGTTGTACGCCTCGCCATTGGGAATGAATGGGTTGAACGAATCCCAGACGTTGTTGGGAGCCTGTTCGATGATGAACGTCTGCTCGCGGGGTGTCGGGATGTTTCCGCTTCCCTGCGCCAGCGCCTGAGGGCCGCTCCGCTCGCTTCCGATCCCGGCCCATGCCGATTGGTTTGCCGCGGTGAGCGCCGCCGCGCCAGCTGCCGCTCCGGACGTAAAGGTTCTCCGCGTCAGCCTGGAATCTGCTTTTTGACTCATCTGGGTCTCCTTCACGATACTGCTCGCTTCCCAACCGGTCCCCGGGCCGCGAGCCGCCGTTCATTCATCGTTCCCTACTCACGGGGAACCGGAGTCTGCGAGACCGACATCGATGCGAGGACATCTCGCGCGAGAAGGTCGTATACGTGTGACGCGCCACCCCCTGAGGGTTGCGAATCTTCGAGATGGCCGGTTCTCCAGCACCATATCGCATTTCGCCGCCGCTGCATAGTCAACCTCGCGAATCTTCGAGAATCTCCTTGGAACGCGGGGCGCGTTCCAAGGAGATTCATTCGTTCGCGGCGTCTGGTTCGACGCCTCGCTACTACTCGCCTATGCGGGAATTGCCTCGACGGTGATCTCGTCCTCGCCAAGCTGGAGGCTCCCAATCGCGAGCCCCTGCGCCGAGAAGTAGTTGTTGACTCCGGATTCGATCGATTCCCCCAGATTGTCCGCTGGCAGAAAGAACGCTAGTCCATCGTTGTCGACCGTCATGTCGTTCATCACGAACTGGCCGTTCTGCGCAACCGGAATTCCGCTGTACCCGACTTGTTGGCCATTGGTCGAAAACGCCAGGGTCAAGCCTTGCGGGGTGATCGAGACGCCGAGATCCTCGACATTCTGCACGTCGACCCGCGCCTCGAGCTGCTCCTGAAGATCGGCGACGGTAATCGTATAGCTACCGGGCCCGACCTGCCCGGTCCCGATTTGCCCGGCGACCTCGGTGCTTACCGACTCCGAAATGCCTTCACCAATCGAGTCGCGAAACCGCGGGAGGCCAACGAAATACCCGACGACACAGCACAGCAGCAAGAGACCGAACAATCCACCCGCCCCGATCAAGCATCCCCGACGCCGCACGCCTACACCTCCTCGATTTCGCTGATCGTCTTGGCCACCAAGGCTGCGCAAGCCCCTAAACCAAGCATAGCGGACATGCCACACTGCATCTTCCCCTCACCACGTCCGGGCGCGTCGCTGATGGGTCGCCGCGCTCTCCTGCCGGCGGTGCGGCGGTGCCCGCTATCATGGACTTTGAGTTCCGGCCGATAGGCGTCGGGATGCGCCGGTCGCCGGTCGATGCGAGTGCTTTGATCCGTGTAGTGGCCGCCCTTGTCAGCGGCATCGATGGCGGCCAAGGCAGCGTTCGTCACATACCTGTCACACCGTACTTTCCTGGCCTATTGGCGGAAGCGCTCAAAGCAACCCGAGCGGGGAGGACAGCGGTGCCTGGAGAACCAATGAAGGTCAATGACGTGCGGGTGAGACCGGCCGTGCCGGACGACGCCAGCGCCATCGCCGGGATTCATGTCCGGACCTGGCGATCGGCCTACCGCGGACTGCTGCCCGATGCGGCCCTGTCGGCGCTGTCGCTCGTTGGCCGGTTTCGGCTCTGGCAACGGATGCTCAACGATGAGAGCGCGCCGGTCGCCGTCCACGTCGCCGAGACCGCCGGTGAAATCGTCGGCTTCTGCAGCGTCGGCTCGGCCCAGGATCCCGCGGATCAGGATCCTGACATCTCGGAGCTGTTCACGATCTATGTCGACCCGGAGCATCAGGATCGTGGCGTCGGATCCCGCCTGCTGTTCACCGCCGAAGCGACGATGCGGGAGTGGGGCTCCGTTCGTGGCGTGCTCTGGGTGCTCGACGGCAATGTGCGGGCGAGGTCGTTCTACGCCCGGCACGGATGGAGCGCGGACGGCGCCGTCAAGACGGATACGATCCTTGGTGTCGAGGTCCACGAAGCCAGGTTTCGCAAGGCCCTTCACGACGAGGCGGCCCAAGCCGACGTGGCTGGCCGAAGCTGATCAGAGTTCGAGCCACCCGGCACCGCCGTGCCACTGGCCTCCCCCGCGGATGTGATCGACGATCGCCCGCTGGAGAGTCGTGTCGCACGGAAGCTCGTCCAGGTCCTCGATCGTCCTCCCGAACACGAACCCGAGCGGCCCGTCGTTGTGGTCCCCGTCGTACTGGTAGGCAAGCCGAAACCGTTTCTGGAACCGCATGATGTTCGACGGTTCCGGGAGGTATTCGACCAGTTGCTCGTCCATCAGCCAGGAATGGCAGACCGCCGTCGCAAACCGTTCGTCCGGGAAGTGCCGCGCGAAGAAGGCGCGCGCCTGTGCGAACGATGCGTCGCACGCCTCGGGAGACATCGGGCCGGAGAAGTCCGGGATGTGCACCGAAAGCGTGAAGTCGCCCGGCTCGCACGCAAACCCGGCCGCCCGCATCCCGGCGGAGGTCGTCTTGCCCAACCGGGCCCGCTCGAACTGGAGCCGCCCGAGGTCGTAGAGGGCGCCGGTGAGATGCAGCGTCTGCCACCCCGGCGCGTGGAGCCCGCCAACGCCGTGGCGCTTGCGGTGCACCGCGATGTTGCGCCCGAGGTCCGCGAACGTCCGGCGCGACACGTCGTCGGGGATGCCGCGGGACTGGTGATAGGCGACCGCATGAGGCAGTGCCGCGACGCACACCAGCACGGGAAAGTATCCCGCGAGCGGTGGGGGCAGGTTCCGAAAGGAGGGTAACGGCACCAATCCTCCGATCTGGCCCAGCCTCACGGTGAAGCTATGGACACAGCGCGTGAGCATCCATGTCAGGGCCGCCGATCCGTCGACCTGTTTCGCGAGCGAAACCAGCAGGTCGATGTCTTCGTGCGGAACGGCGAGATCGAGCAGCACTGGTGCAAGCTCGTGCGCCGCCGGCAGCGCGGCCACCGCTTCCGGATCGTCCAGCGATGCCACGGAGGCCAGCCACGTCACCGACGATTCGTCGTCGCCGAGCAGCTCCAGCGCGACCCTGGAGAAGTCTGTGCTTGTCATTCCATTCCCCCGCCTGGCCCACTCGCGACGCATCTCGATGCGCATCGTATCCGGTCCCGGAAGATCGGGGAGCGGATCTCCCTCATTTCGTGCATGATCGTTTTGCCAGGGTCGCTCGCCCTGGCAGCTCACGGTGCGCCGCGGGAACGAGGGAGATCCGAACCGCTGGACACCGCACCGGTGCGGGCCCAAGGCGCCCAAACCGGGCGAGCGTCACACTCCCCGCCGTTGTTCATCACCTCGATCGAGACCCGCGTCAATGGAAAGCCGGACAGAACAGAAGAGCCAGGCTCAACGAATCGCGATCGCCTCCGACCCGTTCACTACCGCTGGTGACATTACGCCCTGGAACGAGGCCGGCCGCTTGGGTGTGCTGCCCCAACCTGGGCGACCCGCCGTTCGTCACCGCCGACGAACGCTACGAGCTGTTCCTCAATGGCGAGCGCATTGGACGCGGCAGCAAGCGCGGCACGGTCGACGCCTGGTTCTACGGGACGTACGAGCTCACCCTGGAGCCGGGTCCGCACGTCATCGTCGCTCGGGTCTGGTGCCTCGGAACGCGGGCGCCGTTCGCGCAACTGAGCCTCCGACCCGGGCTCCCGCTGGCGGCGGAGGGCCCAGTGCACAACCTCCTCTCGACCGGAGTCGCGGCCTGGGAAGCGAAGGCGCTGGAAGGCTATGCGTTCGTCGATCCCGCCCCGGCCTGGGGCACGGGCGCCAACGTCCGGAGCGATGGCGGAAGGTATCCGTGGGACGTCGAACGCGGAGCGGGGAACGGCTGGCATCCGGTCGAGCGGCTCGAATTCGGCCGGCCGGTATGTGGAGATCGTGGTCCGCACCGCTGTCCTGCCCCTGACCATCGACCTCACCGGTTTCCGCGAGACACGGTATCCGCTGGAGATGCAACGCTCGTTCGCGGCGAGCGCTCCTCGCTTCTCGCGGGTCGCCCCGATTCTTGTCCGGGGGTGCGGATGTGTGTTCACGAGACCTACATGGATTGCCCCCGTTACGAGCAGCTGATACACACCGCGACACCGGCCTCGAAGCGCTCACCACCCATGTCTGTAATGACCGGCGAGGATCGCTTGCCACGCAAGGCGCTCCACCTCTTCGACCGCTCCCGTCGGCCTGTGGTGGGTCGCCATAGTGCGCGATTACGCCTGTCTGGCGGGGAGATCGATCGACGCTCGATGCCCTGATGGAGGGCGTGCGCGCGACTCTCGCTGGCGTTCAGCCGTCGCTCGGGGAGGATGGTCTGCTCCATGCCTCGGTCGGTAGGAACTTCATGGACTGGCTGCCGGTCTGGGAGCGAGCCGCCAACTGACCGAGCCGCTCGCGCCAGCTCGTTCTGGCACTGGGTCAGGTCGCCAACCTCGAACGACGCCTCGGAGAGCCGGAGCTGGCCGCTCGCGCCGCCTCGGCATTCTGGGATGACGGCACCGGTCTGCTGGCCGACGATCGCGGCAAGTCCCGTTTCTCCGAGCACACCCAGTGCCTGGCGCTCCTCGGCGGGACGCTTCCAGCGGAGAGGAGGGACTGGATCGCCAATGGCTTGCTCCGGAACGGCGACCTTGCGCGAACTTCCATCTACTTCAGCCGCTACCTGTTCGAGACCTACCGCCAGCTCGGCCGGATCGATGCGCTGTTCGACCTCGCCGGCAACGCGTAGAGCACGCCGATCGAGATGCCCGGGCCGAGCCGCTCCGATTGCCACGCCTAAGGAGCTCATCCGCTCTATCACATCTTCGCCTCGACCCTGGGCATTCACCCGGCGGACCTTGGCTTCCGGAGCGTCGAGATCGCGCGTCACCTCGGTCCGCTCACCCATGCCTCCGGGCGACTGGTGCATCCAGCGGGGAAGATCGTGGACGACCTATGGGCGGAGGGCGACGTGCTACGCGGTTCCGTCAGCCTCCCGCCGGGAGTCACCGGTTCGTTCCGGTCGGGAAATGCGGCGATTACGCTCGCGGGAGGCACCACTGATTTCCGCGGAATCGTTTGCGATGGAGGTTCGGCCACCGGGAGCCGAGAGTTTCCGGCGCGGGCGCCGTCATGGTCAAAGGTGACCCCCCCGGGGCTCGAACCCGGAACCAACGGATTAAAAGTCCGCTGCTCTACCATTGAGCTAGAGGGTCGGGCAGCACGGCTCGGGCTTGCCGACAATGCTCACATCATCGTACCGCGCGACATCGTTCGGCCGCCATCCGTTCCGCGATTGGAGCGACAACCATGCCATTCCGACCGGTTCCGGAACTCAAGGCGATGCTCGAGCCAACCATGAATGCCCTCCGGGACACGATGGAGGGAGATATCGTGCGATGGATCCTGGGATTCTCCCTGGCCGCGATCGTGGCCTTGGCGGGATTCCGGAGCCGATCGCTCTCCTTGCCCGGAGCGCTGGCCGCGATCGCGGCCGGCGGGCTCATCGTGGGGGCCGGAGGGTGGTGGACCGGGCTTCTGCTCGTGGCGTTTTTCGTTTCGTCTGCCACGCTCTCTCACGCACGCCCCAAAGCGAACGCGACCGCCGGGGAGGTCCGGCAAGCTCGCGGGCACCGCCGTGAGGCCTTCCAGGTGCTCGCCAACGGTGGCGTTCCCGTGATCTGCGCGCTTGTCGGTTCGGCCCGGACCGATCCCGCGCCGTGGTTCGTGGCGGCGGCCGCGGCGATCGCGGGCGCGACCGCCGCCACCTGGGCCACCGAGATCGGCCGGGGCAGTACCTCGGCCCCGCGATCGATCATCACTGGAAAGGCGCTCCCTCCAGGCACGTCCGGAGCAATCAGCGCAATCGGCACATTGGGTTCCGCCGCCGGCGCGGTCGTGATCGCCGGTCTTGCCGCACTGGGCGCCGCGACGAACGTCTGGATCGCCGCCCCTGCTCTGGGCATTTTCTTCACGGTCGCGGTTGCGGGAGTCGCTGGTTCGTTGCTGGACAGTGTGCTCGGGGCGACCGTGCAAGGCATCTGGTGGTGCTCCGCGTGTGACCAGGAAACCGAATTGGCCAGCCACCATTGCGGATCGCGCGTTGACCTCGTGCGCGGCTTCGCCTTCATGGACAATGATCGCGTGAATGCCATTTCCATCGCCGGAGCGGGCGGAGCCGGACTCTCCATGACATCGCTGATCTTCTGATTGCTCGGCAATACTGTCAGCGCTGGGCCGGGTATCGAGCTCAGGATAGGGTACGATCTGAAGAGCCGCTTGCTTGATGGAACGTCAGCGGATCGTGGACACTACGATCAGCAGATACGGTCCGCCAGACAACGTGAGTCGAAAATCGACGGTCGCACCGTTCGGGAATCGCGCGACGCGGCCATCGGATTGGGAAGCATTGGCCGGCAGGCGGCTCATCCATCCGGCTGCGGCGAGCTACAGGCAGGGTATCGCGAGTGAGGATCGTCATGGACAGCAACACCGCGGCAATCAAGACCAGACGAGCGTTGGCATCCTGGCACGTCGCCGTTCTTCTCGCGATCCTGCTTGCCCTCGCCGGGTTGAGTGCGCCAGGAATGCGGGCGCAGGAAGCGACTCCCGGCGCGGGCAACGAAGGGACGCCCGAGGCGTCTCCCGTCACATCGACCGATGCAACCCCAGCGGCGAGCCAGACGCCCGCCGCGGTCACGTCCCTTCTTCAATATGAGCTGGAGGAGTTTCCGGCCGCGCCCGTTTCGATCCGGCTTCTCCGGATCACCCTGCAGCCTGGCGCATCCAGCCCGCTTCACACGCACCCAGGCCCCGAGTTCGACCTCGTCGAGAGCGGGACGCTGACCGTACGTGTGGAAGGCGAGGCGGTCGTCAATCGCGGGGACACGACCGAGCCTGTTCCGGCGGAAGGCACCAACGTTAATCCGGGTGAGTTCGTCGTCTTCCCGCCCGCCACCGGCATGAACCTCATCAACGAGTCCGATCAGCCGCTGGTGCTGCTGTCGGCGGTGTTCCATCCGGTGAACGAGGATGTCCCGAGCACGTCCTACCCGGGCGGTGAGCCGGCGGCAGATGCCTTCGATGGAGTTACATTCGTCGTGCTCGGAGACGGTATCGTCCAGGAGTTCCCTGCGGGACCGGCGACTATCGCGATCGATAATCTCGTCGTGCCCGCCGGATCGGATCTGCCGGCCGCGAGCGGTGCGGCCCTCTACTCCAAGGTCGATGGCAACTTCAGCTTCGGCGTCGATGGCGGCAACGTCCAGGTCAGCCGGACAGCGTCCCCCGGGCTGCGGCCGAATGCGGCTCCGGAGCAGGAATTCACCCTCGAGACGAGTGATGCGGCATTCTTCCCCGACGGAAACGCGGCCGCCGGCCGGTCCGGGGAGACCGCCGATCTCTCGGTCCTCCGGCTCACGGCCCAGCCGTCCACTCCGCTCCAGGTGGAACCGGCGGTGATTGCCTTCACCTCCGCCGCCGCGGGTGCGGAGCCCGCGTCGGACGGCACCGCCGCCGGCGCGGACGGGGCGACCGAACTCACGATCGGCGCATCGGTCTCCACGAACACCGATGGCGTCAACCTGCGGGACAACCCATCGATCGAGGCCGATGCGGTCGATCAGCTCGATAGCGGCGTGGAGCTCATGATCACCGACGGGCCGGAAGAAGCCGACGATTTCACCTGGTACTTCGTCGAGGTCGTGGGTACGGACGGACCGACCGAGGGCTGGGTGGCCGAAGAGTTCATCTCCCTGCTCGGCGCCGCGCCAACGGGCACCCCCGCTCCCGTCCAGGGAGCGACGACGGGTACGCCGGCCGCCGGTGATGAAACGTTCGCCGAGGGAGACACCGTGGTGGCGAACGACGACAACGTACGCGTCCGGGCCGAGGCGTCAACCGGGGCCGACATCATCGAGGCCTACCCGAGCGGCACCGAGTTCCTGATCACCGGTGAACCGGAGGAAGCCGATGGCTTCACCTGGTACCCGGTCGAGCTCGCCGACGACGACACGATCACCGGATTCGTGGTCGACGACTTCCTCGACGCCGCGCCGTAGCGGCGAATGCATTCCAACAGAGAGACCGGCGAGCGTATCCGCTCGCCGGTCTCTCTGTTTCCGCTCCCCGTGCCCGTGCGGCGCGTCCGCTACGGTGCCACGCCCACCCTTTGGAGGGGCGGACTAACGGACATGAGCGCGAACCTGACCTTGAACAGCTGGTCCGCGGGCGCCTGCCCTGTAAGCGGCACCGAAGCGAAGCGGATGGGTCCGCCCGATGCTATGCCAGCGAACCCGATGGCATTGCAGGCACGCCCTGGCGATCACGATCACCCCGCTCGCCGCGCCTGCTCGTCCAGCACCGCCCGTGTCATGACCTCGACCGGCGGTTGCTCGCCGGTCCAGAGCTCCAGCGATCTCGCCCCCTGATGGATCAGCATCGGCAGGCCGTCCGTCGCCACGATCCCGCGCTCGCGCACCGACCGGAGCAGGGCGGTCTCCCGGTACGTCAGGTCGATCACAATACTCGCGGTATCGAGGGCATCGATCGCCGCTCGGGAGACCGGCATCTCTTCCCCGTGCCAGCCGATCGATGTCGCGTTGACGAGCAACGCGGCATCTCGCGCCGTCCGAGGGATGTCGTGCCACTCAATCACGCCAATGCCAGAGGCCCCGGCGCCTCGCAGCGCGTCGACCAGCGCATCGGCGCGCGGTCGGGTCCGGTTCGCGATCGTGACCGATGTCACGCCGGCGTCGATCAAGGCAACCGCGACGGCTCGCGCCGCACCGCCGGCGCCCAGGATCAGCGCGCCGCCGAGCGGCGAGCCCGCGCACACCGCGTCGAGAGTTCGGGCGAAGCCGTAGGCGTCGGTGTTGTCGCCTGTGATCCGGTCGTCGCGTAGGATCAGGGTATTGACGGCGCCGATCCGGCGCGCCGTCTCGCTCAGCTCGTCGCAGAGCGGCATCACCGCCTGCTTGTGCGGGATAGTGACGTTGGCGCCCAGAATGTCCACCCGACGAAGGGACCGGATCCGCGCCGGTAGCTCCCCCAGGAAAGTCGGCCAGAGCTCGTACATCGCATCGATCCCCAGCGCGGCGAAGGCGGCGTTGTGCATCACCGGCGAGAGCGAGTGCTCGACCGGATCGCCGATCAGCGCGGCCCGCTTCATCGGAGGGGGCTCACGCGGCGCCGATCGGGCGCCGGTCGCGAGCCTGGGCGTCGCGATCGACGAACGCGCGTTCCGGCGCATCGGTCGTCGCGCCGGTGCAGATATCCGCGTCCGGATCGTAGGTGCAGATATTTTCCTCGTGATCTTCCAGGTTGTTCGTGAAGGCGTGCGTGTCGGTACCGTCGTCCTTGGTGACCATGTAGAGGTAATCGACATCCTCCGGATCGAGCACCGCCTGAAGCGAGCGCAGGCCAGGATTGGCGATTGGCCCCGGCGGCAATCCCTGCACGTTGTACGTGTTGTACGGGTGACCCGCCGCCTGGGAAAGCAGATCGCCGTTCAACGCTGGCCACCAGTCGCCCTCCGTGCCGACTACATACTGAACGGTCGGGTCGGCCTGGAGGAGTTGCGTCTCGGTGGTCAGCCGGTTCCGGTACAGCGCCGCGATGGTCGCATTCTCCTCTGGCACCGCCGCCTCCCGCTCGACGAGAGAGGCCAGCGTCACGACCTCGTGGATCGTGAGCCCCTCGGCCCCGGCCTGCTGGCGCATCTCGTCGGTGAATCGACCATCGAAGGTGGTCAGCATGTAGTCGATCACGTCCTGAGGCAGAGCGTTTGAGGGAATCGTGTAGGTATCCGGAAACAGATAGCCTTCGAGACTCGCGCCGTCGGGAAGGCTGGAGAGGAACTCCCAGGCGTCGGGGTTCGCCGGCGCCTTCGCGGCGGCGATGAACGCCTGCGGGTCACCGGTCCAGCCCGCGGCGGCCAGGGTCTCGGCGTACTCCTCGAGCCGCTGCCCCTCCACGAACGTGACCTTGATTTCCGTCGATGCTTCCGCGGCCGGGGCATCGGCGGCGGATTCCTCTCCCGAGGCCGGGACCGTCACCGCGTCGATGATCTCGCTGGCGCTCATCCCCTTGCGCAGGGTGTAGGTGCCCGGCGCCAGCTCGTTGCCCGAAAAGCGCAGTCTCGTCTCGAAGTACGCGCCATAGTTGACGAGGTCTGCGTCCGTTAGCTTTTTGGCGACCGTGCCACCGTCGTCGTCGGCGGTGATCGTGAGTGTCGTCGGACGGCCCTCGTCATCGGGGCGGCTCCGATCCGACCAGAAGTTGAAGAACCCGAGGCCACCGACCAGCACCGCGCCGGAGACGACCAGAATGCTCAGAATTTTCAGAGTCTGCGTCACTACGCGTACCACAATGGCTGCTCTCCTGTACCTCGTCGACCGGTCCTCGTGACAAAGGCCCGTGGATGATGTCTCGCGTGCTAGAGTGGATCGACCTGCGATCTTGCAAAACGATTACGAAGACGCGCCTGGAAATCGTCGCGTCACCGCGCCCCACCTCATTCTAGTTCCCATTCGAGGGCGGAACCACATCATGGCACCCGACCACCACACACCGCCCCAAAGCCGCCCGCCCCTTGTCGCGATCGTGGGGCCGACCGGATCGGGCAAGACCGCGCTGTCGCTCCGCCTCTCCCGCACGTTCCCCGCGGAAATCGTCAACGCCGATTCCCGATCGTTCTACCGGGGAATGGACATCGGTACAGCCAAGGTTTCCCCCGCCGAGCGCCAAGCCGTCCCCCATCACCTGATCGACACCCTGGACCCCACTGAACCGATGTCGTTGGCGATGTTCCAGGATCTGGCGATGGCGGTGATCGCGGACATCCACCGGCGCGGCCACGTGCCGCTGCTCGTCGGCGGGACCGCTCTGTATGTCAACGCGATCGTCGAGGGCTGGGTGATTCCCCGTGTCCCGCCCAACGAACCGTTCCGCCAACACCTCGAACGCGAGGCGGCGGCGAATGGTGTCGTATCCCTCGCGGCGCGCCTCCGAAAGGTAGATCCGGAATCCGCCGAACGTTCCGGCCGGAATCTCCGCCGCATCATCCGGGCGCTCGAGATCCACGACGCGACCGGCAAGCCGATGTCGGCGCTCCAGGGAAAGCGTCCGGTCCTTTTCGACCCGCTCGAGATCGAGCTCTGGCTGCCGCGGGATGAGCTACACGAGCGGATCGCCCTCCGCACGCACCAGATGATGCGCGACGGCCTCGTCGACGAGGTCAGAGCGCTCCTTGCCAACGGTGTCCCGCCCACAGCGCCGGCGCTGAGCGGCATCGGCTACCGTCAGGTGCTGCCCCTCGTCGCCGGCCGCGCGACCGAAGCGGATATCGTTAGTCAGATTGAGACGGACTCCCATCGCCTGATCCGGCATCAGCAGACCTGGTTCCGCAAGAATCCACGCCTGATCCGGATCGACGCCTCACAGGAACGATGGGAGGAACGAGTCGAGACCCTTGTCGACTCGCATTGCGCCGCATGGCTCACGTTGAAGAGGGAAACGCGGGAGGAGTCAGCTCACCCCGGTGAACCCGGCACCCCATTCGCGGTATAATGCTTTCCAAAGGAAAGTGACCTTCGCGGTCATGAGGCATCGCCTTCACGCACGCGCACGCCATCGATTCAGCCAACTGTCCAAATGCCGGAGAACGTCATGACCGAGACAACGACCCATCCCGTCGAGCCCCAGTTCTCGTCCTACGCCCATCCCGAGGTGCTCGTTTCGACCGAGTGGCTGGCCGAGCATCTCGACGACCCGAAGGTCCGGATTGTCGAGTCGGACGAAGACATCATGCTTTTCGAGATCGGGCACATTCCGGGCGCCGTCAACCTCGATTGGCACACCGATCTCCAGGATCAGGTGAAACGCGATTTCGTCGATAAGAGCGCGTTCGAGGCACTGCTCGAAGAGCGCGGCATCACCAACGACACCACCGTCGTCTTCTACGGCGACCGCAACAACTGGTACGCGACCTACGCCTTCTGGCTGTTCAGGTACTACGGTCACGAGGATGCCCGCGTGCTGGACGGCGGCCGCGTCAAGTGGGAAGCGGAGGGGAGGCCCTACACGCGCCAACCGTCCGTGCATCCGCGCGGGTCGTACACCGCCAAGGATCATGATCCGACGATCCGCGCGTTCCGCGACGACGTGCTGCGACAGGTCGAATCCGGCCAACCCTCGCTGATCGACGTCCGCTCGCCGCAGGAATACACGGGCGAGCTGCTGCACGCGATCGGGTATCCCCAGGAGGGCGCGCAGCGGGCGGGCCACGTCGCGGGCGCGAAGAACATCCCCTGGGGCAAGGCCGCCCAGGACGACGGCACGTTCAAGCCGGTCGAGGAGCTGCGCACGATCTATGCGGGCGAAGGCATGACCCCGGACAAGGAGATCATCGCCTACTGCCGGATCGGGGAGCGATCGAGCCACACCTGGTTCGTCCTGACGTATCTGCTCGGCTACCAGAATGTCCGGAATTACGATGGGTCGTGGACCGAGTGGGGCAGCCTCGTCAATGCGCCGATCGAGCGCACCGCGGGCTTGTAATGCTTCATCAGCGCTCACTTGTCATTCCAACAGCTGTGTCGAGCAGCTGTATCGGACGGAAGCGCGGCGACGAGAGAGCCTGTCCAGGCAGCGGCATCGGAGCGCAGCGTGAGAAAGCTCGTGGTCCCGCGGGACCAGAACGCCCGTGGTTAAGGACTCCTGCCGATCCATTCGACTTCGCTCCGATGCCGCTTACAGGACACGCCTGCGGATCGGCTGCAAGAGATTCCTCCACTGCGCCGCGGAATGACAGTTCAGCCATGACGGTCCACCAGGGCCGCTTTCCTGTTCCAGCGAAAAAAGGTGATACACACGGTGGACCGGCAAGAGTACATTGAAATCATCCTCGACCATTTCGAGAACCCGCGTCACCGGCACCGGATGGACGGTGCCGACGTGCAGCTTGGCGGCGGCAACCCCGGCTGCGGCGACCTGATCACGATGTATCTCCGGATCGGCGACGACGACCGGATCGAGGCCGTCAGCTTCGAGGGCGAGGGCTGCACGATCAGCCAGGCCGGGGGCTCGATCATCGCCGAGCTCGTCGAGGGCCTGAGCCTGGACGAGGTCAAGGGTCTCGGCACCCACACGATGATCGACGAGATGGGTGCCGATGTCGTCAAGAGCCGCGTCCGCTGCGCCACCTTGGCCCTTGGCACGGTCCAGGCGGCGGTCGATCTCTACCGGAACGACAAGCGCAAGGCCTCGCTTCTCGCTGAAGCCAACGAGCCCACCCCGACGTTCCAGAACTAGCCGTTCCTTGCACAAGGCGCTCTCGACACATCGACGCCGCCGGCACTTCCGCCCGGCGGCGTCGCCGCGTCGCGTCCCCGCCCCTCCACGTTCTGGCGCCCCTCCGGATTCGGCGGCATAATCCCGGAACACAGCAACGCGATCCCGGCGACTCTCGCATCCTGGAGACGACGTGAGCCAACCCTCGACCGTGGCATCCATCTCCCGCGCCATTCGCTCATCGCGTTGGCCCGTCCTCAAGTCGTACGCGGGTCGCAAGCTCGCGCGAATCGCGATGCCCCTGGGCGGAATCGGGACTGGCACGGTCTCGCTCGGGGGGCGCGGGCAGCTCCAGGACTGGGAGATCATGAATCGCCCCGCCAAGGGGTTCCGCCCGGAACAGGCGTTCTTCGTGATTCGCGGCGCGAGCACCGGCGAACACCGGTTCGCGCGCTGCCTCGAAGGAGCGCTCCAGTCGTCGTTCGAGGGCGCCCATGGCGCGAGCGCGCCGCACGCCGGGCTGCCGCGCTTCGCCAGCTGCGAGTTCCACGTCGCCTATCCCCTCGCTCAGGTCATCCTCACCGATCCCGCGCTGCCCGTGTCCGTTCGACTCGAAGCGTTCAACCCCCTCGTGCCACCCGATCCTGACCGGAGCGGGCTGCCCGTCGCCGTGCTGCGGTTCAATGTCCACAACCACTCCTCCGAGCCCCTCGACATCTCGATCGCCGCCGCACTCGAAAACATCGTCGGTCGCGATGGCACGCACGGCGCGCCATCCGTCAACACGAACGAGCATCGGGCCGCCGCCGGGCTGGAGGGCATCCTGATGCGATCCGATGTCGTGCCGGCCGAAAGCGAGCAGTGGGGCTCGATCACGCTGGCCGCCCACACCGCCCCCGATCTCGCGATCACGCACCGCCTCGACTGGCCGGACCTCACCTGGGGCGACGCCCTCCTGGATTTCTGGGACGACCTCACTGGCGACGGAGCGCTCGACGCGCGCGCTCCCAACGGCACGAAACCTCCGATCGCCAGCCTCTGCGCCCAACGCTCCCTCGCGCCCGGCGCGGACGCCGATGTCACCTTCCAGATCGCCTGGCACTTCCCGAATCGAATGAGCTGGGATTCCGGCGCGACGCCGGTCCAGCGCGTCGGCAACGCCTACGCCACGCGGTTCACAGACGCCTGGGCTGTCGCCGAAAATGTCCACGCCGGGTTGGAAGCGCTCGAACGCGACACGATCGATTTCGTCTCCACCTTCTGCGCCTCGCCGTTGCCGGAGGTCGTCAAGGAGGCCGCCCTCTTCAACCTCAGCACCCTTCGCACCCAGACCTGTTTCCGCACCGAGGACGGGACCCTCTTCGGCTGGGAGGGCTGCAACGACACCAGCGGCTGCTGCTACGGCAGTTGCACCCACGTCTGGAACTACGAGCAGGCGACCCCATTCCTCTTCGGCTCGCTCTCCCGCTCGATGCGCGACGTCGAGTTCCTGCACGCGACCGATGCCGACGGACTGATGAGTTTTCGAGCCAATCTTCCGATCGCACTCGGCACCGAGCACGGGATTGCCGCCGCCGACGGGCAGATGGGCTGCATCATGAAGCTCTACCGGGACTGGACGCTCTGCGCCGACGATCGCTGGCTCGAGACCCTCTGGCCCAACGCGCGAAAGTCCCTGGAGTTCTGCTGGATACCCGGCGGCTGGGACGCCGATCAGGACGGCGTGATGGAAGGCTGCCAGCACAACACGATGGACGTCGAGTACTACGGCCCGAATCCGCAGATGGGATTCTGGTACCTTGGCGCGCTGCGAGCCGCCGAAGAGATGGCCACCGCGCTGGGCGACGCCGCGTTCGCCGCCCGTTGCCGGACGCTCTTCGCCTCCGGCTCCACCTGGATCGACGCCCACCTCTTCAACGGGTTCTATTACGAGCACGAGATCCGGCCGGTCGCCAACGCGGCGGAGATCGCCACCGGCCTGCGCCATGACTCGATGGGCGCCCGGAACCTCGCCGAGCCGGAGCTGCAGCTCGGAGCGGGATGCCTCGTCGATCAGCTCGTCGGGCAATACATGGCGAACGTCTGCGGGCTCGGCCTTCTCGCCTCCCGCGATCACCTCCAGCGAACGCTCCGTTCCATCCTCCGCTACAACTACCGCTCGTCGATGGCCGATCACTTCAACCACATGCGCACCTACGCCCTCGGCGACGAAGCGGCCACCGTGATGGCGAGTTATCCGCTCGGCCGCCGCCCCGTCCGCCCCTTTCCGTATTTCGCGGAGGTCATGACCGGGTTCGAGTACACCGCCGCCGTCCACATGATCCACGAGGGGCTGGTCGATGAGGGGCTCGAGCTGATCGCGGCGATCCGTCATCGTTACGACGGCCAGCGCCGCAATCCGTTCGACGAGGCCGAGTGCGGCCATCACTACGCCCGCGCGATGGCGAGCTGGGCGGCGGTTTTGGCCCTGTCCGGCTTCCACTACGACGCCCGCGACGGCGCGTTCTCCTTCGCCGGGATACCCACCGGCATGCCAGTGTTCTGGTCTACCGGCGGCGGCTGGGGCACGGTCACACGGTTGGTGGAGAACACGATCGTGATCCGGGTGCATCAGGGAACGGTCCACGTCGGATCGGTGACGACTGGCGGGCAAGCGCCGCGCACACTGGAGAGCCCGCGCGCGATCGCCGCGAGCCAGTCGCTCACGATCTGATCGCGTTTCACGGCAACAGGGGACGACGCATGGAAGAACCAGGTCTCCGATTGCGGGCAATCGAGGAGGAGCAGCGAGCTCAGCGCCCACGCGAGCTGGCGATGAGCGCCGCCTGGCATGGAGGCCTGACCCGTACGATCGAGACGATCGACGGCGCCCGGATCCAAGTCGTCTTCCACGGCCACTGGTCGCACGGCTTCGGCCCGGATTTTACTGACGCGATGATGGACGCCGGGAACGGCGATCTCTACACCGGAGCGGTCGAGATCCACACCAAATCCAGCGACTGGTATGGGCACGGGCACCACACCGATCCCCGGTACGACACCGTCGTGCTCCACATCGTTTCCATCGTCGACACCCGGGAAACGCGCCGGGCGGACGGCAAGCTCGTGCCCACCGCGATCCTCAACGTTCCCGATGCCGTGCTCTTCGCGATCGACCAGCGGCTCCCGGACATCTGGAAAGAGCTCGGCGGATCGGTCTGCGCCGAGGATGTCGCGCTTCGCGAACCGGAACGGATCAGAAGCGCGCTTCTCCGGCTCGGCGATGTCCGGCTCAATCTCCGCGCCCAACGCATTGAAAGCGCGCTCGCGCGGGAGCACGCCTCTCCAATTGCGCTTCGTGCCCTGTTCGACGCCTTTGGGTTCTCGGAAAACCGCCCGCCGATGACCGAGCTGGCGGATACCCTGATCCGGCACGGGGTCCAAAGCCGGATGCAATCGCTCGACCCCCCGGAGCGATTCGACCATGCGGCGGCGCTTCTCTTTGGACTCTCCGGCTTCCTCCCGATGGCCCCGCGAGACGCCCACGTCTCGCTCCTCGACCCAGATCAAATCCACCGGATAGAGACCCGCTGGCGCGCACTCGCGCCCCAGCTTGGCGAGACGCCGATCCCGCCGACCCGCTGGACTCGCGCCCGAACCCGTCCCGCGAATCACCCGGTCGCCCGGCTCGCCACAGCGGCGACGATGCTGGATGCTACTGTCGGCGACCCATTCGGCGTGCTGATCGAGGAGATTCGCTCCGGGGCAGACCTTGTGAGGTCGTTTCGATCGCTCTGCTCGGCGGAGCGGCGGCCAGCCCTCGGTGCCGCCCGCGCGGTCGCCATCACATCCAGCGTGATCCTCCCGATCGCGCTCGCCGACGCCAGGGACATCGGCGACCCGGAGCTGGAGGATGCCGCCTCCCGAGCCTGGGCGGTGCTCCCGGCGTCGGAGTGGTCTCGCCCCGACAAACGTGCACTCGTCCAGGCGGCCGGGGCGGCTCCGCTCAAGTCCCTCGGTGAACGAGGCATTCAGGGATTGCTCCACCTTGATCGTGCGCTCTGCACCCCGCGCCGTTGTTACGAGTGCCCAATCGCCGCCGAGGTCGTCCGCGATCGCCAACAGTGAGCACCTTTGGAGTAGCCTGTCCCGCGCTTTCTGTCATTTCTTCCTCTCGTCATGCCGTCATCCATCGGGACGGTTCTGCGCTGCGCTCCGATGCCGCTTGCCGATGCCGCTTACCGATGCCGCTTACAGGATCAACTCCGCCACCGGACCTTCCCGACAGCTGTGTCGAGCTGCTTCGTGGCCAGCGAAGCCGATCCGAGCAGCCGCACCGGGCAGCCGCATCGGGCAGCCGCATCGGGCAGCCGCATCGGGCAGCGACCTCGACGGGGCACGAAAATGGAAACCGTCGGCTCCGCCGACATGCGCTTCGCGCACGACACAGCTGTTCGACACGGCTGTAGGGATTCACAACAGGCAGTTCCGCGGGAACTGATGAATCGCATCCGCTCATTGCCACGCTCTGAATGACGACCTGTGATAGACAGACAACCGAGGGCGTGGCGACCTGTCAGTCGGTGCTGCCGACGAAGAGGGTGACGCCGGACTCTGCCTCCCCGTCGAGCGCCGCGGTCACGATCGCCCGCGCGAAATCCTCGGTCGTCGGCAGCCATCCCGTCTCCCGCCGCCGCTGGTCGATCACTCCGGGCCGCATCCGGTTCAGGAGCCGGGGGGTGATCGTGCCATCGATCAGGTCGCCGCTGACCACGACCAAGGAGACGCCCGCCGCCGTCATCATTGGCATCATCGCCCGGAGCGCCTCCTCCCCGGCCTTCTTGCTCGAGGCCACGGTCTCGTACTCCGGCATCACCGGCTTCTCGCCGTGGAAGTGCGCCAGGTGGCTCGTGACGAACACGACGCGGCCACCCGTAGTCATTATCGGCAGGGCCGCCTTGACCAGGTCGATCTGGGCATCGCGGTTGAGACGCATCGCATAGTCGCCGGCGACATCCTTTTCCAGCCCGCCGCTCGCGTTCAGGACGATCAGGTCGAGCCGTCCGAGTTCTCGCTGAATGGCCTCCAGCATGGACCGCACCGACGCGAGTTCCGTGATGTCGGCCCGGACCGCCAGCCCCCGCGCGCCCGCGCCCTCGACCTCGGAGACCACCTGGTCGGCCCGCCGCGCCTTGTCGCGGTAGTTGACGACGACGTCGACGCCAGCTTTCGCCAGCATGCGGGCAACGCTGGCTCCGACCCCGCGGGATGCCCCGGTGACGAGGGCGACCCTGGCGACCCTGGCGGTGTTCGAGCGCGCCTCGACCCCGGCGTGCGATGTATCCTCACTCATGGCTCTCCCATTGGATTCGGCGGGCGCCAGTTGTGCGCCCGAGGCGAGGGGCCACCATCCATTCGGCCTCGATCGTCGGCAAGTATGGCGAATCCGAAGCTCCCGGCGACTCTGGCGGTTCGGCTGGGCTTCTCCTGTGGCTGACGACCGCGGTTACAATGCCGGTTCGTTGTCTTGCTGCGTGACGCTCACCCTGAATCGATCACTGAGGCGATTGCATGACCGTCGTCGAACGCCCGGTTGAAACCGGCATTGCCCCGATCATGCGTCCCGAAGGGTTTCGGGCGTACTTCCTGCTCGACGACGATGTCGTGTTCCTGAATCATGGCTCCTTCGGCGCCTGCCCCCGCCCCGTATTCGACGTCCACCTCGCCTGGCAGCGCCAGCTCGAACGGCAGCCGGTCGAGTTCATCATGCGCCGGACCGGACCGCTGCTCGATGCCGCCCGCTCGCAGCTCGCGTCGCTCGTCAACGTCCAGCCAACCGATCTCTCGTTCGTGGTCAACGCTACCTCGGGTCTCAATGTCGTGGCGCGCTCCCTCGCGCTCAAGCCCGGCGACGAGATCCTGACGACCGATCTCGAATACGGCGCGCTGGACCTCACCTGGAGCCATCTTTGCCAGAAGGCCGGCGCGTCGTACGAGATCCAGCACATCCCGGTTCCCTTCACCACACCAGAAGCGATCGTCGATGCGCTTTGGGAAGGCGTCACCCACCGCACCCGCGTGATCTTCCTCAGTCACATCACCTCGGCAACGGCGGTGATCCTGCCGGTCGAAGCGATCTGCGCGCGAGCCCGGACCGATGGCATCCTGACGATCATCGACGGTGCGCATGCGCCGGGCCAGATCCAGCTCGACCTGACCGGCATCGGTGCCGATGTATACGCCGGGAATTGTCACAAGTGGCTGTGCGGCCCGAAGGGATCGGCGTTTCTCCACGTCCGTCCCGAACACCAGCCTTGGATCGAATCGCTGACGATCGGTTGGGGGTGGCGGGAGGGGCACACCTTCCTGACCCGCAACCAGGAGCAGGGTACGCGTGACATCGCCGCGTTCCTGGCCGTGCCGCGGGCGATCGACTTCCAGACCGAGCACAACTGGCCCGCCGTGCGGCGGAGCTGTCACGCGCGGCTCGCCGCCTTGCGGGAGCGGCTACACGAGCGGCTCCGGACGGATCCGATCTACCCCAACGATGAGCGATGGTTCAGTCAGATGGCGGTAGTCAGCCTGCCAGAGCGAGACACGCTCGATCCGGCCGCGCTCCAGCGCCAGTTAGTGCTCGACCATGGGATCGAGATCCCCTGCACCCGGCACCACGAACGGGTCTTCGTCCGCGTCTCGGTTCAGGGCTACACGACCGACGCCGATCTGGAGGCGCTGGAATCCGCGCTGATCGCCTTGTGCGCGTGAGAACGGTTGACATCGCACGGCGCGTTATTCGTGTCACCCTTCCTCTCGCAGAAGGACGCGCCGGCGATGTCGCTCCTGTCGCGACGCCTCCCGCAGCAGATCCTTGACCCTATCCGGCTGCTTGACATTGTGCAGGTACTTGGTGGGGGAGCTGGAATCCGCCGACGCCAGGAAGATGTCGCCGACCCCCACGATCCGCTCCAGCGGATTCTGCTTGACCCCCACATCGTTGACACGGAACAGGTCGATCTCCTCAGTCTTCCGCCCGATGAACCCGACTTCGATCATCAGGCGCTGAGTAGAGAGCTTGTACCGGTTGGTGAGCGCCATGCGTGGTGACCACAACTTGCTCGGCCGCCCGGCCCAGATCACGCGCTCGCCACCCGCGATCCCGTCGATGTCCTCCCCGACCGGCAGATTGTCGTCCGCGATCAACCGGCCATGGCGGTCCTTCTGGCCGACGGTCTGGGCGTGCGCTGGGGCGGCGCGGGTCTCGCTCACATCGTCGAGCTGGCGGCCGCAGTTGCCGCAATAGCGGGCGCCGTCGTCGTTTGCGGTTCCGCAATCCGGGCAATAGATCATCGCTGTCATCCTTCTCTTCCGCACGGTCCGTGAAGGCGATAAAGTGGTGGCGTCAGCATACTCGCGCGGCTCAGTGTCCGCACATCGGAAGGCACACTTGGTAGCCCTTCTGGCTCGCGTTTGGCGGCATCGGGACCGCCAGGCGGATAGGAGCTCTGTCGCCGGTCACGTTGAGCAAATGCCCCCCGGCGGATGATCTCCACCTGTACAATCACGGTCGGGCGTGCGCCCGACTCGGCCGGTTCGACGTTAAGGCTCCCGTCCGGAGCTGAAAGGAGAGGAAGACTTCGTGACACGACTGATGCTGCTACTCACGATCCTGGTCGGGCTGGTGGTATCCAGCGCACCGCTGGCCGCCGCCCAAGATGAAGAAGAGGACGTCGATGTCGCCGCGATCGCCGAGACCGTGCTGGAAGCAGACCCCGAGGCGCTCGTCGAGGCCCTCGTCGATCCCCCCGCCGACGAAGACCTTCCCGTGGGCTTCCTGAGCCCGCCGGACGGCACCCCGGCCAACGCCGACCTGGCGGAGAGTTTTCAGATTCCGGATTCCGAGTTTCCCAGCACCATCGGGAGCGTCAACTTCCCGTTCGATACCGATTCCGAGGAGATCCCCGGCCTCGTCAGCGCCGGGTACCTCAACTACGTTATCGGTGAAGAGGAAATCACCGACGAACAGTTGGACGAGTTCCGGGAAGGCGCCGAAGAGGGACTGGGCACGCCCGACCCCGCCATTCAGTCATCCGTTGAGGACATCACGGTGGGCGGCGTCGACGGCCTCCTTATCTCCGTCGTCACGACACAGGACAATGTCAGCGCGGTGGTCCAGCTCGTGACCCTACCCGTCGGCAACACCTTTGTGATCGGCACCGCGCTGGTCGCCGACCAGGGCGAGATCGATCCGGACGAGGTCCAGACCTACGCCGAGGACTTGACTCTCGCCGGCGTCGAGCACCTCGGCACCGTCGCCGAAGAGGCCCGATAGCTACTACAGCTGTGTTCAGAAGTCTCGCTCGGCGGCGAGGTAGACGCTTATGCGTGCCATGCATCTTTCAGGTCCGCTGCGCGGATCAGCTTCGCCCACGGATTCTCCGGTCGCGGAGTTTATCCAGGCAGCCGCATCGAGCAGCTGCATCGGAGCGAAGCGTGGGACCGTCCCTCTGGATGACAGCGGACGGGCACTACTTCTGCAACCGCAACCCGCTCCAGCAGCGGAGAATCCGTCGAGTCTCTGGCACGCGGAACACGGGATCGGTTTAGAACGACCGATCCCGTGTTCCTTTTTCGTTCGCTATCGCGAGGTGCGGCATCATGCACGAACGACCGGCCATCATTTCCGTCGAAGGCGAGAAGGTTGCCTTGGGGCCCATGGTTCGCGACCTGATCCCGCGCTACCAGGCATGGATCAACGATGTCGCAACGCTCAAGTTTCTCGCCAACATCAACCGGCCCCTCACGCTCGACGAGGAGACCGCCTGGTTCGATGGCCTCGCGAACCGGAGCGACATGGTCTCATTCACGATATATGCACTGCCACACTACCTGCCAACCGGGATTGTCAATCTGCTCCATGTCGATCACGTTAACCGCCGCTGCGAGCTGGGCATCATGATCGGCGAGGCCGGGATGCGCGGAAACGGGCTGGGCACCGAGAGCGTCCGCCTCGCGGTCGACTACGCCTTCCACGTCCTGAACCTGCACAGCGTGATGCTGGAGACCTACGAGTTCAACCTCGCGGGGCTAACGGCCTACACGCGCGCCGGGTTCCGCGAGATAGGTCGCCGCCGGGAAGCCCGCTATCACGCGGAACGCTTCTGGGACGTAGTCATGATGGACGTGCTGGTGTCGGAGTTCGAGAGCCCGCGGCTGAAGGCGATTGCGCAACCTTGACCCGCCGAGCAGGCTGTCCAGGGATGATCGTCATTCAGAGCGCAGCGATGAATCCCAACAGCGTGTCGCGCGCGAAGCGCATGTCGGCGGAGCCGACGATGTGCCTCCCGCACCTAGGTCCGACTGCGTCGGATGCGCTTCGCGCGGCGATCCGTCGGTCGCTGCGCTCCCTCTGGATGACGATGGGAACCAACGACAATAAAAAGTGAGCAAGCTACTCAGTCCATCTCCTCCTCGATCACTCGCGCGTACGCCTCGTACGTGTCGTTCCCAAAACACACCATCCGGATCGTCTCCAGATCGGGCCACCGGGCCGCCCCCTCGCGCAGTGCCTCGATCGCGATCCGGGCGGCGCGGTCGAGCGGGAATCCGTAGGCACCGGTCGAAATCGACGGGAAGGCGATCGACCGCACACCCGCATTCCCGGCGAGGGTAATGCTGTTCCGGTAGCAGCTCGCCAGGATCGCGTCCTCGCCACGCCCGCCGCCACGCCAGATCGGGCCAACAGTGTGGATTACATGCCGCGCGGGCAAACGAAATCCGGGTGTCAGCCGCGCCTCGCCGGGCGGGCAGCCGCCGATCTTCCGGCACGCCGCGAGCAGCTCTGGCCCGGCCGCGCGGTGGATCGCGCCATCGACCCCGCCGCCTCCGAGCAGCGAGCTGTTGGCGGCGTTGACGATTGCATCGACACGCTGGCTCGTGATGTCTCCCCGCACCAGCTCGACGAAGCCGTCGTCCACGATCATGCCGCCGCGATCGCCGCCTTGAGGAGCTCCGGCACGCGTGCCGGGCTTTCGGCGACCCGCACGTTGGCCGCTTCGAGCGCGGCGATCTTGTCAGCGGCGCTGCCCGATCCGCCCGAGATGATCGCCCCAGCGTGCCCCATTCGCCTGCCAGGAGGCGCCGTGCGGCCGGCGATGAAGCCGGCCATCGGCTTCGTCACGTGCTCCGTGACGAACCGCGCCGCGTCTTCCTCGTCGCTGCCGCCGATCTCGCCGATCATCACGATTGCCTCGGTCCCCGGATCGTCCTGGAACAGCCGGAGGACATCGACGAACGACGTCCCGATGACAGGATCGCCGCCGATCCCGACCGCCGTCGATTGGCCGAGCCCAGCTTTCGTCAGGGCGTCGACCACCTCGTACGTGAGCGTCCCGGACCTCGATACCAGGCCGACGTTCCCCTCCTTGTGGATGAACCCCGGCATGATCCCGACCTTAGCCTCTCCCGGCGTGATCAGCCCTGGGCAGTTCGGGCCAATCAACCGGGACCCGCGGGCCCTGACGTAGTGGTAGACCGGGACCATGTCGTTCACGGGCACGCCCTCGGTGATGCAGATCACGAGCGCGATCCCCGCGTCAACCGTCTCGTAGACGGCGTCGGGAGCGAATGCCGCGGGCACGTAGATGATGGACGTGTTGGCGCCCGTCTCGGCCACGGCGTCGGCGACCGTATCGAATACCGGAACCCCCGCGACCCGTTCTCCCCGCTTGCCTGGCGTGACGCCCGCCACGACCGGAGTGCCGTATTCGACCATCTGCGTGGTGTGGAACGATCCTTCGCGACCGGTGATGCCTTGCACGAGCAGGCGAGTGTTCTTGTCGACCAGAATGCTCACGGGGTTCTCCTCGTGTCGGGGGAAGTCAGACGGTTTTGCCACGAACGTCACCATCGGTCGGGGGCGTGTGCTGGTGATGCCGGGACCACCGTGAAGCTTCGCTTCACCGGGCCGCCACCGACGCCGCTTGCAAGCGCGGCCCCTACGATGGTTTCTCGCGGGCGATCGCCCCTTGGCGGAACTATCGCCCCTCAGGCTGCGTGTTCCCGGGCGGCGACGACGACGCCAGCGGCCGCCTCGTCCATCGTGTCGACGGCAGTCAGGCCCGCCGCTGACAGGATCGCCTTGCCCTCCTCGGCGTTCGTGCCGGACAGACGGACGACGATCGGGACCGTCACCCGCACCTCGTTGAGCGCGTCCCGAATACCCTCGGCGACGACATCGCCGCGCGTGATGCCACCGAAGATGTTGATCAGGATCGCCCGGCAGTTGGGATCGGCGGTGACGAGCCCGAACGCCTTGGCGACCTGCGACGCACTCGCCCCTCCTCCAACATCGAGGAAGTTGGCGGGGTCGCCACCGTTGAGCTTGACCGCATCCATCGTCGCCATCGCCAGCCCGGCGCCATTGACGATGCAGCCGATGTCGCCATCCAGCTTGACGAACGAGATTCCGGAGCGACGGGCGTCGACTTCGGTCTCGTTCTCCTCCGCGAGATCCCGCAGGGGTTCGAGATCGGGATGCCGCGCGAGGGCGTTGTCGTCAAAGCTCATTTTCGAGTCGAGCGCCTTCCATTCCCCCTCCTCGGTGAGGATCAGGGGGTTGATCTCGACCAGCGTCGCATCCTCCTTGAGGTACGCGTCGAACACCTGGCGCACGATCGAGGCGAAGCCATTGACCTTGGCCGGGGCGATCCCGAGTCCAAAGGCGACCTCTCTCGCCTGATAGGGCCGGAGACCGACGGCGGGGTCGGCAAGCACGCGAACGATCTTCTCGGGCCGCTCGCGGGCGACCTCCTCGATATCGACGCCGCCCTCGGCGCTCGCCATCACCAACAACTGGCGGTTCGGACGATCGAGCACCACACCGAGATAGAACTCATGGGCGATCGTCGCGCCCTTGGCGACGAGCACCTTGTGGACGGTATGGCCCTTGATGTCCATCCCGAGTATCGCCGCCGCCGCCGTCGCGGCCTGTTCGGGAGTGTGCGCCAGCTTGATTCCACCCGCCTTGCCGCGTCCCCCGGAATGCACCTGGGCCTTGATCGCGACAGTACCGCCGAACTCGCTTGCGATCGCGGCGGCTTCTTCCGGCGACGTGGCGACCTTGCCCGGGTTCACCGGCACGCCATACCGCGCCAGGATTTCCGCCGCCTGATACTCGTGAACATCCATCTGCCGTGATCCTCCTTTACGTCAGTGGCGGATGGTGATCCGGCCATCGACTCCCCAGGGAAACGCCTCGATTCGCATGCGTGATCCGGGTTCAGATCGTAGCACAGCGCCATCGGTTGCCAAGGGTCTGGGCGGCGTGATCGCCTGTGCCTCCCATTTCCACATATCGCCTTCTTCGATCCTTGCTCCAGGGATCCCGGTTCGCGCCGAATGGATAACCGGCACGGTCTCTGCCGCAAGGGCTCCGCGAAGAGAATCCCCCGTTCCGATAAGGGTTTGCATGCTATACTGTCGGTACCGAGACGTGTCCTGAGGTTGCGCTCGACTGGAGCAGGTCATGTTCCTTCGTGTCCGGGCTACCGGAGTCGTTTCGCATAGGCTATTCTTTTTTCAGGTCTGTGCCGTGGAAAGACCACGGCGAGAGAGGTTCAGGCGGAATGAGTGAACGAACGCTGACCTGTCGCGATTGCGGACAGGAATTCGTGTTCACCACAGGTGAGCAGGAATTTTATCAGCAGCGGGGGTTTTCCGATCCTCAACGGTGCCCGGCATGCCGTCAGGCTCGGAAGTCGCAGCGCAACCAAACCGGCGGGAGTGAATACTCCAGCGGTGGTGGCTATTCGTCTGGTGGCTATGGCAACGGCGGTGGCGGTGGCGGTGGCGGATATTCCTCCGGAGGCTACAGCGGTGGCAACAGCAGCGGCTTCTCGTCCGCGCCTCGCCAGCTCTACCCGGCGACATGCTCCGAGTGCGGCCAGCAGACCGAAGTGCCGTTCAACCCGACCCCGGGGAAGCCGGTGTTTTGCCGCGATTGTTTCCAGAGTCGCAAGGCCGCTCCACGGTACGACGCGTACTAGGGAGCGAGTCGTTTTCCCCACGCTACCAACAACGTCGGGCTGGACTTAGGTCCAGCCCGACGTCATTTAAGCCAGGGCCAGGAGATGGTAGGGTGAGAGCGTCCATCCCGTTGGTGATCGACCATGCACCGCCTGATCGAGTGGTTCCAATCGCTACGAAGCAAGAGGACGATGCGCACTCCGCCCCATCACGGCCAGCCCTATCAGCCGCCTCACCCTGACGAGGTTCACCTCCTGGCCGAGACCATCGTCCGCCGGGGAGAGCTGGTCGATCTCCGCCGTCATGTGCCCGCAAACCGGTCGGCATTCGTCCACTGGTATCAGGACCGGGAGATCGCCGAGGTGCTTCGTCACGACCTCGAACCGCTCACCGAGTTTCAGGCGCGGGCGTATTTCGACACGATCGTGCTCCCCCAGTCGTATCGCGGCACCTGCTGGGCCGTTCATCTCGTGGAGAACGGAGCGCTGATCGGGTCGACGGCGGTCACGGATATCGACACGAGGCGGCGGACCTGCCTGTTCCGGATCGTGATCGGCGACAAGCGCGTCTGGGGCAAGGGCGCCGGGACCGAGGCCACCCGGCTAGCGGTGGCTGAGGCGTTCGAGACGCTCGATCTCGATGTCGTGAAGCTGGAGGTGTTCACGCATAACGAACGTGCGCGGGGAGCGTATGCCCGGGTCGGCTTCCGCGAGACCGGACGGCACGTCGAATGGGTAGCCGCCCATCGGCGGGAGATCACCGTGATCGAGATGAGCCTTGAACGGTCAAGCTGGAGTCCCACCGTGTCGCCTCCGCAACGGTAGGTCCGGCGCCCTTCCCTTGGCACGCTCAATTCCCGCCCGTCCCTTCCCGTTCAGCCGGTCTCGGTCGCTATGGAACCGTGTCGCGTGGTGATGACTGATTCCAGCTCGGTCTGCCGGATTCCCCATTTCTGGCCGGATCAGGGCCGCCATGAGGGCGGACGCCCTCGTGATCGGCTGCACGGCGCTTCGAGTCGCGGGCGCTGCTCCCTTCCCGTCAGTGGCATACTTCTGGCAACGTGCGGAGGCTGGAGTGGATGGAGCACGGACGCGCGACCTCATATCTGCCGAGCGCGAGGCCATGACCCCTGACATGCTCGGTAGTTGGCACGATCCATCCGCGGGTTGCCCACGCCGTCGCTCGAGAGAGTGACAAGCGCGCGGCGTATTCGGTGGCGCACCCGACGAAACGGAGCAGGGCATCCAACATGGTCGTTGCCCATCCGACCCTTACCAAGGATGCTTTTGCCATGCCGGCCTCGTCCGAGAATGACCACGGATCAACCAGTCACGGTCCGTCTACCTCTCCAGCCTCCATCCTCGATCAGGTCACATCGCCAAAAGACATCAAGGGCCGCTCCCTCGCCGAGTTGAATCAGCTCGCGGCAGAAGTTCGGGCGGAGCTGATCGCCTCGGTCACCAAAACCGGAGGGCATCTCGGAGCGAGTCTTGGCACGGTCGAGCTGGCGATCGCCTTGCACTATGTTTTCGAAACGCCACGCGACAAGCTCGTCTGGGATGTCGGGCATCAGGCCTACGTGCACAAGATGCTCACCGGCCGTCGCGGCCGGTTCCCGACCCTGCGGCAGGAAGGGGGGATGTCCGGGTTCCTCAGCCGCGATGAAAGCGAGCACGACAGCTTCGGCGCGGGTCATGCCTCCACATCGATCTCCGCCGCCCTGGGCATGTGTGTCGCCGAGCACCGGAAGCCGGATGGAGCCACCAAGGGACACGTCGCCGCGATCATTGGCGATGGCGCGCTCACTGGCGGGATGGCGTTCGAAGGTCTCAACAACGCGGGCAATCTCAGTTATCCCCTGATCGTGATCCTCAACGACAATGAGATGTCGATCGCCCCAAACGTCGGCGCGATCAGCAAGTACCTCGATCTGGTGCGCACCGATCGCCGGTACAACAGGGCCAAGGACGAGCTGGCCGACCGGCTGGAGCGCCTGCCCCAGGGAGAGCTGCTGGTCGAGATCGGCAAGCGCGTGAAGGATTCCGTCAAGGAGTTCATTTACCACTCGATGATCTGGGAGGAACTCGGCTTCACCTACATCGGCCCCGTCGACGGCCACGACATCCGGGCGACCGTCGAAGCGCTGCACCGCGCGATCGACATCAATGGTCCGGTCTTCCTCCATGTCGTCACCAAAAAGGGCAAGGGGTACGATCCCGCGCTGACCGATACCGAGCGAAGTCATGCCGTGAGCGCCCCGGCCACGCCATCGACCGGCGAGCCCACACCGCCCAAGTATCAGGACGTGTTCGCCGAGACGGTAATCGAGATGGCGCGGGAAGACGACCGGATCTACTCGGTCACGGCGGCAATGCCGACCGGAACGTCACTCATCAGGTTCGCCAAGGAGTTTCCCGACCGGTTCTTCGATGTCGGGATCGCCGAGCAGCACGCGGTCACGTTCGCGGCGGGTCTGGCAACCGCCGGTCTCCGTCCCGTTGTCGGGATCTACTCGACCTTCCTCCAGCGTGCCTACGATCAGATCATTCATGACGTCTGCATCCAGAACCTGCCTGTGATCTTCGCGCTCGACCGCGCCGGGTTCGCCGGCGACGATGGGCGGACGCATCACGGGGTGTTCGACCTCAGTTATCTGCGCTGCATTCCGAACATGACGATCATGGCGCCGAAGGACGAAGCCGAGCTGCGGAACATGATCGCGACCGCGGTGGCGCACGAATCGGGACCAATCGCGATTCGCTACCCGCGTGGGTCCGGCACTGGCGCACCCATGAGCAAAGAGCTGATCCCCCTGCCGATTGGACGCTCGGAGATCCTCCGCGGCGGCGATGATGTCGCCATCCTCGCGGTTGGCTCAACGGTCCTTCCGGCGGAACGAGCGGCTGATCGGCTCGCCGAAGATGGCGTGAGCGCGGCCGTCATCAACGCCCGGTTCATCAAACCGCTCGACGATGCGCTGATCCTCGATCTCGCGCGTGAATGTGGCGCACTGGTCACGGTCGAGGAAAGCGCCGCGATCGGCGGGTTCGGCTCGGCGGTGCTCGAGCTGCTCGCTCGCGAAGAACTATCGATACCGGTCAAGGTTCTCGGCATCGGTGACCAGGTGTGGGAACAGGCATCCCAGAACAGACTGCGCGAGCTGGCGGGAGTCGGCATCCCGCACATCGTGGCGGCCGCTCGCCACGTCGTATCGCGACGCCGCATCGACGCTGGCGTGACCGTTTCCGTGGCGCCGGTCGCGTCCCGGTAAACGTCGAAACGGAGAGCCGAGCGCGTGCCGTCGTGAGCAGTGATACTCCCAGCTTTGGAGGCGACTCGCCAGTTCCGGCGTCCCTTCCGGACCTGTCGCAGGGGCAGCTCCGGCGGCTCGGCCACTACCGGGACGCGCTGTTCGAGTACAACAAGACGACCAATCTCACCGCCGTGCGCGATCTGGCCGGGATCGACCGCCGCCTCATTCTTGAAAGCGTCCGGCTCGTTCACCCCTTGGAGACAGTGCTGAGCGATAACCAGCTCTCCCGGCCATCGGTGCTCGATATCGGGACCGGCGGGGGGCTCCCGGGACTCGTGCTGGCAATCACCATGCCCGGCATCGACGTCACGCTCCTGGATGCGACTGGCAAGAAGATCACCTTCCTCCAGAATGTGATCGGCGACATCGGCATCACGAACGCGCGAACGATTCACGATCGTGCGGAAACCATCGCGCGCGACCCCGCACTGCGCGGAACGTTCGATGTCGTGGTCGCCAGGGCCGTCACGTCGTTGCCAGCGCTCGTCGAGCTGGGCTTGCCGATGGTGCGGTTGGGTGGACACCTCCTGCTGCCCAAGGGCCTGACCATTGACGACGAGCTGGAAGCCGGTGAGGTCGCGGCGAGGATCGTCGGCGGCGAGATCGTGGACGCGTCGGTCTTGCCAGACGCGGGGTCGGAGATCGAAACGCGATTGGTGATTTTCAGGAAGACCGCGCCGACTCCGGAGGAGTATCCGCGACGATCGGGGATCCCTTCCCGGAGTCCGCTTGGAACACGTCTCGACGCCAACCCGTCGGGAACGCCACGTCCTGGCGGCGCCCGGCCAGCGCGTTGACGCGCACGTTGGGGCAAACGCGGCAAGCGTTTCCGGGAGTCCCCGCCTTGCGGGCGGCGTTGGCACGTGGCGGTGGGGCCAGGCTTGACGGGCGTCTCTCCTGTCCATCGCTCGCCGATGCCATCACACCTCTTCCGGGCGCAATGCTTCGATCCGCCGGACGATGCCGAGGCTGGCATCGTACGCCCGCCGCCGAACCGGGTTGGAGAGGACATCCCGCGCGGCGATCAGGGACCGCATCCGCCCCTCGGAGCCCGCGTCGGACGAACGGTCGGGATGATGTTTCAGGGCGAGCCGCTTGAATGCGGCCTCGATCACCTCCGGATCGGCCTCCGGGTCGACCTGAAGATCCTGATACAACGTCCGCCCGCCAGGCCGGCCGGGGGACGAGTCGGGCACCGAACCCTCACCGTTCGCGAGATAGCGCGACAGCTCGTCCTGGGTCATCAGTCCGGCGACCACGGTCCGTTGTTGCTCGTCGCTGATCCCCCACTTCGTATGGCAGGTCACACACTCCATCACGAGCTGAGACCGCACCTTGAGCGTTGGGATGAAGTAGAGCGTGAGCTTGCGTCGCGTGTCGTAGACGGCGAATACCCGGGAGTGGTTACATGAAGGGCACGGGTGAACGTAGAATCCGCGTTGTTCAATGTAATCGCGCGCACCGATAATGGGAAACACCACGGGGATGGACTCCAGGGGCGAGGATATCGACTCTCCAGAATGTAGCAGGGTCCAGCGAACACAACCAGTTGACGTGTGGCGGCCCTGATGACGAACGGTGCCCCGGAAACGCACGGCGGGAGGACGACGAATGATCACCAATGGGACACCGGGCTTCGTCCAACGGTGGCTCGCAACACTGCCCGAAGGCGAGCTCGCGCGGCTGGCGCCCGATCCAGCAGCCACCGCGGTCTTTTCCGCCGACATGATCAACGGCTTCGTTCACGACGGCGCGCTCTCTTCGCCGCGCGTGAATGCCATCATCAAGCCGGTCGTCGACGTCTTCCAGGCGGCGTGGGAGCATGGCGTGCGAGAGTTCGTGTTGCTGCAGGACACCCATGACCCGGAGACGTCCGAGTTCCGGGCCTATCCGCCACACTGTATCGCGAGCACTCCCGAATCGGTCACCATTCCCGAACTCGCCAGGCTGCCCGGATCGGATTTCTTCACGATCATCCCGAAGAATTCGCTCAATCCCGCGATCGAGACAGCGTTCGACCGGTGGCTCGATGACCACCCTGACATCAACACCGCGGTCGTGGTGGGGAACTGTACCGACCTCTGCGTCTACCAGCTCGCGATGCATCTGCGGATGCGCGCCAACGCCTTGAACCTGGCGACCTTCGATGTGATCGTACCCGCCACTGCGGTCCAGACCTTCGACATCCCGGAAACATCCGAAACAATCGCCGGGCAGGCGCACCCAGGCGACTTCTTCCACGATGTCTTTCTCTATCACATGGCCGCGAATGGAATCCGGATCGTCGCCTCGATCGCCTGATCCCGCGCCCGTCGATCTTCAGGAGCCGTGATCCACCGATGCCCAACCGGACGCCGCACGAGGGGAATGACCGGGTCGAGGGACGGATATTCACCCCAGACTCGACCGCACTGTACACCGATCTGTACCACGTCGACGCGGCGTACATCAGTTGGCTGAACGACACCAACGGCCTGTCCACCTTCGATCTTTACACCCGGCGGGCGCCGTTCGGTGGCTCGTTCATGCTCGCCGCGGGGCTGGGGCCAGCGCTCGATTACATCCGCAACTTCCGGTATACGGATGGGGACCTGGCCTTTCTCCAACGGATCAAGGGCTACCCAGTCAGCTTTCTCGATTTCCTGAAGGGTGTGCGTTTCTCTGGATCGATCGACGCGGTGCCCGAAGGCGAGATCGTTTTCCCGAACGAGCCGATGCTGCGGGTCACCGCGCCGTTCGTCGAGGCTATGCTCCTCGAATCGGGGTTGCTGCGCACCGTCGGCGTCTCGACCCTGATCGCGACCAAGGCCGCCCGGCTCACGATCGCCGCCAAGGGGCGCCCGATCTCGGATTTCGGATTCCGGCGCGCTCACGATCCCCATCTCGCCGCCCGCTCCGGCTACATCGGAGGTTGCGCCAGCACCTCGTTCGTCGCCGCGACGAAGGAATACGACATCCCCGCCGCCGGGACCGTGCCGCATGCCTTGATCCAGGCGTTCCCCGACGAGCTGACCGCGTTTCGGGCGATCGCGACATCGCTCCCGTCCTACTCGCTCCTGCTCGACACCTACGACGTGGCGACCGGCATCCGGCACGCTGTGCGGGCCGCGGGGGAAGCCGCCGACAGTCACGGTCACATCCTGGCCGCTGTCCGGCTCGATAGTGGCGATCTCGCCAGCGACAGCCGGATGGTCAGGACGGTGCTCGACGACGCTGGCCTGACCGGCGTCAAGGTACTCGTCAGTGGCGACATTGACGAGTACCGGATCGAAGGGCTCCTCGCGAGTGGCGCACCGGTGGACGGATTCGGCGTCGGCGGCAATCTCGGGGTAGGTCTGGGAAGCGTCGAATCGGGATCGATCGGCGGCGTAATTGGCGCCGTCTACAAGCTCGTTTGGTACCAGAATTCCGGTGACGCCAGCAGGGACGATCCGGCGTCGGCCCGGATGAAGCTGGCCGGCGACAAGAGCACCTGGCCCGGACTCAAGCGCGCCTGGCGGATCGGCGCATACGAGCGCGACGTCATCCAGCTCGACGATGAAGGCGCGCCGCCCAATGGCAGCCCACTCGCCGAGCCATGGATGGAGCACGGCGCGCTCGTCAGCCCGGAGCCATCTCTCAAGGAGATACGTGCACGGGCCAAACGGTCGCTTGCCGCCCTGCCGCCGACGCTCCGCGCCCTGACCGCCGCTGCACCGTATCCGATCACCCCAAGCGCCGCCCTCGTCCGCCTCCGCGACGAAACGACCGCCGCTCTCTTGTCACCAGATCGGTAGGGGCAGCCCTGCGTGGCTGCCTTTGGCGGCGTGAGCATGAGGCCGCGGGATGCCGAGGGCGCTTTGCGCCGATTCAATGACCGGCTGCGGCGCTTTGCGCTTCCGCCGGCGACGAAGCTGCTGGGGTCCCTCGTCGCTTCGCTCCCTCGGGATGACTACCTGCCTGCAACGCGCTCTAAGCGGTTCTACAGAAGTCTTTGACCAGTGGCATCACGCGATACGGGCGACGAAAGGGTGATGTCCGTGATGTGACTGCGCAAGAACTTTTGCCAATCCACTTAGCCCGAGACCGCGCGCGCGATGAAGGCGGCGACATCGCGGTGGAGCTTCGACAGCGCCTCCTTCTCCAGGTACACCATGTGGCCGACTGGATACTCCTCCATCACGATGTTGCCGCGGACCTTCGGGTCCAGGTTCATGTGATTGACGGTATAGAGCGTCGCATAATACGGCGTCGCCAGATCGTAGTATCCGGAGGCCACGAAGAGATGAAGATACGGGTTCTTGGCGAAGGCGTCACGCAGCGCATCGCTCGTGTCGGCGTACCCAGCGGCCCCATCCCCCCACCCCCAGTCCAGACCGCGCAGGATGTGGTATTCGATGTCGCTCTCGTACCCAAGCTCACGCCGGATGTAGTCATTGATGACCGTCGTGAACGGAGGCCGAATCGACGCCATGCTCGGGTCGAAATCCGGATACTCCGACACCCCGGAGCGGTCGGTCCCCGTGAACCGGCTGTCGAGCCGCCCGACGGTGGTGCGCCGATCTCGGAGGAGTTCCTTGCAAAACCCCTGGATGTGAATCCGGAGATTGGCCAGGTCCAGACACGATCGCGACAATCCGGTGTATTTCTCGAGACCATCGAGCACCAGCGTGCGCCGCTCTTCCGGCAGGCGGTCCCCCAGCGAGAGCGCGGGCACGTAGGTCGATTCCACCCACTGCTCGACCTCGTCCAGGAACGAGCGGATGTCCCTGCTCTTAAGATCACCGGCGAGCTTGCCGTGGTGCCAGGCGGTCGCCGCGTACGATGGCAGGAACAGGACGTACGGAAGGTCGTTGCCGGGGGCGAACCGGGCCGTCTGCATGTTGAGGATGCTGGAGATCAGGATGATCCCGTTGAAGGCGATCCCGCGTTCGATCAGGTACCCGGCCAGCCCCGCCGAGCGGTAGGTGCCGTAACTCTCCCCGGCCAGGAAGAGCGGGGAGGTCCAGCGCCGGTAGCGAGTCAGGTAAAGCCGGATGAACTCGCCGACCGATGCGAGATCGCCACTGACATCCTTCGCTTTCTTCGCGAAGTCGTCGCTGGTCGCGCGGCTGTACCCGGTATCCACGGGGTCGATGAACACCAGATCGGTGGATTCGAGCCAGGTCGCATCGTTGTCGACCAGCGTGAACGGCGGCCGCGGCATCCCGCCGTCCTCCAGCATATCCACCCGTTTCGGCGCGAGACCGCCCAAATGCAACCAGACCGAGGCCGACCCTGGCCCGCCGTTGAAGGTGAAGGTCAGCGGGCGGTGGGCGCCGCCTTCCGGCCCGGTGAGGGTGTACGCGGTGAAGAAGAGGTTCGCCTCGGTTTCGCCCTTGTCATTGCGGACCGGAAGCATGCCGGTAGTTGTGGTGTACGCGAGTCGCCTGGCGGCGAACACCACCTCATTGGTGCGAACGATTGGGTCCGGAAGAGGCGGCGATGTTGGAGTGTCCTTCCTTCTCTCCACGCCCTCGGACTTTTCGCCAGCATCCCCGTCTGCACTCATGGATACCCCCAGAAATGTCCGGCAGTTGCACGCGCGCAGCGGTTTGTCAGGCAAGCAGCCGTTCCGCCCGCTCCCGCAGCGTCGTTTCGATCGTCCCCTGGAACGGCTTGGCCGCCCACGGATACTCGCCGTTGATCTCGACATTGGTGTCCGAGACAGCGAGCGAGCCCGAGATCTTGAAGTTCATCGCCTTGAACGAGAACGTGCCGCCATCGTCCGTCCAGTGCTCCTGGAGATCAGTGATCCGATCGCCGTACTGGTCCTTCGCCTGGCTCAGAATCCCCGTCAGGCGAGTGAGCGCCTCTTGCTTGCCGAGGGTATGCGCGACGGTGACGGTGCTCTTGGGCATGAGATTGCTCCTGGCAACGATCGAAACAGGTGGAAGTCGGTCAGTGGGTGGTGGTGATTGAGCCCTCCGCGGCCGCGTCAAGCATACCTGACCACCGAACACGGACGGGTGCCCACAGCCTGCCCTCACCGCTATACTCGGACGACGTCGCACGTGGCAATCACCCGCTGGAAGAGAAGGCTGCGCTCGATGAAGATACCGAACTGGCGATGGTTGGTGGCGGCATTCCGCGTCCGGGTTGCGCTCGTGCTCGCGGTGCTGATGGTGTGCGCCCCGGCGCTGAGTGGAGCGGCGCAGCGGGATATGCCTGCTCCGGATATCGCCACGCCCGATCTTCACGGTGCGCTCCCATGGGAGATCCCGGACGATAGCGAGACGATGATCGTGCACAAGGTGGTCGACGGCGACACCCTCCAGCTCACCTATCCCGGCAACGACTGGTACTACCCGACCCGCCTGATCGGGATCCAGGCCCCCGAGATGGACGGCCCGTACACACGGCGCCAGTGCTACGGTCCCGAGGCCAAGGAGTTCCTCGTCGCGTTGTTGCCGGTCGGCACCAAGGTGGTCGTCCAGAAGGACATCACCGACGAGGACCGCAACGGGCGTCGCCTCCGACACGTCTTCGTCATCGAGCCGGACCCCCTCAGCTCCGCATGAACTTCGAGCGATGACGATCCCGAGGTCTACCTGCTCTCCGATGTGCTCGTGCTTGGCGGTTTCGCCGAGGCCCGGAGCTACCCGCCGGACGATCTCTACGACGACGTGCTCGACGATGCCGAGAAGGTCGCGCGCGGCGACCGCGCCGGACTCTGGCGGTCCTGCGCGGCGTGAACATCCTCTCGCGGATCCACGCCCCAAAGCTAATGGTCCGTCAAAGCTGAATTGTCATTCCGTAACGAAGTAAATGGGCCGCATCCGCCAACAGGCAATTGCGAAGCAATTGAGCGAATGCGGCCCATCGATTCCTTCGGAATCGCCTGTTGGGAATCTCTCGAAGCCGATCCGCGGGCATGTCCTGTAAGCGGCATCGGAGCGACGTCGAATGGATCGGCAAAAGGCCCGCACGCACGGGCGTTCTGGTCCCGCGGGACCAGCGACGCAGCTGCTCGATGCGCTGCCGAGATACCTCTGGTCGCTGCGCTTCCGACCGATACAGCTGCTCGACACAGCTGCTGGAATGACAAGGGAGGGCTGACCCTCCACTAGATTGGCTCGCTCCTGGCCGCCTTGGCCGCCCCGTCATCGACCGGGATGATGGCATTGGCCCGGCATACCCGTCCGTACCACCGCCCGCTGTCCTTGATCGTCCGCTCCAACGTCTCGTAATCGACATGCGTCACGCCGAACCGTTTGGAGTAGCCTTCCGCCCACTCGAAGTTGTCGAGCAGCGACCAGACGAAGTACCCCTCGAGCGGTACCTCGGAATCGATCGCCCGCCGCGCCGCCAGCAAATGATCATGGATGTACGCGAGGCGCCGGGGATCGGCGACCCGGCCATCGACCACCGCGTCGCCGTCGAACGCCGCGCCGTTCTCGGTGATATGGATCGCCCCCGGCTTGTAGTCATCGCTGACCCGGACCAGGAGCGCCTCCAGAGCCTTGGGCTCGACGAGCCACCCCATGGCGGTATGCTCGCCTTCCCGATCCACCATCTGGAGACCACCGGGGCTCTCCGGATCGGCCCTCACGTAGAACGGCGAATAGTTATTGATGCCGAGAAAATCGGTCGTGCGCGAGATAACCGCAAAATCCCCGTCCTCGATCGAGGGCGTCGCGTCGCCATAGTAGGCGAGCATGTCCTCCGGATAGCGCCCCCGGAACACCGGATCGAGAAACCATCGGTTGGTATGACCGTCGGCATGCCGCGCCGCTTCGGCATCGGCGTCCGAATCGCTGTCGGGAAGGACCGTCGCCAGGTTCAGCGTGATCCCCACCTTGCCGTCCGGCACGTTCCGGCGTACGACATCGACCGCTTCGCCGTGCGCCAGTAACAAGGAGTGAGCCACCGCCAGAGCTTCCTTGAGATCCTGCCGTCCCGGCGCCATCACGCCCCAGTGATAGCCGAGGATCGCTACCACCCACGGCTCGTTGATCGTGATCCAGTTCTTGACCCGATCCCCCAGCCGCCGGGTCACGACATCGGTGTACTCCGCGAACGCAGCGACCGTGGCCCGGCTCGCCCACCCGCCCTCGTCCTCGAGCGCCTGCGGCAAGTCCCAATGGTAGAGCGTCACCCACGGCTCGATCCCCACCGCCAGCAGCCCGTCGACCAGGCGGCCGTAGAACGCGAGACCGGCTTCGTTGATCTCGCCCCGCCCGTTGGGGAGGATCCGGGACCAGGCGATCGAGAAGCGGTAGGCCTTCAGCCCCAGCTCCGCCATGATCCGGATATCTTCGTCCCACCGGTGATAGTGATCGCAGGCGACATCGCCGGTATCGCCGTTTGCCGTTTTGCCGGGGGTATGGCTGAACGTGTCCCAGATCGATTGGCCACGGCCGTCCTCGGTCGCCGCGCCCTCGATCTGATAGGCGGCGGTCGCCGCGCCCCACACGAAATCGTCTGGGAACGAGAGCGTGAGATCGGATCCGGTCTCGCGGTCGACCGTCATAGCGCCATCCTCTCGGCATTTCGCAACGACGTTTCGGTGTCCAGGAACGGGTTCTCCGGGCTCGGGGCGTCCTGCTCGGTGATGTACCACGAGACGCCCGCCTCGCGCGCGGCGGCCAGGATCGGCTCCCACTTCAAGTCACCCTGACCGAACGGCGTGTCCTTGTGGTCGAACTCGTCGGTCGACCCGTCCTTGAGATGGAGGAGCGCGATCCGGTCCGCGTTGTCCGTGATCACCGTGGCCGGATCGAACCCGCCGACCGCCGCCCAGAAGGCGTCGAGCTCGAAGAAAACGAGACCCGGTGTCGTGACCGAGACGAGGGTATCGAACAAGGTCTTGCCCTCGGATGTCTTGTCTGCGAACTCGAAATGGTGGTTATGATAGGCGAACTTCACCCCGGCCAGCTTCATCTGCTCGGCGTAGGAATCGAACTGCTCGGCGTACCCGCGCATCGTCGCCTCGCTGCGGTCGTCGGGCGCGACAAAGGGAACCACACCCCACCCTGCACCCAGCGTGACCAGGTCCTCGATCACGCCATCGAGCCGGGTCTGGAACTGCTCGAGCGGGATGTGGGCGCTCGCGGCGCGCAACCCGTGCTTGTTCAGCATCTCCTTGACCTGGGCGGCGGTATGGTCGCCGAACCCGGCGAACTCGACCGCCGTATACCCCTGATCGGCGACCTTGGCGAGGGTGCCGTCGAAGTCGGCGGCGGCGGCCTCGCGGAGGGTGTAGAGCTGGATCGCGATCTGGTTCTTTTTCATGGTGCCGGTTCCCTTCACTGGTCTGTACGCAACAGCGAGGACTCGTCAGAACGAGGTCGTGATCTCAACGGCCTCGCCCGTGTCGATCGACGTCAATGCGCCATTCATGATTTCCAGCACATGCGTCGCGTGGCGCGCGGTCAGCACGTTCTCGGTTCCGTTCTCGAGACAGCCCATCGCGTGCAGGATACCAGCGCCCAGGATATCGCCGGGATCCTGGCGGGCCGGAACCGGAACGTTGTCCCGCCACTCGCCAGTTCCGCCTTCCCGCCCGGTGTTCATTTTGAAGATGTCGGCGGGGCCGTTTCCGTCGTACCACTGGTGATACCCGATGCTGAACGCGCCCTCCGTTCCAAAGAGCTCGAACATGGGAGATTTCGTGGCCGGGGTCACGAACGAGGCGAACAGGTGGGCGTAGCGGTTCTCGCCCAGATCGAGATTGATCGAAAGCACATCCGGCGTATCGACCTGCACCTTCTCGCCCCAGTAGCGGTCGATCAGGATCGTCCGCTCCGGGATCACGATCCCCCCAGTCGCCTGAACGCGAGTCGCCGGGCCAAGCAGGCCGGTGATCGTGTGCAGCATGTAGACCCCGACATCCACCAGCGGCCCGACGCCCTTCCTGTAGAAGACCCGCGGGTCGCCGATGTAGGCCCGCCACGCCGCCGGGCCCATGTTGCCGATACTCGCCTTCGCTACCGTCGGGCGCCCGAACTCCCCGGCGTCCAATGCCTGTTTGAGCCAGGTGAAGCGCGCCGTCACCAGCGTCGAGGGCGCGCAGAACAGCGTCTTCCGCTGACGCTCGGCGATCGCGGCCAGCTCCGTCGCCTCTTCGACGGTCGAGGCGATCGGCTTCTCCGAATAGACGTGGCAGCCAGCTTCCAGCGCCTTGGCCGTAATCTCACGATGGAGCGGCGCCGGGGTCAGGTTGAAGACGAGATCGATCCCGCTTCCCCCGGCATGGCCGAGAAACGCCTCGTATGTCGTATAACCAGCCGCGTCCGGCAGCTTGGCCAGCGCGTCGTCCACTCGCCCTTGCATTGTATCGAACACCGCGACCACCGGGGCCCGCTCTCCACCGACCGTCGCCAAGCCCGGCAGGTACGATTCCTGGGCGACATGACCGCAGCCTACTACTCCAACCCTGATCACGAGTTCTGGTTCCTTCCCTCAACAGTGGACATCGCCACTGGCTCGCTCACCGGTCTGTGCGCCGGCCGTCGGAGGTCACGATACCGGGATTTGGACCACACGCAAGGGAAACGGGCGCTCCGACCCGCAATCGAACCGTCGATCACCCTCGAAGCCATCGGCGGCGATGTCAGCCGGCTGCCGTTGCCGAGACTGTTCCTTCCGGGTAGAGGCGACTGCGCACCCAGTGGCGCGGCCCGAGCTGGCTGATACCCGGCATCACCTGCTTGCAGACAGCCATCGCGTGCGGGCAGCTCGGCTCGAATGGGCACCCTGGCGGGGGATCGATCAGCGACGGGATCTCGCCGCGGACCGGAGCGCTCACGATCCGCGGCCCGGCGTGGGGGTTCGGCACCGGCGAGAGGAGCAGCTTCGTGCAGGGATGCGCCGGCGCGTCGACCAGCTCCCGGCTTTCCGCGCCTTCGACCATTCGCCCCGCGTACATCACGCCCGTCTGGCCGCCGACGTGGAGGGATACGGTACTGTTACGGCTGCGCTCACGGGAAACGCAATCGCCGCAATTGGTAGAATCATGAGTTGCCGGATCGCGAGGTCACCGACGATCGTCATCCGAGCGCACCCAAAGGTTCCAGCCGTCTCGCGCTGACCTGACACGCTCGACCATGCACACCCATACGAGCCATCAGCAAGGAGCCCCCGGAGACGCCAACACGGGAGCCGCCGCGCTGTTGACTTTCGTTTCCCGCTTCTACGCACTGAGGTACGTGAGCACGGCATTCGCCATCGTGCCGATCCCCGCGACAAACCCCTCTTCATCGACATCGAAACGGGGATGATGATGGCCCCAGATGATCCCGCGCTCCTCGTTGCGAGTGCCAACGTTGAAGAAGCATCCTGGCCGCTCCAGCGAGAAGTAGGCGAAGTCCTCGCCCCCCATGCCCACTGGCGACTCGATCACGTTATCCTCGCCCACCGCCTCGACCGCCGCACTCCGAACCAGCGCCGTCATCGCCTCGTCGTTGACGATGCCAGGATAGCCACGAATGAACTGGGCGGTGATCGTGGCCCGGTGCGCCACGCCGATCCCCTCGGCGATTTCGACCAGCCGCCGCTCCAGATGATCGCGAACCTCACCGTCGAGCGTCCGCACCGTTCCCCGAAGCTCGGCGGTGTCCGGAATCACGTTGAACGCCTCGCCGGCAATGAACGCGGTGGTCGAAACGACGGCCGCACGAGTCGGATCGACCTCCCGCGAAACGAGCGTCTGGAGCGCCATCACGATCTCGGACCCGATCACGACCGGATCGATCCCCGCCTGCGGTCTCGCCGCGTGCCCGCCCTTGCCCTGGATCGTGATCCGGAAGCGGTCCGACGAGGCCGAGCCAGCGCCGCCCCGGATCGCGATCTGACCGGCCGGAGTCTCCGACGACACATGCAGGCCGAGCACCGCGTCGACGTGGGGATTCTCCAGCGCGCCGTCCCGGATCATCTCGATCGCGCCGCCCGGCGGAACTTCCTCGGCGGGCTGGAAGAGCACCTTCACGGTCCCGCCGAACTCGGCCCGCCGTTCGATCAGAACCCGGCTCAGGCCCAGAAGCATCGCCGTGTGCGCATCGTGCCCGCAGGCATGCATCTTTCCGTCGTTTCGCGACTTGTATGACACGTCGTTCGCTTCGAGGATTGGCAGGGCGTCCATGTCTGCCCGCACCATGACGACCTTGTTGCCGGTCCGCTGGCCCCGGATCAGACCGGTCACGCCGGTGCCGCCGACGCCGGTCCTGATCTCCTCGACCCTGAGCGAGCCCAGCCGCTCGGCGACGAACTTCGCGGTCTCGTACTCCTCGAACGCCAGTTCCGGATGCTCGTGGAGATGGCGCCGGTCGGCGATTACCCCCGGCAAAATCTCGTCCACGTCCTGTCGAATCGTCGTTGCGGTCGCCATGTGTATGCCCTCTTGCCTATCGGCGCGTCATCCGTCCATACATTGCGGTTTGCGAAAAACCCCTGCCCCTGACATTCCGAGGGAGCGTAGCGACGAGGAACCCCCCGGCGGAAGCGCAACGCGCTGCAACCGGTCGTGAATTGGCGCAAAGCGCCCTCCTCAGTGACTTGCGCCGCTACAAGCCCCGCTCCAGATATGTCGTCACGGTCGCCGCCATCGTCTCCAGCCCGATCCCCAGCGACTCCTCGTCAATGTCGAATCGTGGGTGATGATGCCCCCAGATCAGCCCCTTCTGCTCGTTGTTGCTGCCGACGAAGAAAAACGCGCCCGGCCGCTCGTTCAGAAAGTAGGAGAAATCCTCCCCGCCCATCTTCGGCTCCGACTCCAGCAGATGCTCGTCGCCAAGCACCTCGCGCACCGCCGTGCGCACGATCTCCGTCGCGGCCGGGTCGTTCACCGTCGCCGGATAGCCCAGCGTGTACGCCACCTCGACCTCGGCCCGGAGCGACCTGGCGACACCCTCCACCACCTCCGGAATGCGCTTCTGAAGGAATGTTCGCAGCTCCGGATCGAAGGTCCGGACCGTGCCACCGAGCTCCGCGACATCGGGAATCACGTTGAAGGCGTCGCCGGAGTTGAAGAAGCAGGTGCTGATCACGGCGCTCTTCGTCGGATCGGTCTCCCGCGATACCAGCGTCTGGAGCGCCACGATGATCTGCGCCCCGGCCACGATCGGGTCGACGCAGTAGCTCGGATAGGCGGCGTGCCCACCCTTGCCCTGGATCGTAACCTTGAACCCGTCGGCGGCGGCCATCACCGGACCCGGTCCGACGCTGACCTTGCCGACCGGCTGATCCTGCGCCATGTGCAGACCGAACACGGCATCGACGTGCGGGTCGTCCAGCACACCTTCGCGGATCATCCCTTCCGCTCCCCCCGGTGGCAGCTCCTCGGCAGGCTGGAACAGCACCTTGACGGTCCCGGCGAACTGATCCCGGCGGTCGATCAGCACCCGTGCCAGCCCAAGCAGGATCGCGGTATGCGCGTCGTGCCCGCAGGCGTGCATCGTTCCGTCGTTCTGTGACTTGTACTCGACATCGTTCGCTTCCAGGATGGGCAGCGCATCCATGTCGGCCCGGACCAGCACGACCCGGTCCTTGCCCGGTCCGTTGCCGGTGCCCCGGATCAGGCCGGTCACCCCGGTCTTGTTGATCCCGGTCCGGATATCCTCGACGCCGAGGCTGGCCAGCCGCTCGGCGACGAACTTCGCGGTCTTGACCTCCTGAAATCCAAGCTCCGGGTTCTCGTGCAGGAAGCGGCGATCGGCGATGATCCCCGGAAGAATCTCGTCGACCGTTTCATGAAGCCGTACCATCGTGACCATGATGAGGGTGTCCCTTCAGGGCGTGGGCGTTGGAAGAATCATTGCCCGGCGGAGCGCAATCGGGGCACCTTAGCAGAGTCACGGCGACGCGAAAACATGATTCCGCGCCCGACGAGGCAGGCCGCCGCCCCGATTCGAGTGATAAGATCAACCACAAGAGCCATCGCCGGTAGCTGCCCGGCGTCATCTGCGATCGGGACACAGGCCACATGAGCGACCGGGGCGATCCCAAACCACCGCCAGCCCGCATCGACGAGACGACGGCGACGGCCATCGTCTGGGAAGCGATCGATCACATTGGCGGCCCTCGCTCGATCTACCGTAACCCGCGCGATGCCTACAGCGCGCAGTCGCGGCGGATGGTCGAGGTTGGAGAGCACACGGTGGAGATCCGCTACGGCGAGATCTCCACACCGGCGGTCGCGACGGTTCAGGGCTGGGTCTTCGAGATCACCGACGAAGAGATCGAGCTCCTCATCCGCCCTCCCAAACCCCGGCGCAACGCAAGCTGATCGGTCGTCTTCACGAGATGGGCGCCTCGGTGGCGCGAGGCTTCCGTCCGGCTCGGAGCAGAGCGATGGGTGGCAAGCGAGGACCTCCTGAGGGCAAAGGTGGCGGTTTTCCTGGCACCGCTTCTCCTTCGGGGTGTCGCTACGGTGCTCATGATTGGATGGTGGACCGGCCTTGCCGGGACGGAGCTGGTCGTCGCCCTGACCTTTACGGTGCTTCTCGTCGCGGGACCGGTCGCCTTCATCGTGCTGGGCAGCGCCTTCGATCTGCGCCTGGATGTCCCGTTGGAAAGCGGCCTGCCGACCACCATCCACGAGCACGTTCCGCATACCCCGCAACGACTCTGGCTCCTCAACCTCAGTGTCGTCATCGTTGGGCTGATGGGATTCGTGGCCTGGCGCCTGTCGGCGGTAGGTGCCGTGGCGATCCTGGCCGCGATCGATATCCTGGTCGCCACAGTGACCTGGGTCGCGGCGCGTCGAGTCCTCAGGACGCTGATCTAGGAAAGGTCATCTTCGAGCGGGGCGAGCCTCGCCCCGGTGGGCGGATGCTCGCAGGGCGCGATGTGCCAGATCACCTCGCCGCCCCCATGCCAGACCAGCTCCCCGACGAGATCTGCCAGCCGGCTGGCGGCCACGTAATACGTGTTCTCATGCGGGTGCTGCTCGGGAGACTCCAAACGGGTGACCACCCGGTAGAACGGGGGGCGAGCCGCTCGCGATTCCGTCAGTGGCTCGGCGTGGCGATAGTGATAGCGGCTGCCGCCCGCGGCGCTGACCCAATCGACATCGGCCCAGCCGCTGCCGTCCGGGTTGTCGGGAACCCAGTGCTCGGGCCGGTCCGCGTTACGCGTCATCACTCCGCCTCGAGCGCGCGGTAGCGGCCTTCGTAGCTCACGAGGGGATCGTCCGTATCGTCCGGCGTTTCCCCGTCCTGAACGTCGCCCAGGATCAGCACATGGTCTCCGGCCGGGATCACCCGCACCACGGCGGCGACGCACCAGCCGATCGCGCCCTCGATCACCGGCACTCCGGACGGATGGACGACGTGCGGAACACCCGTAAAGGCGGCATCCGGAACCGGCGCGCGACCGGCGAAGCGCTCGGCAATGAAGGTTTGCGAGCCCTCGAGCAGGCTGATCGCGAACATCGTCCCGCCCGCAAACAGGCGGTGAACGGAGCCATCCATGGAGAGGGCCACGGCGGCGATCGGTGGCTCGATCGAAACTACGATGAACGACGACACGCTGACCCCGCGATATCCTCCGTCGCAATCGAGGACGGTGACGATCGCGGTGCCGGAGACCCACCGCCTCCGGATCGCCGTCGCCAGGCTTCGCGAGGATGCACCGCCTGGTGCCCGGTGCTGGCTCATGGGACCGGACCCGATCCCACCACCGCCGCGAATGTTTGGCCCGGCACCGCCCGTTCGATCACCCATGAGCTCGCCGTTCCAAATCGTCGAGTACCGACCGCGCATAGTCGACGATCAGTCCGAACGCCTGCTCCCGCGCCGGGTCGCGCCGGGAGACAGAGTGATCGCGGACCATGATCTGAAGGTCATCGTGCAGCGCGTAGTGGCGCCAGGGCTCGGCGGACGGTTCGAGCTCGACCTTGAGCGCGGTCGCGATGTCGTCGGGCGTGAGCGTGCTCAGCCGCTCCTGAATGTCGCTCAGTGAGAGCCGCTCATTCTTGAGGTACTGGATGAAACGCAGCCGGAGCAGATGATCGGAATCGTAGGTCGCGGTCGGTCCCCGGCCGTAGGCGGGCTGGAGCAAGCCCTCGGCGATGTAGTACCGGATCGTCCGCGCCGGAATGCCGGATTCCCGTTCGAGGTCCGGCATCGTGTAGCGCAACGGGCGTGGCGGGTCGAATCGCGTCACGCTCCCGGCGGGCAACCGACGATCCATGCTCATTGGCTCTTCACCGCTTCCCGGATCATGCACATACCTTCCACTTCTGTCATGGTACCCTCCGCGAAACCTGGCTGCACCTGTGCCGCCTCGCGACCGGCGGAACCTCGCCGCCTTGGCTTGGCGTCCGCTACGATTGGCCCGTCTCGCTGTCGGAGTCGCCACGATAGCAAATAGTGTTTAGGGATATGTCGCTCAAAGTCGGCGCGGAGCTGGGGATGGACTCTACCTCGATCGTCTGGTTTGGAATCGGTGGCGGCGCGACACTCTTCGCGCTCTCGCTCCTCTATCAACGCTATGTCAAAAAGACCGCTCAGGCGATGCAGTCGCGCGGCTCCTTCACCCTGTTCGCGATCCTGATGACACTTTTCGCGATCGGCGCGATCCTGGCCGGAGTGGCCGCTTCCAGCGTCTGACGCCCCGGCGGGGCGTCCGCTTCAGAAAAGGGACATCCATGAAGCAGCACCGGCTCACCCCACACCGCTCGACGCTGCACGGGACCTTCTCACCGGAGTGGGCACCGGCACTGACCATCGCGCCGGGCGACTCCGTCGCCTTCGAGACGCTCGACGCGCGCTGGTCGATCGAGCCGCATCCTCAACAGGACGGCACACTGGCGCGACGGTTCGCCCCACTGGACGACGAGCGGGACAACGGCCATGCCCTCTGCGGGCCGGTCTTCGTCGAAGGCGCACGTCCGGGAATGGTCCTGAGCGTCAGGATCGGTCCGATCGTTCCTGGTGCCTGGGGCTGGACCTCCGGCGGCGGCTGGTCCAATGGCATCAACGAGCGCGTCGGCGCGGATGCGGAAGAACTCCGCCTCGATTGGACGCTGGACGCCGCGTCGCGGAACGGCACGAACCAGTTCGGCCATCGCGTCACCCTCAGTCCGTTCTTCGGCGTGATGGGCATGCCCGGCCCGTCGGCGCATCCCGTGCCGTCCTGGACACCCCGACCCCAGGGCGGGAACATCGACTGCAAGGAACTGGTAGAGGGATCCACCCTTTTCCTGCCGATCGCGCATGAGGGAGCGCTCTTCTCGGCGGGCGACGGACACGCCCGGCAGGGAGATGGGGAGGTCTCGGGAACCGCGATCGAATGCCCGATCTCGTCTAGAGTCCTCACCTTCGATCTCCGCGACGATCTCGCGCTCACGACCCCGATCGCCCGGATCGAGGACGCATGGCTGACGTTCGGATTCCATGAGGATCTCGACGATGCCGTCATTCTCGCGCTCGACGCGATGCTGGACGTGATGGGCCGGGAGCATGGTCTCAACCGCAATCAGGCGCTGGCCCTCTCTAGCGTGGCGGTCGATCTCCGGATCACCCAGATCGTGAATGGCGTGCGTGGCGTCCATGCCGTGTTCCGCGACGACGCGGTCCAATGGGCATAGACCCGCACCGCATGGGCCAGCCGCCTTGTCTCATGCCTTCACGTGGTTTTATGTCATAGCGACCGGGGCCCGTATCATGCATACCCAGAGGTGTTGACAGGTCGAGACAACGAACGGGAGAGCCTCTCCGGTCTCGGCGCCGACGTTTTTTGGAAGGTGATGTCCGCGAATTACTGCTTCCGACATCGTCCGTCCCACGCTGAAAGGCACTGGCACTCTTGGGCATCGCCCCGAACATCCCATCCATCCTGCGGCGGTACGCGCCGCTCCTCTGGCTCGCACTGATCCTTGGCTTCACCTTTTTGTTTGGTATGGGACACCGCGCCGAGATCGAACGGATACGGACCTTGCTGACCGGTGTTGACCGTTCCTGGCTTCTCGCCCTGGTCTCCCTCGAAGTCGTGATCCTCATTCTCGTCGCTGCCACATACAGATCACTGCTTTCCGGACTCGGGCATCAACTGTGCCTGATTCCGCTGATAGGCGTCCATCTTCAGCGGGTCGTGGTCGGCACGGTGACGCCCGTTGGCGGACCCTCGTCGATGATCGTCTTCGTCCATGCCTTGCGAAACCGGGGTGTGCGCCCCGCCGATGCCCTGCTTGCCGTCTCGATCAAGAGTGTGGTCGGAAATGCGGCGTTCCTGCTGCTGCTGCTTCCGGTCGTCGCCATGCAACGGCCAACCCCGATGCTTCTGGTCTCGACCGGTGGCCTGATTGTGCTCGTCGCCGCGATGGCGTCGCTTCTGGCGCTCACGTTGCGTCGCGCAAAGCCGCCCGCCTTCGTGATCCGGCGGCTCCCGCGGAAAGGACTGCGCTTTCTGGCGCAGATCCGGCAGCATGATATCGATCTGAAGACGCTGGTGGGCCCGTTTTTCCTGATGATGACCACCAAGCTGGCGGGAGCCCTGATGCTCTTCTTCGCGCTGCATGCGGTGGATAACGACCCAGGGATTCAGGTCGCCCTCACCGCCTATGTCGTCGGCATGGTCGTCCTGCTCGTCGCGCCGATCTTCCAGGGCATCGGTTTCGTGGAAGTCGGCATGGCACTCGCCCTGCAGCGGCATGGCGTGCCACCAGCCGCCGCTGTCGGGGCTACGTTACTGTGCCGGGCTGGCGAACTCTGGCTTCCCCTGATCGCCGGGATTCTCATTCAAGTTCTGGGACCACTCTCGCGGCGGATCAGGGCGGTGAATCCGCTCCCGTCGCCGGCATCGTAAGCGGCATCGCAAGCGGCACCGGCGGCTCACCCGATGGTCAGCGTTTCGTCGGATTCAAGTACCGCGCGCGTATCCGGACGTGGGATACTTGAGGCCGACGAATCGGCCGCTCTCGCCGTGCGCTCGGTGCCATGGTTTCCGGTGCGCCACTGGTACGCCAGCTGATAGCCCAGAGCCGACAGGGCGCTTCGCGCGACATTTATGAGGGAGGTACATCGTGGCAATCGCCACCGACCACCAGGCAACCGTTCAGACCCAGGCGATCAACGCGATCCGGACCCTGTCGATGGACGCCGTCCAGGCCGCGAACTCTGGCCATCCTGGCCTGCCGCTCGGCGCCGCGCCGATGGCCTACGTGCTGTGGCAGGAGTTCCTCAAGCACAACCCGCACGACCCGCAATGGCACGACCGGGATCGCTTCGTGCTCTCCGCCGGTCATGGCTCGATGCTGCTCTACTCGCTGCTGCATCTCACCGGCTACGATCTGTCACTGGAGGATATCCAGAACTTTCGCCAGCTCGGCTCAAAGACCCCTGGGCATCCCGAGCGCGGCCACACCGCCGGGGTTGAAGTCACCACCGGGCCGCTCGGTCAGGGCTTCGCGAACGGGATCGGGATGGCGATCGCCGAGGCCTTCCTGGCCGCGACGTACAACCGTCCGGGTCACGAGATCATCGACCATCACACTTACGCGATCGTTTCCGATGGTGACGTGATGGAAGGCATCGCGTTCGAGGCCGCCGCGCTCGCCGGCATCCTCAAGCTCGGCAAGCTGGTCTACCTCTACGACCAGAACCACATGACGCTCGCCGCGACCGCCAACCTGACGCTGGGGGAAGATACCCAGGCCCGGTTTGAGGCAATGGGCTGGCATGTCCTCTCCATTGACGGCATGGACACCGACGCGGTCCGGGAAGCGATCGAGATGGCAAAGGCCGAGACCGAGCGTCCCAGCCTGATCATGGCCCGCACGATCATCGGGTTCGGCTCGCCCAACAAGGCCAACACCTTCGGGGTGCACGGCTCCCCGCTCGGCCCCGATGAAGTCAAGGCGACCAAGGAAAATCTGGGGATTCCGACCGAGCCCCCGTTCTACGTGCCGGAGGAGGCTGGCCGTCACTTTCGCGAGGCGCTCGATCGCGGCGCCGAGTTCCAGGCACAGTGGCGCGTCCGCTTCGACGCCTACAAGGAAGCGTTCCCAAAGGAAGCCGCTGAGCTGGAGATGGTGTTCGCCGGGACCATGCCCGAGGGCTGGGATGCCGACATTCCAACCTGGAAAGCGGGCGATGAGCCGATCGCGACCCGCAAGGCATCCGGCGCAGTCATGAATGCCTTCTACGACAAGCTGCCGACGTTCCTTGGCGGGTCCGCCGACCTCAACCCGTCGACCAACACCGTACTCAAGGGTGGCGGGGACTTCCAGCATCCGTCGACGGCTGAGGAAACTGTCCAGGGGCTCTCCGGCGGACTGCTCAGCTATGCCGGCCGCAATCTCCACTTCGGCATCCGGGAACACGCGATGGGTGGCATCGTCAACGGGATCGCCGCGCACGGCGGGACGATCCCCTTCGCATCGACGTTCCTCGTGTTCTCCGACTACCTCCGTCCGACCCTTCGTCTCGCCGCGTTGAGTCACCTCAAGTCGATCTTCGTCTTCACCCACGACAGCGTTGCCGTCGGCGAGGACGGTCCGACCCATGAGCCGGTCGAGCAGGTGATGTCGATTCGGCTGATCCCGGAAGTGACCCTGTTCCGTCCCGCCGACGCCAACGAGACCGCCGAAGCCTGGAAACTGGCGATCACGAGCGACCGCTCGAGCGTCCTGATCCTTAGCCGTCAGGATCTCTCGATCCTCGATCGCTCGGGATCGACAGGGGATGTGTCGAACGGTGGCTATATCCTGGCCGACACCGACGGCCCGCCCGATGTCGTGCTGATCGCGACGGGCTCGGAAGTCGAGCTCGCGGTCATGGCCCGCGAGCTGCTCGCTGAGAACGAGGTGCGGGCACGCGTTGTCAGCCTGCCGAGCTGGGAGCGCTTCGAGCGGCAGGACGCATCCTGGAAGGAGACTGTGCTCGGCCCGGATGGCACCCCCCGCGTCTCGATCGAAGCAGGCACCACGATCGGCTGGGCGCGTTACCTCGGCACCAAGGGCACGCCCGTCGGGATCGATTCCTACGGCGCGTCCGGCTCCTCCAAGGATGTGCTGAAAAAATTCGGCATGACCAAGGAGCATGTGGCCGCGACCGCGCTTCGACTTCTTGGACGCGATGACCAGGCCGAATCGATCGACTCCGAGTTCCTCGGCGGAGAAGCCGCCGGTGAGGAACTCTCCGGCTCGGATGGACACTCCTGAGTGTCCCCCCCCGCCACGTACCAGAAAGGCATCCACAGTGGCAACGACGAATGGCACGAACCCGATCAAGGAACTTCTTACGCAAGGCCAGAGCGTCTGGCAGGACGACATCAGCCGGCAGATGCTGATGTCCGGGCAGTTGGCGGAGCGGATCGAACAGATCGGCATTCGCGGCGTGACCTCGAACCCCAGCATCTTCCAGAAGGCAATCTCGGCCGGCACGGTCTACGACTCCGACATCGCGGACATGCTCGGTCGCAACATGGACATCGCGGCGGTCTTCCAAACGCTGGCGGTCAAGGACATCCAGGACGCCTGCGACCTCTTCCGGCCTATACACGATGAGACCAAGGGCCAGGATGGTTTCGTCTCGCTGGAAGTCCTGCCCGCGCTCGCCCGCGATACCGAAGCCACGCTTCAGAACGCGCGCGAGCTGTGGGCCGCGGTCGACCGGCCAAATGTCATGATCAAGGTTCCGGGAACCGACGAGGGCGCGATCGCCGTCGAAACATTGCTGACCGAAGGTGTCAACGTCAACATCACCCTGCTCTTCTCACTCACGAACTACGAGCGGGTCGCCCAAGGCTACATCGACTCGCTGCAGAAGCGGCAGGACGCCGGCTTGCCGATCGACCGGATTGGTTCGGTGGCATCGTTCTTCGTCAGCAGGGTGGATACGCTCGCCGACAAGCTCCTCGACGAAGCGGCCACCAAACCCGGCGCTGACGGCGCGCTGATCGAATCCCTCAAGGGCAAGGTCGCGGTCGCCAATGCCCAGTTGGCGTACCAACGCTTCCAGCAGCTCTTCGGCAGCGAGCAGTTCAAGAAGCTGTCGGCAAGCGGCGCCAAGGTTCAGCGTCCCCTCTGGGCCAGTACGGGCACCAAGAACAAGGCCTACAGCGACGTGCTCTATGTCGAATCGCTGATCGGTCCCGATACCGTGAACACGATGCCGATCGCGACGATCGAGGCCTTTCTCGACCACGGCAAGGTAGCCCGGACGGTTGACGCGGCGTTCGGCGAGGCGCAAGCCGTGGCGGACGGCCTGGCCAAGGTCGGGATCTCGCTCGACGAGCTGACCCGGCAACTCGAAGAGGAAGGCATCAACACCTTCGTCGCGTCCTACGATGACCTTCTCGGAGGCGTTGAGGGCAAGCGAGCCGAGGTCGCCGAGGCGGTCAGCAGCACTTAGGAACGACGGCCGACCGGAACCGGTCAGCCGTCGTCCGGGTCCTGAAACGTTGGCCAGCCAGTGTCACGCGGGAGAGGGAGAACGCATGGCTACCGAGAAGAGCGGCGCGAGACATGTAGGCGTTGTCGGGCTGGCGGTAATGGGCGAGAATCTCGCGCTCAACATCGAGCGCAACGGTTTCGCGCCGGCCGTCTACAATCGCACTCGCTCCCGAACCGACGAGTTCCTCGCCGACCAGGCCAAGGGAACGTCAGTACTTGGCACGTTCGGCATCCCCGAGCTGGTCGCCTCTCTCGAACGCCCCCGGCGCATCCTGCTGATGGTCAAGGCCGGAGCCCCGGTCGACGATGTCGTCGCGGAGTTGACGCCGTTTCTGGAGGATGGCGACATCCTCATCGACGGTGGCAACTCCTTCTTCCTCGATACCGAGCGGCGCGCCCGCGACCTCGCCGGTCACGGCTTCAACTTCGTCGGGATGGGCGTCTCCGGTGGGGAAGAGGGCGCGCTCTGGGGGCCGAGCCTGATGCCGGGCGGACCGGGCGAGGCCTACGCCGCGCTCGCGCCGATGCTGACCGCGATCGCGGCCAAGTCGGACTCCGGACCGTGCGTCACGCATGTCGGTCCTGGCGGCGCTGGACACTACGTCAAGATGGTACACAACGGCATCGAATATGGCGACATGCAGCTCATCGCCGAGACCTACGATGTGATGCGGCGCGCCCTCGGCCTCTCCGCGCCGGAGATCGCCGATGTCTTCTTCCGCTGGAACGAGGGCAAGCTCGAATCGTTCCTGATCGAGATTACGGCGACGGTCCTGAAACACATCGATGTCGACACCGGCAAGCCGCTCGTCGATGTCATCGCCGACCAGGCCGAGCAAAAGGGAACCGGGCGGTGGACGAGTCAGAACTCGTATGAGCTCGCGACCCCGATTCCCGTGATTGACGCCGCCGTGATCGCCCGCAGCCTTTCCGCATTCAAGGACAAACGAGTTGCGGCCAGCAAGCTGCTGCGGGGCCCGGAAAGCAACAGGGCCCAGCTTCCCGCCAAGCCCGATCGCGACGCCACGATCGACGCCCTGGAGGATGCCCTCTACTTCGCCAAGATCTCCTCGTATGCCCAGGGCATGGCGCTGATGCGCGCCGCCTCCGATGCGTATGCGTGGAATCTGAACCTGTCCGAGATCGCCCGAATCTGGAAAGCCGGCTGCATCATCCGGGCCCGGCTGCTCGATCCGATCATGAGCGCGTTCACCGGAGAGCAGGACCTCGACAATCTGATGCTCGACCCTTTCTTCACCGAGGCGATCAACCGTGGCATGCCGAACGTGCGACGCGTGCTCCATACCGCCCTGGATTTCGGGATTCCCACCCCCGCACTGAGTTCGGCCCTCAATTACGTCGACACGTACCGGCAGGCATTCCTCCCGGCCAACCTGATCCAGGGACAGCGCGACTTTTTCGGGGCCCATACCTACAAGCGCCTCGACCGCGAAGGCACGTATCATACGGAATGGTCGGACGCTGATGTCCGTCCGAAGGCGAAATCGCACGAGAGCGCGCGCGAGGCGTGGGCCGGCGGCAAGGGCGAGGGTGACCGCTCCGAAGTCGACGCCCTCCTTCCCGACGAGACCAGCCCGCACATGCTCGACCCGGACCAGGAACGTGAGATGATTCCGGACCTCGAGGAACGCGGCGAGCGAACCCCGGACGCGATTCGGAAAGCGCAGTACTAGCGATCGGACAACCCACCGGGCGCCCGCCACATCGTCATTCTTGGGATCCTCGAATGCCTTGACGATGGCGTGCGCGATCGGACCTTTTGGTGGTCCATCCGGAACATTGCATCGTCATTCCGGGTAGTGGCCGCTCTCGCAAGCGGCATCGGTGGCGGTGGGCACCTACCCGCCACTCCGCGCGCGTTGGTTTCCTGGTGAAAAGTCTTGGCTTTCCACGGTCGAAACCAAGGTAAGGCGAACTCGGCGGATGAACCATTTGGTGCGGGCACGATGCTCGTCACCTCAATCACATAGGACGATCCATGGCAGATTCCGATCGAGCAGCGGCACGAGCAGCCGTTCACGTTGATCCGCACGCCGACGGGCATGTCGCAACCGACATTATGCGGGATACCGGCCCAGACACTACCGCTCCGTTCCCGGAGATCGACCACGTCGGCCACCAGTTCGACCCGACCGACCGCACCACACTCCAGAACACCAATCCGTTGCGCGCCGGGCTCCGGCTCGAACGGATCCCCGCCCCCTGCGTTATGGTCATCTTTGGCATCACCGGCGACCTTACCGCCCGGAAGCTGATGCCGGCCCTTTTCGATCTCGCCGTCAGCCATCCCCTTCCCGAAGGATTTTCGATCGTTGGCGTCTCCCACCGCGACTGGGACGACGAGACATTCCGCAAGGAGATGCACGACGCCGTCAAGAAGAGTGCGCGGTCCCCGGTCACCGACGAGTCCTGGAGCCTCTTCGCCCAGGGACTCTCTTATGTGCGGGGAGAGTTCGACAGCGAAACGAGCTATACCTCCCTGCGCGAGCGCCTCGACACCATCGACGATGAGCGGCGCGCGCAGGGCAACCGGCTCTTCTACCTCGCGACCTCCCCGAAGTATTACGGCCCTATCATCGAGCATCTCGGAGCCTCCGGCCTCGCCAAGCGCCAGGACATCTACTACAACCGCCCCGACAGCTGGAACCGGATCGTGGTCGAGAAGCCGTTCGGGCGCGATGTCGAGAGCGCCCGTGCCCTCAACGCCCAGATCGGCTCCGTTTTTTCCGAGCGGCAGATCTACCGGATCGACCACTACCTCGGCAAGGAGACCGTCCAGAACGTTCTCGCCTTTCGCTTCGCGAACACGCTTTTCGAGCCCGTCTGGAACCGGCAATATGTCGATCACGTCGAGATCACCGTTGCCGAAGCAATCGGCGTCGAAGGGCGCGGCGATTACTACGAGAGCGCGGGCGCGCTCCGCGACATGGTCCAGAGCCACATCCTCCAGCTCCTCGCCGTGATCGCGATGGAACCGCCCGCGCTGTTCAATGGCAACGCCTTGCGCGATGAAAAGGTCAAGGTGCTCCGCTCGGTCGTGCCGCCGACTGGGGAAGAGGTCAACAAGCGAACCGTGCGCGGTCAGTACGAGGCGGGCTACGTCGGTGGGCGGCCGGTCGAGGCTTATCGTGACGAGAAGGGCGTCACCCCGCTCTCCCGCGTCGAGACCTACGCCGCCATCGAGCTCACGATCGACAACTGGCGCTGGGCAGGTGTCCCCTTCTATCTGCGCACCGGAAAACGGCTTCCTCGCCGCGTTACCGAGATCGCGATCGAGTTCAAGCAGGTTCCCCATCTCATGTTCCAGTCGATCGGCCAGCTCGACCTCAGCCCAAACGTGATCACGATGCGGATCCAGCCGGATGAAGGTATCGCGCTCAAATTTGCCGCCAAGGTGCCAGGCGCCACGACCCAGCTCCGGCCAGTCCGGATGGACTTCCTCTACGGATCGTCGTTCGGCGAGTCCGGTCCCGATGCGTACGAGCGTCTCTTGCTCGACGCGATGCTCGGCGACCCGACCCTGTTCGCGCGACGCGACGAGGTAGAGACCGCGTGGTCCCTTGTCCAGCCCATCCTCGACGGCTGGCAGGAGCTGCCGGTACCCACCTATCCGTACGAGTCCGGAACCTGGGGCCCGAGCAAGGCCGACGCCCTGATGCGGCGCGATCGTCGCGAATGGCGCCGCCCCTAGCCCGACATGACGGCCCTTCTCCAGGATGCCTGGCGTGAGAAAACGTTGCACCGACTGGGAATGCGATACCGGAGCACGTCGCGCGTGGCGCTCCCGAACCGCAACGAGGAGAACTGTTCGTGGCCGCTGAGACAACCACATCGCCCGAGCTGATGACAACGTTCCAGACGGAGTTCCTGGATACCGGCAGAATTCACGACGAGCTCAATCGCTTGTGGGTGGAACTGGGTGGTCCTCCAAGAGGTGGCGACGCTCCCGGCGAAATGGTCGCCGAGCCCCACTTTGGGGGCGGCGGTCTCATGCGCACCAACACCCTCAACCTGATCGCCGTTGCCAGCCGACCCGATGGCGCCGCGCGTATCGCCGGATGCGTCTCCCGGTTGCGAGACTTCCTGCCGTCGCGCACGATCATCCTTCGAGGGCACAACGAGGAGGAACCTGAGGAGTCAGGTGCCTCGTTCTTCGATGTCCGCGTGGAGCTCAGGGAGCAACAGCGGAGCGACGGGAAGCCAGGGCTCCGGTTCGAAACCATCACGATCGGCGCCAACCATCAGGACCTCGGCGAGATGGCGAGCCTTGTCTCACCGCTGTTCGTCGCTGAGCTCCCCGACTTCCTCTGGTGGCCCGGAGGCGACTTCGCCCAGAACGTGCTGTTCGAGGATCTTCTCCGGATCGTCGACCGGGTCATCGTCGATAGTGCCCAACTGGGCCATGACACCCTCGGCGTCTCGGCGATGAAGGATCTTCTCCACGAAGACGATGAAGATATGGGCCCGCTGGTGGGCGATTTCACCTGGCTGCGGCTTAGGGCGTGGCGCCAGCTGATCGCTCAGTTCTTCGACCCACCCGATGTCCAGCAGAGCCTCGCCGCGATCGAGCAGGTCACCATATCCTATGTCGACACCCAGCCCGATGGCTCGTCCGGCTTCGCGTCCGCCCTGCTGACCGTCGGATGGCTCGCCAGCCGTCTCGGTTGGGAATCCGTGGATTCGCTCGAACGTCGCAAGGGAGGAGGATGGTCGGCCCCACTTCGCGCCCTCGATGGGGGACGCAGCCGAGAGGTCAGCTTGCGTCTTCTCCCGGTGAAGGGCGATCAACCCTATTTTGCGTTGCGGGTGGTTCAGCTCATCGCTGGAGGCAACGCCCCAGGCACATTCCGTGTCGAGCGAACCGACAAGGACGACCTCATGACGAGCAGCGAGTCCCAATCGGTGCCACTGGTAAGCCGGATTGTCTACGCCACGCAACCGAGTGACGAACACATGCTCGGGAGAGAGCTTCAACGCTTCGGAGGAGACCACATCTTCGAGGAGGCGTTGCGATTCGCGACCAAACTCCTCCCCTGACCCTGCCACTCCTGGGTTGAAAGGGCCGACACAAGATCGGCGCGGTGTATCGAAGATGCACGTTCGCCCCCCGGCGCACAGAGCCTCAGGGATCGTTCCGCTCATGTCTCATCGTGTGGAACCACGAAACATCACATCAGCGACCAGAATTCGAGAAAAGAGGCAACCAGTCGCCATGACTGAAGGAAACGTGAACCATCCCGTCATCGACTATGGGGAACGCGGCCGGGTTCATGTCTTTCCCGATGCGGACGCGCTTGCCGTCGCCGCGGCCGACCAGTTGCGGATGGTCGTCGAGGAAGCCGCCGGAGAGGGCGGCTCCACGTTCGTCGCCCTCTCCGGCGGCACGACACCCAAACGCATGGGCGAGCTGCTCATCGCGCCACCTTACGTCGACCACATCGACTGGGCTCGACTGCATGTGTTTTGGGGCGACGAGCGATGGGTTCCGCTCTTTGATCCCGAAAGCAACGCCGGCGAAGCGAAACGGGTTTTTCTCGATCGCGTACCCATTCCAGCGGATCAGGTGCACCCGTTCGACACCGGTCTCGACGATCCCGTTATGGCCGCGTCTCGCTACGAGACGACGATCCGATCCACCGTTCCAACGCGCGGAAGCCTGCCGTGTTTCGACCTCGTCTTCCTCGGAATGGGAGATGATGGTCACACCGCCTCGTTGTTTCCTGGCACGCTGGCGGTGCATGAAACGACTCGTTTGGTCGTTGCGAATCCGGTTCCGAAGTTAAACACGACTCGGCTCTCCCTGACCCCACCAACCCTCAACGTCGCCAGACGCGTGACCTTTCTGGTTGGCGGCGCCGGCAAGGCGGAGATGCTCCACAACGTGCTCGATGGACCGGTAGACATCGATCTCATGCCGTCACAGATCGTCCGTGTTGAAGCGGGCTCCCTCCTGTGGCTGATCGATCGTGCCGCCGCGTCCCAGCTCGACCGTGTGTCCAGCGGTGGATGATTTCCAACGGCTCTCTCGCCTCGGAAGGCGCGCGGCGGCGGAGATCGAAGATGGGTCGATCGTCGGGCTGGGCACCGGCTCGACGGCGGAAGCCATGCTCCGCGCGCTGGGTGAGCGCGTCGCCTCGGGCCTCCGAATCACCGGCGTCGCGACATCGCTCCGGACCGCCGCGCTGGCCGGGGAGCTGCACATTCCCTTAAGGGAACTTGACGAAGTGGAGTCGCTCGATCTCTGCATCGACGGCGCTGACGAGATCGACCCGGACCTCGCCCTCATCAAGGGCCGTGGGGGCGCGATGTTGTACGAGAAGCTGGTCGCTCAGCGCGCCAAACGCCTCGCAATCATCGCCGCGTCGGAGAAGCTGGTCGACCATCTGGGCACACGGTTCCCGGTGCCGGTCGAAGTGGTTCCCCTTGGGTGGTCTCACACCGCGCGGTCGATCGCCGCCGAGGGGTTGAAGCCGACCCTTCGGCTCCACGCGAGCGGTGAGCCCGTCACCACGGACGGAGGCCATTACATCCTGGATTGCGCCACCGGGCCGATCGGTGACCCGGCCGCGACCGCGACCTCCCTCAAGCTGATCACCGGAGTCGTCGATCACGGACTCTTCGTCGGCATGGCGGACATCGTGCTCACGGTCGATCCTTCGGGCGACATCCGCGAGTCGCACCGGCACAATCGACGGCGGTAACGAGAGGCACCTGTCGTGACCGCTGGGCTCAAACGATGCCAAACCGATCGCTCTCGGACCTGTCCCTGGCGTGTCGTCGGGCTCCTGGTCGGTCTCGTGCTCGTGCTTGCCCTGGTCGCGCGCGGGTCCACGACACTCCGGATCGACGCGGAGACGACCGTGCGAGTCCAGAATCTCGACGGGGCGTTCTTCTCGGCGCTCGCCGACCTCGGCAACACGATCGGGGACGACCGCATCGCGCTTCCCCTCGCGGTGCTTGCGGCGATCGTCGCCGCGGTCACGAAAAGCTGGCGCGAGCTGGCGTTCCTTATTGTGCTAATGCTCCTGCGAGGATCGGCCACGATCCTGAAAGACCTGCTCGACAGCCCCAGACCGACGGCCGCGGTCGCTGAAATCGTTGGCACGTACGAGGGACTCGGGTTCCCGAGCGGTCACTCGGTTACTTCATCGGTCGCGGTTGGCGGGGGGGTCTTTCTCGCGCTCCGAATGGCTGCCACGCGATCCGCGCACGTTGCACTGGCGCTTGGCTGGATGATTTGCGTGACGCTGACCGGATACGCCCGGGTCTGGGTCGGGGCCCACTGGCTGACCGACACGATTGGAGGCACCATGATCGGCGCCACGATCGTCCTCGTCAGCGCCAATCTCAGCGCCCTGATCGCACCCCGCCGTGCCGCCTCCAGCGGTTGACAGGGCCCACCGCGCATTGAGTGGAAATTCCACCTGTCGGCAAACGGAGAGCGGCGATGGCACACGCCATCGCCGCTCGGGATCACGTTTGGATTATGCGTCGCATCGCTCGAACCGTGCGTTCGCCGACGACTCGGGATCAGTACTCGCGCCGAGGGGCGCGCCGCTCGGACGCGCCGCGATCATACCCGCCCGGGCCGCCCGGGCCGCCGCTGCGTCCGCCGCCCGATGGGTATCGGCGCCCGCCGGCCGGGCCGCCCGGCCGCGGTCCATTGGAGCGGAACGGCCGATCATCCCGCCGCCCCTGGAACCCAGGCCGCGATCCGCCGCGATTGTTGCGGACTCCAGTCGCGGCTGGCTCCGTCGAGACCTCGACGGTCACCGGTCGGCCCTTCACCGACGCCTTGGTCAGCGCCTCGATCACCCGTGGCACCGTGTCCCCCGGTACGTCGACGAAGCTGTAGGTGTCGAAGATGTCGATCGCGCCGATCGCCCTGCCTGGAACGTTCGCCTCGTTGGCGATTGCCCCGACGATGTCCTGCGGGCGAACCGCGGCGTTGCGGCCGATGTTGATCACCAGCCGAACCATGTTCGAATCACCGCGATAGTCGCCACCGCTGGCGGGAGCGCCAACGTACGACGCAATGTCGTCATCGCGCTGCACTTCAGTCGTCGACCGGCCAGTCTCCGTCGCGAACATCTTGAGCAGGGCCGCCGCAATGTCGATCGGATCGTGATTCTCCGCCAGGTCGCGCACCGGCTCGATGTACGCGCTGAAGCTATCCTCGTCCTTGACGACGTTCTCGACGAGCGATTTCAGCACGTCGCGGCGGCGCTCGTTGACATCGTTCGCACTGGGTAGGCGCCGCGCCTCGATCGGAGCCTTCGTGATCCGCTCGATCGTTCGGATCCAGCGTGACTCGCGGGGCATGATCAGGGTGATCGCCGACCCCTTCTTGCCCGCTCGCCCGGTCCGGCCGATCCGGTGAACGTAGGTTTCCGGGCTTTCCGGGATATCGAAGTTGATGACGTGACTGACATCCGGAATATCGAGCCCGCGCGCCGCGACGTCGGTCGCGATCAGGATTTCGGCGAGCCCGGACCGGAACCGCTTCATGACGCGGTCACGCTGAGACTGCGACAGATCGCCGTGCAGGGTCTCGACCGGGAACCCGCGCGCCATCAGCGCCTCACCGAGGTCGTCGACTCCGTGCTTGGTGCGACAGAAGATCATCGCCGACGACGGAACCTCGGCATCGAGAATTCTTGTCAGCGCATCGACCTTCCGCGCGCGCGGCACTTCGTAGTAGCTCTGGTTGGTCTCGGGGACCGTCATTTCCTTGCCGCGAACGGAGATCCGCTGCGGATCGCGCATGTACTTGCGCGCGAGGTCCACGATCCGGGGCGGCATCGTCGCCGAGAACAGCGCCGTCTGTCGCTCCGTGGGAACCTGCTGAAGGACCCACTCGATGTCGTCGATGAAGCCCATGTCGAGCATCTCGTCGGCTTCATCAAGGATGAAGAACTTGAGGTTGTCGAGCTTGAGCGTGCCGCGACGCATGTGATCCATCACGCGGCCCGGCGTGCCGACAACGATATGGACCCCACGCTGGAGCCCCCGAAGCTGGCGCTCGTATGGCTGTCCGCCATAAATGGGCAGCGTTTCAATGTGCTTGTGGCGGCCGTACTTGTGCAGCGCCTCGGAGACCTGGATCGCCAGCTCGCGGGTCGGGCACAGGATCATGGCCTGCACCCCGCGCTCCCGCGGTTCGATCGATTCTATGATCGGCAGGCCGAACGCCGCCGTCTTTCCGGAACCCGTCTGGGCCTGGGCGATCACGTCCTGGCCGTTGATCAGGACCGGGATTGTCCGCTCCTGGATCGGCGTCGGAACTTCATACCCCACGGCGGTGATGCTTTGCAGCAGCATCTCGCTGAGGCCGAGTTCCGCAAACGTCATGAGTGGCTCTTCGCCAGCCTCGCCAGCCTTGCCAGCCTCCGGCGTGACGATGGGCGCTTCGGTCCCCGCCTCGGAAACTGATGGATCCGGTTCGTCAGTCACGGGACGATCCATGACCGCCGATCCGCCGGACTCCGACGCCAGCATTGGCCCTTCCACCGGGGAAAGGGTCGATAGAGAACAGTGCTTGGAAGACATGAGGAGGAACTCCAGAAATACGTCGTGTCAAACTCGACACACAACACGATCCGCGAGAGCCCGGTGAACGGTCTCGAGTCTCAGGGCAGATCGCATTCATCAGGTGTGGAGTCGAAACGACATCAAGACGTTGAGGCGCCGCTTGGAAGGGCGCAACTGACGACTGCCACACTTCTCGTCACACAGTTCCCGTGCGATTCGAGAGCGAAGTGGCTTCCTTGTCGCCACGCTGCTCTCAGCGGCCCGCTAGCCGCTACCCATACCCACACGCGTCGCCGGCCTTGATCGGCCAACGTCGAGCGCTCGCGCCCATGCCTTCCCGCGCTGTTCTTCTCGCGGTGATGGAACAGCCATGTCCGATGGGCACGACTGCATTTGGCCGAACGCCAGCTTGTCTGTTGTGGGAATTCCGGCACAACGCCAGCGGCGGGTGCTTCTGCCGCACCTGCGTGGCCATCCGGCCGGAGAGGAAAACCCTTGAGGAACTCGTCAGGGCCGATGCCCGGTGACGTGACATTATGATACCAGATTTGGGCATCGAATGAGGAATGCCGCACGCGTTCCGCGTCGAGGCGGTCAGGGAGGCCCCGCCTCCTGGATCAGGAACGCGTCCGCGAGATGCGCGGGGATGCGCACCGGGCGACCGCGTTCGACGTTTGCCAAAACCCATTCGGTGCTCGCCCGTACGACCAGCCGATCGCGGGACGGTGCCGGAATCTCCGACGGCACGATCAACCGGTTGCCCGGAAGTGCGTGAATGTCGCCCTCGATCCGCCGGATCTGATACCCCCGGCGGGCACGGGCTCCGGTGATCTCCTCGGGCCAGGTGACGATCTCGAGGATGTCGTTCTCGAACGACGGGAGCAGGAACTCGATCTCATGCTTGCGGGCGACGAACACCGCGCCGATCTCTGACTGAAGTCGTGCCGCTGGCCACCCGGCGGCGGCTGAGTGATCGATCGCCACCTGCTCCAGAAACCCGAGATAGACCGCGTTGTTGACATGGCCGAACGGGTCGCATTCGTGGAACCGAACGCGCGCATGCGCCAGGAATCCGGAGCGCGGAACCCTCATCGCTCGCCGTCCGCTCTTTCCCGCTCCAGCGCGAAAATCCGCCGCAGGATCGCGACGGTGGAGGCATACGTCGAATCCATCCCATAGTAGGACATTCCCCGCGCGCCCAGCGTATGGGCCCGCGTGTACGGCGTATCCGAGGCGTAGTGGATGATCCCAAGGTCGATCTGGCCAGCGAGCGGCGCGAGGTTGATCGCCTGGTTCGAGGGATGCCGTTCCAGGAACACGTCCTCGTAGACCGCGCTCAGGTACGGCCCGGCTTCCATCTCCACGACCGTGAAGTTCTCGCGATAATAGAAGTCGAGGTAGCCCTCGTTCTGGAGAAAGGTGCCCTTGACCGTAACCGCCTTCTGATTGTCCAGCGCCGCCCCGAATGTCAGATATGGCGCGACGGATTCCGTCCCGAAACAGTTGTCGAACCAGTACGTATTTCCCGAATGCTCATCGTGCACGACATTCGCCATCATGATGTCGCCGATCCGGCCGTTCAGGGTCGCCGCCTTGCCGAGGACATAGATCCCCTGGAGCAGATCGGTCGAGCCGCCGATCTGCGACATGATGTGGTAGGCCGCCATCCCCAGTGGGTAATTGATGTTGACGACGATCGCGTCCGATCCGCGTGGATCGAACCCGGCGAGCCGCGAATCGAACGCGCCTGGGTCGAGCCGGGAGAGATCGATCACCTGGACCCCGACATCGACAGCGCCACTTGGCTCGACGTGATAGATGCCGACCGCATTCTCCTCCTGGGTCCGGATCGCCCGCGCCTCGGCCTTGTCGGGGCGGTAGAAGTACGGCCGGGCGGCGAAGTACAACAGGTTCTCGAGCGACGATCGCTCGTCTCCACGCTCGATTTTCTCCAGCTCCGGATGCATCTCCGGGTGCCGCGTCTCGCGGATGAACTCCAGCAGCTCGGGTTGCCGGCGCCCGGCGACCCCGGACAGCGTGTTGACGAGACTGTGCATGTTCGAGGACACGAAGTAGACGGGCCGCTCGCCCAGCCCCTCCCGCAACAGTTCCCCGCCGACAGGCCGCCACCATGAGCGAACCGACCGCCCATACCCGAGGTAGGTTCCGCTCAGCATCCGGAGGTCGATCCGCTTGTGATCCGCCGCCACGGCGGCAAGGTTTGGCCAGAACCGGGTTCCCCAGACGGCGGACAGGCGATCCCAGTCTGTGGGATGCAGGAGGAGCGCATCCTGAATCCGCGTGATCTCGTCCGGCGTTGGCTGGCGTCGCTCCAGCGTGCCGGTCACCAGCTCGCGCGCCCCGGGATCGTCCCTGAGCAGCCGGTGCATCTTGTTCCACTCGATTTGGTAGGCGACGATGGTTGGGATCAGGTCATCCAGATCCGACGCCGACGCGATGTACGCCGCCAGGACATCGCTGTCGTCCCAGTGCCAGCGGCGCCTCCGCCCAGGCGCCGCGACCCGCGTCCAGTCCGACATGGTCGCGAATCCGGCCCGGACGAAGGCCCGGTGCGTCTGCCCGAGCACGATGTGGCGAACCTGGACGATGCAGGCGGGGATCCGCTGCACCGAGTAGAGAAACGCATTGAGGTCCGGTCTGGCCTCCCCGGCGCCCGCATGGAGCGACGCCCCAGCGGTGACATGCGCGGGCTCCAGCGACGAGATCCCAACCGCCCCCGAGCTTTGCAGCAACGTCATGTACGTCCGCACGTACAGCTCGACTTCCCGTCGACCCGTGCGGGAATCTCCAGAAGCCATCGGCGCTGGCGGAATCGGTTCGCGGACTCGCGTTGGCCGTTCGTTCTCTGGTCGATCAGTCGCTGCCCGCAATCAACGTCTCCTTGCTCGGTACCGCCGGGCTCCGGGATCGGTCATGGCCCCGGCGTTGGCCGCTCCATCATACATAAGAGATGGAGCGGCCTCTCCGGCGCCCAGCGGGGAGTGGCCACCCCAAATGCCCCATGTGATGGCCGGGTTCCCGTCCACGTGGCCCTTGAGTTAGCTGAATCAGGTCAGCGATCCGTCTGCACCAGCATGATCCCGCTGGCGGCGGCAACCTCCGGCACGATCAGCACACCATCCGTGCTGGAGAGACGCTCCCCGTCCGCGCCGGAGATATCCTCGAAGCGGATATCTCCGGCATCCGCCAACTCGTCCTGCAACGTGACCGCCAGATTCGACACCGCTTCCTCGCCCGTGTTGATCACGATGACGATCGTCTCCCCTTCGAGCCGCCGCGCGAACGCCAGCACCGATCGACTCTCCGTCTCCAACATCGTGAAGTTCCCACGAGACAGAGCGGGATGCTCGGACCGGAGCCTGATCCATTGCCGGTAGGTCTCCAGCAGCGAGCCGGCGACGCCTGTCTGAGCCGCGACGTTGACCGTCGGCCAGTCCGGCCGCAACGGCTCCCAGGGCATCCCGGTCGAGAATCCACCGTTCGCCTCGCCCGACCATTGCATCGGGGTCCGGATCAGCTCGTCCGGCTTGTCTCCGCTCATCCCGATCTCTTCACCGTAGTAGATGAACGGCGTCCCCGGCAGCGACAGCATCAGCATCGCCGCGACCCGCAGCTGTTCCTGGTCCCCGTCAAGCTGGGTTGCCACTCGCGGTTGATCGTGGTTCGTCAGGAAGGTGGCGTAGCGCTGATCCGGGATCATCCGCTCTGCCCCTCCGACCGTGATCCCGAGCAGCAGCGGGCTCCCGGAGCTCGCGGCGGATAGCGTGCCCGCGGCGATCTCGAACTGGAAATACTGGTCCAGCAGGTCGGGGTAGTACGGCTTGAGCGCCGCCGCGTTCGCTCCTGAGACCTCGCCGACCGTGTAGGCATCACGCTTCACCGAGCGGATGAACGCCGCATAGTCCCGGATCCATGTGAGGGTCTCCGGGGTGCTCTCCTGCACCCTCCCCTCCTCGATCAGGTGCTTGATCGCGTCGAGCCGGAACCCATCGACCCGCATCTCGGTCAGCCAGAACTCCGTGATCGCGTAGATCTCGGCGGTCACGTCCGGGTTCCGGAAGTTCAGGTCCGGCATCCCGCTCCAGAAGAGGCCGTAGTAGAAGTCCGCCCCCGCCGGGGCCGGATGCCAGGCGTCGGCACCCCAGGGGCCGGTGAAGGCCGGATCCTGTTCCTCGAAAATGTACCAGTCGCGTCGCGCGGCGTCGGGGCCTGACGCCGCGTCGATGAACCACGGATGTTCCACCGACGTGTGATTGATGACGTGATCGATGATGACCTTGATCCCCCGACCGTGCGCCGCGTCGATCAAGGCCAGGAAGTCGTCCTTCGTGCCGTAGTCTTTCTCGACCGCGTAGTAGTCGGTTACGTCGTACCCGTGGTAGCTCACCGATTCCATGATCGGCATCAGCCAGATGCAGGTGACACCAAGGTCGCTCGTGGTCGCCGCGTCGCCGTCGTTGAGGTAGTCGAGCCGACTCGCCACCCCCGCGAAGTCGCCGATCCCGTCCGCATCGCTGTCGGCGAACGAGCGGACGAAGATCTCGTAGCAGGTCGCGCCATGCCACCATCTGGAGCTATTCCCAGCGATCGGCGTCGCAAGCGGCGTCGCGGCCGGGGAAGCCTCTGGCGTTGTCTGCCCAGTGGCTTGGAGCGGCGTCATGGTCATCAACGCCACGATCACGAAGACCATCCATCGGGGGAGCGACCCGCTCGTGAGGTTCCCCATCGTGTTGATACCCATTAGGTGTCCCCTTCACCTGGCGCCCGACCGGCGCGAACGGCCGGCTCAGCCCAGCTCGAACCCCAGCACCTTCAGGAACGCGATCGCGATCACCGCGTGACCGGGCTGCTTTGGATGGACGCGGTCGTCCGCCCAGTCGAGCGGCGAGGTCGTCGCCAGCACGGCGTCGAACGCCTCCTGGGTGCGGACGTTGACCGCGCCGAACTCGCCGGCCAGCTTCCGCGCGATCTGGCCGAAAGCCTCCATCTGCATTCGCATTGGGTCGGCGCGGTCCGGCTCGATGATATACGGATCGGCGAGGATCTGTCGGCATCCGGTCCCATCGACCGCACGGCGAAGCAACCGCCGGTACGTTAGCTCGTACTCGTCGATCGGGACCGCCTCGTGCGCGTTCGTGCCGAACGCCCGCCAGACGTCATTGATCCCGATCTTGACCGACAGCCAGTCGGGCCGCTCGGCGATCACGTCCTGATCCCAGCGGGCATCGAGATGGCGCACGGTGTCGCCGCCGACCCCCCGGTTCTCCCAGGTCAACCCGAGCTCCGGGTAGCGCGCCGTCACCAAGCTTCGGACGATGCTGACGTATCCATTGCCGTACGGCGCTTCGGCATCCCGGCGGCCGCAATCCGTGATGCTGTCACCGATGAAGACGATCTTCTGGCCCTTCTCGAACATCATCGTCCCGCTCCTCATCGCTTGGACGTCACATTACCAGGTGTTCACCTCGCCGCCATCGTAGCAGCCGCGTCGAGCAGCCGCGTCGAGCAGCCGCGTCGAGCAGCCGCGTCGAGCAGCCGCGTCGAGCAGCCGCGTCGAGCAGCCGCGTCCCTTAGGGATGAACCTGGTGTTCATCCTCTGAGTGCAGCCGCGTCACCGATCACGGGCACCAATCATGATCGCCTGTCCGCTTTGCGGTATTCTCTGCAAAGGCAATCGGCGTTTATCAGTTCCTTGGTCGTCGCTCGCCGGGTCGCTCCTGACCTATCCATCCATGTTACTTCCGGGGCTGAGACCACGCATGCGCTTCCCCACGTCCCGACAAACTGGCCAGCTTCAACGCTCTGGCACCGTGCTTCTGGTCTCTCGCCGTCCGCTCGCCGTCACCCATCGGGTGACCCTCCGTGCCTGACCGTTCGGGCGGGGAATCGCGCTGGAGCAGCGCGCGGGAGCGGCAGGAACGCGACCGCGCCCGCGAGGCCGAACGCGAGGCCGCGCGCAAGGCCCGGCAGGAACGCGCCAATGCACCGCCGCCGCCTGAGCCATCCGGATCACGACAATCCTCCGGCGGAAAGCCGGAGGGTGAGCCCCAGCGGCGCCTGAGCGACGATGAACGACGCACGATCCGGGAGTACCGATTCCCGAGCGCTTCATCGAAGCGGTCTCCCGCTCCATCCCCCGTGTCCGCCCCTGCTCCAACGACACCGGCGGCCGCGGCCCCATCCGCCCCCGCTCCGGTTGGAGCACAAACCCCTGCCTCCCGGCGTCGCCCGCTCGGGACCAGCACCAAATGGCGCTCCGCCGTCGAAACCGCGTCGGCGGCGCCAGCCACCCCGAATCTGCCGGACCTCCCGGCGGAACCGGGCGCCCCCGCCAGCGGTGGACGTGGTCGTGGCAACAGCCGGTTGATCATGTTTGGCGCGCTCCTCTTCGCGGCGATGGGCCTCGTCGCGTTCCTGCCCTTCGGACCGCTCGCCGGAAACCGTGATGACCAGAGCCCGACACCCAGCTCGCCGCTTGCCTCGATCTCGACGCCGACCGGCTCGGGCGCGGTAACGCCGACGGCGGTGCCGACGGTGGCGCTTGTTGCCGACAACCAGCGAGTCGTCTGCATCGATCCGGGACACGGTGGGTGGGACACCGGCCGCAATCGTTCGGACCAGAGTGAGTCGCCATACGAGCCGCCGATTGTGACCGAGGCGGAGCTCAATCTCGGGATGTCGTTCATGCTCAAGGAAGAGCTCGAGCAGAACGATGTGACGGTCGTGATGACCAGAGTCTCTGGAGGCGCCGTCAACGCCATGGAAGACGATGTCAACGGCGATGGCGTAAGGCGCGGAGATTTCGAGGAGCCTGAACAATCGAAACAAGCTGGCGACCGCGACGAACTCCAGGCACGGATCAACATCTGCAACGAGGCGGGTGCCGATGTGATGATCTCGGTCCACCTCAACTTCTTCACCGACCGGTCGATTCGAGGGTACGAAATCCTTTACACCGCCGCTCCAGCCCGGCCTTTCGGCGATCTCAATGCCGAGCTGGCACGGCTGACATATCGCGAGCTGGACACCGCCATGCGCAACAGCGACTATGGCGGTGGCTATGGCCGGAATGCCAAACCGGACACAGAACTCGACTCCGTCCAGCACGAGTTCGGCACCGAGGAACATCTGATCATGACCGGGCCCGAAGTGAATACCGCCACCTACAGGATCGTCCCGACCAACATGCCAGGGATCATCGTCGAGGGCGCCTTCCTGTCGAACGACGAGGATGCGCGGTTCGTGATCCAGCCCGAGAATCAGCGGCTGATCGTCGGCGCCTACGCGCGCGGCATCCTGAGATACTTCGAGAACCACCCGGGATAAATCACCTGCCCCGCTCGCTCCGTGGGCTCCCTTCCAGGGAGGGAGCGCGTTTCAGGTGCGGCGGGGGTTCGTTCGGGCGGTGACGACGGTGCGAGAGTTGGCGTGCGTCTTCGGCGCGGCACGCGTCTTTGGCGTCGCCTGAGTCGACGCCTGGGCGGCGGTGGGCTTGGGGGCAACCAGGAATCCCGCTTCGTAGAGAAAGCGGCTCGGCTTGCGCTCGCCCGTCGCCGGGACGTGACCGATCACCAGATGTTCGGCGGCGCGTGTCATCGCGACGTAGAACAGGCGACGCTCGGCTTCGAGGTCGCGGGCGCTGGAGCTGCCCTGGGGATCGGGGAAGACGCCCTCGTTGCAGGATGGCAACACGACCGTTCGCCATTGCCGGCCCTTGGCGCCATGACAGGTGCAGAGATCGACGGCGTCACCCGACGCCTGGCTGGCCGCCGTCCTGATAACGAACGAACGTAGCCGCTCGATCGATTCGACACGGGTGGAACGCTTACGGGAGAGGATGTCATGGAGCAGGCTCAGGGGCGACTCTTCGGCGTGCTCACGGGTGTCGGCGATACCGAGGAAGTCACGCTCGATGATGTCCAGCTCGGCGTCGATCGTGGCCGCCGAGCTCAGCCGCCGCATCGCGGTCTGGAACTCGATCGCCCGCGCATGCCCGGCGGCGGCTTCGACCGCGGCGACCACCACATCCCATTGCAGTGGCCCAGGGGTCGCGGCGGCGCGGTGGATGCCCGAGCGGGCGGCATCGGTGATGTAGCGGAAGCGCGCGAAGTTGGCGATCGCGACGCGGTAATCTGGAGCGTCCGCCGGCTCGTTCCGGCGCACCGACGTCGAGAGATCGAGCAGCCGGAGCGCCTGGTCCCAGATGATCCTGAGGTCGAACTCCTTGCGCACGGTATAGGGGATGCCAGCGGTGGCGAGCGCGACCTGGATCGCGAAGTGCTGCGCGTTCCGGCGATAGAGGATACCGATGTCGCGGAACGATGTCTCCGGCTGCTCCCGCCGCAGTCCTTGGATCCGGCCCAGGATCGCCTTGGCCTCGGCGAGCCGGTCCCCCTGCTCGATCCGCTCGATGGTTCCGGCCGAGGCGGCGCCACTCGTCGGTGACTTGGCGACGCGATGTCGATTGTGGCCGATCAGGAGCATCGCGTGATCGAGAATGCGCTCCGGGCAACGGTAATTGATGCCAAGCTCGTACGAGGTGAACTCACGGCTGAGCGTCTTGACCGGGTCGATCAGGAAATCGGGAGAGGCCCAGCGGAACTCGTAGATCGCCTGGTCGTCATCGCCGGTGACGACGAGTGTCGCCTTCTCCGCGACGAGCCGGATCAGCTCGACGTCGAGCCGGTTGATGTCCTGGAACTCGTCGACGATCACTTCGTCGTAGCGGGCCCGCACCCCGGCCAGCGCCTCCGGCTGGGCCTGAAGCTGCCTGAAGGCGCGAAGCTTCTGGTCGTCGAAGTCGATCACGCCGCGGTCCGCCAGGAAGGTCTCGTAGCGTCGGAACTCGCCACTCACCGCTCGGGCGAACGGCGCGGCGTTCTCGAATCCGAACCGCGCGAAGTAGGCTTCCGGCACGAGCCGCTGGTAGTAGGTCCGCACCCATTTCTGAAGCGCTGTCTTCGACGCCTTGTCCGTGTCCCGGGGATCGAAGAGATGACTCTTGAGGATGCCGAAGATCTCGGTCAGGGCGCGGCGCTCGGTCATCTCGACGAGACGCCCAAGCGTGGGATCGACTGGGAGGAACGACGGCTGCCCGACATTGTGGCGCTCGTCGGGGAAGAACTGGCGCAGCACCCAGAGCCCGAAGGCGTTGAGGGTGCGCGTGTCCGGTCGCTGGCGGAGACCGAGCGCGCCCATCTTGGCGATGAACGCGCCGTTGGCGTTGGTGTCAAAGGTGAGGACGAGGATGCGCCGGGGATCGACACCGTCGACCACCCGTTTCTGGACGCGGCGCACGAGCGTCTCGGTCTTGCCCGAGCCGGCGGGCGCCAGCACGCGGATCGAGCGCTCGACCGCGTCGATCACGCGCCGCTGGGACGCGTCGGGTCCGCGTTCGATTCCGGCAGGATCGGACGGTGTGGTCGCCAAGGACGGCTCCGGCACGGGTACAGCATGTCGTGAGAGTCACCCCGGTGGTGACCTGATAGGTAAACCTGGGCGGACGTGGAATGCCGCCGCCGCGTCCCCGGTTCACGGAATCGAGCCTAGATGTCGAAGAGCTCGTCGAGGAACGATTCCTTCTTCTTTCGCGGGCGGTCTCGCTGATCGTACCGCGTCTGGTCACCACTCCCGCGCTGGCCGAGCGCCTGGCCGACCTTGCCGAGCAGCCCGCCCTGGCCGCTCTGGCCCTGCTGAGGACGATAGGTCCGACGATCGTCCCGGTCATCGTCGTCATCGTCGCGATTCCGAGCGGACGAGGCGGATTCCGGGCGGGCGCGCTCGATCACCTTGTCGAGCTCCCCGCGGTCGAGCCAGACACCACGACACGTTGGGCAGTAGTCGATTTCGACGCCTTGGCGTTCGGTCATCACGAGTGTGGACTGGTCGATTGGGCAAAGCACGGCGGCGATCCCTCCTGGTTGAACGACGATTCCCTGTAGTTTACGCGCGATTGCGCGGGTTCGTCGCCCAACGTGGCAACCGGACAAGACGCGCTCGCGCGGATGGCGGGGAGCGGACGCGACGAGGGTGGGTGTCGTGCAACACCCACCCTTCCACATCGTGCCGATGACAGGTGATCCCGGCCGCAATCACACCACCTGGATCACGGCATCGTGCTTGAGCTGGCAGGGCTGGTCGAACGCCAGTGTGAGCTGATTGGTGACCACGAACCCGCCAATCGTGTGCGCCGCGTCGAACGGAGCGGTGCCGGCGACCACGCTGTTGACATCCTGCGCGAAGACGAAGAGATACCAGAGGCCAGGTGGGTCAACGCGCTCGACATGGGTCAAGGCGGCGCGGCCGCTGCCGGGGTGAAGATACAAGCCACCGGTGTACCAAGCGTCCTCGGCCTTGTCGTCCGGCGTGATCCCGTGATCCCGTGATCCTGAAGAGTGAAGCGGCGAGCGATCCCGGTGGTGTTGACGAGCACGCCCGAGACGTAGAGAAGGTTGCCACGATAGGGGTCGCCGCCGGGCCGCACGAACCGGGCCCGGATGACGAGCGGGCCGCTGGCGCGGTCGAAGATCGACGGGGCTTCGACCGCGTAGGAATCAAGCCAGTGGATGTTCTCGCGCTGGTCCTCGGCGTCGAACTGATAGGTTGCGCCGGTGGTGCCGCGGGTGTACTCCCACTTGCCGGCAATCTTGAACGGCGTGCCGGGGCTTGGCGGCTCGGTGTAATCGATCGCGAGGTGCACGCGTTCGCCGAGGGTCAGCTCCCCGCTCGCCGGAACCGTCGCTTCCTGACCGCGATAGTGGAGATCGGGGCCGTCCGAGGCGATCGCGGCGGTCGCCGCCGCCCCAGCCGCGCCGTAAAGCCCCTTGGCGATCAGGTCATCACTGTCGGCGGCGGAGGTCGAGACACTGGAACAGCAGGAGACCGAGGGATCGGTTTCCTCGAACGTCCCGCCGACGGAGACGCTGCCGCCGTCGAGGTCGCCGTCGCTGAAGTAGTCGTAGAGGAGCGCGCCGAGGGCGAACAGCGTGGCGAGGATAGCGAGCGCGATCTTCCACCACGGATCCTCATAGGGGAACGGTCCGCGCTCGCCGGCGTAGGGCGGCGAGGGCAACCATTCGTAGGTCACATCCTGAGGGAGGACGACAAACGAGTCGCCACGATCCTTGCAGCGGTACTGGCCGGGCCCCATCATCGCCTTGTGGATGACGATCCGCATCGTTCCTTCCGGCATCACGACACTGTACGTCTTGGACGGCTTGTCGAAGTCGACCCGGGTGATGAAGAGCTTCTTGAGAAAGCGCCGGAAGGTGTGGCCATCGGCTTCGACAACGACGCTGACGCGGGCGGTACCGGGCATCGCGTCATGGAAGTTGGCGAGGAAGCGGACGGTGAACGAGGCACCGGGCTGGACATTGCCAACGTCGCGCACCTCGCCACCGCGGGTGATCCCCGGATCGGAGATGCCCTCGATGTAGGCGCGGACGTTGGTGAGCTGCGCGCCGCCGTTGTTGGTGACGCTGACCTCGATCCACTGATCGCCCATGTTGGCGACGAAGAAGCCATCCGGGTTCATCAGGTTGGTCGGGGGACAGACGGCATAGGGCCGGAACGGGATATCGACCGGGACGGTGGCCATGAAACCACTCCTTTGCGCGTGGGTCGCGAGTCGCGACGAGTGCGGTTATCGTCGCCCGGCGCCGAGCACGAGCACGCCGATCCCGCCGAGGACCTCCTGATCGCGGCCGTACTGTTCGATCAGGAAGAGCGCTCCGGCGTTCGCTCCGAGGCGGCGGGGCGTTTGGGCGACGAGCGCCATTCCCTGCTGGTGACGGCCCGGGAGCCCGAGCGAAAACTCCTGCCTGCCGGTCTCCCCGACCTGGTCGCCACAGCGGAAGGGCTGAACACCGAAGTCATCGAAGCCGTCGGCTTCCTCCGGCAGCTCCGGCAGGCCCATCGTGGCGATCACCTCCTTGAGCGCCTCGATCGGCTCGCGGCGCACCACCACCCGCACCTCCCCATCGTCCTTCGCGGGATTCCCGATCAGGAAGGGGTGAATCAGCATCATGCTTGGCTCGACGCGCACGATGTCGAGGTTCTTCTGTGCCATCTGGCGCCAGGCGACGACCTGGTAGGCATCGCCGGGGGCGCGGGGCGGGAGCGGATCTGGGCCGGCGAACGGATTCTCCCGGTTCCCACTCGCGAATGCCTCGGCGATCAGGCACTCGTGGCCGTCGTTGACCCATTGCGGTAGCCACGGCGTCACGCAGAGCACGGGCCGGGTCTCCCCCGCAATGAGGGAGACGGAACTGGAGCCGATCAGGTTGGCCGTCGCGTCGCTGATGACCGTCGAAGGGTTGGCCCAGTAAAAGCGGACGGTCGCATTGCTGACTGGCGTCGTTCCATTGTTGTGGACATTCGCCCAAACGTAGGCGGAGACATTTACGAACGGCACGCCGGGCGGGTCGTTCGGGTCATCGCTCGGCACGACCCAGATGTTGGGGCTGAGATACCAGTACGGATTACCGTCGTGGATGTTCAATTGGATGGCCATGTGACGGAAGACCTCCCGTGGTGCGCCCTCGGTGATTACGGACAGTCGACATCGAGACCCGGGGTGTTCTTGGCGCCGACCCATGTTTCGGTAACTGGTGCGGCCGGATTCGTAAACGGGAGGGGGCCGACCCAGGTCTTGAAGCCATACCCGCGGTCGGAATCGAGGTTCCAGTTCGTGTGGGCCACGTTTCGCCAGGCGTCCGGCGTCGCGGGGTCGGCGGCGGCGCCGATCATCCAGGCGGTCAGCGCGGTCGCGTTGCCGATCTGCTGGCAGCGGCGGGCGATCTGACGTGTCACGGCCGGGGAATCGGCCCGCGCGTAGAGCTGGAGCACAGCGAGGTTGAACGGCTCCAGGTTGATGAACGCATCGGGCGTTGTTCCGGCGGTCGGGACGGTGAGATTCGGGGTGGTCTGGAGGAGTTCGACCTGGTTCGGTCCCGACGGTGGGCAGACGAGGTGGCTCACAGTGAGGTCGGTGAGCCGTGGGTACTGGCTGAGCAAGCGCACGGACCTGGCGCATCCTTGCAGACCGCACTGGAACGGCGTGGTCAGGTTCCGGCCGTGGGCGTCGTTGAGGTCGCCCGGCTCGGGGTAGATGAACCCGGTCAGGGCCAGGGTGGTGCGGACGGTCTGCCAGATCTCGTAGAGCAGCAGCTGCAACCCGTAGAGGATGGCGAGGAGAACGGCGATCGGCAGGGCGAGGAGCAGGGAAAGCAGCAGGTCGAAGAGGTCGAGCAGCGTCTCGAACGCCCAGGCGAGGAGGTTGCCCACGTAGTCGAGCCAGTCGGACAGGTCCTCGAAGAACTCCTCGTAGCAGTCTCGGGAGGATGAGGTCAACCCGAATGAGAAGATGTCGCCCAGTGAGCAGGTGCCGCTGGAGCTGGAGCTGGGCGGCGATGGCGGCGGCTGGAGCAGGTCGTTGAGCGCGCCTTCAAGGATCGCCGCCGCCCCGGAGAACGGTTCCTGGGGCCGCTCGACCGCCTGGTCACGCATCAGCTCTAGAACCTTGTAGAAGATATCGTAGGTGTCGTCGATTTGCTGCCGGCTCAGGAAACCATCGCCACCGAGCCGTCGGGGATGGTCGACCGGGTCATAGACCTCGTGAAGCACGTCGTTGAGCATGTCCCCGACATCGGGATTGAGTGTCGGGTTGAGCGCCAAGCGATCCAACAGGCGGAGGTTGATGTTGTCGCCGTAGTACTGGTCGAACTTCCAGGTGTCCATCCAGTTTTCAACGGTCACGTGGCGCTGGATCTGCAACCGGAAGGGACCGCCAACGACCTGGTTGACATAGGCATGACCGACGAGATCGGTGGCGATGTGGGAAAGATAGCCATAGGCGTAGGCGCGCTGTTCGGGCGTGCCGCGACGCGCCCTTTCGACGAGCGCGCGGCCGAAATCGCCGGTCCGCCGGTAGTGGAGCATGTCGAACCAGTACCAGCAGTTCTCGCCCTGGCCCGATTGTAGGGGTGGAGCGAAGACCTGGAAGAAACTGGCGGCCGCGCTGGGGAACCCGGCGGCGTTGGTGATCAGGTCGACCCCCGAGATTGCTCCGGCAAAGAGCCCGGTCGTGATCGTCTTCTTGAAGAGCTCAGCGGTCGCCTTCATCTCCTCGATCAGGGTCCGGATCAGGGCCACCGTCGCGGGCGCCAGCGTCTCGACGGCGTCCTCGATCGGGTCGACCACGGCGTCACGGATGTCGCGGATCGGCTGGATGATGTCGTTGTAGATCGCCATCACGTTGGCGTAATTCTGATAGAGCTTGTAGAGCCGGTCCACGATCTCGTAATCGGGCGCCCAAAAGAAGAGGTCCGGCCCGACCGCGCCGAGGTTGGCCAGGGCCGGGTTGGCAGCGAGATCCGCGCCCGCGGCTCGGGCCGCAACCGACGGGTCGGCGAGAAGCTGACCGGTCGCCTCGTTGAGCACAATGTGATGGATCGCGAACTTGGGCATCAAGGCACCTCGTGGGAGAGTCGGCGGCGACCGGACCGGAAACTGCCATGGTCGGTCGATGTCAGTCCCGGTCAGTCCAGATCGACGTAGGAGGTACTCGTGAGGTGCCGGTCGGTCTGGGGCACGACCGTGAAGCCCTTGGGATCGAGAATCGGATCGAACACGATCGCGACGATCCGGCCGGTGCGTCCGTCGCGCCGCCAGGGAAGCGAGACGTCACGTTGCTCGCCGGGGTGCAACGTGATGATTCGCCGGCCTCGTGGGACGTGGTCGGCGAGCGGTGTCGAAAAGCCGCCCGGCCCCTCGTAGACCTCGACGTAGCACGACCACGCTGGGACATTGCCGGAGTTCCAGACCCTGACCGTGACGGAGCCGGTCTGCCCCACCTTGGATGCGCTGATCTGCGGCGCGAAGGTGGCCGCGATGTCGAGGTAGGGCCGGGGGCGCCGCTCCCGATCGTCTGGATTTGTCGGGCGCCCGCCTTCGCGTTCCTTCAGCCACTCGGCGAGCTTCTCGCTCCATTCGCCCGGCCTGGGCGGCGGGACGGGGTCGTCAGCGGCAACCGGATCGGTCGGCGGCTCGCGTTCCCACTGACGAGGATCGGGAAATCCGAGGCGGGGAGCGCGTCGGTGCTCCCGGGCGTCAAGATCGTTCATCGGGCGGCTCCCGCAATAGGGCAAGGACGGCGAACCGTCATGGCAGACCCGGGTCCCGCACGCTCGTATGATTGCTGTTGCTTTTCAAGTTCCCGCCTCAGGTTACACCGGTTGTCAATAGCCGGGATCGCCCGTCTCCGTGACGTTGGTAAACGCTTCGCCGTCTGTACCTGGTCCGGGGAATGAAGAAAGCGGCACCAGCGGGACCGGCCAATCGTTGCCATCGACAGGTGCTTGACTTCCAGAAATCCAATGCTACTGTGGTGTTACGGGACATACGTAACAACCGAATAATCAAGAAGGGAGCGCTGAGTGAAGATGCGTGACGCGACGTTTGAAACGCGTGAGCACGATGTCAGACAGTTCGCGGGCCAGGTCGAAACGCTTCGAAGCCTGTTCGAAGTGCTCGTCAATCCCGGCGATTGGGACGAGCTGATCCCTATCTGGGACCAGCCTGGCTGGACAACCCCAGCCGAGTACCGTCTTGTCGCCGGATCGCTCAAGTCGATGGTCAGGATGACCGAGCAGTTGGTGGAGATGAAGACGACGCTGATCGAAGGCAGCCGGCTGGTGAACGTCCAAGGCTAGACCAGGCAGATATCACCGAGCATTCATGATCCCGGAACGAAGCGGGCCGATGGACGTGTCCGCTTCGTTCCGGGGTGTGCGGATCCTGCTGCCCTCATGGCCGCCCGATACCGAAACGAAGGAGACACCATGGCACGAGCCTCGGAGTCACTCCTGCTGCTACGCCTGCTCGCCCGTTGCCATCCCCAGATATGGGACGCGATCAACCCGCACGGTCCGCTGTTCGCGTCATCGGTGCGGGACGTCGCTCTGGATCGCGGTGACGAGGTGTCGCTCAACCCGCAACCGCTCCCACCGGTCGCGCGGCTCGGGATCGCGGCCAGGCGCACCGCCCATGCCGTGGCGCAGGCGACGATCGCCGCGAGCTGGGCCGGACGGGACGCTCGAGAGCTCCTGCAGTCGATCGCCGACGATTGGTGCCCGACGCCTCCGCGCCCGGAAATTCCGTGGCCGAAGGATTGGCCAGTTCCGTGGCCTCCCGGCGAGCCGTATCCGATCGAGCCCGGGTTCGCGACTCCGGCGGTGCAGGCTGAAGTGGCGATGATCTTCCAGTCATACGCCTCCGGCATCGCCAATGAGGAGTTGGGCGGCGCATTCTCCGAGCTGGCCGACCGGCTCGTCGACGCGGCACTCGAGGGAGCCAGTCCCGGCTGAGCGGCAGCCGCTCGCGCCACTAGATGGGCTCGTCCCGCTCGTCGGCGGACTCGGCGTCGTACTTCGGGAAGCGCCAACCCATGTCGCGATCGAGCAGCCCACCGTAGCCGAGGGCAGCGAGGTCGTTAGCGGTGACGCGCTCGCCGGCCATTACCCAGGGCAGGACGAGATCGGCGACCGTCGCCTTCGAGTACATGGAGCAGGAGGCGAGGTTGACGATCGGGATCTCCGTCCGCTCCATGTACCCGAGCCAAAACATGGATCCTGGATGAGCCGGCGCGCCGAGCCGGGTGATCGTCGCGTCGATCCGCGGAAGCGCCTGGAGCGATGCGTCGAGCGGGTCCATCATGTTGCCGCCCGCGCTGAGAATCAGGCTGGCACCCTCGGCCAGAAGGGCCCGCATCGCGCCTGCCACCGCCTCGGGATCTTCCGGGATGTGGGCGAAACGAAGCACCGAGGAGCCATACCAGGCGACCTTGGCCCGCACCACCGCCTCGAAGCGCTCGCGCACGGAATCGGCCAGCCCCTCGGTGACGACGACGCCGACGGTGTGCGGCAGGAACGGCTTGACCTGGAGCACGGGTCCGTCGCGACGGGCCAGGAACCGTTCGATTTCGTCCAGAATCGACTGCTCGATCGCGACGGTCGCGATCTTGGCGCCGGCGACGATCTTGCCGGGCACGACGGGCAGGCGGTCCGGGACCGTGAACACGCCGACCGAGCCGAAGGTGTTGATCGCGAACACAGCCTCGGCATCGACTCGAGCCAGCCCCTTCCGCGCGGCGACGAGGTTGACCCGGCTCTGGACCGGATCGCGGACCGTGAGCCCGTCGCCCACGATCAAGGCGGCAATACGGCGGCCAGCATCGTCCTCATGGACATCCTCCGGATCGAGTCGCACGGCGTGGACCGCACGGTCGAGCGCGGCGATCACCGGGAGATCGCTCTGGCTGATCCTGTGCCCCTTGTGGAAGCGCCGCTGGCGCCCCTGCCGTACTTCCTGGGTGATCACCGCGCCGACGAGAGCGTCGCCCTGTTCGGAAGCGTCAGCGGGTTGGATGACGACTGGTTTCATGGTTCGGGGCGCCTCAGGTGTTGGATGTCTTTAGGTCGATCAAGCGTTCCCATTATTTCTCAGGGCCTTGTGGCCCGTAACCCTCCCTCGCCCTCCCGCTGAGGACGTTGACATTCAGTGCGTCCCGGGCTAGACTGCGTCCTAAGGACGCAGTCTAGCCCGGGGGAGCTACACCATACAAACTTACTCGAACGCACTTTTCCGGTTCCTTTCCCTTGAGCATCGCCGAGTCGTTTCTGATTGGCGAGCGCTTGTTTTGCTTCGTCGTGCCACGTTTATTCTTCCACAATCGTTGAGGCGATGGCGTTCCGTTCCAGAATCCACATCAGATGTTTACCCATTGCTTCGTCGAATGGTGCAGGCGGGTGAGCTTAGCAGGCTGCCCGGAACGTGGCAGATTTTTCAAGTGGAGTCCCCGTATGCGGATTTCCTCCCCACGGATGAGTTGGAAGTGCTGTTTGAGGTCAATCCCTGGGTCGTTGTGAGCGATCTTTCCGCACTGCAGTTTCATGGACTGACTGATTCCAATCCGGGGTTGATTCGGGTAATCCGCGGTCGGGCGTTGAAGTCAGAGCTGTTGCCGCTGGGTACCACACGTGAAGATTGGTTTGATGTGCCGTTCCCGGAACGCCGAACACCGACAAGACTTCTCCAATCGACGATCGAATCGCGAGCAGTCAATGCTGACCGGATCTTTGGATTCGGGGAGTACCAGAACCATGGCGTGTCGATCCGAGTCACTACGCCAGAACGAACGCTCCTGGATGGACTCCTACTCCCCGATTCATCCGGCGGCATCCTGTCGGTCCTGGAAGCATGGGCGCGCGCGAAACCCTTGCTCGATCCGAACGTGCTTGTCCAGTTCACCGAGCGCTACGGTATCGCGGTGCTGCGGCAACGCGTCGGATATCTTATGGAGGCTCTCGGATTGCATCATCAGGCACTTGATTCCTGGCAGCGACAAGCTAGACGGGGTGGATCAAGCAAGCTGGTTGGCACACACCCGTATTCGCCCATGTTCAGCGAGCGTTGGAGTCTGTCTCTCAACGCGCCTGTCGATGCCGTTGGTCTTGCGCATTGTTGAACCAGCGGTTCCCGAGTTCTTTCGCGAAGCTCGGCGAATGGTCTGTGATGAACGAAATTCCATTCGCCGAAGCCAGGAGGCGATTCGCGCAGTTCGTGATTTTGTCAAGCATCGGATCAGTGAGCGACCTGCGAGACTTGTTGATTTTCAAGGGCGGCAACGCGCTCGATTTTGTCTGGAATCCGAATCGCAGCACGACAGATCTGGACTTTTCCACAAATCACGATCCGAGAGGCGGCGAGCTTTGGCTTGAAACATTGCAATCTGGTTTCGATCTTGGATTACGGCAGATCGATGGAGAGTTCGGGGTAAGAGCCTTCACTCAGAAGTGGATATTGTATCCGCAGGAACCAGCTACTGGATTCGCCGCCATCAGCGGCACGGTTGGGTATGCCCTACCGGACGAGTTGTCGTTGCGTCAGCGGATGACTCTGGGAAGACCGAGTGCAAACGTGGTTCCGATCGACATTTCCATTAACGACCCTATATGCGCGTATATCGATCTTGAACTCTTGCCCGGAAGCCATATACGGGTAGCCGTTCTGGAAGACATCGTCGCGGAGAAGCTGCGGGCGCTGCTGCAACAGTCGACTCGAAACCGTTATCGAGGACAAGATGTCCTCGACTTGGCCGTACTCCTGCGTAGCGATCATGTACTGAACGTCCGCAACGTGCGGGAGTATCTGATCGCCAAGTGCAACGCACGCAACATCCTACTGGCATACGGAGCTTTCACCACCGCGGATGTTCGTATGCGGGCGCTACAAGGATATGATCAGTTGGCGGCCACGAGCCGAAATATCTTCGTGCCATTCGATGCCGCATTCGAGGAGCTCCTTGCGTTTCTCGAGAGTCTGGAGTTGCCCGATTAAGCCAAAGTACGCGACTCCCCTGCCGTTAACAGGATGGATGACGAAGGCGCTTTCTCGGTCGATTGAAGAAGATCACGGTTTCAAGACGGGCTGGACATCGCGGTTGATTCTCTTCAGATCGATGCTACGCTGTCCTTATGTTGTTATAACCGATGTGCCCTGACGATGGCTCCTGACGTTAATCGCGGCGGGATCCAGACAACTGGGAGGCAGGCATCATGGACACGAGGCGCGAACTGGCAACGCGAGTATCACCGGGCGAGCGGACATCGACGACTACGATCGTGGTTTCGCTGATCGTCGCCGTGCTTCTTGGCTTCTATCCCGCGGGGTCGATCGCGGGGCTGATCCTGGCCGCGCTCGTCACTACGGTCGTCTTCGCGCGGCCCGACCTTCGGAACCAATGGTCGATGCGAATCATCTGCGCCACCGGGCTGCTGGTGCCAATCCTGTCCTTTTCCGCGTGGCTCATCTAGAGACGCTCAGCCACCCATGGCGTTGCGGATTGCGGTAGCGGTCGTGTCAGCGTTCTCGATTGGGCCGCGCGGGGCGACGAATCGCTTCGAGCCGATACCCTCCCCGGCGTAACGGGGGATGAGCTGAATGTGAATATGGTTCGGCTCGCCGTCGCACATCGTCACCAGGTACACCTTTTCCGCGCCGAGTCCGCGCTTGATCGCGTTCGCGACCTCCGTACAGCGAACGAACAGTTCGGCCGTCTCCGCCGGTTCGAGCGCCGAGAAGTCGGCCCGATGCGGCTTCCAGACGATGATCGTGTGCCCATGCGACTTCGGGTTGGAATCGAGCACGATCCGGATTCGCTCCTCGTCCGCGATGACGGTTTGATCGGCGAAGAGCTCCCCGGTGGCGAGATCGTGGCATTGGTAACAGACGCCTGCTGCTTTCAACGCAACGATCTTCTCGCTGAGCGCGATATAAGCTGGCGGGTGTCTGTCGCTCAAGGATGGGTTCTCCTGATTGATTCGGGTCGAATCTCGTGCTCACTCCGGCTGCTTGGTCGATTATTACCGAGTGCCGAGCTTTCAGGAGATGACCATTCGCCATTGGCGGCGTCTGACGCATGAGAAAGGGTAAGCATGGCATCCGGCGAGCGGGTTCTGGTGACTGGGGCAAGTGGTGGGCTGGGCCGTGCTGTCGTGCCCGCGCTGGTCGAACACGGGTACGACGTGGTGGCGGCCGATCGGATCCGGGCGAAGGAGCCGCTCCCCGATGGCGCGGGGTTCGTGGAGGTTGACCTCGGCGATGTCGGGCAGGTGGCGGGGGCCGCCGCCGGGTGCGACACGGTCGTGCACCTTGGGGCGATTCCGGCCCCATACGCGCATCCCGACGAAGTCGTCTTCCGGAACAACACCGGCGCCACATTCGCGGTGTTCCAGGCGGCGTCACTGTTGGGAATCAGGTGGATGGCGTTCGCCTCCAGCGTCTCGGCCTATGGTAGTGCTTGGGCGAAGGAGGCCTTTCCTCCCGTTTACGTGCCGGTCGATGAGGCGCATCCAATGCTCAATCACGATGCGTACGGGCTGTCCAAGGAAGTCGACGAGCGGACTGCCGAGATGTTCAGCCGCCGCGACGGGATGTCCGTCGCGGCGTTGCGGTTTCACTGGATCGGGTCACGGGAGGAGCAGATCGGGTTGGCGGCGCGCCACCGTGCGGAGCAGGAGTGGGCGGAGTCGATCCGGACGATGTGGGGCTACGTCGATCTGCACGATGCGGCGCGGGCCTGCCGGCTCGCGATCGAGGCCTGCCGGGACGGAGCATTCGGGTTCGAGGCGTTCAACATCGTGGCCGCCGACACGCTGATCGACGAACCGACCGAGGCGATGATCCGGGAGCATGCGCCGTCGACCGAGATCCGGGCAACGCTTTCGGGCAACGCGGGGGCGTACGACATCGCGAAGGCGAAGCGGCTGCTCGGCTGGGAGCCGATCCACTCGTGGCGCGACAAGGCAGCAGAAACCGGGAACTGATCCCGTGGACACAGGAAGCTCACGGTCCGTAGAGGGGGCACCGGCATGGACACCGTGTTGTGGCTCCCGCGAATTGCAATCTTTTGGCTGGTGACGGTTCCCTTGCTGACGCTGATTCATGAGCTCGGTCACGCGGCTGCCGGATTGCTGACGACCCGCGGAGCGGTGACGGTGTCGATCGGCACCGGCGGAAAGGCACGTACGATCAGTCTTGGACGGCTGAGCATGGAACTGTGCCTGTTCTCCAGCCTCATCGGCTTTTGCACTCGCGAGAATGCGTCGCGGTCGAGGAGTGGAGAAGTCTTGTTCTATGGCGCGGGACCGATGTTCTCCCTGATCAGCGCGGCGACGCCAGGGTATCTCGGTTCGTCGCTATCCGGCGACTCGAGTTTGGGAAAGGTGCTGTTGTCAGCGAGTTCCGGAGCTTTCTGGCAGCTCATCGTGACGCTCGTGCCGGTCCGCTACCCATCATGACTGGGGGCGGATGCTGGTTCCTGAGCGACGACGCGATGATCCTCCAGTGCATCCGGGGCGACTATCCAGTGAGCCGGGCGTGACACGTTGAGTGATCCGGCGACGCGGCTACCCGCGAGCGGGCACCTCGGGAGATCACCGATGCCGCTTACAAGGATCGCCCCTACGTGTTCATCAGATAGCACCCCACGGTTGGGAGTGTCGCGGGCTGAGCCATGGTCGGCACCGATGCCGCCTGCCTAGCCGACTACTCCATAAGACGATCTCGCCCGTGCTCCCGCCAAACGTTCATGACGCATCCAGGAGGGCGAGCATGGGCGAGAGGGCGGCAACGGACTGGGGAGTAATCGGATCGAGGACGAGCTGGACGTGACCGACGCCCATCTCCGCGCAGGCGATCAGCTCCTCGGCAAGAGCCGAGGGCGCCTGTCCGTCGAGCCCCAAAACCGTCCGCCCGCTCGCGGATTGCCGTCCTTCCCCACCGGGCATCCGCACGAGTGGGCAGACAGTCCGGATCAAGGTGCGTGGATCGCGACTCACTCGCCCGCAGGCGATGTCGATCTCCGCCAGGAGCATCTCCAGACCGGCGCGGGTATTGCCGTAATCGGCATACCAGGCGTTCCACATCCGAACGTGGGGAAGCGCGATCGCGAGCATTCGCGGTCCCTTCGAGCCGAGCATGATCGGTGGTCCACCGGGCCTCGTCGAGCGAGGAAACAGGAGCGCGCCGTCAAGGTGGTAAAACTCGCCGTGGAACGTGCATTCGCCGGTCTCCAGCAGGGTCCGGATGATGGTTAGCGACTCGGCGAAGCGGCTGACACGCTGGTCGTACGGAAAGCCGAAGCCGCGATACTCCGGCTCATGCCAACCGGAACCGAGACCGAGAATGAAGCGGCCACCGCTGATCTGGTCGATCGTCGCCGCCATCTTGGCGATCATCGCCGGGTTGTGGAAGCCGGTGCTGGCGACGAGTGGTCCCAGCTCGACCCGGCGCGTGATAGCCGCGAGGGCGCTCAGGGTCGTCCACGCTTCGAAGGGGCCGCGCGATTGTGGGGCGGAATCAGGATAGCGGTACATGAGGTGGTCGCCGAGCCAGATCGAATCGAGACCGATGTCTTCGGCAATCCGGGCCATCTCCGCAAGCTGCGGCCAGGTGTAGGAGTATTCGACTTCGGGAAGCTGAACGCCGATCTTCAGGGGTCGCATCGTCATCGTTCTCCGCTATCGTGCAACGTGCGTGCCAGCCAACGGTCTCCGAGGAGTCTTTCATGAGCGACGAGCATCGACAAACCCCCGCTTCCGGTATGGACCTCGCGCGGGCGACCGCGTTTCTGACGAACCGGTTCGGCCCCGGCGTCGGGGAGGTTGCGCGGATCGGCCGTGGTGAGTGGTCCCAGGCCTACGCCTACCGCCACGATGGCAGCGATTACGTTGTCCGCTTCGGCCACTTTGTCGACGATTTCCTGAAGGACCGGCGGGCGGCGGCGTACGCGTCTCCGGCGCTGCCGGTGCCAACCGTCACCGAGATCGGGGAGGCGTACGACGGTGCCTACGCCATCTCCGAACGGGCGTTTGGCGACTTCATCGACGGGCTCGATGGGCCACGGATGCGGGCAGGCCTGCCGTCCCTGTTTGCGATGCTCGATGCCGCGCGCGAGGTCGATCTGACCGAATCGTCCGGGTACGGTGGCTGGGGCGCCGACGGCACCGCTCCCTACCCGACCTGGCAAGCCGCGCTGCTCGCCGTTGCCGGAGATGAATCCGCGGAGCGGATCCAGGGTTGGCGCGAGCGGTTGACGAAGTCCCCCGCCGGCTTTCGCGCATTCGAGGAAGGTCTGGAACGGCTGCATGCCCTGATCGACCGTTGTCCGAACGATCGCTATCTCATCCACAGCGACCTCCTCCACTTCAACGTCCTGGTCGGCGGGGACCGAATCTCGGCGGTGGTCGATTGGGGTTGCTCGATGTACGGCGACTTTCTCTACGACATCGCCTGGTTCGTGTTCTGGTCACCATGGTACCCGGCATGGCGGGAGATCGATTTCGAGCGTGAGGCTCTGGAGCACTTCGCGTCGATCGGTCTGGAGCTTTACCATGTCGCGGAACGGCTGCGCTGCTACCAGATTCAGATTGGGCTGGACTCTCTGAAATACAACGCCTTCATGGGGAGGCGGATCGAGCTGGAGGAGGTCGCCAGTCAAGTTCTGGCGCTCACCCGGGCCACCTGACCGCGAGCGAGCGACGCCCTCCATCGCCTCGATCCGCACCCTCAGCGGGCAAAGGCGGTGAACGGGTTCCCGCGCATCAGCTGGTCGATCGTTCCTCCGTCGACACCCGACGCCGCCAGCTTCGGCAGGAACAACTCGTTCAGGTAGGTGAACGGCTTCGGCACCCCACCACCGGGCTGGGCGGGATCGTACCAGCCGCGGTCCTGACTCAGCAGGAGGCGACCCGCCAGCCCGGCGTCGAGCGCGCGGTGGACGAGATCCAGGAACATCGGATCGCTTCCCTCGTCGCCAATACCGTCGTACTCGATCCAGACCCCGCGCCGGGCCAGCTCATGATGGATTGCGACGTCGGGTTCCTGGTGCGCGTGGACCCAGACGAAGCGGTCGGCCGAACCACCGGCGCGCTCGATGATCGCGAGCTGATCGCGGGCGACCGCGCCGCGAAGGGTATGGCTTCCGATCGTGGCCCCGGTCGCGGCGGACGCCCCGCCGGCGGCGCGAAGGACCTTTCCTTCCGAATCGGTGATGCCTTCATCCGTCGCGCCAACCTTGATCCAGCCAGCCGGGACGCCGGTATCGTCGATCTCACCGGTCAGCTCGCCGATCATCCACTCGCGGAGCGCGTCTTCGGAAGCGTCGCGGACCCAGGGCGGCAGCCAGGGCTCGCGGTAGACACCGGTCGGGGCGACCAGTGGAAAGCCGGTCGCGCGCGAGACGGCGAGGAGGATGTCGGCACGCCGTCCGACGCCGATGCCGCTCGGCTCGACGATCGCGGTCACCCCGGCGGCACGGACAGCCTCGATCTCGGGAGACATCAGGCGCACGACATCGTCCGGGTCGGCCTCACCGTACCCCGGCTGATCCCAAGTCCGGAGATCGACGAAGACATGCTCGTGGGGAAGGATCATACCGAGGTCGTCGCGACCTTTCGGTCCCAGCGTAGTCATCAGTTGTGGCATTGCACGTTCCTTGCATGCGCGTTCAACCTGGTTCAACGAGCGCCGCCCGAACGGTCTCGATCGGGAGCATGAGGGTGAGTGGGTCCATCGGCGATTCTATGAAGCCATGCCGCAGATAAAATCGCCTCGCATCTTCGGACAGCGAATGAACGAGCACCGCCCGAATCCCAATCGGTTCGGCCGCCGCCAGCGTTCGTAGAAGCGCGTCTCGGAGCAAACCGGTGCCGGTGCCGCTTCCCTGAGGTTGGAGGTCGATCGCGAGCCGTCCGAGCACCACCACGGGAATGGGATCCGGCATGTTGCGCCTGATCCGGCCCGGTAGCGCAGTGTGAATGACGCTTCCAGCCGAGAGCGTGTAATAGCCGATCACATGCTGGCCGGCGCAAACGACGAAAGTACGCGCCGATCGACCATTGCCTTTCCCGGAATGACGCTGGATCCAGAGATTTAGGTGCTCTTCTCCGCAATCGAAGTTGTCCACGATGTGATCGGAACGGAGGGGTTGCGGACGGGTGAGATCACTCACCGTTATTTCCAGGGCGACTTGGCATGCATCAGCGCTCGAAGCTCATCCGGGGCCGGAACGGGTGATTCGAGGATCTGCTCGAAACGCTCGAACGCGTCGCTATCGAGCGAGAAGAATGTCCGGTCGAGGAGCACACGCTCCGCCTGCCGCATCGCGCTCTCGACCATGAAGTTGGACCGACTTTTCCCCGCAAGCGCCGCCGCTCGGTCGATCAGGGCCCGTTGCTCCTCGGTGGTCCGGATGTTGATCGCGCGATCCCGTGTCTTGCTTTGCATCCGTGGCGTGCTGACCATTGCGGCAACCTCTCGTCCAAGCGCGTTGGGATTCCTCGAATTCTATCCATGCCTGGAGTGTATACCAGGTTGGTATACACCATACTGCCGCTTTGACCTGATCCGCTGAAGTCTCATGTCGGCACGACGGTGCTTCCCGAATCTCCGCCAGGTTGGTAGGCTGACGCCACCGGATTCGCGCCACGAGGGGGAGTTTCATTCATGAAGATCACCGATGTTCGCCTGCACCATGTGACAGGGACGCTTCCCTTCGAGGGGACGTTTTGGGAAGAGCGCCTGATTCAGCCGATCGATGTCTACCCGGAGTATCGTCAGGCTCGACGGGGAGAGATGCGGCCAACGACCGAGAATGGCGTGCCGATCTCGTCGGTGTTCATCGAGATCGAGACCGACGAGGGGATCACCGGCATCGGCGGGCCGACCTCGATCGACGTCGCGGTGATCGTCTATCGTCAGTTCAGACAGCTCCTGATCGGAGAGGACCCCCGGGCGACGGAACGGATCTGGGACCTGATGTACCGCTCGGCGGTGCATGGCCGCAAGGGCGAGGCGATGTTCGCGATCAGCAACATCGACTGCGCGCTGTGGGACCTTCGCGGCAAGGCGGCGAACGCTCCCGTCTACCGGCTGCTCGGCGGCCCGGTCCGGACCGAGATTCCGGCTTACGCCAGCGCCCTCGGGTACTCGATCGAGCCGGCCAAGGTGACCGAGGTGGCGAAGATGTTCGTCGAGCAGGGCTACAAGGCAACGAAGTGGTTCTTCCGGAACGGTCCGACCGATGGCCGCGAGGGGATCCGCAAGAACGTCGAGCTGGTCAGGACGCTGCGGGAGGCGGTCGGGCCGGATGTCGACATCATGCTCGACGCCTGGATGAGCTGGGATGTGCCCTACACGGTCCAGATGTCCGAGCTCATGCTCGAATACTCGCCGCTCTGGATCGAGGAGCCGGTGATGCCAGACAAGATCGACGGCTACGCCCAGATCCGGGAGCGGTCGCTCGTCGCGATCGCCGGTGGCGAGCACGAGTACACGCGCTGGGGGATCAAGCAGTTGCTCGACGCGCGGGCGGTCGATTTTCTGCAGCCAGACATCTACTGGGCGGGCGGAATCTCCGAGCTGCACAAGATCTACACGCTGGCCTCGGCCTACGACATCCCGGTCATTCCGCACGGGCACTCGACGCCGGCCAGCGCCCACATGATCGCCGCGCAGCCGGTGACGACCGCGCCGTGGCTGGAGTACCTCGTGAAGTGGAACGAGATCCACCAGCACTTCCTGGCGACGAAGATCAAGCCGGTCAACGGGATGATCACGGTGCCGGACACGGCGGGGATGGGGATGGAGCTCGACCCGGCGACGTTCGAGACCGAGCGCTACCTCGACTTCAGCAATCTCTGACGAGACGATCGAGGGGTGCTGGACCGAGAGCCGGCACCCCTCGGCAGGGGTTGAGTAACATCAAGTTTGTTGTTACACTTCTGTCAATACAGAGCACATCATGCGCTTCGAGTGGGACGAACGGAAGAACCTCGGTAATCGGGCGAAGCACGGTGTGGGCTTCACGCTCGCGGCGCAGATATTTGGTGATCCGTTGCTTCAAACCGTTCAGGATCATGCGATCGACAGCGAGGAGCGATGGAACTCGACCGGCTCCACACCCAAAGGGAATCTGCTTTTCGTTGTGCATAACGTGTGGAGCGAGGAGTAGGGCGAAGTGATACGCATTATTTCCGCACGGAAAGCGACTCGCCGCGAGAGGACAGCGTATGAAGAAGGACACTGACCAAGTCGTTGCGGAAGATGAAGAGAGAATTGCGGCGATGTCGGAATACGACATCGATACAGACGACATCCCGGAGGTTCTCGATTGGAGCGATGCGGTGCGCGGCAAGTTCTACCGCCCGATAAAGGAGCAGGTCACGCTCCGGATCGACGCGGACGTGATCGCCTGGTTCCGGCAGAACGAGGACAAGTACCAGACCGCGATCAACGCCGCCCTCCGCGAGCACGTCGATCGCCAGCGTCAAGCCAAGCGTGAGTTGGCGGCTAGCAAGCTATGACCGGCGAGTTTGTTAAGCGGAACAAGGTGCAACACAGCAATGAGCACAACGCTCCCCTGACCTCCAACGCCGTTAGCCATCGCGGCCGCCCGTCGGCAGCGCGGCGGGGCGCTCGACCGTGCTCTCGATCATGACGTGGGCGCCGCGCTCACTCGATTCCAACGTCGCGTGCATAATGTCGAGCACATGAAAGGCCAGCTCACCGCTTGCCCGCGCCGCGCCTTCCCCGCGAACCGCGCGTGCGAGGTCGGCGACGCCTAGTCCCCGGCTGTTGTCGGTGAACCCGTGAGTCAGCGGCACCTCCTCCCATGCTGGCTCGGCGGTCTCGCCGCGCAGCAGGGAGACTGGCCCATCGAAGGCGTTGGGGTCCGGCAGCCGTAGCGTCCCCTCGGAACCGTAGATCACGAGCGTGGAGTGATCGGTGTCGTAAAGATCGAACGAGGTGACGATCGTGGCGATCGCGCCGTTCGCAAAGTCGAGCGCGGCGGCGATGTGCGTCGGAGTGTTGACGGTGATCGTCTCGCCCCGCTTTGGCGCGCTCGTGATCGTCCGCTCCGGGAAGCTGACCCCGGTCGTCGATCCGACGCGCCGGACCGGGCCGAGCAGGCTGACCAGCGCGGTGAGGTAATACGGGCCCATGTCGAACATCGGGCCGGCTCCCGGCTGATAGTAGAAGGCCGGGTCCGGATGCCAGCGCTCGTGGCCGCGCGTGAACATGGTCGCCGAGGCGGCGATCGGACGCCCGATCGCGCCGTCATCGAGCAGCTTGCGGCCCGTCTGCAGACCGCCGCCGAGAAAGGTATCCGGCGCGCCGCCGACGAACACTCCCCTCTCGCCAGCGAGCCGCAGCAGCTCGCGGCCATCCTCACGAGCAGCCGTCAGCGGTTTCACGTTGTAAACCGACTTCCCGGCGCGGACCGCCGCCAGCGCCACCTCGGCGTGCGCGAGCGGGATCGTCAGGTTGACGACCAACTCGACCTCCGGATGGGCTAGCAGCTCGGCGACCGTCATGGCGCGGACGCCGTAGGTCGCGGCGCGGTCGCGGGCACGCTCGACGATCATGTCGGCCACGGCGACGACCTCGACATTGTCGAACCGCGTCGTCAGGTTGGTCAGGTAGATGTCGGAGATGTACCCCGCGCCGACGATCCCAACCTTGACCGGTTCAGACTTTCCACTGCTCATGAGACCCGCGCTCCTTGCCGCTCTGCCCATTCTGGTTCGATTCGCCGGTTCGCGCCATGATGTCGTCAGAGATGGCGGATTGGCAAGAGCGGGACCGATCAATGGCATCGAGGATGAACACAAGGTTCATCCTTACGGTGCGCGGGAAGCGTTGCACGTGATGTCCCACACGTTGGCGTATCACTCCTATTGCGGAAGCGAAGCCGGGCGCTCGACGGTGCTCTCGACGGTGATATGCCTGCCTTCGACGCCGGACTCGAGGACGGCGGTCATGATATCGAGAACGTGGTAACCGAGCTCGCCGCTGGCACGGGGTTTCTCGCCCTTCTGAATCGCGTTGGCCATGTCCCAGACGCCGAGTCCGCGGCTGTTCTCCGTATTGCCGTAGGTCAGCGGAAGATCTTCCCAGGTGTTGTCGCGGGAACCGCCCCTGAGGTGCTGGATCGGGCCGCCGAAGGTGTTTGGGTCCGGAAATCGGAGGGTGCCCTCGGTGCCGTAGACGACCAGGGTCGAGTTCTGCGTCTCCCAGAGATCGAACGAGGTGCCGAGCGAGCCGACGATCCCGCTCTCGAATTCCAGCGCGCCGACGATGTGAGTCGGGGTCGTGACCGGGATCTTCTGGCCCTTCTTGGGGCCGTTGCCGACGGTCCGCTCCGGAAAGCTGGCTCTGGTGATCGCGCTGACCCGCTTGACCGGCCCAACGATCGAGGCCATCGCCTGGACGTAGTAGACGCCGACATCGAACAGCGGACCGGCGCCGGGCTGGAAGAAGAAGTACGGGTCTGGGTGCCAGGCTTCCATGCCGCGACTGAGCATGAACGCCGAGACGGCGACCGGCTCGCCGATGATCCCCTCGTCGAGATACTTCCGGGCCGACTGGAGCCCGCCGCCGAGAAAGGTATCCGGCGCGGAGCCGACCAGCACGCCCTTGTCCGCCGCCGCTTCGAGCAGCTTGCGCCCATCCTCCCGCGAGATCGCCAGCGGCTTCTCGTTGTAGGCGTGCTTGCCGGCGTTGATCGCGGCGAGCGCGATCTCGGCGTGGGCGGCCGGGATCGTGAGGTTGACGACGATATCGACGTCCGGACGCGCGAGCAGCTCATCGACCGAGAACGCCGCGACGCCGAACGTCTTGGCGCGAGCCTGTGCGCGTTCGACAAGCAGGTCGGCGACACCGACGACCGTCGTGTTGTCGAATCTGGTCGTCAGATTCTCGAGATAGATCTCGGAAATAACCCCGGCGCCGACGATCCCAATCCGTACCTTGTTCGCCGCGTCTGTTGCCATGAGCCGTTGCCCCTCTTCAGTCATGTGCGCTGATCCCTCATCGAGCCCGGCCATCTGCCGCTGGTCGCTCGATCGGTCGCGCCTAGCTTACCCGCTAACCCGCTGTTTCGGGCGCTCGACCAGGGCGCTTCCGGCCGGCGTCCAACGGGGACGTGCCGTGGGGCTTTCGCAATGCCCTTGGCAACTGTAGAATCCGGCAATCGAACAAGACCGGCCGGGTGGATGGACAGCAAGAGACGGGAGCGGGTGTGGCGATCAGGTTGATCCATGTGGGGCTCGGCGGCTGGGGAACGGACTGGGAAGAGAACGCGCTGCCGCCAGTGCGCGAGATCGAGCGCATCGCCTGGGTCGATTCCCACGAGCCGACGCTGGCGAAGGCGAGGGAGCGGCTGAAGCTGCCAACCGACCGCTGCTTCACATCGCTGGCGGACGCGTTCGCGAACGTCGAGGCCGACGCGGTGCTGATCACGGCGCCGATGTTCGCGCATGTCCCGTTGGCGATCGAGGCGCTGGAAGCCGGCAAGCACGTGCTCGTCGAGAAGCCGTTGGCGGCGACGCTGGCCGAGGCGAAGAGCGCCGTCGATCTGGCGGATGAGAAGGAGCTGACGCTGATGGTCAGCCAGCAATACCGCCATTACCCGGCGGTGCGCAAGGCGGCCGAGCTGGTCGCCACCGAAGCGTTCGGCCCGGTCGGGATGGTGCGCCTCGACTTCCGGAAATATTCCAACCGGGCCAAGACGGGCGCCAGCCGCCACTACGATTTTCCGCATCCGCTGATCTTCGACATGGCGATCCATCACTTCGACCTGATGCGGATGATCCTCGGGCAGGAACCGGTCCGCGTCTTCACGCAGGTCACGGACCCGCCGTGGAGCAAGTTCCGGGACGAGGCCTCGGCGGCGATCACGATCACGTTTGAGGGGGGCACCGTCGTGAGTTACCGGGGAAGCTGGATCAGCACCGGCGAGCCGACCTTCTGGGGCGGGGAGTGGCACGTCGAGTGCGAGCGCGGGGAGCTTCAGTTCGTGAGCCGCGAGGGCGGATCATCCGGCGACGCGTCCGACGAGCTGCATGTGCTGCCGCTGGACGGGACGGCGGAAGCGGTCGAGCTCGACCAGTTGGCGTACCACGGGCGATCGGCGGGGTTGATCGCGTTCGCGAAGGCGATCGAGACCGGCGAAGAACCGGAGACCTCGGGCCGTCGGAACTTGCCGAGCCTGGCGCTGATGATCGCGGCGGCCAAGTCAGCGGAATCGGGCAAGGTCGAGGTGATCGAGCGCTTCGGCTGACGCGTCAGCCCCGCCGAGCGTCGCCCGTTCCCGCGTTCCTTCGCGGTACCGTCAGTGTGCGCGTCGGGTCCTCACCTGTTGTCTGGCGGTCGCCTCGCATCGAAGCATGTCATCTCTCCGAGGCGGCCACCCGCGGTAACGATATGGCAAAGGATCATGCCGATGGGTCGCTCGCCCCACGCCACATCCCGGATCGTTGCTCTGGTGGCGGTCCTCCTTGCCGGAGCCGTCTCGTCGGCGGGGACGGAGGGCGATCTGGACTGCGGTGATTTCGGCTCGTGGGCGGAGGCGCAGGCGAACCTGGTGGCAACCCCTTCCGATCCCGACAGGCTGGACGGGAACAATGACGGGACAGCCTGCAAGAACCACGACTACATGGGCGGAACGCCATTCACGACGCGGGCGACACCCCCGATCGCGACGCCAATTGGCGGTCCGCTCGAATTCGACCTGCGCTCCCGTGAGCTCGACTGCGCCGGCTTCCCCAGCCAGGAAGCTGCCCAGGCGGAACTCAACGCGGACCCGACCGATCCACACGGGCTCGACCGCAACGCCAACGGCCTGGCCTGCGAGCACCACGGCTACTGACCCGGACGCCGGAATAGCCTCTACAAGGCAGGTGCCGTTCTCTCCTTCTAAGGCTGACAACCCATCTGAGATCTTCGCTGGCTCGATGCTGATCTATACTTCACCACTGGCAGTCAAGAGAGAGGTGAAGCCACAATGGCGGGAATCGAAGAGAAACAAGGTGACTGGATATTCGACCTCAGGGACAGGCCTGCACTCATTATTCGGGTGCCGCGGGAGGCCTCTGAAGCGCAGTTGAATCGATTCGAGCAGGAACTGCGAAATCTGGCCGCAGCGGTAGCACGGCACGATCACGATGACTCTCCTCGCGCTACGCCTCAAGTGGGGCGTTATCAAATCGGTTCGGCTGCTGAGTGGACAAACACTTTCGCAATCGCTTGGGACGCTGTCCAACAAGCTCCCGATCTATTAGCCCAAGCGGTCGATTGGGCCGAAAGATTTGAGTTTCTCGTCGGCAAGTTGAAGCCGACGTCGCCTGACGCAGTACCAGATGAGGAAAGTAGCGGTAATACTCCGCTGTCCATCCGACCAGAAGAGGTGGGGATCACGCCGCAGGGAATCGTACCCTTGGTGCTTTCTCACTTTCTAGTTACATATGGACCTTCGGACGAGCTGAAATTGTCTTGGTTTGTGCGTGGACCGAGGTATGGAGTTGACTTATCCCAGCCGTCCGGAAACGAACTCTACACGCTAGATATTCACGACGACTCTTCACATTACATCTATATTGTGACGGGATCTGCGATTCCAGTGGAGCATTTCTTGCTATCTTCTGGCCGCCCACATCCACTTGAAGAACCTCAGTGGCTTGGACAGGAACCGAGTGACACATTCCTCGTGCATAAATCGGCGTTCCATTCCGTAAACGTGGCGTAGCCCTCATAAATCTTTCTGCAGGACTTTGGACTTCTGTGCCGCCTGTGGCTCGATAAGGATCGTGAAAGGCTGGTCGGCATCTATCATGATGGGTGGATGGGCCAGTACCTGGTCATGCTCCCGGAGAAGCGGACCGTCATCGCCCGCGTGCGCGCCCGCACTCGCGATTTCGAGAGCGAGACTCACGGCTTTCTCGACATCCTCGACCTCTCTCGCTCCCTCGCTGAAGCGTGAAAAACGTACCGTCCGACCAGAATCGGGATGTCTTGCGCTCACTTCCACCCTCTGTCAAAATGTCGGCATCTCGCAACACCGTTCCGTTCAACTCATTACGTGGGAGAGGGGCCTTGCCAATGTTCCGTTCATTCCGTGCCGCATTCTGTGCAATTCTGGCGGTGATAGCGCTTTTGCTCGTGGCGGTCAGTGCCGCCGGTGCGCAGGGCAATCTCGACTGCAACGACTTCAATTCGCGTGCCGATGCGCAGGCGAACCTCGACGCGAACCCGTCGGACCCCAACGGCCTCGACCGCAACGATGACGGTCAGGCGTGCGAAAACTTCGTCTACTCAGGTGGCTCCAGCGCCGTCCCGGCCCCAGTGGCCGGAGCCTCGGTCGAAGCCGTCGCGACCACCGGCGAGAGCGATCCCGATGCAGACGGCTTCGGCGATCTCGACTGCGCCGACTTCGCCACTCAGGAAGCGGCCCAGGCGGAGTACGACGCCGACCCGAGCGATCCCAACGGGCTCGACCGCGACAGGGACGCCTACGCCTGCGAGGTGTTCTTCGGCTACATCGGCGACCCGATCGAGGGCCAGCCGGATGTCGGCGGGTCGTTCGAGGGCGCGTCTGACACGGTCGGTACCAACGGCGTGAGTGGCCTCCCGAACACCGGAACGGGCACCTCGGCGACGGTGACAAGCGCGACGATGCTGGTGTTCGTCGCCAGCGCCCTTTCACTCGCGATGCTTGCCGCCGCCCTGCTCGTCTCTCGCCGCCGAATGGCGTAGGTCGATCGGTCTTTCCAAAGCGAAGATGAACGACCACCGGTCCTTGCATTCGCGAAAGGGCCGGTGGTCGTTTCGTTCGAGACGGCGGCCGACGAGATACAAAGGATGGTCGTAAAGTGGCTATCTCGACGAGCACAATGGACGGGCAGCCCAATCTGCGCGGTGACCATCTTCAGAGCGTGGATCGGAGATGATGTATCGGCAAGGCCGAGAGCGAATGGCCACAGATAGTATGGGGCTCTCCAGGTCAATGGAGCAAATCGACGCTTCATTCTCAATGACAAGGAAAGGGATGGTTCGATCCCAGAGCTCGCCTGACAAGTCACTGATTGACAGGAGGTCGCGCTGTACGTACATTTTTTCAGTGAGAACTTGAGGGGACTCGCGGGAGGCGCCGCCAGGAAGGCTCAACGCGGGGGCTTGCCAGACTGAGGACCAGGCGGCCTGCGATACCCCGTTGACTCTAGCCGAGCAGGGAGCAACCGAGCGATGTACCGCAACATGAGGAGGCACGCGTGGAGAACCCCTGGATCGAGCTTCCCGCGAGCGCTCCGTTTGTTCTTCCGTCCGACGCGGCGCCCATCAACGCCTTCAATGACAGGGAGAGGCAGCGGCGTTCGGATTGCGAGCGTCTCCAGCTCGACCTGTTGCCTGAGCCTTACATCGGTCGTCCCGACGCACCGATCGTGATTCTCAAGTCTCATCCAGGGTATCACCCGGGCGATGCCCACTTCGCCACGAACGAGGTGTCGCGAGAGGCATGGCGGCGCAACATCCTTCATGAACCGGTCGACTATCCGTTCTACGTGCTGGACCCGGACCTCGCCTGGACCGACCATGCGAAGTGGTGGCGTCGGAAGATCCGCCAGGTGATCGCGCTGTCCAGTGAACGGACCGTCGCCAACAACGTCCTGTGTATTCATGGGTGCCCCTACCGCTCCTACCGTCATCCGGCCCTTCCGGGATTGCTGCCGTCTCAGCCCTACAGTGTCGCCCTTGTCGATCAAGCGATCGATCGAAACGCGGTGATCCTGATGGGCAACACAGTCCGTTGGTGGCACGAAATGGTTCCCCGCCTTGGTATGTATCCCCACCTGTTCATCGCCCGCGTCGCGCGGGGTGGGCATATCACGCCTGGCTATTATCCGGAAGGGTTCTCACGCCTGGAGCAGGTGTTGCGAGAATGCTCGTAATGCTGGCGGCACCGTCACATCGCCTGAAGGTGATGGGCCTGCACGTCACCCGACGCGCACCATGGTCGGCTCCAGACGGGCCCGGTTCGACGAACGAAGTGATTCAGGTTGGCCGAGCAGCCACTTCATCGCGGTTGCTGCTATACTTCTAATGCAGAACATTTGTTCGCTTGAAGCCGGGGCAATTGACCGGAGATGGTCGTGACGCCGCGTCGCCGATGGCGAGAGTTGCGATCCGTGCGCGGAGCGGAATGGTGATCGCCAACGCGGGGCGCCCCCCCGACAGTCGTCAGAAACGGAGAAGGATGATGGCCGATCCTCGTGAGACCGTAGTCGATTTCCCGCGCGCCGCCGAGCGCGATGGTGACGAAGGCGAGGTGCGCTCGGCTGAGCAGATCCGGCAGCTCCTGGCCCGGCCCTTCCGGCCGGACGTGATCCGGTCTCGCAAGATCGCGGGCCGGCAGATTCAGTACCTGCCAACAGGGGCGGTCCGGGAACGTCTCAACCGGGCGACCAACACCTGGAGCTTCCGGATCGTCGACCGGAAGTTCGAGGCGCTGATGCTGTCTCGCTGGAACGAGGAGCTGCGCAAGAGCGAGTATCGCGAGATCCAGGTCTACACCGTGGTCGGCGAGCTGGAGATCCCGGAGCTGGGGGTCCGGCAGGCAATCGGGCTGCAGGAGATGGACGAGGGCTCCGGGGCGGATCTGCTCCAGGGGGCTGCGTCCGACGCCTTGAAAAAGGCGGCCCGGCTGTTCGATGTCGGCCTGCGGGACTGATCCCTCCCGGACACAGCGCCGGTCCTATCGTTTGTGATCCCGCGGGTCATCACCGATGCCGCTTACGATGCCGCTTACAAGGATGACCCCTACGGAATGCCAGTGGTTCCGCCGATAGGCGTCCGGCCGCGACAGTCCTCGGTCAATGAGATTGACTCGATCCGTGGAGTGGCAGGCATCGGTGGCGGCCACGGGAGCGGTGGCAGGGCACCCTTCCTCCCCTGGGTTCCGGCTCTTTGGCGGAAGCCCTTAGCGGGTTGCCCAGAGGAGGCCGCGCTCGACGATCGTTTTCGCTTCGGGCACGTCGAAGTCGGCGGCGACGTGGCCCAGCGAGCAGTAGAAGACCTTGCCCGCCCCGTAGCGTCGTTTCCAGACCACCGGCATCACGGTCCCGGCAATCCACGGAGCGTGCTCGCCGGTGAAGGTCGTCGTGGCGAGTACCTCGTTCGACGGGTCGACGTGCATATAGTACTGCTCGGAGTGCATCCGGAAGGGCCCGATGCCGTCCGTGATCGGGTCTGTGATGTCCGTCAGCTCCACGGTGTAGTCGATGATGTTGCCGGGGTGTGCGACCCACTGCCCGCCGACCGCGAACTGGTACTCGGTGCGGTCGCGAAAGGCATCGGCCATCCCGCCGTGCCAGCCGCCGAGCCCCGTCCCGGCCTTGACCGCGTCGAGGAGTCCCTTCTCCTGCTCGCCGGTAATCTGCTCGACCGATGAGCACGGGACGATGAGATCGGTCCTGGCGAGGCGCTCGGTGTCGAGAAAAACGTCGCGGGTGTTTTCAACATCGACGGTGTAGCCGTGGCCGCGAAGCACGTCCGCGAAGATGTTCGAGCTCTTCTCCGGCTCGTGGCCGTCCCAGCCACCCCAGACGATCAGCGCGGTCTTTCCTGCATTACTCATGGTTGAATCTCCAGGGATATGTCGCGCGTTCCACGGCCTGCGTGTCTCGGGTTAGATTCCGGCCCGGACGCGCTGTCGTCAAGGGCAACGTGTGCAAGCTGAGTAGCTTCGTCGATCGCTCGCCCGGGACTCACTTCGGCCACATCAAATGTGGCCAGATGGACGGTCAGTCGTCCCAGGCAATGGCGGGGTCATTGCCGAAGCGCGCACGCATCGTGCGGAGCGCGTCCTGATTGCTGTCGATCAGGATGAAGCGGCGACCGAGCTCGCGGGCGGCGATCCCGGTCGTTCCGCTGCCGGCGAAGAAATCGAGCACGAGGTCACCGGGGTTGGACGAGGCGGTGATGATCCGGCGGAGGATACCGAGTGGTTTCTGGGTTGGGTAGCCGGTCCGTTCCTTGCCGCTGGTGGGGACGATCGTGTGCCACCAGACATCGGTCGGAAGTTTGCCCCGGGCGGCCTTCCCGGGGCCGACGAGGCCGGGTGCCATGTAGGGCTCGCGGTCGATCGCGTCGGTGTTGAACGTGTATCGAGCCGGGTCCTTGACGTAGAAGAAGATCGTGTCGTGCTTGGCGGGCCAGCGGCGGGTGGTGCGGGCTCCGTAGTCGTAGGCCCAGATGATCTCGTTGATGAAGCTGGCACGCCCGAATAGAGTGTCGAGCAGGAGCTTGCAAGCGTGAGCCTCACGGTAGTCGATATGGAAGTAGAGGGCGCCGGCCGGGGTCAGGATGCGATGGGCCTCGATCAGGCGGGGCTCGATGAAGGCGAGGAAATCGTCGAAGGCGTCGTCGAAACTCTTGGTGCCGATCGCGGTGGTGCGGTAGCGATTGCCGTTGAAGCCGGTGCGATCGCCGTCGTCGGAACGGTCGGTGCGGATTCGGGTCCGAGCTTGGGGCCTGCCGGTGTTGAACGGCGGGTCGATGTAAATCAGGTCGACGGAGCCGGTGAGCAGTTCGCGGAGAACGGGGAGGTTGTCGGCGAAAACGATCCGGGATGTAGGGGCAGGGTCGGGATGCGTCATGGCGGAAAGGATACATGGACCATTGGCCCAGGGAACTGATCGCCCAGGCTCGTACGTCGGCTGGCGAGCCTGCTCCCGCGATTCTCAAAGGGCACAATGACAAGGCATAACAAGATTTCGGTCCGGGAGCGTCGCGTGAAGAATGATTGCGGGCGAGCAACCACCGGGACCGCACCCGCGGCATTCCGGGGACACCGGTCATGGGCGGAGCGGAATGGTCTCCGGATCGAAAGGAGCAGGACGATCGCAGGTCGTCGTCAGCATGATCGTGCCACCGTGGTCGCCCGCTGACTCGGTAGCGGTCATCAGCTCGAGGACATGGTTGGCGAGGCCGGCGCCAGCACGGGGCTGGCGGCCCTGCCCCATTGCGAGCGCGAAGTCGGAGAGCCCAAGGCCGCGGGCATTGTCGGCAAACCCCGGGTCGAGCGGAATCTCCTCCCACGCCTTCGTCTCGCGGCGATAGAGTCGGACCGGGCCGCCGAAGGTGTTGGGATCGGGAACGCTGAGCGTGCCTTCCGAGCCGTAGATCTCGATCTTCGGGCGCTCGCTGGCCCAGACATCATAGGTTGCGGTGAAGGATCCGACCGGGCCGCCCACGAAGGTGAACGCGGCGTTGACGAACGTCGGCGTCTCGACCGCGATGACCCGACCGGCAAGCGGTCGCGAGGAGATCGTGCGGGTCGGGAAGCTGATCCGGGAGTTGCCAGTGACGGCGCGAACCGGGCCGATCAGGCCGACGAGCGCGGTCAGGTAATACGGACCAAGGTTGAAGACGGGACCGCCACCGGGTTGATAGGAGAAGGCCGGGTTGGGGTGCCAGTGCTCGTTGCCGTGGGAGGCGAAGCAGGCGGCGGCGCCGACGATCTCGCCGATCGCGCCGTCATCGAGCAGGCGGCGGCAGGTCTGGATCCCGGCGCCCAGAAAGGTGTCCGGCGCGGCGCCGACGAGGACGTTCCTGGCCCCGGCGAGATCGACCAGCTCTCGTCCCTCCTCCGGCGTGGTCGCGAGCGGCTTTTCGGAGTAGGTCGATTTCCCGTGCTCGATGCTCCGGCGGGCGATCTCGTAGTGGGCGGCCGGGATCGTGAGGTTGAGGACGATGTCGATCTCGGCTGAGGCGGTGAGCTCCTCGACGCTCAGCACATACGGAATGCCGTAGGCGGCGGCCTGGGCCTCGGCGCGCTCGCGGACGAGATCGGCGCAGGCGACAACATCCAGGTTGGCGAAGCGGCGCGTGGCGTTCTTCAGGTAGATATCGCTAATCGTGCCGCAGCCGACGAGGCCGACGCGAACGGCGGGTGTCAGTGATGACATTCGAGAGCCCCCTGGATAGCACAGAATGCGGTTGCGACGGGAGAAATCCGGCCTTGCCGGATAGGGACGATAGACGATCGTTCTCTACAGGATTGAGCCCCACGATCGGTCGCAATGAAATGGCGATAAGCGTCAGGACGTGCAGAAGGCGGCGACGAGGTCGTGGACGAAGCGAGCGCCGATGGCGAGATCGTCGATGTGGATCCTCTCGTTATGGCCATGCACCAGCGGGTCGTAGAGCGCGACGCGCTCACCTGAATGGATCGGGAAGAAGCCGTAGACCTTGACGCCCGGCAGGAGCGAGGCATCGGTGCCGCCGGAGATGAGGGTCGGCACGAGGTGGCTCTCCGGTTGGAGAGCGTGCATGGTCGACCGGATCGCATCGAAGAAGGGGGAGGCGGGGTCGGCGGCGATTCCGCTGCCGCGGCTCTCGAGGGTGATCTCGGCGGCGTCGCCGACGGCGTCCTGGACGGCGACGCGGAAGGCTTCGGGATCTTCTCCGGGAAGCAGGCGGCCATCGACGGAGAGCGTGACTTCGGAAGGGATCACGTTGATCCGCTGCCCACCGGCGACGATGGTGGGGACGGCGGTATTGTGGGTGATCGCGTAGAGCATCGCGCGGTCGTGATCAGAGAGAGGGAGACCGGCGAGGTCGTCCCAGGCGGGAGTGTCACTGGCGAGGACGCCGTCGATCAGCATCCTGGCGTCGCCGCCCAGCGCGTCGGCGATGCCCTGGAGCAGGTGGCGGACGGGCGCGGTGATCACCATCAGTGGCCGCCAGTCGTGGAGGCGCTGAAGGGCGATCCCGAGGTTGCGCATCGCGGTGCCGGGGATCGGGACGGAGGCGTGGCCGGGGTTGCCCCGGGCGGTAAGCAGGAGACGGCTGCTCCCCTTCTCGCCGACCTGGCAGGTGTAGAAGGAGGCGCCGCCGATGGCGAACGGGGAGCCGCCCCCCTCGTTGATCGCGTATTCGGCGTCGATCAGGTCGCGATGTTCCTTCCAGACCCAATCGGCGCCGAACTCGCCACCCGCCTCCTCGTCGGCGAAGGCGCAGAAGATGACATCGCGCGTGAGCGGGAGCTTCCCGCGCTTCAGGGCGAGGAAGGCGGCGAGCTCGCCCGCGACCTGGCCCTTCATGTCGAGCGCGCCCCGGCCCCAGATGAAACCATCGACGAGATCGCCGCTGAACGGCCCGCGTTCCCACTTCTCGGCCTCGACCGTGACGACATCGGTGTGGCCCATGAGGAGGACGGGGCGGCCGGTCGGGTTGGCAGCTTTCAGACGGGCGACGATCGTGGCGCGGCCGGGCGCGGCCTCGACGATGGTCGAGTCGATCCCCTCGGCGGTCAGCACGCCCGCGATGTAATCGGCGGCGAGGCGCTCGTTGCCGGGCGGGCTGGTGGTATCGAGGCGAAGAAGCCCCTGGAGGAGATCGGTGGCCTCCCTTTTGAGCGAGTCGGCCAGAACGTTATCGGCGGCGAGCGCCGGAGTGGGCGTGGTGGACATTGGGGTGAGCATCCTTTGGCGAGCTGGCGAGGTGTCTGGTCAGGCGATCAGGCAAGGCGGTGGCTTCGGCGATCGGGCGATCTTAGCGGGGAAGGGGCGGTGGTAGCAACGGCGGAGGGGTGGCGATGCGTTGGATCAGGGTTGGCGCTGTACAATCGGGGGGCGTCGATCCGGCTCCCATCGCGTCCGTGATCGGATCGAGCGCAGGCCGAATTGGTGGAATTGGCAGACACGCCAGCCTTAGGAGCTGGTGCCCGCGAGGGTGTGTGGGTTCGAGTCCCGCATTCGGCACCACCAGGAATGAGGTTTGAAGTGGCGCGTATGTTGAAAAACCCAAAGGGGTTGTTCGCATTTCTGTCGTGACCGGAACTGTATCTCGGGCGTCGGCTGTTACCCATCACGGGCGTCACACTGAACTGGCTCGGCGCCGTCGAGGCGTCCGCCGCCGAGCGTCACCGGGATTCCGCGGTAATAGGGGCCGCAACGGCGGAAGCGTTCGAATTCGACCGTTGCGGCGGTTTGCGAAGTAAAGGCGACCGGCAATAGGGACCGGACCGTGGCGGCCCCTCGCTCGGGCGCATGGCAACGATCGGAGTAGGGCCGCCCTCGTACGCGGCATCGGTGACGACCAAGGCAGCGCTGACTGAAGACCCGCCACTCCCCGCTCTTTCGTTTATTGCCGGTTGCTCCGGGTCCCCTCGACCTGGCATCCCGAGGGAGCGCAACGACAAGGAATCCCGCGCCGGAATCGCAAAGCGCTGGAGATCGGTAACGGACCAAATGAACCGGCGAGCGATGACGCCAAGGTGAGTCGTCATCCTGGGCGCCCGGTCTCCACTCAGCTGTCCGTTTTCGTCCCGCCCTCCGAGGCTCCTGGAAAGGTATCGCCGATGGTGACGCGGTGGCGGCATCAGATCTCGCACGACCTCGAATAATCTGGTAGTGTACGAACACCCCGTAACACCCGTCGCCTTCTGTATCGCTTTCGTTCGATGCCATCCAGACCGATGAGGCGAAATGAATGTTGGGGCAAAGGGGCGAGGCGGGAAGCGCGACATTCTGGGCGCTGCCGCGGCGGCGGCGCCATCCGCGGTAGCCAGACCTTCCTTGGGGGTGGATCGCCACCGGCACCGGAACCGTTCGACCATTCCTCTACGAAATCCGCCGGAGTCGCGGCATCAGGGGTCTTATGGGATCTTGCCAATCAAACGCGATGGATGGTGCGCGGGCGGACCATGTTCCGGCCAGCACCCACTGGATGGCCCGCATGATACGGTTGACCCGTGTCGCCGCGATCGCCATATTCACGAATCTCTTGCTCGCCATCCTGCTGACGATGGCCTCATCGCTCGGGCACCACGGCAAGGTGGTCGCGGGTGAAGACGGGCGGGACGGAGCCGCGTCGCTGGCCGAACAGCCCGTCACGCTTACCGCTGACGGCAGGACGTGGACCCCGCTTTTGGGCGATCTCGGCATTACTTACCACGCCCGTGCGTCCGGCGATGCGGAGACGCCCCCGGGCGGGGATGCCGATGTCGAAAACGATGAGTACCAGGGCGGAACGTTGGGCGGCGCGCGCACGGTTATCGGCCCAATGTCGGTGCGGTTCGATTCTGACCGGTTCGATGCGCATCTCGATCGCATCGAGGACGAGCTGGACGGTCGTCCGGTCGATGCGTCGGTCACCGTCGATGGAACGGATGTCGTAGTCGCGCCCGGGCGGGACGGCTGGGCGATCGATCGGGTCGCCGTCAAGATGACGCTGCTGGTCCAGATTGTCGGGCGGGAGCCGGTCGTCGTCGCGCTGCCGTTGCGGCGGCAACCTGCCGCCATCACGACGGAGCACGCCGAGGCGTTGAAAGCGGCGATCGACCGGGCGCTGGCCCTGCCGTTCATCCTCAAGGTGGACGATCAACAGTGGACCGTCGCGCCTGAGCGGCTCGCCGACGCCGTGCGCGTCGAGCGGAACGGAGAGGGCAGGCTGACCGCCACACTCGACAGCGGGAGCACGGACGCATTGGTGGCCGAGATTGCGGCAGACATCAACACCGGTCCAACCGATGCCTGGGTGCAGGACCTCGGAACACATCAGTGGCTGGTTCCCTCGCGGCGGGGACGCACGCTCCACCGCGAGGCTTTGATCCAGTCGTTTGAATCAGCCATCGCCAACGGTGAGCACGTAATCGAACCTGCTGTCACCGAAGATGGATCACCCAAGGTCACGACCGAGAAGTTGATGACCGAGATGGGCATTACCGATCTGATCGCGACGGGCGATTCGGAATTCGCCGGTTCGGGCGGCGGACGAGCGCACAACATCGCCTCGGCGGCCTACATGATCGATGGAACGCTCATCCCTTCAGGCGGGATGTTCTCCTTCAACGACGCGGTGGGATCGCTGTTCAGTGGCGAGTTCACAGAGGCCGGCTCCTACATCGATGGTCCATCGGGACAATCGCTGGCTGGTGGCGTCTGTCAGGTGTCGACGACTGTCTTCCGGGCCGCGCTCGAAGCGGGGCTGCCGATCGTCGAATGGTGGCCCCACAGCTACCGGAGTCCCTTCTATGAATCGGGAGGGTGGTCGCCCGGGTTCGATGCCTCGATCGTGCAGGATGGCGGCGATCCCGCGCAAAGCGCCGACTTTCGCTTCGAGAACACGACCGATTCGTGGCTCCTCGTCCGGGCCAGCGCGTCCGACGATGGGAGGCTGCGGGTAGAGTTGCACGGAGCGGACCCTGGCTACCGCGTCGAGTTCGAAGAACCGGTCGTCGAGGTGATCGAAGAGGCGCCCGCGAGGGTCGATGTCGTGGTGGACGACGCGCTCCCTCCAGGAACCGTGCTGCCGCTCCAGCCGGCGATGAACGGACTCCGGGTCACGGTGGTGCGCCGCGTCTTCGACGCGGATGGCGAGGAAATCTCTACCAATTCGTTTGTCTCATCGTACCGGGCATACGCCGCCATCAGGCGTGTCAGCCCCGATATGGAGTAGATCGACGGTGCGTGGGCTATCGCGGCTTCGGGCTCGGCGAAACGCCTTCCCTCGCGACCCTCGGCGTCGTCCGGCTCGACCACCGAAACGTCCTCGAGACACGAGCATACCGGCCAGATCCGACCTTGCGCGACCGCCTCAGGAATCACACCTCGCAGACGCGATTCGCACCGAAGCGGAACGTGTATGGAGCAAACGCCGTGGCGCGAACAAGACTGGCCCATCTCGGTGGTGGCAGCACGCGAGCGCCGGGCACGATGGCGTCGCTGATCGATCATGGGGAAAACTCCACGGGCTCGGAGATGGTGCTGATCGATCTGGTCAGGACACTCTCGGAAAAGATGGCGCGAAACCGTCGGATCGACCTCATGGTGACCGCCACGACCGACCGCCGGGCGGGGTTGATGGATTGCGAGGCCGTGCTCAGCAGTTTCCGGTCCGGGGAATTCGAGGCGCGCCATCTCGACGAACGGACTCCGCTCAGACACGGGGTGATCGGGCAGGAGACGCAGGGCCCGGGCGGATTCTTCATGGCGCTGCGCTCGATCGCAGTGATCCGAGGCGTGGTCGAAGACACGGAAGCGGTCTGCCCCGGCGCCTGGCTCTTGAACTACACGAACCCGATCAACATCGTGTCCGAGGCGGTCACGCATCACTCCCCGATCGTCAAAGTCTCGCTCTGCTAGGAGCCGATCAGTTCCCCTCGGCAAATCACGGTCGCGGCGGGGCTCAATCCCGACCGGGTCGACGCCGTGATGATTGGCCTGAATCACGGGGCATGGACGGTACACCATGTTGAGCGCGAAGGTCTTGAAGAGGAGGAAGAGCGAGACGACGATGCCGTAGACGACGGTCGGCGGACCGCCATGTCCCGGCCTGGACCACGGTTTTATGGTCCGGGTCACCATATCGCTCCGTTTGCCGCTACACCGAATGACGATTGAGGAAGTAGTTGTCGTGACCCGGCACCACCACGTCGGCCTCGCGGGCGACGGTCGCGATCGATGTGACCGCTGCCTTCGGATCGACTGTATTGAAGTAGTAGTCGTCATGCCGGAAGAAGTCCCGCGTCATTGCGGCGTCTCCGGCCACGACGACGCGTTGTCCTTCGCTTTGGAACACCAGCGAGGCGTGACCGACGGAGTGTCCCGGTGTCGCGACGACCCGGATGCCAGGGATGAGTTCCGGTCCAACTGGACGCATGAGGTCCAGGAGCTGGCGGTCCGGGCTATCGAGCTCGAGCCGGGTCTTCCAATGCTCGATCTCGACAGGCGGCATGTACCACACAGCGTTTCGGAACGCCGCAAGGCCAACGCGATGATCTCCGTGAAAGTGCGTGAGGAAGACGATGTCTACTGAATCTGGTGGCAGGCCCGCCCGCCGGTCCAGGACGCGAACCATTTCTTCTGGCGGGAGTCCTGGGTCGACCACCACAGTATGTTCAGCAGTCCGGATCAGTGTGCTTGTGCAGAGTGGCTCACGGTACGCCCGGTCGTCAGACTCGACCCAGTACCGGTTACGGCTGAGATGTCCGATCGTCAGCACATCCCATTGAACCTCGACCTGTCCCGTCCGTTCTTCAGTCACAGCTGCCCCCCCGATCCGCCTCAGCGTCCTCCGTCCCGTAGATGCCGGCGGTGAGCCGGGGAACCGCCGAAACGTCGAGCGGGGAGTCGAATGCCTCGACGAGTCGCACGTTGTGCTCTACCTCTTCTGGCCACCGCATTCCCACGAGCGCGACATGGACGCGTGGATCGGAGAGCACGAAGTCAAGGCATACCTCGTACGGATCCCGCGCCCGCGGCCATTCGGGTGCCAATGACGTGAGGATGTGCTGCAGGATCCCCGAGGTCATCGTGCGCATCGTGACAACGCCGATCCCGCGCCGCCTCGCCTCGTCAAGGATGTGGAGGGCAGCGGATTGGTAGATCAGGTTGTAGGCGAGCTGCACGACCTGGAACTCACCGCTCTCGAGGAAGGGGCGTGTGGTCCACGGTTCCTCCGCCGTCAGCCCAATGAAGCGCACCTCGCCGCTCTGGCGCAACTCCCGAAGTGCTTCGAGCGGGCCGCCATGCACGATGTGCGCGTAGTCCTCCTCGGTGTACATGCCACCGTGAAACTGCGCCACATCCACGTACGGTGTCCCGAGCCGCTCCAGACTCCCGAGGACACTCTCTTTCACGGCCACCTTATCGAGTCCCTTCCAGCCGACCTTTGTCGCCAGCACGCACTCGTCACGCCGGGTCCGCATGACCTCGCCGATGAGGCGCTCACTATGGCCATCACCGTATCCGGGAGCGGTATCGATGTAGTTGATGCCAAGGTCGAGTGCCCGGTGGATCGTCGCGATCACCGTCAACCGTCCAGCAGCCGAGTAAGGATCCCAATTGCGCGCGCGGTTGACACCCGAGAACGGGTATCCTCCCAAGCCGATTCGCGATACCCGAAGTCCCGTGTCTCCAAGGACTGTCTTTTCCAAAGAAACCTCCCCGCGGCATTCCGACCAACTCGCTCGTCGGGATAGATGGCCTCGTCTCGCCTGCCCGTAAGCACCTCGGTCGCAGGCACGTTGCAATGCCCGTTGCGGGGCCCCTTGCGCGACGCCTAGACCGGCGGTGTACTGCCGGGTATGGGCATCCTGCAGGTAGCTCGTCAGGAGGGTGACGCTGTGGTCGACATCCGTGATGGCGACGGTCTCGTTGACGGTGTGAATGTAACGCGCCGGGATGGAGAGGGTGACGACAGCGACGCCCGCCCGGAGGCGCTGGATCAGCGAGGCGTCGGTTCCACCGTGGCTGAGCACTTCAAGCTGATACGGTATGTCATGCTGGCGGGCGAGGTCGCGGAAGTGGCGGACGATCCCCGGATGGCTGATCTGGGTGGTATCCATTACCTTGATCGCCGGACCGGCGCCGAGCCGGGCAACTTCCTGATCCGGGGTGACGCCGGGGATGTCGTTGGCCAGGGTTAAATCGAGCGCGACGCAAATGTCCGGGTCGATGTTATACCCGGCGACGACCGCACCGCGTGACCCAACCTCCTCCTGGGTCGTGGCGACGGCGACGATGGTCGATTTCTGGCCGCTCAGCTCCCGCACGGCCTCGATAATGACGTAAAGGTCGAGGCGGTCGTCGAGCGCCTTGCTGACGACTCGCTCGCCGATCGCGACCTCGTCGCGATCGAGCGTCACCATGTCGCCAATCTCGATTTGCGATGCACCGGGGCCGACGTCGACGAAGAAATCCCTCAAATCCGGGCGTTTCGGATCGACGGGCGGCCCGAAATGCAGCGGATCGACGGTCGTCTCAATCACCCCAGGTACCTGAGCGTCATCAGCCGTGTGTACGATGACGCGCTGTGTCAGAAGCACACGGGGGTCGAAGCTGCCGAGCGGTTGGAGGCGAAGGAACCCTCGCTCGTCGATGTGGCGGACGAGGGACCCGATCTCATCCATGTGCGCGGCGACGAGAACAGTCGGCCCACCGGTGCCGTGCCTGGTCGCGATCAGGTTGCCGAGCCGATCGACCCGCATCTCGTCGACGAGTGGCGCCAGCTCCTCCGCGACGACGGCGGGCACCCGGTGCTCGAATCCGGCGACGCCCGGTGCCGCGTTCAGGCGGCGCAACAGGTCGATGTTCACTGGTTTGCCCCCTCCAACAGCACGATTCCGTAGAGCGGAACGTTGTCGAGTTCGATCCGGTACATGTCCCCATCTCTGGTCATCGAGCAGCCGAGCGATTCGCGTGGAGTGAAACCGGTCGCGGTCGCGAAATCGCCATCAAGACGAACTGCGAACATGAGGGAGGGCAGCACGGGCACGGCGTCCATTGCGTCGTCGTGGTCGTAACGGACAATGTGGATCGCGACACCCCGCTCGACCGCGACAAGGTTGATCGCCAGATCGGCATCACCCTCGTGAATCACCTGCGCTCCCGCTGGCATCGCATCAATGGTGAAGGCACTGACGAGCGACGTGCCCGGATGCGCGAGGAGCGCTCGCCGCCGGTCCGGGTCGAGGTTCTCGCCTGGAACGCCGGTGGCGACGATGTTGCCCCCGCCGTCGAGAAACCGCCGCAGGGCGTCCGCCTGAACGTCGGTCAGGAAGTGGCAGGCGGGCAGGATCACGGTTCGATACTGGCCAAGGTCCAGCATCTCCGGATCATCCTCGCGCAGCATTCCGTCCGCGAAGAACCGCACGTCGTACGGCTGGCGGGCGGCGCAGAGCGTGTCGCAGACATCCCAGAACGGGAGACGATCGGTTCCCGTCACGTTCGCGGTATTGTTGGCGATCTCCTCCGGCAGGGCGCCGCCGGAGAAGTTGCTCTCGACGCTGTAGATCACGGCGGTGTTGGACAGCGATGGGGGGGCGTACAGGAACTCGTGATCGGCGAGGAACCGCTGGATCTCGACGCAGAGGTCGTGCGGCGCGTAAAAGGCGTCCTCCTGGACACTGCCCATCCATGATCCGTACGGCACACTCATGTTCGCGCCGAGCGCGGCGGCCTCATAGAGCGATATCCGGAAGAGGTCGTAACCATGTCCCCGTTGCAGCTTCGCGACCAGCTCGGGGACAATCCCGCCGTAGGGGTTCTCGACGACGACCACCGGCTTCCGCCCGGCGAACCCCCTGATGTAGCGATACCAGGCTGGCTGGCGATACTGGGTGTTCCGCATCTCGGTCATGATCAGGTCGACGTCGGGTTCCAGCGCGTAGTACTGGTCGAGACAGTTGAAGAAATTGCCAGATACCTCGATCGCGCGGCCTCGCTCAGCGGCATACGCCCGGGCGTAGTCCGTGAGCTCACGGAAGTAGCGCGTGATCGCCGCGCGCTGGAACCGGATGTAGCTCCAGAAGAGCGGCGTCGCCTCGCGATTCGCCTTGAAGTCGAACCCTCGTTCGAGCAGCCACTCGCCGTAGTGGAACCTGTCGAGATCGGCGCCGTGAAGGTCGGCGGGCAGGTGAGCGGCGGGCAGCGACTGAAGCCAGGCGCGGAACAGCTTCATGCAGTCCTTACAGAAACAACCCCCGTACTGCAGCGATGTCAGCGGCAGCTCCGCCTCGTCGAGCTGGATGCCGGCAACCCCGGCGTCGATCTGGATCCGGATGATCGCCTTGAGATACTCGCGCCAGACCGGGTTGTTACGGTCCATGGTGTAACAGAAGTGCTCACGATCGGGGCATTCCACCCAGTGCGCGTGGCACGGTTGGCCATGGATATCGCGCGAGCAGCACTCTTCCAACAGGTCGGTCACCTGCTCCCCGTTGCTGTTGACGAGCCCATCAGGGAAGTAGTGACGGTGCGATTTCCAGAGGGTCGGGTAGCGATCCTGGGTGAACTCGCGCAGTCCGAGCCAGTCGCGATGTCCCTTCCCACGCAGCTCGTTGAGCGCGAGGATGCGATCCTTGGCGTCATTCAGCTCGACCGGGAACTCCCAGCCCTGCACTTCGAAGACGATCCCGAAGACCTTGATTCCTCGCGCCTGGGCGGCCTCGATGAACTCCGCGTCGTTGACGAACCCATACATCCGAAAGCGCGGGTCGATCTCGCCCCAGGCTTCCTGCTCCAGATAGGGTAGCGAGATCGACCCGCCACCGAGGGCGGACCAGACGAGCACGGTCGCCCGGTAGTCGATCAGGTCGTCGATCATCCGCAAGCGACGCGGTGGAAGGCTCGGGTGGTAGTTGTGCTGGCGTGGAAACCAGGCGTCGAAGTACACGCCGCGCTCCATGAGCTCTCCTTGTACGTGCGGTTCGTCGTGGTGGCGTGAGTCGCGGAGCCTGTCCCTACACGGTTGCCATCGATTCTTTCACCGGAGCGGCTGCCTTGAGAAAGGTGAACTGCACGCCAGAGGGATCGTCGCGCGGCTTTCCGCTGTCTGACCAGAATGCGTTCATTCTGTCAATCGCCTTCTGCCCCCACGCTACCAGCTCGTCGCGGTGGGCCGGGTCGTCCTTCGTCAGCTCGCGAATCCAGTCCGTCCCCAGCATGACGTGAGTCCGCTCGTCGGCCTGGAGGTAATCAGCCAGCTCGGCGATGCGGGAGTAACCGCGTTTACTCGCCTCCTGACGCCACTCGCGCAAGGTCTGCATCAGGTTCGCTTCGGCCCAACTGTTGGTGACGGTCAGCCGCTTCAGTGGGTCGGGGTCGTTCTGCATCCACCACCAGAGGAGCGACCATGGTCCATACCCGAGCTTGCCGCCCAGCTCATCCTCGACCGCCTTGGCGACGATCTCGATGTGCCGCGCCTCATCCCACATCTGGTGGGCGAGCCCCATTCGCATGGGCCATGGCAGCTCTGGGAACTCGGCCAGCATCTTTCCGGTCCGGTCCGTCGTTTCCACCTCGCCATAGAGAAGCTGGTGGAACTTTTGCCGGAAGTCCTCGATCGACCACGGCTCCTCAACCTGGTAGACGGCGAAATCCTCGCGCCGGTCGGAGAACCAGAACGGCTCCTCCACAACTGGATGATTGAGCGGCGAACAGTGCTTGACGAAGCGATACCCGCTCTTGCCGCGCTTCAGCCGGGGTTGCGGCTTGTCTTCCGCCTTGGTGCTGTGAAAGGCCAGCCAATGCGATTCGATGCCCTGGCCTGTCACCCCGCCACATTCCACGAGGCGTCCCTCCACATCGGCTTGGACATCGAGCGCGCGACGGCGCTCTTCAGCGGTCCGGGTCAGGTTCTCGAGCACCGCCTGCCCCCACGCGACGTGGGACTGGCTGATCCCCGCAAGGTTGTGCAACAGGCGCACGGTGGGGGTGTCGGTCAGTGGATCGGTGGCGTCGGCGTGATAGACGTAGGTGCTGATCAGGTGCGGCTCGAGTACACGGTAGACCGCGACGAGGCGATCGATCACGCTCTCGAGGTTCCAGACGTACTCGCAGAGATGGGCGAACTCATCGGTCGCCGGCTCCTCCATGAAGCGTCCCGATCGCAGTTGTTCGAGCCGCTCGCCGAGCAGGTTGGCGGCCTGCGCATGATCGTAGACGTGGTAGCCGAAGGTTGCCTTCAGGTTGATCGCTGGCGTGGTGTGCGACCAGCCGCCGATGCTCTCCATGAGCTGAACTTCGAGGTACCGATAATTAGCGAGGCGTAGCGAGTTCTCCTTGACGCCGAACCGGCCCCCGAACTCGCGACGATCCACGACTGGCATGGCTTGCTTCCTCCAACGTTGTAGTCATCGTGTCTCAAGGAATGGTTACCTCGGACTTCATGAGCAGACCCGGCGCACCGGGCACCTTACCGTTCCCCGATCACGACGGTGGCCTTGACGAATCCCGGCGGTTTACCGTGCGCGGTCTGGAACGCCTCGTCGATGTCTTCGAGCGGAAACCGGTGGGAGACCAGATCGTCGAGCGCGATCTGTCCGGAGCGCAGCAAGCGCATGCCTGTCTTCATCCCGCACAGAATGGTGTCGACATCGCGGAAATGACAATTGGCGATCCGAAAGGCCATCCAGTTCCACGTTCCGAGCGGAATCCCCCGTTCGCCACCCTGGTGATAACCGACGATCGCCACGGTCCCCTCCATTCGTGTCGCGTCTCCCGCCGCGATCAGTCCACCCTGGGTGCCAGCCACCTCGAACGTCACATCCGCGCCCCGGCCATCGGTCATCGCCTGAACCACCTCTTGGAGCGACTCGGAGCCGACATCGACCGTCCGCGTCGCGCCAATCCGGGTGGCGCGTTCAAGCGCGTCAGCCCGCGTATCGGCGACGATCACATGGCGCGGCCCCCGGAGCTGGACCAGTTGCTGCACGAGGTTGCCCATGAATCCGGCGCCGACGATGACGACGTCGTCCGCCAGGTGCGGGTCCGCTCGTTCGACCGCGTTGACGGCGCAGGCCAGCGGCTCACCTAGCGCGAGGTCAAGCGGCAGACCAGCGGCATCGACGCAGAATGCGGCATCGACCACGACAAACTCGGCGAATCCCCCGGCGGTCACCCACGCGGCAACGCGATCACCCGCCTTCCAGCCGGTAACGCGGTCACCTGTTCGTTCGACGACACCGCTCACCTCGTGCCCGATCGAGCGGGGAAATCCTTCCGTGCCGGCCCGTCCCTCCCACAGGTCGAGCTCCGACGTGCAGACTCCACAGGCGGCGACGCGAAGGAGCACCTGATCGGCACCGATCTCCGGGACGGCTCGTTCCGCGATCCGGAACCGGCGCGGGGCTTCCAGAATGGCCGTACGCACGCATCTTCTCCCGTTCGCTCGCTGGGTCGCGGACTACTTCATGCCGGTGACGGCAATCCCACGAATAAAGTGACGCTGGAATGCCAGAAAGACGATTAGGACCGGGATCGTCGTGACCACGGAGCCCGCCATCAGGAGATCCCAAGCCGTGCGGTTGCGGACGACGAAGAGGGCGAGCCCGAGGGGAAGCGTTCGCAGCTCCTCGCTGCTGGTGATGATGAGCGGCCAGAAGAAATCGTCCCAGACATAGGAGAACGTGAAGATGCCGAGGGCAGCCAGCGCTGGCCGGCAGAGCGGCATCACGATCTGGGCATAGATCCGGAACTCGCTCGCGCCATCGACACGGGCGGCATCGAGGAGATCGTCGGGGATGCTCTTCATGTACTGACGCATCAGGAAGATGCCGAAGGCCGTCGCGGCCTGAGGCACGATCAGGCCCCAGTACGAGTCGAGCCAGCCACTGCCGCCGATGCCAAGAGCATCGTTTCCACCGAAGAACGGAATGTGCTTGAGGATCACGTAGTTGGGGATCAGCGTCACCTGGCCGGGAATCATCATCGTTCCGAGCGTGATCAGGAACAGAAGATCCCGCCCCGGAAACCGTCGTTTGGCAAAGGTATAGGCGGCCAGGGAGCTGGTGAAGAGCTGGAGCGCAGTGACGCTGAGCGCCACGAATGCGCTGTTGAAGACGTATCGGCCGATCCGATCCTGGCGAAAGAACTCGGTGTAATTGGAAAAACTCGGATTGCGTGGAATCCAGCTCGGCGGCCAGCGAAACATGTCGCTGACATCCTGAAGAGACGCGGTGACCATCCAGACGAAGGGGGCCACGAAGATGATCGACCCAATGGTCAGCAGCAGGTAGATGATTGCCTTTCCACCTATCTGCTCGAACTGCTGCCGGCGATCGGCGCCCACCGCCAGGGATTGAACGGGGACGTTCTTTCGCTCGCGTGCCACTACCGCCATCTGGTTCCTCCTTTCCGGGCGACGCGCTAGTATTCGACCTCACGACGGAGGAACCGGAACTGCAGCATGGTGAACCCAAGCATCATCGCGAACAGCGCGAACGCCATCGCCGCCGCGTAGCCCATGTTGAAATCCTTGAAGGCAGTCGTATAGATGTACCAGACGACTGTCCGGGTTCGACCGAGCGGCCCGCCATTGGTCATGATGAAGATCTGCGTGAACACCTGGAACGAGCCAAGGATCGAGATCACGAGCAGGAACAGCGTTGTCGAGGAGAGCAGCGGAATCGTGATGTCCCGCAACCGGCGCCAGCCGGTGGCGCCGTCGAGCTTGGCGGCGTCGTAGTAGTCCTCCGGGATCGATTGCAGCCCGGCAAGGTAGACGACCATCGCGAACCCGACTCCCTTCCAGACGCTGGTAAGGATGACCGATGGCATCGCCAGATTCTTGTCGGCCAGCCACAGCAGCGGCTCGTCGATGAGGTTGAGCTGCAGCAGGTAGTAGTTGGCGAGGCCGTAGTCGCCGTTGTAGACCCACTTCCAGATGATCGACGCGATCACCAGCGGGGTCACCACCGGAAGGTAGAACATCGTCCTGAAGATTCCGCGAGCCCGGATCTTGTTGTTCAGGAGCAGCGCCACCGCGAGGCCGAGACCGATCGTGACCGGAACCGACACGGCGGTGTAGTAGATGGTGTTCAGGATTGCTTCGTGGAACCGTCCGTCCTCGAACAGGCGGGTGTAATTGTCCAGCCCGACGAATGGCTTGGCGGGCTCCAGGATGTTCCATTGGTGGAAGCTCAGATAGAAGGCGTAGCCAACGGAAAAGACGGTGAAAACCGAAAACAGCAGCAGCACGGGCGCCAGGAACAGGTACGCCGTCCACTGACGGCGCATTTCCCGCAGCACCCGCCGCGCCCCGGTCGGGCGCGGCCGCAATGGTCCCCAGTCCTGTCCTGTCGCGGTGCTGGCGTTCATGATCGGATCCTTTCCAAGGCCGGTCACGAAGTCGTGACCAGCCGTGCACCCCGCCCCTCCTCAGCCGGGAGAGGGACGAGGCAGCTCACGGGCGGCGAAGGGCTGTTACCCTTCGTCCAGAATCGCCTGGCCTTCCTCAGCCGCTTCGTCGAGCGCGGTCGCGGCGTCGGTTTCGCCGTAGATCGCGCGCCCAAGCGCGTCGTTGAGCAGGGATTCGACCTCGCCATAGCGCGGGTTCGGCGCGGCGTTGGTGATACCGCACTCCATTTGCTGGGCGAAGCCCTCCAGCACGGGATTGTTCGTGAAGATATTCGGATTCTCCAGCAGCGAGGTCCGGGTCGGCAGCAGCGTCGCCGGGTTCTCGGGCGTGCCCAGTGTCCACAACGCCAGGTTCTGTGGCGCCGAAAGGAATTCGATCCACTTCCAGGAAGCGTCGTGGTTGGCTGATGCGACGGGGATGACCAGGGTGTCGCCGGCGACCGTCGTCGCGCAGCGCTTGCGCTCGGGCAACGGGGCCGCCGCCCACTTGCCGGTGATGTCCGGAAACTCGCCCTGCATCACGCCGGCGAACCAGGCGCCAGCGATGTACATCGCGACCTGGCCCTCGGCGAACGCGATCCGGCCATCGTAGGAGTTGGAGTTGAGGTAATCGGCCGGCGAGTAATCGGACAGCCGGACGTAGAACTCGGCCGCCTCCTTGCCGGCATCGCTGTTGAACAGAACCTCGGTTCCGTCCTCCGAGAGCAGCTCGCCTTCGTTCTGCCAGAGCCACGGATACCAGTAGTAGGCGGCCTCGGTGGCGAACATGATGAAGCCGTAGGTGCGCGCTTCGGCATTCGTGAGTGCCTGGGCGGCGGTTTCGAACTCTTCCCACGTCGTCGGCGGTCCGGCGATGCCCGCCGCCTCGAAGAGATCGGTGCGGTAGAAGAGGCCGGTCGATTCGCCATCGTACGGAAGCCCGTAGAGCTTTTCCTCCCACAGGGCAGCCTGGAGGAACGCATCGACGTAGTCATCGACCTTGACCGCAGCGCTTTTCTCCGCGTACGGCCCCAGCTCGAGGAGCGCGTTTCGGGAGGCGAAGTCGACGACGGCACTCTGGTCCATGAACGCGACATCGGGCGGGTTGCCGCCGGCGATCCGGGTCGTCAGGCGGTCGGTGAACTCCTCCGCCGGCACATCCTCGAAATCCACCGTAATGTTCGGGTGGAGCACCTGGAACTGGTCGCGCAGTGATTGAATCACGAGTGAGGTTCCACCGACCCACGAGGCGAAGGCGATTGTCACCGGCGCCGCAGGCTCGGGAATGTCCGGGCTGAGATTGGTGAGGTCGACCTGTTCGATGCCGGCCAGCGGCGTTGCCGGACTGGGCGTCGCCGGAGTGGCGCCTTGGGCGGCGACTCGCCCTCCCGAAAGCACGCCGCCCATTGCCGGGACCGCAACGGCCGCGGCAAACGCGGAACGGGTGACCTGTCGTCGATTGCGTCTCACGCCCGGAAGGTTCCGAAACTTCTCGCTCACCTTGTGCCTCCTCTTGTCGTTTTCCTGATCGGCTGTCCAACTGGTTCGCGACGTGGTGATAGAACTTTCGCTCCTCCTTCTCATTTGCCCGGCCCACGGATCGCGCTGGAACTTTCCCGCTCCACCAGGGCTGTTGACAGGATGATTCGCTGGAAGGGCGCATCTGGCTGGCGGATCCGATCCAGCAGCAATCGGACGCCGAGGGAACCCATCTGGGCGATCGGCTGCGCGATGGTGGTAACCGCCGGATAGATCGCCGACGCGTACGGAATGTCGTCGAACCCGATCACCGACACGTCTCCCGGCACGCGCCGCCCCGCCCGTTGCAACTCGCCGATCACGCCGACCGCCATCTCGTCGTTGAAGGCGAAGATCGCCGTGACGGCAATCTCGCGTCGAAGCAGCTCGCGCACGGCGGTCACCCCGCCGTCGGCGCGTCCGTTCCCGCGAATCACCGATCCGGGCGAGAGCGGCAGCCCCGCCGCAGCGAGCGCGCGCCGGAAGCCGGAGATGCGACCCGCGCTTGGGGTCAGGTCGCTCGGCCCGACCACGCACGCGATCCGACGGTGGCCCAGCCGGATCAGGTACTCCCCCGCAAGCTGTCCCCCTTCCTCGTTGTCGACCAGCACCTGATCCACGGGATAGCCGTCGAGATCCCGGTCGAGCACGACGCATGGCACGTTCGCGTCGTGAATACGATCGACGATCGCGGCCCCGCTCTGAGAGGCGATCAGACCAGTGGAGGTGAGGATCACGCCATCGACCCGTTTCGCGAGCAGGACATCGACGTAATCGGATTGCTTGACCTCGGAGAGGTCGGAGTTACACAGGATCACGCTGTAGCCCTCCTTGAATCCGGCATCCTCGATCACACGGGCCGTTTCGGCGAAGAAGGGATTGGAGTTGTCGGGAACGAGTAGCCCGATCGTGAGCGTGATCTTGCGCCGGAAGCCGCGCGCCAGCAGGTTCGGGCGATACCCAAGGATGTCGATCGCCTCCTGTACCCGCCGCTCGGTCGCCGGATCGACCCGCACCGTGTGGTTCACGACCCGCGAGACGGTCGATATCGACACCCCGGCCCGCGCCGCGATGTCCTTGATCGTGATCGGCTGTCGTTCCGAGGTCGATCTCATCGTGTCGTCCGCCCCGGCTCGAAAGCATGCGGGGCCTCGATGTGCGCGGCGCGATCGTTGGCCGCAACGAGCACGCGAATGCCCCAAGCGGGCATCCGGATCGTGAGCCTTGCGCCTCCTTCCACCATGACGGATGTCGCGCTGTAGACATCGGCTAGCGCGGACGCACCGTGGAAGGCCGTCCCGGCCTCGCGGGGATCGATGGACGCTTCGACTGCGTCGGGGCCGAAATTGAGCAGCACGATTACTGGCCAGGCGCCACCCGTGGCGAAACGCAGATAGCCAAAGACCTGGCTGGCCGGCTCCACCGCGAGAGGGGTCCACTCCCGGGATCGCAGGCCAGGAAACTGGCGCCTGAGGTGGATCAGCTTGCGGAAATGGGCGCGAAGGTGGTGACGGTCGGTCCAGTCAATCGCGCCAGCGGCCGCGTAGGGCTCGAACCCCGCACCAACCTCGTCGCCGGTGTAGAAGCACGGCAGGCCCGGCAGGGTCAGCAGCATTGCCGATGCGACCCGGTAGCAATCGACCCCGTGCGTGGTGATGAAGCGCGGTCCGGTGTCGTTGTTGTTCAGGAACCGGAAGATCAACGAGTCGGGGTGGTAGCCGTTGCCGTCGCTGTTGGTCAGCGCTCGCCGCAGGGCTTGGGGAATGGGTGCGTCCCCGGCGAACACGTCCGCCCAGGCCCAGATGCCGAGCTCGTCGGTCCAGTCGTAAGCAGCGTCGTAACCGTTGCCTGCGTAGAACGGGTCGCGGGCGCTTGCTTCAGCGATCAGCAGACCATCCGGCTTGACGCGCCTGAATGCCGCGCTGAACTCCTGCCAATAGTCCGGGCGGCGCTGCTTGATGCCCCAAGCGACATCCACCCGGAAGCCGTCGACATCCATCTCTCGGACCCAGAACATGAGAGCTTCGGTCATGAAGCGGCGAACGTCCGGGTTGTCGAAATTCAGATTCGGCAGGTGGGTCCAGTCGAAGTAATGGGTCGCGGTTCCACCCTCGTCGCGATCGTAGAAGTCGTAGTAGGGCGAGGCCGGCCCGTCCCGCTCGGCGTCCCGGTAGTAGGGGTGCTCGATCGACGTGTGGTTCGGCACGAAATCCATCAGCACCCGGAGGCCGCGAGCGTGTGCTTCGTCGACCAGGCGTTTGAAGTGGGCAAGCGTGCCGTATTCGGGCCGGACATTGAAGTAATCGGTCATTTCGTAGCCAAAATGACAAGGCAGGGTACGGGTAACCGGCGCGAGCCAGAGGGCGGCAGTCCCGAGATTGGCAAGATCGTCGAGGCGATCCATCACATCCTGGAAGCGACCGGCACCGACGTTCCGGACAATCACGCCGTAGATTGTGGCCCCGCTAGTCCAGGCGGCCTGTTCCCTTGTCGAATCGACAAGTCTTGCCCGGCCCCCTTCGACGGCGAGCAGCACGGAGGCGGTGTCCTCGCGGCCCACGGCGTCCATGACTGTGAGCGAGACGAGGTACTCGCCGTCCGCTTTGGGACGCGGAACGGCGAACGTGGGGCCACGCCCAGAGCTCGGCGCTGGAGAGGGTGCGGGAGTGGCCTCCCGCGCCGCGAAGGCAGCCGCGATAGCGGGGTGGTGCAGGCGGAATGACCACGAATATCCGGTGATGGGAGCCGGGTCGTATTCGCTCCCCTCGCTGCTGGTGCCGTCCAGCGAGATGCCATCATCACCGATCGACACGGTAATCCGTGCCGTTGGCCGCGGCAAGAGACGGACGGTGTGAACCACGCCCTCCGAACGAATCGTGGTGGTGCCGAAAGTCGCCACGGCCCGGATCGTGTTTTCGCCGGGCCGCAGACGCACGGTCGCGTTGAACATGTCGCCGCTCCGCACGGCCGGGACGGGATCACCATTGACGAGAACGGCAACCGTGGCGTTCGGGCCAACCCCGTGGCAGTTACCGCTAGTCGATTTCTCCCGGGCCCAGACATCCCCGCCGAGCCCATCGAGCGCGATTGACGCGGTGCGTTCCAGGGCGTCGTTGGTGGATCCATGACGAATCATCCCTTCATCGCCCCTGAAATCAAGCCCCGGGTGAGTGCTCGCTGCAATATGAAGAAGAACACGAGGACGGGGAGCGTGGTGAGCGTCCCGGCCGCCATGATATTGCCCCACTGCGTCGTGAACTGTTGAATGAAACTGTACATGCCGATGCTGAGGGTGAATTTTTCCGGAGAGGCAAGGAAGACGTACGCGAAGAAGAACTCGTTCCAGGCCAGCAGGAACGTGAAAACGGCAACCGTCGTGATTCCTGGTCCGGCGAGTGGAAGGACGATTCGCCAGAGAATCTGCAAGCGGTTCGCCCCGTCGATGAGGGCGGCCTCCTCGATCTCGCGAGGGATAGCATCGAAATACCCCTTGAGCATCCAGACCGCAAAGGCGAGGGCAAAGGTGAGGTATGTCAACAGGAGGGCCCACAGCGTATCGATGAGCCCATAGTCACTCAGCATGAGAAAAAGCGGAATCGCCAGCATCACGCCCGGAAACATCTGGACGATAAGAAGCGTGTTGCCGTACAGGGCACGTCCACGAAAGCGCCAGCGTGACATCGCATAGCCGGCAAGGCTGCCAATCACGAGCGCGAGCACCGTTGTGCCGAACGCGACCAGCAGCGAGTTCCTCAGCCACCTGGGAAACTCGGTGCCGTTGAGGACAAAGTCGAAGTTCTCAAGCGTAGGGTTTCTGGGGAAAAAGTTCAGCCCGGTCAGGATTTCACCGTTAGTCTTGAAGGCGCTGCTCATTGCCCACGCGAGAGGAGCGATTGCGAACAGCGTGATCAGGATCAGGAGCGTATGGGTGACGATCGGGCCGATCAGCTGCTTTGGCCGGAAGGGCCGACGCGAGCGATTCGACCCCGCGGCTGCGCGCAGGCCGGCTCTTGCACGTGGTGGTTGAGTGGTCATCGCGGATCTGACCATCCGTGTGCTCTCCTCTTTTCCATGTCACCCATGGATCTCTTGCTGTCTGGCCTGGAGCCGCAGGTAGACCGCGCCCAGCATCAGCATGAGGACCATCGAGATTACCGCGAGCGATGTGCCGTATCCGATATTGAAGCGCTGGAACGCTTCCTTGTAGGCAAGCAAAATCAATGGCGTCGTTGCGTTTGCCGGTCCGCCCCCTGTGAGCACGAACGGCAAGCCGAAGTCATTGAAGACCCAGATCGCCTGAAGCAGCGTGGCGATGACACTTACCGGCAGGATCAGGGGAAAGGTGATATGCCGGAATACCTGGAATCCGGTTGCACCATCGATTGCGGCTGCCTCGTTCAGGTCGTCCGGGATCGCACTGAGCGCCGCAAGAACGGTAATCATCATGAAGGGGAACCGGGACCACGTTCCGACGACGATAATGGAGAGCATCGCCAGGGTCGGATCCGCCAGCCAGAGGATTGGCTCGAATTCCCCGATGAGTCCCAGTTGAATCAGGGTCCGGTTGATGATGCCCGACTGATCGTTCAGCATCCACTGCCAGCTGATGTAGGAAACGACCGGAGGGGTGACCCACGGAATCAGGATCAGGGCCCGGTAGATACCACGCAACCGCAGCCGCTGGTTGAGCAGCACGGCGGCAAGCAGACCAACTCCGTAGCTGAGGCCGACGATACCGACGACCATGACGAATGATGTTCTGAGCGCAATCCGGACGGTATGGTCGTTGAAGGCCTTCACGAAATTGTCGATGCCGTTGTACCGCGTTGCCCAAGGCTGAACCCGGTTGTGATACTGGAACGCCTCGAGCAATCCAACGCCGAGTGGATAAAACTCGATCACCAGAAGGAACAGGAGTGAAGGGAGGATGAGCAGGTATGGCAGCGCATGCTTGCGCATATGCGTCATCCGATGCCCCGATCGTGAAGACTCCGTGAATATCGGCCCTCCACGATTCGTTACTTGCTGAACCGGCGTTTTTCCCAGTTGAACGCCCACGCGGCCCCCTGACTCCCGCCTCTTGCAGAAGGCGCAATTGGAGGGATCGGCGGTCGGTGAAGATTTCCGCCGACCGCCGATCCCGAATCCCGGCAATACGAGGATTTAGTCTGGCCGCTGGAACAGTGGTTCCAGGCTCGACTGTGCATCCTCCAGCGCTTCCTTGGGCGACCGCTTGCCGCTAATGACGGGATTGACGATGAGGTCGGCGATGCTGGTGCCCATTGACGAGATTCCAACCGCGGCTGCGGTGTTTGGATACCAGTAGTCGACGCCATACTCGAGGGTGTGCTGTGCCATCGTCGAGATCAGCTCGTTTTCCTGGTAGACCGGCTCTTCAAGCAACGAGTTAAAGACGGGCCACTTGCCGCCCGGCTCCGACGCATAGAGCTTGAGCAGGTTTTTCGGCAACATCATCCACTTCAGGAAGGTCTTCGCTTCCTCGGGATGCTCGGTCTGCTTGTAGATCATCCACGGGTTGGCGAAGGAAACGACGAACTGAGAGTCCGGACCGCCTGGGCCGATCAACGGCGGGAGCAAGCCGACCTTGTCGAAAAGGTCGGGTGCGTTCGTCTTGATGTCATCGATGAACCAACCGCCGCCGAACGCCATGGCTGCCTTGCCCTGCTCGAAGGAGCGCATGACCTCCGTGAAGGTCCAGGACGGCGTGCCCGGCGCCGCGAACCTTTCCACCAGTTCCTTTTCGAACTCGAGCGCCGAAAGCTGCTCCGGGCTGTCGAATGTTGGGTTGCCCTCTTCGTCGGCGAGACTTCCACCGGCTTGGAAGACAAGGGTCATGTAGAACTGATCGGTGTCGTAGGATCCCTGCTTGCCAGGGACCGCAAGAGCCATGAGCCCCTCATCCGGCTTGTGAAGCGCTTCAAGTGCGGCTTTCCATTCATCCCAGGTGGTCGGGATCTTGAGTCCCGCCTGCTCGAGAAGGTCCTTTCGGTAGAAGATGCCGCGGGTATCGAGCTGCCAGGTGATCCCGGGATTCATGCCCTGGAAATTCCATTTCTCGTAGCCCCAGGGCTTCATGTCCTCGAAGGTGCCGTCCGCCTTCCACGCTTCGAAAAGGTCAGCGATATCGAGGGCCTGGTCTTGTGCCGCCATGTTGAACGGGATACCGGAGTCACCACCGCTGATGTCAGGCGGGCTGCCCGCCTGCACCGCGGCGAGGATCTTTTGTGTGTAGTCGCCCCAGGCGAGTTGCTGGAAGGTGACGTGGATCTCGGGGTGAGCCTTGTTGAACTCGGTGACATTGTCCTGGAGCTGCGCCATGAACGCTTCGCCACCCCATTGCATGTCCCAGTACTCGAGCTGAACCGCTCCCTCGGCAGGCGGAACCGTCGGTTGCGCCTGAGGACCCTGAGGAGTGCCCTCCGGTGTCGAATCCTGCGCCAGCGAAGCACGCCCCGTGGCGGCGAGCATGGCACCAGCCGCGATGGCGGAACGCGAGAATGTACGACGGGTTTGCCGGAGACCGGGCGCATGTGCCGGAGAGGCTGCCGCGATGGGTGATGCGGTCGCGTCGTGGTCACCGTCGTGAGAACTGCCGGAACTGCCCAACTGGACCTCCTTGCCGAAGCGATATCGACGAACGTCTCGAGCGATCGACCTCTGAAAACGATTGCGCGCTGCGGGCCCACTCTGTCCACTGGTACACCGCAGATGTGGCGTGCACTGGGCGCGATTGCCGCCAGCGCCAGCACACTTCCTTGCCGTGCAAACGATTTCATGGCGACTATAGTGGTCGCCCCTTCGCCTGTCAATACGTGATGTCGAAGGGTTGCGGATCGGATGGACGGCAATCGACTGCCGAGCTGACTCCGGGACGCCGACGCAGAATCCCTGCTCGACGCATATTCGGCGAGGTCCGATTCAGCACGTGGTGGTTCCGACCTCCGGAATACAATGCGGGTAATGACTGCCGGAGTCGCTGCGCCAATGGCGCAAACCACACTTGTCTCCCGCGTCCCGCTATCGTTTGGGCCGGGCAGCCTCGTACTGTACGCGCGGCTGATGCGAGCGAGGGATCTACCGATCGGGCCGGAGCACCTAGACTGGCTGAGCGCTCAGCCAGAAGCTGCACGATCGGATGGCTGAATACAGGATGTCCGTCGAGCATCAGGTCCGGGTACCGCAGGGCAACGCGGCCGTTCCGGAGCCTTGCACGACTATTGGGGTTACCCCTCTCGGGACGATCGCCAGAGCGGGTCGCGTGGCGCTGCTCCTGCGATTCCGCCAAGCAGGGCATCGTAGGCCGGCTTGGGCCGCAGATCGGCGTCGAAGGGCAGCGGCCGCCGTTCCGCCTCATCCTCCCGCGGGTAACCCTCCTGGAGCCAGGTAAATCGGTCCGTGAGCCCGAACGTCATCAGCAACACGACCGCCGGCTCGTCGAGCGCGACCTCGAGATAGCGGGCATACGTGTCGGCGACCGCGGCGTCCCGGGTCTTGATGTCGGCGGGCACGCCGTCATCCAACACATCCATCTCGGTAATCAGGATCTTCACGGCCCGCTCCGCCAGGTCGGTCAGGAACTGACGGTAGCCGTCGGGATCGAACTTCACGGCAAAGTCCCCAGCCTCGAGATGCGCCTGGACGCCGAAGGCATCGAGCGGCACATCGGCGTCGAGCAATCCGTCGAGAACGATCACGGCCTTCTCCCGCTTGTCGGCGGCCCGGTCGAACGCGTCATCCGTCTCGAGCCCGAACTCGTTGAGCACAAGCGTCGCGTCGGGATCGGCGGAGCGGGCAATCTCGAACGATTCGGCGATGAAAGCGGGACCAATGGTTTCGTACCAGGGATAATCGCGCCGCAGCCCATCGGCTTCATGCGCGTCTATCACCTCGTTGACCACGACCCAACCGGCGATCCGTCCACGGTACCGGTCAACGACGGCCTCGACGGTGTCGAAGAGCAGGCCGCGCTCGGTCGCCTCGTCCATCCCCCACAGGTCGTCCTCCGTCCAGCCCTCGCCGAAACCCTCGTCCCAGACAAGGTGGGCGCCGAACATGAGCTGTTGCTGCTCTTCGGCCAGCGCGATGAACTGGTCGCCGAACTGGAAGTCCAGATCCGCCCCGGGCGTCGGACGCAGCTTGTACCAGAGCAGGTCGTCCTCCGTGAAGAGAATCGCCGCTTCGTGATCCACAATCCGCAGGTAGTCCGCATTCTCCGCCTGCCAGGTTGCCAGCGACGTGCCGTAGAAGATGCCGCGATCGGAGGCAGGCTTCCAGAGCGGCACACGCGTGATGTCGGCGGTCGGCGTCGCGCCCGGGATCGGTGACGCTTGCCCGGCGGGTGTCGCGTCCTGGGCGGAGACCCTCGCTGGTCGCCCAACCAGACCGACCGCGGCCGCGCCACTCGCGCAGCGAAGCGCTGAACGCCGGGTCAGCCCCTGGTCACCGCTCATACGATGCTCCTCCTGAGCCCCGCGATGGTGGTGGCCCGCCTTCCGGGGCTCCGACTTCAGCGCAACGCCGCGCCGCAATGAATCACCGCGCGAGGGTTACATGCCCTTCCATGAATGGATAGGGAAGCGACGCTATCCCTCCGTTGCTTCGCTCCGCCAACCTGTCCGCCGGATCGCGGCGACGATCCACCCGAACAACCGGAGATCGTCCGTGAAATCCTCCGCCGATGTCTTGATCTCGGTGCCATTGACAAGGGCGTCGTGCAAGTATTCGAGCTCGCGGGTATAGGGATCGGCGTAGGTTGGTCGGATCGCCTGCCGGGTATGGCTCTCGCCCTCCGTTTCTTCGACGAACAGGCGGGTCGGCAGGTGGCGGATGTACGGGGTATCGAACTCGACCCGGAGCGACGACGTCTCGGCGTAAACCTCGATATGGGCATCGAACCGGACCTGGCTGTCGACGCCGGTTTCGAGCACCGCCCGAAACGCTCCATAATCCATGACGACATGCAGGAACGTCCCGTCTTTCCAATGACTCGCCGACAAGACTCGCTCCGGCATCCCGATCAGCTCGCGCATCGCGGAGAGATCGTGACTGCTGAGACCGCAGAGCAGGCGATAGGAGCGGGACAGCTCCGGAGAAGCGTCTCCGATCGCTTCGGTCACCAGTCGAGCCGCTCGTTGCTGGCGATCGCGCGCGGCGTCGGACGGGATATCGTCCGGGCGAAAGACGTTCTCCACCTGGTCGATGATGAGGCGGTTTTGCCCGATGATATCGCGCACGCGGACGTAGTTGATCCTGTCCATCGCGCGAACCCTGCTGACCGCTTCGACGAACGCCGGGGCGTAGCGGCGCATGTAGCCAACCATCAGCCTGACCCCGGCGGCATCCCGCTCCTGGATGATCGCCTCCGCCTCGGCCATCGTCAGGCACATCGGCTTTTCGACCATGACATGCTTGCCGGCCCGCATCGCGGCGATCGCGCAATCGGCGTGGTACTCGTCGCTGTTCAGGACGAACACGATATCGAGATCGTCCCGGCTGGTGAGGTCCTGAAAGTCGAGATATCGCGCTCCTTCGGGGATGCCGTACAGCTGTCCGATCGCGGCGAGCAGCGATGGCGAGATGTCGCATATCGCGGTCAGCGCATACCGGCTCGACAGGGATCGAAGAATCGGGAGATGCGTGATCTGGGCGACCTCCCCCAGGCCAATCAGCCCGACACGTAGCGGAGTCATCGAAGCGAGTCCTCTCGTGTTGAAGGTGGCGCACGGCATCCGGGGCGGCTCGTCACTCATCGTGTCCGACCCGCCCAACTTAACAGGAAAGCGGGAGCGTCGCAAAGAACCAGCGCGAGCAACCGTCAGCGGGAGGTTCTGGAAACAGGTGCAGATAGTTGGTATCGATCGTTTGTCCGACGCGAAACGGGAATGAACCCCAGCACGCAGAATTGCGCACCGATTGGGAGCCAACTTCACCGACAATGGTGTTATGGATGACGGATGGTCGTCGCCCGGGCTTCATGGAACTGTGGCCATTCATTCGCTAGCCTGGTGATCCTGGCTGGTCGCCGGAGCGAATCCAGCTCTCCGGCGGGGTCATTCTTGCACGTTTAGGGACATCACGGGTGGGATCAGGGGGATCAATCAGCGGTACGGTACGAGACAATGCTGGGGAGGTGGATGTCGGTCTCCAGAATGATTTCCTTGTGGGTCTCGTCCGGCAGTGTGCCCATCTCAAGGAGCCGCCGGGTGGCAACCTGGCCCATCCTGTAGGAGGGCTGGACGGCCCTGATCAGACGGGGTGCGTACACATCCATAAGGTTGATGTCGTGAAACGCGGCAACGGCGATGTCTTCCGGGATTCGGAGACCGGTCCGCTCGATGGCGCGAAGTCCACCAATCGCGATCCGGCTGTTTGCAAGCAGGATGGCGTCCGGCGGCGTTCCCCTGGTGAGCAGGTCGACCACCATCCGATCGGCATCGGACCCTTTCCGATCCTCCCCGATCCTGACCAGCGCCGGTTCGAAGTGAAGCCCAGCGTCGCGGAGCGCGCTCTGATAGCCGACGAGACGATCCCTGCTGTGTGGATCCCGGAAGGGCAGGCCGAGGAAGGCAATGCGCGTGCGACCCGCACGCGCGAGCTCGGCGGTCATCTCGCGAGCGGCCGACTGACCATCACTGCGGACCACATCAGCCGCGATGTCGACCAATTTCCTGTGGATGACGACGAACTTGACGCCATGCCGTTGCAGCCGGCGCAACTGTTTTTCACCACTGGCGCCTGGTGTCGGCACGATGAGCACGCCCTCGACTCGTCGCTGGAGCAGGCGCTGTATGTAGCCGTCTTCCTTTTCGGGCTCGCTGTCGGTATTGCAGATGAACACGCCGTAGCCCTCAGACCAAGCCTCGTCTTCGGCGCCGCGAGCAATGGATGTCCAGAACGAGTTTGTGATGTCAGGGAGCACGAGGGCCAGGAAATCGGATCGCTGCGACCGGAGGTTACTGGCGACCATGTTGGGAACGTAATGCAATTCCTCGATCGCCGCTTCGACTCGCAGGCGCGTACCCTCGCCTACCAGATCCGAGTTGTTGACCACCCGCGAGACGGTGATCATCGACACCCCGGCGAGCCGGGCAACATCCTTGACCGTCACCATTGCATGGCCCTCTGCGACTTCCTTCTCCAGCGGGAAAGCCGCTCCTCGTTCGAGGAATTTCAACGTCAGGACAGGAGATCAGAGCAGTCGACCCCTGCGAGCATAACGGGCACCCCACATTCTCCATCGTACAGAACAGGATACGCCAGCAACGTACTTCGACGCGCCCGACGTTCATCCCGAGGGTATCGACGAGGCGAGCGACGGAACCCGGAATCGGACCACCGTGCCCAGGTTAGCCGACGAGGACGTTGGCGAAGACCTGCCAGGCAAGGGCGGTCTTGGCAATCAGGCTGAGGAGGATGTAGGCGCGCTCGCCGAAGAGATACGAGCGCCAGGGGCCCACTCGCTTGTACTGCAGCACCATGTTCACCGAAAAAGTGTTGAAGAGCAGGAAGAGCGAGGCGACGATGCCATACACGAAGGTTGGAGGTCCGCCATCCGCGGCTCGGTCCTCCGACGACGCGAGCTGGAGGGCGATGATCGCCCACGGCACGGCCCCGGCAAAGCACCCGTAAAGGTATGGCATCCAGTTGACGCGTCCAGAATTCGCGCGGTTGATCCGCTCATGCACGAGTCCAAAGAAGATCATGCAGGCATTGACCCCGGCGATCGCGATCAGCGCCGCAATGTCCGACACGCCGCAGATCATCGCGATGAGCACGATCATCAGGGAGGCGCTGATAGAATACTCGATCCAGCGCGCGTCGTTTCGCTCGCGGGCGAGCATCCCGCTATACCAGCGGTTGACGCCGGGCGCCGCCATCAGGAGATGGTCGATCGCGGCCAGGAAGAGGAACGCGGCGACGGCCGGGCCGAGCGCGACGTTGAACCACGTCTCCTGAGCGGGAGCGGTGCCCGGCGGCCCGGTCAGGAATCCTCGCGTCACGGGGAGGAAAAAGTCGGTGCTGAGGGCCAGCATCGCGATGCCCTGGACGAGGTGGATGAGCCCGACGACGAGGTTGTAGCCGCGAAGGCGGCCGATGTCGCGTTCGCCCAGCGAGATCCCGACGCCGATGTCGTTGTCGTTGTCGCTGCCCATTACCGCCGACGCCACCGCATTCCTCCCGTTTGCCCGGCCCGAATACTCGCCATGATCGTACACCGAATCCGCTGCCCGGCAAGGGGTTGGTGTAGCTCGTTCCGCGTTCGGGAGTGACGAACGGCGCGTGTCGCGGAGAGGCCATCAAAACGCGGTCACCGCTTCGTGGACGGCGCACCCATCCCGCAATCAGTGAGGAACCGGGCACAGTGCGCGGTCCAGGTTTGGACCTCGGAGTCGTCCTCCGCCAGACCGAGTCCGTGCGCGCCCCGAGGGTAGACGTGTAGCGCGAACGGAACGTTGTTGCGATGCAGGGCGGCGGCGAACAGGAGACTATGCTCAACGGAGACGCAGGAATCATCGGCCGTATGCCAGAGGAACGTTGGCGGTGTGTCCGAGGTGACGTGGGTCTCGGCGGAGAGCCGGGACCGCAACTCCAGCGACGGATCGTCGCCGAGGAGATTCCGCATCGAGCCGAAATGCGTGCACGCTCCGAACGAGATCACCGGGTAGCAGAGGATCAGCGCGTCCGGGCGGCTGCTCGATCGCTCAACCTCGTCGCTCGCCTCCGGATTGCCATGGTCCCAGCGGGTGGCGGCGGTCGCCGCCAGGTGCCCACCGGCGGAGAAGCCCAGCATGGCAATCCGCTCAGGATCGACGTTCCACCCGGCGGCGCGCTGGCGAACGAGCCGGATCGCGCGCTGGGCGTCCCGCACTGGCGCTGGATGACGATGCGGCGCGACCCGGTAGCTGAGGACGAACGCGGCCATCCCGATCTCATTCAACCAGCGGGCAACCGGCTCCCCTTCGTGGTCGGCGCGAACGGCGTACCCGCCACCGGGGCAGACGATCACCGCTCCGGTTATCTCCCGTTTTTCCAGAAGATATGGCGTGATGCATGGTCGGTCGTCGCCCATGTCTGGCGCGAGCGTCGCAAGCTCGGGAGAATGGGCCGGCCAGAGCGGGAGGGGTTCCGGCGATTCGGTGGTGCTGACCCGGATCATTTTCCAACCGTTCCTTTTGCGACGACTGGGCGACACGCTCAACGGTTATGGCACTCGCGCATTCAGGGCGACATTCCATCATCCCAGCTTCAGGCGAGGCCATCTCTCGAGCGGCGAGATCGGTGCCGGTGACGCGATGAACAGAACGCTCCCGGACCGAGCCACGTGGCTCGGGTCGTCCGCCGGGAACGATACGCCAGCCTTGCACGCGCAACATGTTATCCGAGATTAAAATTCATGGCACGGTGTATGCCATAAAGGTGTGACACGTCGATTGGCGTACGCGGTAATAGGCACGCCTCGATGACTTAGCCGATTTCAAGCGCCGAACGCGTACGGGTTCGGGCGCATTTCACGTCCAGGAGGACACTGATAACCATGGCAGACAAGCAGGCGAAGTCCACCAAGAAAACCGATGGCGGCAACGGCACGAAGCCTGAGAGCGGGCAGGTTGATGTCGGAGCGACGGCCTCCGAGGCGGTTGGTCAGGCGCAGGAGACCGTCGTTGGTCTCAAGGATCAGGTCACCAACCAGGTCAAGGAGCAGGCGTCGACTCAGCTGATGACTCGGCTCGAATCCGTCACCGGCACCCTGGATATGACTGCCAAGCTGCTTCGTTCCGCCGGGGATACCGTCCGGGGGCAAGATAAGCCGGGCATGGCGGACACGATCACGGGTGTCGCCGACCGGTTCGAAACCTGGTCGAGCACCATCCAGGAGCAGGATGTCGACAAGCTGGTCGACGAAACGAAGCAACTCGCGCAGAAGCAGCCCCTCCTTTTCGTCGCGGGCGCCGCGACGCTTGGCTTCCTCGGCGCTCGGTTCTTTGCCAGCTCCGCCAAGAAGCAGGAAGAGCAGGCCGCCAAGCAAAAGGAGAAGGAAGAGCAGACCAAGCGGGATCAGGACGCCAAGGCCGCCGCGACTTTCTCGTCTTCTCCCTCCCCCTCGGACGTGGCCACATCAATGTCGACGTTGCCCCCGATGACTGATATGCCGGACCTCCCGTCCGGGTCGACAGCAAAGACCACCGACTTCGACTATACGAATCCCTATCCGTCCGTCGAGGAAAATGCCGCGGTCGAGGCTTCGATGGAAGCACCGTTCGGATCGGAAGAGCCGATGGTGTTCGAGGACGAAATCGTCGTTCCGGATTTCGATGACTCGGCCAAGGGCACGAAGGGCTCCAAGCCGGGCTCAGGGAATCGGTGATGGCGAAGGAACCTCAGGGGGAGCGGTCACTCGGTGATCTCTTTGCCGATCTCGCCCAAGATACCAGCACGCTGGTGCAGCAGGAGATTCAGCTCGCCAAGAACGAGTTGGGCCAGGCGGTGGCCGAGGTCGGGAAGAACATTGGCATGCTCGTCGCCGGTGGCGTGCTTCTCCTGGCCGCGGCGCTGGCGCTGATCGCCACGTTGATCCTAGCCCTGGGAGCGCTTGGGATGCCGAGCTGGCTGGCCGCCCTGATCGTGACCGTAGTCTTCGTCGGTGTCGGCCTGGCACTCGTCGCCCGAGGCAAGACGGCACTCAAGAACGCCGACCTGCTGCCCCGGCAAACCATTGAAACGCTCAAGGAGGACCAGGAATGGATCAAGGAGCAGGCGACGTGAAACGTCGTCGCGACGGTGGGAGGGTGCGTGAAACCCGAATCTCGATGTCGCCGTCCCACGAAGATTCCCGCGTCGATGATGTATACATCGAGCCAGACGACACCACCGCTTCCTCCCGTGACGCGTACGACGCCGAGGTTGTCGAACCCGAGGATATCGAGCGCACCCGCGCCCACATGTCGACCACGCTCGAGGAAATTCAGGAGCGGCTCAACCCGGATCGTATGGAAGATACCGCCAAAGAGGTCGCCGAAGATGTCAAGGAAGCGATGCTCGAGACGGTCGACCATGTCATTCAGGAAGGCCGGACGACCGCCGAGGACTTCAGCGAGATTGCCCGCGTGGCCACCCTTGAAACGGTCGATCACACAGTGGAACAACTGAAAGCGCTCCTGCCGACCGTCACTGAACAGGCCCGTGATCTGGCTCAGCAAACGATTGATCACGCGATTCTCGAAGCCAAAGCGGCGATTCTGGAACTGAGCGGGCAAGCACGGCAAGCCGCTCGCGAGGCAACGATTGGAAAGGTCGAACGAATGGTACAGACAACCGGCGACAAAGCGGGGCAGTTGGCTCAGTCGACCAGTGAGAAGGCAGAGCAGGCAGCACAGTCGACAACCGAATCGACCAAGAAGCTAAGCTCGACCCTGATGACGACGATCAAGCAGAACCCCGGTCCAGCGGCATTGACCGGCCTTGGTTTGGGCTGGCTTGTGATGAGCGGCAAGGGTGGTAGCGCCAAGAGTCAGTCGTCGGCAAGCTCAAAGGGCGGCGAAAAGACCGTCGAGGAAATGACCCAGGATACCGGGATCGCGTTCGAGACGCCGTTCGCTGGCACTCGGGGAGACGGCGCCCAGGCCACGAGCGAAAGCGGGGGAGCCACGGACAAGGCCAAGGATACGGCGGCTGAGGCGGCCGGCCAGGCCAAGGATGCGGCCGGCAAGGTCACCGGTCAGGCCAAGGAAACCGCCTCCACCTTGACCGGTCAGGCGAAGGAAACGGCGGCCACGGTGAGCGAGCAGGTGGCCCAGATCTCGGCACGCCTTCGCCAGACGCTGCGGGAGAAGCCGCTTGCGGTCGGGATGGTAGCAGTTGCGATCGGCAGCGCGACCGGGATGGCTGTCCCCGTCTCTCAGAAGGAAACGCAGACGTTTGGTGGGTCGCGAGACAAGCTGATGGAGAAGGCGCAGACGGGGGCACAGGGCCTCGTCGAGAAAGTGCAGAAGGTCGCCACTGAGGCCGGATCGGCGGTCGAAAAGGAAGCGAAGTACCAGGGCCTGACGCCCGAGGAGTAGGCAACGCGCGGGTGCTTCGTCGGAATCCGTCAGAATCGGACGCGAAGCACCGGTCTCTTTTCAGCAAAAACGTTGAATCACAATCCACGCCGCAATCGACGGTGCGCTGAACCAGGCGCACCGTCGATTGCGACTCGGGGATCCGAGCGAGGGGCGTGCGTCAGCACTATTTGCGCCAGAATAGCTCGTACGTGGCTCTCGACACGACGGGTTGGGAGGGAATTGTGCGACGAGAGGAGGTATCCCTGTGAACAGGCAATCCTTGTTCGGCCCACGAAGTTTCCGCGATGGTAAGGTACAAGTCTACGGATGTTCTCCGGGCTGCCTCGTCCTTTCCCTGCTCGTATCGGTCATCCTGACGATCGTGCTCAACGTCATCCTCAACCTCTTCTGATTCCCGCGGCCAGTTCCAGATGCTCGCGCGCGCCCAGGATGCCAAACGCGCGGCGCACGGATCAGGCGGTGGCGAGGATGGCGACATCCGGGGCGGTCAGCGGGAGAATGATCCGGCCGCCATGGCGAGCCGATTCGTAACTCGCGAAGATCAGTTCGGTCGCTCGCAACACCTTGTGTGACGAGAGCTCCGGTTCCCTCCCCTCCTTGAGCGCCGCGACGAGATCCACGACCCCGAGCGCGACGGTGCCCTGTAACGAGCGGTCACCTTCAAGCGCGATGGTCTCCCACTCCCCCTTGCCGCGTGCCCGGATCCGAAGCGGATCCTGCCGGAGCGCGGCCTCGATCATGCCGTCGGTCCCGACGATCCGGGTCATCAGCGGCCAGCCCTCCTCCACGCTCGTGGCAAGCAACCCGATGACGCCATTGCCAAACCGGACCTGGCTGATCGCCTGGCCCTCCATGTGGACGCCGAATACAGTATTGCCTCCGGTCGGCTCGACCTGGGCAAGAACCCACTCGGCGGGCGTCTCGTCGTTGTAGAAGAAGAACATGTCAAACCAGTGCGTACCCCAGTCGAAGAGATTTCCGCACTCGCCTTCTAGCCGAACCAGGTCGCCGATCGCGCCCGACCGCAGCAATTCACGAGCCTGCATGAATTCCGGCGAGAAGCGCCGCTGGTGGTTGAAGGTGAGCTGCACGCCCCGCTCGTCGCAAACCTCCGCCATCCGTTTGGCCTCGGCCCAGGTCGGGGCCATCGGCTTCTCGCAATGGATCGCGCGGACGCCCGCTTCGGCGGCTGCGATCACCATCCCGGCGTGGAGATGCGGCCAGGTGCAGATGCTCACGATGTCGAGGCGCTCCTTGGCGAGCATCTCGTGATAGTCCACGTAGAGCTGATCGCCGCCATGAATTGCCTGGAAGGCCTCGGCGTGTTCGATCACCAGGTCCGACAGCGCGACGATCTTCGCATCCGGAGAATCGGCGTATCCCTTGGCGTGGCAATGGGACATCCCGAAGCCGGTCGCGCCCTCGGATTTCCAGGGACGGCCGCAGCCAATGATGCCTACCCGAAACTGGTCCATATCCTGCTCCTTGCCGCGACGGGTCGCCTGTCGGCGAACCACCGCGGCCCTATCTTTCTGTAATCGCCGCGCCGTCGGTGGATCGAATCGGCCTCCAGGCCATGGCCAGGAACGCCGTTTGCCAGCACCCGAGCGCCCGCGACGCATATGTGGGCGGTGGCGCGAGCCCCGCATGCCCATCGTCAACAATGGCCAAGGTAAGCGGAGCCTTCTCCTCCGCACCTCGAAACCATCCTGAGAGGCGCGAGCGTACCGCACGCCGTTTCAAACGGCAACCGCCAGCGAGAGACCGAATCGGGGCGGTCAACCCTGTATCATGAGGCGGTCCGGGTCCGCGGCGGGCGTGACCGGCCCCGCCACGCCAAGCCAACAAGCGTTTCGATCAACCAGTTCAGGGCACTGTCGGGCCGGACCGTGACACCGGGTCAACCTCCTTGGCACGATTGCCCGGCGACATGGTGACGATTTCGGCGAGATTATGGAAGGGAAACCAGATGGATCAGGCGCGTGCGTTCCATTTCGATCCCGCCGTTTCCAGCGTGATCGGCATTGAGACCGAGATCCGCCCGTTCTCGGTCCCGGATGGACAGCCGCTCGCGCCAGACCTGCTGGCGCGCATGCACCGGTACTGGCAGGCATCCAACTACCTGACGATCGGCCAGATCTACTTGCGCGAGAATCCACTCCTGCGCGAGCCGCTGCTGCCGGAGCACATCAAACCCCGCCTGCTCGGCCACTGGGGCACGTCACCGGGGCTGAACCTGATCTACGTGCATGTCAACCGTCTTATCACCGACCACGACATCAGTGCGATCTACCTCGCCGGCCCCGGCCATGGGGGTCCGGCGCTGGTCGCCCAGACCTATCTCGAAGGGTCGTATAGCGAGCGATACCCCGACGTGTCGCCGAACGCGGACGGCATGCGGCGGCTGTTCCGCCAGTTCTCGACGCCGGGTGGTATCCCCAGTCACGTCAGTGTGACCACACCAGGGTCGATCCACGAGGGCGGCGAGCTCGGCTACGTGCTGGCTCACGCCTTCGGCGCCGCGTTCGACAATCCCCGGCTGCTGGTGATCGCCGTGGTCGGCGACGGCGAAGCGGAAACTGGGCCGCTCGCGGCGTCATGGAAGTCGACCGCGTTCCTCAACCCGGCGCGGGACGGAGCTGTCCTGCCGATCCTGCACCTCAACGGGTACAAGATCGCCAATCCGACGGTGCTGGGCCGCGACGACAACGAGGATGTCCGGCAGACCATCGAAAGCCAGGGCTATGAGGTCTTCTTCGTCGAGGGTGATCAGCCGGAGGCGGTGCATCAGGCGTTTGCCACGACGATCGATGCCTGCTACGCCAGGATTCGCGCGATCCAGACCGATGCGCGCGCCAATGGCGTGCATGACCGCCCTCGCTGGCCGGCCATCGTCCTGCGCACCCCCAAGGGCTGGACCGGCCCGGCAATGATCGATGGCCAGCCGGCCGAGGGAACCTTCCGCTCGCACCAGGTGCCGCTGGCGACGGTCCGGGAAGTCCCGGAGCACCTGAAACGGCTCGAAGCGTGGCTGCTGAGCTACGAGCCCGCCTCCCTCTTCGACGCCGACGGCCGGCTCGCGCCGGAACTGGCCGCACTCGCGCCAACCGGGGACCGTCGAATGGGAGCGAATCCCTGGGCCAACGGCGGGCCGGAGCTGCCCCCGTTGGACCTGCCCGCATTCCGCGACTACGCCACCGGGTTGCCAGAGCCGGGGTCGGTCAGCGTCGGGAACACCATTCCGCTGGGCGCCTGGTTGCGTGATGTCTATGCCCTGAACAGCGAGGAGGCCAACTTCCGCCTCTTCAGCCCGGACGAGCTGGCCTCCAACCGGCTTGGCGCCGTGTTGGCGCGGGAAAATCGCTGCTTCGTCGGGCCGGTGCTCGACATCGACGAGTCGCTGGCGGTGGATGGCCGGGTGATGGAGGTGCTCAGTGAGCATCTCTGCGAAGGCTGGCTGGAAGGCTACACGCTCACCGGACGCCATGGCATATATGTGACCTACGAAGCGTTCGCGATGGTTTCCGCATCAATGACCATCCAGCACGCAAAATGGCTTCAGGAAGCGATCGCCTTGCCGTGGCGAAAACCGATCCCCTCCCTGAACGTGCTCCTCTCTTCGACGTGCTGGCGCAACGATCATAACGGGTTTAGCCACCAGGGCCCTGGACTGATCGACGTGATGCTCTCCAAACGGGGATCGGTCGCCCGAATCTACCTGCCGCCGGATGCGAATTGCCTGCTCTCCGTCGCCGACCACTGCCTCCGGAGCAGGAACTATGTGAACCTGATCGTCGCTGACAAGCAACCTCACCTGCAGTATCTCGACATCGACGAGGCGGCCTCACACTGCGCGCGCGGCGCCTCGATCTGGTCCTGGGCGGGAAACGATCACGACGGGCGGGTGGGGGACCCGGATGTCGTTCTGGCCGCCGCTGGCGACGTTCCGACGCTGGAGACCCTGGCCGCCGCCGAGTGGCTCCAGCGACACGTCCCGGATATCTCCTTGCGGGTCGTGAATGTGGTCGACTTGATGACCCTCTTTCCGCGCGGTGAGCACCCGCATGGGATGGATGAGACACGTTTCGTTGAGCTCTTCACGGCCGACCGCCCGGTCATCTTCGCGTTTCACGGCTATCGACGGGCCATCCACGAGATCATTCACGGGCACGTCAACGTCCACCGCTTTCACGTTCGCGGGTTTATCGAACAGGGCACCACCACGACACCGTTCAACATGGTCGTCCTCAACGGGATGAGCCGGTATCACCTCTGCATCGAGGCGCTGCGCCGGGTCGAGCGGTTCCAGCCGCGCGCGGCCTCGCTGATTCAGGATCTGGAAACCCTGATCGCCGACTCGATCGCCTACGCCTATCAGCATTTCGAAGATCCGGAAGAAATTCGCGATTGGACCTGGTCGGGCCGGATCAATCGGCGGTTGTCCTGAGACGTCGCCCGCGGCGCGGGGGCCAGTCATTGGTTACCACATCGAGAAGCCCCGCCATCCAGCTCTCGGTCCGTGCACGGGTTCGCGCTATCTTCCCCCGCGGAGCGTTGAGAGCCAGCTTCCAGGCAAGGAGGGCAACCAGCCAGCCGGTGATCACGTCCAGCACGAAGTGCTCGCCGAGGTAGACGACCGAAACGCTCATCGCCAGCGCGTAGACGCCGCCCGCGAGTCTGACCCAACGCGCGCCGGAGCCGAGTGCCAGGAAGACCAGCACGGCCACCGCGACATGCACTGACGGGAGCGCCGCGACGGCGTTCGGCTCGAACCAGAACGTCTCTGCCGGCCCCTCGCTCGTCCCCACACCGTTGCCCGCGACCGCCCTCGTCATGATGTGATGGGGTATTCGGGTCATGTGGCCCGGGTCGGTCATCCAGGGAGGCGCGGTCGGCAGCAGGAGGAACGCGCCAAGGCTGACCGTGAAGCACAGCGCTGTCGCCTTTTGGTAGCGACTGAACACATCCCGCCGCCGGTGCCAGGCAAGGACGGCAATCACATGGGGGACGACGAAGAACGACGCATGGAAAAGCCCCAGCACGATGTCTCTGGGCATGATCTGATCGGCATTGAAAAAATGCCGCTGCAACACGGAGGAAGGCAGACCTCCCCCGAACAGCCACATCTCGATATCGCTCGCCAACCGTTGATTGACGATCCCGAGCTGGGCGTCATCCGCATACGCGCGGACAACGTTGAACCCGGTCCAGATTGTCGTGTGCACGGTCGCGGCGACCAATCCCGGCCGGATCGTGGGAACCAGCGTCAGCGCCGATCCATAGATCGCCGCGCTCCCAAGAAACGGGCTGTATCGCTTGCCTGTCCAGAGATCGATCGCGAACGCGGCACCGAAGAAAGCGGCCGTCAGGAGAAGCCGGGTGCGAACGCTCGCGGTCAGCGAGTACTCGTCGTTGAGCGAACTGGGGTGTCCCGAGACGACGAGACCGACGGAAGGCACTGCCCGGTTGTCCCGCGCAAGACCCCGCCAAGCCCTCGGCGGCGGACCGGCTATCCATGAGCGGCGCGGAGAAATGCGCGTCCCGGGAACGACCTAGTGCTCTGTCAGGCATCAAATGCCGGATAGAGGCGCCGGAGCTTGATCCGGGCGTCCTCGGTCGTGAACTGCCAGTCAATGGCCTGGATGGCGGCATTCCGGCGCGCGGCCCAGGCGGTGACG